>CERX01161402.1_pt1 | contig 173686 bp, 144 predicted proteins | sample 350251 | NCBI WGS metagenome assembly CERX01 (sample SAMEA2621044, study PRJEB7988) | marine metagenome | biome: marine biome (ENVO:00000447); feature: deep chlorophyll maximum layer (ENVO:xxxxxxxx); material: "saline water (ENVO:00002010), including plankton (ENVO:xxxxxxxx)" | depth 50 m
ATTTAGTATTTAGTATTTAGTATTTAGTATTTAGTATTTAGTATTTAATCTTAGGTTCTTAATTTTAGAAAAATAAAGCTTAAAAGGCAGTTCTTCATTTAGGCAATGCTAAATTGGAGTTCATTAATTGTCTTGAAAAAATAATTGGGACTTCGAGATTTGATTGCTCAAAAATTTTAAGAAGCAAGCTTTGGTATTAGATGAAAATTACCAGTTTTCCATATCATGTATTTTTAAATGATAGCTATCACCTAGATGAAGTTTATCATCAGAAACATAGATACTCCGGGAATTCATATGGTCACCAAGTATCAAGCTAATTTCAGGCTCTGATTCCACAGAAAGTATTTTCTGTATTGAATCATTTTCGATGCTAACAATTACTGGAGAGCTTCTCAGGGCGGTGTATAGAACCAGATAAGAGCTATCAACTCCTTTAATATACTTATAGTTGGAAATGTGTTGGGTGTTTAAAGATTTCCACTCCAGTTTTTGGGCTTTAGTGTCCAATATAGCATAATCTCCAAATTGAAACTGTAGCACAAGATACCTTTGCTCAGCAAAAAATCCCCATTCGTTAACTCCATTTGAATCTGCAGGGACTTCTACTTCAAAGAACTTGGATAAAACATTATTCTCATCATTTCGAGCGAGCTCAATTTTATCGCCATGAGTTCGAGAATAAATTCCAGGCGAAAGCTGATACCAATATTTTGATATGTTTTGTTTTACTATAGTAAAATCTTTTCCAGGAAAAACTTTAAACCATTCTTGTGTTTTTGAATTTAACCAATAAATTTCTTTTTCTGTCGCTCGCATCACTTCCATATCTTGGTACTCTTTAATGTACTCAAAGGAGTTCTTACCATTGAATTTGTAAATGAACATAGCCTGGGTTTTTGCGGGGTATGTAATGCTAATGTAATCATTGGCCATTTTTTTAACTTTTAATAAACTAACATCAATCGACGAGTCGCTGAGGCGACTCAGATCAATCTTTGATACGTTTGCGTATTGATCATGTTCATGAATAATGGAAACTTCTTGGGTATCAGTATTTCTATAAAAATAAAGCCCATCTTTGTTGGCGCTAGATTCTAGATCGATGGGAATCTCTTCGATGTCTCGCAATTTATAAGCATTTTCATGAAAATCTAAAATATAGAGTTTTCTATGTGATGTTAAATTAGCTTCAATAGGGCTATCAAACGGCTGTGGTTCTTTAAATGTTAGAACCACAGAGTTTCCAAATGAAATATTAGTTTTAGGGTAGCCTTGATTTGTACGTATTAAAAGTTCTGATTCTGTTTTTAGTCCTTCTGAGGAAAACAATATTTTTTCAACATGCATTCCATAGGTTTCACCAACTAAATTATAGACTGAGTCTGAACTATACATTAAGAGGTCAGAGATTTTTTTAGAACGAATTTTAGAGTTTTCAAGGTAATATAATTTCGCTGGACTATAAGAGGTTTTTTTTAAAAAAAGTGCATTCGGGTATTCGATATACTCAATTTTTTCTTTAAAAATCGAGGCATCTATAGATATTTTTTTTCCTCGGTAATGGAGGTAAAAAGACTTAAATTTCGCAGACTCAATGGGGTAGGAGCTTTTGATTTGCCAATCACTATTGGGTGTTTCCCAGAATATTTTTTCACTTTCCGCACTTTTCCGTAGTTCAGGGTCTAAAAGTTTTTTAACTCTCTGTGTTTCGGTTCTTTGAGTTGATTGTACTTCCGTTTCTGATCCGATTTCTGCTCGAGCCTTTTCTATCTCTCGCATGAGATGTAGTAAGTTTGGATAGTCTGAAACATAGTCCTGCTGAAAGCGATTTAAAGACCCCATAAAGCTAATAAAAATAAAGTCTTTTGGGCTAACTTTATTTTTTTTAATTTTAGAGTATATTTTTGTGAGTGACTGAAATCGCTTTTCCTTTGAATCAGTTTGGCTAGCACTTGTAGTACATTTAGTTACATCATTAGAATTGCCCATTGCTTGCAGCTGAGGAACAAAAAATAAGATGAACAATAGAAACAGAAGTTTTGGATCAAATGACTGGAAGCTTGGCTGATAGAAGCCAAGAGAGCTTTGGAAAGCTCTTCTTTCTTTTGTTTTAAAGCTAGGCCTTTTGACGTTTTTCATTTTCTTTTGAATTATAGCAGTTTTTCGTGAAATAAAGTGCTATGTTCGCCCACCAAGAAAACTTTATAGATCTGAAAGACAAAATGGAAGCAAGTATATTCGCCTAGTTTAAAGTAGTTATAACTATGTCTACATTTTTGACAGCAAATTGAAAAAGCCTCAAAAGAAAATGATTTTCACTGTGAAAACTCAAATCTATATCTCTATGATTTGAAAAGATTTATTCATCACTTTGAGATCTGGGGAGTATTAGTCTTTTCAAAAAAAGAATTTGGGTAGAATAGATCGATGTAATGGCTTCCGCCTAGGTATAATTTATTATCTGAGAAATAGATACTTTCTCGAAACATCGTTTCGTCAATATCTATTAGATCTCCAGATTTGAAGGCAATTTCAGTTTTTTTCATGGGATTGGAATTTGGATCTATAATTACAGGAGAGGATCTTTCATGAAATCCATTGTATAAGACAATGTAAGTCTTCCCTTTATATTTCACAGAGTTTATATGATTCATTTTGGCAATTTCTAATCTAGATAGGTATGGTGTTTCAGCTTTTAGATCCATGATAAAGCTCGCTTCTTCTGTCATTACCAATACAAATCTATTGTCTATGAAGTAAGGAATTTGCATTTTAGCTGATGAAAATTCCAAATCAAATTCATGTTTAGATTCATAGACTCCGTTCGAATTTTTTGCAGCAATCTTGAGTGTGCTAGCTTCAAATTGGTAGAGCAGGTTTTTAGGATTACTACGCCATGGACCTGTAAGTTTTTGCTTTATTAGTTTTAGTTTATTATTTCGGTACGATACTCGGAACCATTCTTCAAATTCTTTAGAGCTTAAAAAAGTTTCGCCATTGATTTGGGTGTAGGCATCTGTATCAATTAGTGTCTTTTGGTGACTAAATGTCGAATCATTGTCTCTAGCAAAAAGACTTACTTTGTTTTCACGGGCATTGTAGCCAATCAAAACATTCTTATTGTTTAAATGATAATAATATCCATTCAAAGGATCAGAGTCATTGATCATGGGGCTAAGATCTATATCGAAGAACCGAAGCTTTCTGCCAATTGAGCTAATCATTCTCGTTTGAAAATTCTCTTTTTCTTTATATAGTATAAAGTCTTCATTTTCTATTAAAGACAGAAGGTTTTGCTGCTCAAACTTTACTGATACTTCATTGCGTTGAATATTGATTAGGACTAGATCTTTTTGCTCAAGTTTTTTTTCGATCGCTGGTGGTATCTTTACTGCAACTTCCTTATTTAAAATTATGGCGTAGTCTGTTGGCGTAATTTGTTTGAAAGAAAGTGATTTCACCGTATGGTCTTTTTTTTCCAATGACCATTGCTTAGTTTTAATACCTTGTTTTGTTGGACGAATTTGTTTAATTTCTATCTTTTCCGCACTTGATACTATATGAAAGATCCCGTTTGAGCCCTTCTTCAAAACATCGTGTAAGGGAATCATGCTTAATTTATTATTGTCTATGGTAAAAAATAAATGATCGTTTGTGTCTTTATTGTGGATCAATAGCGCATTAGGGTACTCGATGAAATCTAGATTTCCTCTGAGAAAAAAAATAGGTATGTCATAATGCTTATCTTGAAAGACGATATGTATTCTTCCGATTTTGTTCGAAAAATCTGTCTTATTGATCATTTTCCACTTCCCAGTTTTACTTTTCCACAACTGGTTTTCAGACTCTGAACTTGGTTTTAATTCAGGACTAAAAATAAACTCTTCACTTTGGATTTGCTTTTCTTTTATAGGTTCTTCGGACGATCGGGCTGTTTCAGGTATTTGGTTTTTTTTAATGGCTTTCATGATTTCGTAGACGTTTTTAAACTGATTCGCATACTTTCTGCGAAATTTGTCTAAACTAGAATAGAACTCATCTTTTAGTGTATTGTATTTTGAAGATCTGTTTTCACTAATAGCAAAATAAGCACTACCAAGAGCCTTTAATTCAGACATCATTTCTATGTTTTGAGAGGCGCTTATCTGACAATTTGTTTTTGGATTTGCAGTACTGATAGCAGGAATCGCTAGGATAAGAATCATATTCATAAAAAAATGGAACTTCAATTTATCTGCTAAGGAGAAGAAAAATAGGGACACTAGACTAAGCCTAGAATTAAGCGTTTTAGCTTGAAAAGTTTGTTTTTCCCATAATCTCATTGATCGCAATTGTATCAGTTTTTGAAAGTTTTTGAGATGGATAAGTGAAACTAGAAATTTTTTTATTAAGCGGAGAAAACCCAACTGGGGCTAGGCATAGTTTGCTTTGGAGAAGTTTTTGACTGACTAAACTTTTGACGAATCATTGAAAAAAAGAAAGCCATTTGAATTGGCTTTCTCAGCAAAGTTTTATATGTCGAAACCGAATCCTAGGGTGACCACCTGAGAGGTGATATCAATAACATCATCACCAGTTTGACCATTTTCTGCGCCAAGAATGTATTTATAATCTAGGACTAGCCAAGTGTGATTGATACCAAAATCTTCATCGAGGTCGTCGGTATCTCCCATCCAGGAGTCGACCAAAAAACGAATTCCAGCATTTGCATGAGCGCCACCAGTGTAAGTCTTTACGGATTCACCATCGTCTCGTGATTCATAAATGAAGTAGGCATCAATTCCTAAGCTTACATAGGGGATGAATGCTTGGGTCTCACCAAAGTATTGAAAGTGATAGGTAAAACCTCCATAGATTGGAAGCATTATAAGGCTATAGTCTTCGTATGCCTGAGTACCACTTGCGTAAAAGCCTGTGCCTGTAGCATAGGTGAGGTTCAGACCGTAATTCCATTTTAAGTTTCCTTCTTGTCCAAAGACAGGAGTTTCAAAGTCTACAAAAAGAGAGTAGGTGGTTTTATAAACATCACTATAACTTTGGTTCGTAGTATTGTTTTGTAGGTTGTCAAAAACTTGAGTTCCTAGTTTAAAGCCAGAATAACCTTCAATCTTACTTTCTTCTTTTTTGTAGATATAGGTTCCATCGGCTAAAATTTTGATCAGTCCATTTTTAGCCTCTGGATGTCTTACTTTTAAGTAGTCATCAGTTTCTTCAATGACTTCGTATTCAGGCTGTTGTTGCTTTACTACAGGTTGTGTATCTTCTTGTCTTGCTTCCCATTCCTCCTCACTAATATAAGGAGGTTCGAGAGGAGCTGCATCGGGATCTCTTGCAACTTGTGCTTGAGAAAAAATTGAAAAGGTCAAAAAGAGTAAAATCCATTTCTTTTTCACGAAGACATCCTTTGTCGAAAATAAAAAAGTAGTCTCAGGATTGATCCTATAAATACAATACTAAGTACTAAGCTAAAGAAAATTCCATACTTCAAGCTTAGTTTAGCAAAGAAATACAGTGGCCATAAGATCATTCGAACGATTGGTTTTATTACTTCCTTATCGAGAAGCCATACAGCAGCCTCAGGAGAATAGCTATAATAGTAATGAATGAATTTTTGTCCCCATTGGTATTTTCTCAAAACTTCATCGCGAAACTCCCGCAGTAAAACTAAATGTTGTTCAAGAGGGTTCCCATATGCAGCGGTAGCGATAAAGCAACGACTTTCTTCGAATACTCCATATACTTTTTGGGGAGTCACGGTTTTGTTTGTTAGTGCGTTTGACGAGCTTTCGTCTAAGAAATAACCGATGTTCCCAGCTTCATCAATAGTAGCTACGCGAAAGGTGTATGTTACATCGTTGGTTAAACCCGTAATGTATTCAGAGGAAGTTAATGAGTTACCATTGGAGTCAGTAACAATCTCGATGTCTTGGTAATTACCAGCAGTAATGGCAGCTCCTACATCAAAAGAAGCTGTTGATCCTTGCGAATATAAAAAACGAATGTATTTGGTGCTAAGGTGATTGGATGCTGATGGAAAGCCAGAGTTTGCAGAAATTGCCTCAGTAACGCTGCCATCAGCCATGATGATGGCTTTTCCATCTCCAGGTACTAACGAAAAACTGAAGACACATGGAATATCGGTAACGGTTCCTGTACAGGTTGAGCTAGAAACCGTCGCCTCTGCTGAGGTGTCATAAGAATTGATTTTAAAATCTACATTTACACTCAGAGTAGAGTTGTCGGCAAAGGTTGCCAATAAATACAAATCATCACTATCGTAGTTGTTACAAGAAGAATTATCACTATCCAAGGTAGCGCAGATGCTTGACCATAAGGCCCTAATGCATTTGGTATTTCCACTAGAAACACTGGTTTGAGTTTGAGTCAATGAAACCTCATCTCCATCAGAGATTGCGGTAACTAAAGTAAACTCTGCGGTTTGTGAGCTATCGTCATGATAGGCGCAAATTTCAAAGGTGCTAGAGCTGGTAATTGGATTAATGGCACAACCAGTGGCTGGATCATTACCGCTCAATGTATTGCAGGCAGGAGAAAAGGCTCCATAAACGATGGGTGTTGTCTCAGACTCGTCGTCATAAGAACTGACACCATCTACTGAATAAATTGTAAGTGTAGCGGCTTGTAGATTTATCGAAAGGCCCAAAAGGATTAGGCCTATGAAAACTTTTACTAATTTTAAATATTTAAGCAAGATCTGCATGCTTTAATTGCAGCACTAGTTTTGACTTTTGTCAAAAAGACTCTCTGCAATTTGTAGCCCATTAAGCGCAGCTCCCTTACGAATATTGTCAGCTACAACCCACATTATCCATCGGTTAGCAACAGCCACATCTTTGTGCACTCGTCCGACAAATACAGGGTTTTTACCAGAGGCTTCACGAATGGTTGGTAGGTCTTTTAAACTCATGTCAATGCCTTTGGAGGTATTTAAGCAGCTGATCATCTCTTCTTTGCTTGGATTTGATTTTACATCGAACCACACGCTTTCCGAGTGACCATTTAAACTAGGAGTACGAACACAAAAAGCAGATACAGGTAAATCATCTTGTTCTAGAATCTTTTTGGTTTCATTCACCATTTTCATCTCTTCAGATGTGAAGCCATTTTCCTCCATATCACCAATCATTGGGATATTATTAAATGCTATGCTCTTAGGGAAGATCTCAGGTTCAAGTTCTTGGTTATTTAGATAAGCCAAACTATGTCCCTTTACCTCTTCAACCGCATCGCTACCAGCACCACTTACAGATTGATAGGTACTAACGATCACAGAAGTTAAACCAAATTTTTCTTGGATTGGTTTAAGGGCTACAACCATTTGGATGGTTGAGCAATTTGGATTGGCGATTAACTGCGGGCCAAGTTTACTGTCGATGGCGTGCATATTAACCTCAGGTACTACAAGAGGAACTTCAGGATGCATACGAAATGCAGAAGAGTTATCAATGGCATAAGCGCCGTCTTCTACAGCACGTGGGGCCCAAATTTTACTAACACTTCCACCGGCACTAAAAAAGCAAACGTTTAATCCTTTAAAGCAAGACTCTTTTAAAGCTTGTACTTCAATGTCTTTTCCGCGGAAACTGATTTTTGTTCCTGCACTTTTCTCACTGGCAAATAGCCTTAGTTCTTCGATTGGAGTTTTTCTTTCTTCAAGAAGTTTTAAAAACTCACGTCCTACTAATCCAGTTGCTCCGACAATACCTAATTTTAAACTTTGCATAGATCCCTCTTTATTAGTGAATTCGCGCCATTATAGCATAGATTAACTAGCAAAGGGAATTGAAAACAATAGTCTTTGTTGGCTTTTTCATAAAATTTGGAGACTTTTCTGCCATATCTATTTTGAAAATCTATAATGTGGCTCTCGTACTGTTTTAAATAGGCATTTTTTAGAATCGAATATTCTTTTTCGAAATTAATTTCTACTTAAATCAGATGCTCTTTCATTGGGACTTATACTGTGCTTTGCCGATACCTGACACTTTTCAGAACTGGAATAGCAGCTTTACGTGAAAAAGCAAATGAAAGGGATTAGGCTCTAAGCTAAGATAAATTTCTGAAATTTAATTTTCCCAGAAATTACTGATTTTAGCTATTTCAAGATAGAGGGTGTTTCCAATATAGATTCGATTGCCCTTATAGCGTATGGGTAAAGTATCTAGAAAGCTGTGGTGGAAAGTGTCTTTAATATTAATTTTGTTGGAGATTATCGGAAACTGGTTTTCATTTAATTCAACCAGGTACAAATTCTCTTTGTTTTGATCCAGTGCTAAAACAAGGTTTAGTGAATCACTTTCAACGACATGAAAACTAGAAAGTTGCGTGATTAATTTTCTAAGTTCTTGAGGTTTTTTTAGGTTGGTATAAATGACCTGCCCATCATTGGTTTGTAGGAAAAGATGTTCGTTCGCAATAGTAGATGCTTTAAAGCTCAATTGCGAATTGCTTTCCGGTAGTGCTAAATTCCATGAAAGTAGTTTTTCTACTTGTAAGTCATCGGCAAATTTATAGATCTCATAGATATCATGTTCTAATTTTATTAATAATGAATCATGAAGCTGTAAGTTGCCAGTAAATTCTAGCGCTAATTTATCATTGGGATTCGCTAAATCCACTCTAAACCAATTTGCCTCTAAATCCTTAACTATTAAATTATGGGAGCTGTTATGTTTAATGATTTCCATATAGTTTAGACTTTCTTTGAGTTTAAACACTCCATTTGAATTACGTTGGAACCATAGGCTTTCTGAGTTTTCCTTCGAAGAATTCTTTATGGAAATTATGAAATTATTAGGATCAATGGAATAATAGCGCTTAGAGCCTTCCCCAAAATCTCCTTTGATGTTTTTAGATAAGGGCAAGGCAACTTTTTCTGTGATCTTTTTGCCATCAATCAAGTGAGTTACTTCAAAGTATTGTCTTAGAAGGCTTTGCTGGAAAAAGTTTATATGCATATTCTCAGAGGTGCCCTCTGTATTTCGGATCTTTGTTTCTCTAATTACAGGAGTTTCATTCTCTTTAAAAATAAGTTCATAAGGATTTCCAGTGCTGTTGTTTTTAACTATAAAATGATTGGGTCTGAGCTCTGCAATTTCGTCGATCAAATAGGGAATTTGATCCCTGTTTTCTGTGATTTTTGTTTCATTAATGGTTACTGTTAAAGTTTGAAATGAAAAGCCTGGCTCGGGTGTCGTGACTTTTTCAGCAAAATAGATCTTATCTTTATCAATGTGAAAAATTCGATCCATTTCTTGGATTTTAATGAAGAGGCTATTTTTGTATAAAAATATATTTTTACCAGTATGTGTTTTTATCAATAATCCCGAGTTCCATTCTTTTATTGATTCTAAGTCGACATCATAAGGTAGTCGAAAAAGTAAGTTGCTGTCATTTTCGATCACACTTAATATAATGGTTTCTTTTGTCAGCTTTTGCTTGTTTACTAACAAACCGCTAATGAGAATACTCCATGATTTATCCTTTGACTCCCATAAAATTTGATCTCGTTCTAGAAATGTAAATTCAGTACCTGCCCAAGTCTGCGAGCCAGGTAAATTAGATCTTGATTCTTGGGAAGATTCTCGTTCACCGGCTAAATATCTAATGTGTCTAGCAAAATGGGCGTAGCTCTCGAAGGAGTTACGATCCTTTTCGTAATAAACGAACATAGCTTTAGCTAGTTCCTGTTTGAGAATCTTAGAATTGTCTTTTTTTTCTGAATAAATGGCAGAATAATTTCTAACAAGTTTGTTTAACTCAGAAGAGTGGGCCTCTAATTTAGTATGCTCTCTAATTTCAGATTTTGCTAGAGACTTATTATTTCCTGCGGACTTGGGACATTGAAAAGAATTAGAAAATGCTTTAAGGGGAAAAGCAATAAGTAATAGAAAAATTAGGTTCTTTTTAAAGTGTTTCATTTATTTAAAAGTCGTCTCTGTGGTTAGGCCGTTAAAAATTGTAAAGTCACCAACTACAATTCCAATAGGTGTCCATTTAGCTGTACTGTTTTCAAAGTGATTCCGATGAAGACCAATTCCTTCTTGTAAAGGTATGAAAACTTCAGTTGGAAGAATTGGGTTTAGATATAATGAGAGTAAGACCACTGAAATTCCAGTACGTGTTTCGGCTAATCCCCAGATATACTTATGATTTGATCCCTCTACAACTTTAAAGTTCCTATATACAATCCGTTCATTAGAGTAGATCGTTTCAAATTTATTGGTTAGGGTATCTAAAAAATAAAAATGAGGTTCTTGCTCTGGAATGATAAAATGAAAGCGGTCATCTATGTTTTCAAGCTTAAATCTTGATTTGTGTAGCTCGTATTGTGTTTGGCTTATCAAGTCTAAAGACTTTCTGCTGTCACTAATCTTATAGTAATAGAGGCTTCCCTCATGGACTCGAGCCAGATAGGGATAATTCAACTTAAATGTCCCTTTTGGAAGACTAATTTTTTTACCAGACCGATTGAAGTCATAAGCGATCCACCGGCCGGATTTGTTTTTTCCAACTAGAAATGAATTTGAAAATTGTATATCACCAAGGAAAGGCAGTTCTTTTTTTTGCTTCAATGATCCATTTTTGTCGCGTTTGTGCCAAGTTAATTTTTCGTCTATATAGACCACAGAGGAAGAAACTTCTTCTTTGGATGTGAGGAAGTTATCATTGTCTATTTTGATAAGATAGTTTACTTCAATGCCGGGTTTAATTTGTAGTACATCGGTTTGGTTTTTGCCTTCTTGCTCATGATAAATTTCCACTTCTGTTTCGTTATTTCGAAGGAATGCTTTCGTGGTGTTAAATGTCTCTATTTGTCTGCTTAGGCCAAAGACTTCTGTGAACTTTCTTGAACCATGATCATTTACTTCATATTGGTAAAAGCTATTGGAGTCATTTGAATTTGGCGAATATATCATATACTTTGATTTTCCAATTTTTTCTATTCTTTGATGGGAACTACCTTCAAGAGGGGTAGCTACATTTTCAAAAACAGGAAGTCCATTTTCAATACGTAGGACTTTAAAACTGTCTTTTGTTCTATCTACAAAATGAATGGCTTGATCATCGATGCGAATAATCTCCCCTAGAAAAGTATTTTGGATCTTCGAGTTTTCAAAGTAATAAATTTTTGCATTAAAAGAATCAGTTGAGATTAAAACAAAATCATTCCATTCTTTTATTCGACCAAGTTTAGGATCAAATTTAACTTCCGCACTGATTTGCTGGTCTTTACTTAAAAAATACCTTCCCACTTCTTGAGTTGTTATTTTCCATTGCCCGTTTGAGCTTTTCCAAAAATCGATTTCTTTGTTTAAGCTGGAGAATTTATTATTAAAAAACAACATCTTAGACATAGGCGTAGTTTCTTTATTACTGTAAACCTTGGGCCCCTCATTGCTTGTAGCTTTTTTTGTTACCAATGTCACAAAATGTCTATAGTTTCCATAATCACTTTCGTATTCCCGATAAAATTCTTGAAGTTTTCTGGAGAACTCCACCCATAAAAACTCGTTCTTAGGAGCATTTTTCAGTTTTTTATAAGAGTTCACAAGAATTTCAAATTTTCTACTTTTTTCATCGATTTCTTTTTTTTGGGGAATATCCTTATTTGAAACTTTTGCGACGGCGTCTTGAATCTTACCTTTTACTGCGGAATACATACAATTCCATTGAATGGCTTCAACATTCTTTGGGATTAGTTGAATTAGGCAGAAACATGCCGATAGGAGTATTTTTCCAAAAAGCTTCATAGATGCTTTGATTCTAACATTTTCAATCAAGCTTTAAGAATTTAGTAAGTCAAAATGTAAATATACTAAGGTTGTAAAAAGAGTAGCAGGTTTAACGTTAAGGGGCTGCAATGAGTAGCTAAATATAATGCCTGGTCAGGTTAAATTTTGACTTTTAGGCAGTTTGAATGCCTTGCTTAGCAAGCTAAAAATAGGCCCAGTTTCACAATGCTGAAGAATTTTATAGTAATTGGAGCATTCGCTTAAGGTTTGACATTATTTTATAGCTGACTTGTTTTGTAAAAAAGAAAAGCCTGTCTAAAAAATGACAGGCTTACAAAAGGCATTTTAAATTAGTGGGTGAAATCTTTTTTATCAGAGGCCTTTTTATCGGACTTATCTTCCTTGTCCTCTTCCTCGTCTTCGATAAAATCTTCCTCATTTAAGTAGACTTCACCGGTTTCATCATCAAGATATTCGTCAACATCATCATCGTCATCGGAAGGGGAGTGGTATGGGTTTTTCTTTGGCTGCTTACCAATGCGCAAAATTCCAAAAATGGCTCCTAAGCTTGCATAGGTTAGAAAAAGCATAAACAGCATAACCTCTGGGCGATAAGCTACAATCAAAACAATCAGAAGCCCCAAAACCATTGTTCGGAAAGGCTTTGCTTTTCTTAGATCTAAGTCTTTGAAGGATCTGTAAGAAAAATTACTTACCATTACAAAACCAAGCAGAAAACTCATGAAAAGAATCAATAAGTTTCCTTGAGGGTCCCAGCCTAAATCATCGAAGGCCAAGACACTACTGGCGGCAATACCGGCAGCCATAGGAATTGGTAGGCCCGAAAAATTCACGTTACTTTCATGGCCAATCTGAACATTAAATCTTGCTAACCTTAGGGCTCCACAGGCGATATAGAAAAAGCAAAGAAGGTAGCCAATTCTACCAAATGGTTGCAAAGCCCAGTAGTACATCATTAAACCGGGAGCCACTCCAAAGCTTACAAGATCACAAAGAGAATCATATTCAGCACCAAACTTACTAGTGGTAGAAGTCATTCTAGCGACACGACCATCCAGTAAGTCAAATACTGCAGCAGCTACAATTGCGTAACTGGCCATAATGTAATCCCCTTGGATGGATTTTAAAATGGACATAAAACCAAAAAACATATTTCCCGTTGTAATTAGGTTGGGTAATACATAAATGGTCGTACCCATTTGCTCTCTCAAGTCGGCTGCTTTTTGACGAGCTTTAGTTCTAGTTTTTGGAAATATTTTTTTCTTCTTTTTCATAGGATTTCCCTTGATATGTAGTCGGTGTCAGATCAGCTGAATCCACCAAACAATAAAAACAAAATGTACAACATGGCGGCGGCTAAAATTGGAAATGAAAAATTATCATCCATTTTTCCCACAGGGATTAACTCACTAATTGCTCCAATTAAACCACTAAGAATTGAGACTAGCACGATCCGTTCTAACATTAAACCTTTACTATAGTAGAATAGTCCTGCGACAATAGTACAGATGGCAAAGCCAGCCATTGTGCCTTGTAGGCTTTTGTTTCCTAAAATTTTATCCTTACCGTACAACACACCCACAATAGAACTAATCGGGTCACCAAAAGCCAACATGCCTACGGCAAGAGTTGCAACTTCTCTTGGAAAAATTAATATAACCGTTGTCACTCCAAGCATTAGGTGTGTGGTAGCACTCCAACTGTTCATCTCGTTTTCGCGCATTACTCGGCGAAAAGTTCTGTGAGCAACATCACTAAAAAATTTAGTTTTCAAACGAAGAAAATCAAAAATCAAAATTGCAGCTGTCATAACAAATGAAAGCTGAATTGCATTTTGATAGGACAAATTATGATAAACGACTAATATGGAAATGATCCCCAGATTATGGAAGATCTTCCTTGAGATATGTAAATCAGATCGTTCTTTGACTGGTCGAATGTGTTTGTCGTGAATTTCGGCCATCAAACGCCACCCTCCTGAGCTGGTTTTTGAAACTAAAAAGAAAGCTATCGGAAAAACGGTCGATTTGTCACCAAAAACGAAGCCTGTATAAATGAAGGATATAGGTTTTAAGCTTAAACTATATACAACGAGCTAGTTTTGCTTAGCCTCAAGGCGAAAACACATTGTTTTTAGCCTAGAATTTACGCGAAATGTTAAGTTTTAGTTCCTGCTTTTTTCCCTCAGGCATTTATGTATTTTCAGCTATAGGAGGATGAAATTTATCTCTCTTTTGCCCTAAAATGTCAGTTAGACAAAATACCTTGAGTTTAATGTTCTCAACTCCTTACTAAAGGCTTTAGAAAGGATATATTTTGGTATATAAATTGCTCCCACTAAAAAGGATGAAAAATTTAATGAAACTGCTTTTAATTATCAGTCTATCTTTTGCTGTAAACCTGAGTCTTTTTGCGCAAGAGGGAGAGGACCTATTTTATGAGGATTATTCAACTGAAAGAGAGGAAGATCTACGAGGAGTTCTAGCGGAATTGGATGAGCTGATAATTTTAAAAGCTTCTAATAAAAAAGAGAAATACCTACAAAAATTAGACGATCTTGCAGAGGATTTTAACTTTAGAGCCATAGATTATTCCGAACGGGAGACGATTGAAAGAGAAGTTTACGAAATCATGAAACGTCTACGTATTTTAAAAGAGCCGGTTTTAGAAGAGAACTTTTTGAGTATAGTCCTTTATAGTTATAAATCTAAAAACAAATATTTTTTACCGATTACTCTGCATAAAGCCTTACATTTTATTTTGGTAGAAAGACAAGCTGATGGGAATTATGAGATTCTTTCTAAAACCGAGGCAGTCACCAACCTTTTCAAAAACTTCTCTGATATTCCAGGAGCTGAGCTTATTTTAGAAAAGAGTTTAGGGCAGATGAGAAAAGACATTTATGAATTGAATGTGGTTCAACGAATTACGGAGCTTTCTCTAGCCGCTAACTATCAAAATACTGCCACGGCAAATTTTTTGATGGCGAGACTTTTACATATAAATGAGAAGTTTTATTCCTCAAGAGTGCGCGATGATTTTTTAGAGTCAATTGCTAGGTTGATGCCCTATACACCTGAAAATCGTGAGATATTAAAATTGTTTTTTAGCCAACTACAAGCAAGGTTTCGCCCTAGTGAACTTAAGAAAGACACCTGGCATTTTCAAAACAAAGAATGGACCAAGGCTGAAAGCGCTTTCTTGATCAATTGGCGCGAAGCTCATAGGCTTGAGAAAACAAGTAATAAGATACCTTGGAGCGATTTTATTGAAAGTTTTGAGACTCATCGAGCCAATAGCCTTAGTGAATTTTCTTGTAAGAAAAGCGCTGGCTAAAGTCTGCTGAGGGTACCAAATTTTACCGAAGTATTTTTTTGGGATCTAAATATAAAATCCCTTTGTTTTTTGTCTAGATCCATTGGCGAAAAGCTTGCCATTCTATGCCCATATTGGACATCTTAGTATAAAACTTATAACGATTTTTTCTCAGAGTGCATTAGCTTGGTTTTGAGCCTGGTCAGGCATTTGCTACTGCAATAGAAGATGAAAAGCATCTTGTTTTTAATTTTCATTTTAGGAAACTTCTCTCAGCTACAAGCAGGGAGTCGCAGTCATTGGGGCTATGTGGATGCCAATCATGAAAGTCTTGCGGAGAGCCAAATTTTAGAATTTGATTTTATGGGCCCTCCCGAGGAGCAAGAAGAAAGCTTCATCAATGAAGAATTGGTTGAGGAATTGCGATCGAGATATCAAAATGAATTTGGCTATACAGACGCTCAACGTGGATTAAATTATATGGAGTATTTCTTCCAGTCGAACCAACAAAACGTAGGAAATATTAAAGAAGCCGAACTCTACTTAGAGAAGCAACAAGATTTTGCTAACTTTACCATGAGCCGACTAGGGGAGAGGGCTTTGGATAAAATTTTAATGGAAAACAATACTTTGCGACCAGCCTATGAGGTGAAGCAAAGGGTAACTCGTTTTCAAATTAAACCGCAGGAGAAAACTGAAATTAGCGGAGATTATAATTTATCAGGAAATATCCTAAAATTTTGGGTTAAACACCCTAGATATAAAATTCAAGTGAGTACAAAATTTAAGTCAGGACGTTTGGGGCCCACTCCTCGTGAAGAGCTTTATTATGAAGCCGGCGCTAAATTGACAAAGAGACTGGATTTCAGACTGTATTACCAAGAGGTTGCGGAAATTACAGATCTAGTATTTCACCAACAATTTAGTCCTAGAATGAGTATGACTTGGCAAAATCAGTGGCAGCAAAAAGAAAGGGTGGATGGAGAAGTGTTTCAAAACACTTATCTAGGATTTTCTTATGTGTTTTAGGTTCGCTCAATGCTGAACTCTCGAATTTCTGTCTTTCCTTCGAGGTTGGTCCACTGAAGCTCAATTTTGTTTAAACCATTTCGTAGTTTTAGAAAATCTGTACTCAGTTTGTTACTTGGCAATTCAAAAACAATGGCTTGTGAGCCTGTACGATGGTTAATGATTTTGTGATCTAACTTAGAGGCATTTAAGCAATCTTTGATTTCAAGGCGAATGTATTCTGCCTGTGTGTCTAATTTCTCTGAATTACAGTCCAATTGGTAAACGATCATCTCTTGAAACTTTTCGATACTGGTCTTTTCATTTTGTTTTGGTTGAATGGAAGCGATGCTTCTAGTTTCATAAGACTCAGAAAGCTTATAGGTGTTTGCAGGCTTCTGCAAAGACCAAAAAACAGCTCCTAATAGGGCAATGTTCGTCAGTAAAATTTTTTGATTTAAATTTATCTTAAAGCTTTTCATCCCCAGACCTTGGTCTAGCGATGACTAGACCTACATAATAATATCGGTCCAAGGTCGAGAAACTTTAGAAGATAGAAAAAGAAAAGGAGCCTATAAAGGCTCCTTTTGTATCAGGAAAAGCAAAAAATATGTTCTAGCGAGTGCTTTCGCGAACAAACTTACTAATGTAGTAACGAATTAAAAATTCTAGATTGATGGCTTGCTTCTTATAAGTCCAGCGAACTTCACCAAACGGTCCCCAAGTAGCGATTAGCTCATCGTCTTCTTTTGCGTATGTATCTGTAGTATTTTGAGCCGCTTCTGTACCAGGAACAATGCTTACCCCTTGGTGACGAGGGCGGATACATATTTTTCCAGGCTCATCTAGTTCAAAAATTAGCTTATATCCATTACGGAAAAGCATAAAATCGGCTTGAGTGTTTGAAATTCCATATATTTTAATGCCACCAACAGCGCCACCCTTTAATTCATTAAAAGTAGCAGCAGCGTCAACAAACTCTTCTTTCACTTGATTCATAAAGCGAACGCTTTGAATGATAAGCTCTTTATTAGGATCAAAGCCTGCAGAAAAATCCACCATACCTGATTCTTCGAGGTCTTGTTCAAATCGAACTAATTCTTTTAACCATCCTAACTCTGTCATTCTGCCTCCATGCAATTACCCTGTTCTATTACACACTTAGGGAAAATGCCTGTCAATAGGGCTAGTCGCAAGACCGTCCTTAAATCCAGTCCTATGTTGCGTTGCAGGGGAATCTGGGGCCGTTTTATTTGGGTTTTGAGTAGATTGGAAACAAATCAATGCAGAGACATTGTAGACTTTCAGACTTGGATTCGGGAAGTTTTTTATAGAAATCATTAAGGCAGGAGCGTAGATTTTGTTTTAATTCTTCAAAATCACTAAGGGAACTAGTGCAAGGAACGGTAATTCTCATGCCATCAGAGGATTGATTGTTACTAAGATCTTGTAGTGACTTTAGTCGCCAATTCATATGGATATATTTTGCAAGGGGAGAGTCTTTGTCGAGGTGAATCCGTTTTGGTCCCACTTCTAAACCATTTTCAGTTCTTAGCACTAGGTTTTTTTCAATTAAAAAAGCTAGCTTGCTACGAACGCTGTCGGCTTCAAGCTCTAGTATGTTTGCAATTTGCTCGGCATTGTTTATCTCTTTAATATCACAAAGCAGTCGTATACCAGAATATACCCAATCAGAGTAAAATCTCGTTTTGGTTTCTTCATCAAGAACATCATCTTGGGGGAGTCGATTTATGAGTTCCTTAGCTTCTTGTTTATTGATCTTCATTTCTTCGGCAAGATGACTTTTATAGTTATGATTGCTAGCAAGTTGGTATTGGAGCATTAATTGAAAGTACTTAGTTTCGGCTGGAGTGAGCTCAAGGAGTTTTGCTAAAAAATAGGATTGTTCATTGTTTAGATTTCTGTCGCCCTGAAATATCTGGCTTATTTGGACATTGCTTAATTGCAGGTGACGAGCGAAGCGACTCCATTGTCCACGGCCACTTTTAGCTTGTTGTTTTACCCAATCCTTCACAAATTTCTTATAATCTGAGTAATCATAAATATCCATATTGTTAATAATATCGGTTATTTATGGATAAACATTAAAAAAACAGAAAAAAACTATTAAAAATTTAATTAATAATATCTTTTATAAAATGCCGCAAGGCGCTAAAACCACTGTGACTTCAATTCTAGGAGGTAAAGATGAAATTGATAGTAGTTTTAATGAGTGTATTGCTTGCGGCCAGTGCCTGTAGCAAAGATGAAAAGAAAGAGTTTGTAGTGTCGGCAGCAGGAGCATCAGGCTCGTCAGGTTCAGCGGGGAGTGGTTCTGGATCAGGTGGAACTTCACAGGAAGCTTACTCGGAAGAAGCGGAGCTGGAAGATTACGAAGCTAAACAAGCGGCTACAGAACCTGGCTTAAGTTATCGAGAAAAAAACAATTTAAAATTTGCGCATCTTGAAACTTTTGATGGGCCCCAGCTTCGCAGTACTTTTGGACTTGAAATAGAGGGAGAAACAAAAACACTTAACTATCCCGACTTCGCAGGTAATTCCGCTCTGAATGCCTGTAGTTTAACGAAAAGAAGTGAAGAAGGAATAAACTCGTACTCGATGAGCTTTTCACTGGGGAAGGATTATAGTACCTCTCTATCAACTAAGCTGAGCAAAACCGACTACTTCTTGATTAAGGAGTTTGTATCTCAAGATGAGTTTTTAGCTGAGGACTTTTTAGAGATAACTGATTTATCTTATACGCTTAACTTACAAGAACTAGGTGCTTACTATTCTGTTGAGGCTGTGAGCTGTAATGCAAAAATTCGTCCTGTGGCCTTGGATTATTTCCACTACAACAATTATCAAGATCATTATTATTCTAAAGGCTTTGCCATAGAATTTCAGTGTAAGGATATAGATAAACAGCTTAGTGATGGCGTTCAACTGATGTCAGCCAATGTTACTTACTACTGTAGTGTTGCCGAGACAGACTACACATATTAGGTGCCATTCTTTGGCAAAGCTGAAAAAAATTTAGAGGCAGAAGGCTTTTAAATACTTAGCGACTATTTGAGGGGGGAATGAAGTTTGCAATTCATAATACTAGAGGAAAAACATGCATTTATTAAAAATAAGTCTGATTTTGTTATTGAGTTTAAATCTGTATGCGGGTGCTGCGGATGGTGTTGGAACGGATGGGCCAGATACATATAGCTCTGAAGAGCTAATGGGTATTTTACCAAATGTGCTTGATAAATTTGTTGAGTTTATGATGGATGAAGCGAGTTTGAAACAACTTAGCTCTCGAAACTTATTTAAAAGTGACGAAGTTAAGGCTTTCAGTTTTGGAGGAGCATCTCCGGTAATTGATTCTGAAAGATATTTGCAAATTTGGGGTAGTGAATACTCTTGTTTATCGGCGATACTTGAAAGTAATGATTTTTCCAAAAGTAACCTGATCAGGTACTCAGAGCTCCCAGATTTTATTGAGTCTTATTTAAATGAAGATGATCGGTCTAAATGTGAAAACCAAATCTCTCGTCTATTGGAAGAAAACAATAAAAATCTGGAGGACATGTTTATCGATTCTTTTTTAGCCAAGCACGCTGAAATTGATAGAGATGAAGTGTGGAGTGCTTCAAAATTTTCTGTAGCCTTGAAAAGAGGTATTTTAAGTCATGCTAAAGCTTTAAATAGTAGAGCATCGGTTATAGTAGAGTATAAAAAGAATGGCTTTTGCCCTTCTCCACAGGGAGATGCTTTTTTAAGTGTAAGGCTTCAAGACACCAAATACCAGTATGCTGGCAATGAAGGTGAAGTTAAAAAAGTGGTATTGTGTTATTCACTGGATCAGTTATCTAAGTTGCCGCAAAGAGATTTTGAGAAAGTAATTTTATCCCAATTTGCTCATGAGTTAACGCATCTCCACTATAGCTTAGATGAATCTTTAGCTGAAAGGGTAGAACGCCGTCTTTTAGAGAGGTGGGAAAAGTTTCAAATAGTAAAGGCTAAATGGCTTGATGGTTTTTTTCCAGCTGTTTGTGAGAAGGTATTGGGAAAGTTTACTCCGAAGTTTGACTATTTTTATTATAAATCCTATTCAGGGATTCATTCTTTCTACGATGATGAAAAACAATGTAAGCAAGATATCGGCTCTCGTAACCAAACCCGAGTTTGTTTAAAAAAGGATAGAGAAACAAACTTTTTGACGGGGGAAAATATAGAAGAAAAATATGTGCTTTACGACATTAGGACGAAAAAGCCGTTGGTAGATTTTGACAATCTTGAAAACTGTCGAGAAGTTTTATTTGAGGGAGGGCATGATGAAAATACATATTAAGATTTTAATTATCCTTCATTTGTTCGCTTTTGATTTAATGGCTGCTCCAGAACAAATCAATCTTCAATGTCGAGCTGTTTCTGTTTATGGAAATCTGGATATCGAGCTAGATGGACAAGAAACATTTGAGTTCCATGATAAAATTTCTAGAAACTACGGTCGAATTTTCGAGGTGGGTACGGGAATCACTCATACTGTAAATGAAATTGGAGATTTTCAGACTTCTTTTGGAATTACGGGGGAGCTTGATATAGTAGAGTCTAAAGAGATTCAAGGAAACTTGGCATTTAGGCTTGATATGGATTGGTATAACAAAGATCCAGAATTTAATTTTGTGAAGAAAGTGAATTTAAATTCTTTTGTTAAATCCAACTTCTATGATGATAGGAAGCTAACGCATTTCAAAGAACGTTTTTATCTAACAAATGAGGACTTTGCAGCTTTAGAAGGGTTTAGGTCTCAGTTACCTACTCTAAACTACTACCGAGAAAGCCATGTTGAAAAAGCATGGTATGACTTTAGCAAAGAAAACAAAAGCATTCGGGAACTTGTTGAACTACCTTTGATTGGTTGGGATATCAAATGTGTGGCTGATTTAGTCGAAGCAGAAGGCTCTCTTTAGAGCCCTTTAAAACTGCGGAATATTCATAAAAAACGCAAAGCGTAGGTCACCTCCGGCCTCTTCATTGAGGCCTTTGTAGATTCCAAAGACGAAATCGATCGGTAAAAAATAGCCTACATTGGTTTCGTAGGTGATTTCTGAACCGACAGTTGCATACAGCCTTTCCCATTCATCACGAGCAAATTTACTACTTGTTTCGCGATAAAAGTTTCCATCCATTGCCATCAAGTCGGCGACAAAGCCAGCGGTGATTCTTTTGCTGAAGACTGGAAAAGAACCCATGCTTTTGAAAAAGTACTTCATCGGCAGTAAATATTCAAAATTCATAGAAGCCATGGAGTAAGCTAAAAACTGAGAACGTGGGTAGCCTCGGTTTTCGTGGTATTGGTTAAATTGATGCCCACCAATGTTTCCCCCGGCGGTCACAAAAGCCGCATAGATGTCAGTATCGTTGTTGGTACGCTGATCCCACTGAAAGCCGATGTTCCAAGAGTGAAATTGTGAAAATGTATTTGATGAAAAGTACTTTCCTTTCAAGTGAAAAACTTGAAAGCTATCGGTGGTTTTTGTGCGAAAATGTTGGCTGATCCCAATGGAGTATTGTTTTCCAGAATTGATTCCAACCTGTCTAGCTCTCGGAATTCTGGCGTCGTTATAAGCTAAGCTAAGATCAAAGGAAGGTCTAACTTGATCATCGGCATACTCTACTTCATTTCGATTCAAACCAATTTGGTAGCTCCAATTTTCCTTCCAGGAGTTGAGGCTTTGATTATAGTCTATAGAATAGATTTTAACATCGCTCACAGCTTGCGCAGACTCAAAATACAAATAGCTATTCGCCATGGTAAATAAAAGGCTACCTGTTAGGGAGTTGTTTTGATAAATCACTGTTGAATTGGCTTGGTCAGTTAAGGTGTTATAACCAGCGTTTAAGCTGTAGCTGTGAATATTCAAGGGGTCGCTGCCACCGGTGTTTATTTGAAAGTTTGTCCCTCCACCCGAGCTAAAGACCCAAGGATACCAATAATGTGGCCACAATTTAGTGAAGCTAGAGTATTCTTCTTTCTCACTGATTTGTAGTTCCTCGGGCAGTTCAACAGCGCTTTGAGTATCGGCTGCAAAGAATGTTTCTTCTTCTTGCTTAATTCGGTTTCCTAAGGATTCTTGTTTGTATTCAACCAGTTTAAAACCCTCAGGGCTAAGTTGACTAATCAGGACCTTCTTTTCAGGAAGGATGGCAAAGTCTAAGATATGAGTGTTTGTATTGGCGATTCGGTTGTAGGTCTTTTCATTAGAGTCTAAAAGGTAGGCTGAAGTTTTTGATCCATGCCTAGCTATAAAGGCTAATTTGCCATCAAATTTTGTTAGAAAGCGTACATCACTAAGAAAGCCTAATAGTAGCGTCTTTTCTTTCTTTTTAGCTTCGAGAATGTAGATTTGTTGAGAGCCGGCTTTATCTTTTAGAAGAAAAGCAATTTTTTCGGAGCTTAAAAATACGGGAAAAGAGATTCTAAAACCAAAAGGAGCTTTGTAGAGTCGTTTCCATTCTTTGATTTCTTCTCCTGTATAACTTGCGATTTGAATACTCTCTTGGCCATTACTGCTTTGCACGGCGACTATTTTTGTTTGGCCGGGACTAAGTTGTGGAAAGCTAAGGTTTTTATTTTTAGATATCGCTGTGATTTTTTTGGAGTCGAAATCATATTCAAACAAATCATAAAGGCTATAGTTTGCCTTGGCCGAATTGATTTTAGAGTAAACAATTGATTTTCGTTTGCGTAACCAATCAATTCCTAAGAAAGAAGCGCTGCTATCAATGCTTTGTTTGCTCTGAGAATCAATAAGTTGCCAGGCACTTTCTGGTGACTTTCGTAGGTATACCCACTGCTTGAAATCATTGGAAAAAACAGGACTGATTTCTTGGGAATCATTTTTAAATAAAGGTTCAGCTAGTTTCCAGTCGGTAGAGGGTGGAAACTTCTTTTGCAAATCTTCGTAGGCCTTTGCAAATACATTGGCTTCTAATTTTTCGTTGGAATCGGCTAGGCTTCCACCATGGGTGTATGGAATTCTTCTGGCGTTGGTTTCGGTGAAACTCTCTCCCGCTTTATCTCCACGTTCTTTGTATAAACGTTGCCAAAACAAACTACCAAAAAAATAAGGGCGCATTCCAAAAGGGTAATCAGGGGTGTCCGTTTCATTTAATTCCACGGGTTTACTAAATTTTTTCCACATGTCTTGCCTGGACAAAATTTCAGCGTAGGAAATAAAAAGTGGAGATCTTAGTCTTCCCCCTGTGGATTCTTTGGTTTCTAAGGCAACAGCGATTCCTTCAGTATGCCATCTTGGTAGCAGCATATTGGGGCTAGATAAACTTCCAAAGAGCTTTTGTCCCCAAGAAAAAATTCCGTTGGCAGGATAAAGATTTAGGATATGAACGTATTCATGCAAAATGAGCTCATAATACCAATTATGATAATCCGTAATGGATGTGTCATAAGAGGGGAGTGTGGTATTTAAGCGAATAATGGGATAAGGAAAAATGCTAGCGGAGCCGTTGGCCAAACCGATTTGATCATTTAAAACGATAATGGTCTGTTCTGGGTAAGTAGAAAAATATTTTGTAAGTACTAGGTGTGATCTTTCAGCCTCTTTTAAAATCACTTGGCTAAGTCTCTCTTGCCTTGCGTTATAAATTACTTTGAAATGTTCCGAGCTTTTTGTGAACCACTCGATGGAGTTATCGGGTTTAGAATAGGAAATTGAGGAAAAAAGTATTTGAAATTTAAAAAACAGAATTAAAAAAATAAATTTTGCGATCTTACTAAGCATAATTTCCTCGTGAATCCAAATTGAGAACTAACTTTAAGATGTCTTAGAGGCTTTTTTAACCAGATTCTTTTGCTTGCGTAAAATAAAGTCGTTTTTTCAAAGTATTATTTTGATTTTAAATTCGACTTTCGATTAGACTCTAACTTAGACTACACAAGTTTTGATTAGTGTCATTGACATATGGCTGGTAGTTTATAAAATATTGAATCTAGAAACCTTTTCTTTCTTTTGGGAGACATAAAAATGTTGCAAAACTTATTTAAAACAGTGATCGCTCTTTTACTAGTTGCTGGTTGTGCTACTGACGAAGTGAAAGACGCTGACGTGAACGCCAATGACTCAAACGTAGCAACTCAGGATCTTAACTTTGATTCTATGGGTAGTGACAGCGGAAATATCGCAGGTTTGACTACTGTTAACTTTGGCTACGATCAAGCAACGATCACAGCATCTGCACGTGCTGAGCTAAACCAAAATGCTGAGTGGATTAACAACAATCCAAACGTAACGGTTCAAATCGAAGGTCATTGTGATGCTCGTGGATCTATCGAGTACAACTTGGCTTTAGGTGAGAGACGTGCTCGCGCTGTTAAAGATTACTTAGTATCTCAAGGTGTTGATGGATCTCGTTTAAGCATCATTTCTTATGGTAAAGAAAAGTTGTTAGACAGCAGTGATTCAGAATCCGCTCACATGAAAAACCGTCGCGCTAACTTCGTTCCTTTAGCGAAGTAGTATTGAGGTAAGGCTTTGTGAAAAGTCTTTTATTCGTAATATTCATTTTTATCGCAACTGCTTGCGAAACCATTCCGCCGCCCTTAGAGAGTTATACTCTCGCAAGGACGGCGATTGTTTATGCGACAAAAGTTAAGGCCGCTCGCTATTCCCCAGGGAATTGGCATAAAGCTGAAAATTATTTTCGCCAAGCGGAACGCATGTTCAGAAACAAAGAATACGAAAAAGCTGATAAATTGTTTAAACTCGCCAGAGATCATGCGGAAAAAGCTGAGAACATTGCTCGTTTAAAAATTCAAGCAGAAACAGGAGGATACTAATGTCGATTCGTCCTATTAAAATGATTCCATTCATCTTACCACTATTAATTATTTCTTGCGGAGGGATTAAGACTCGCAAAGATTTAAAAATTGCTGGTATTGAAATTAAAAGAAACAATGCAAGTTCAGGAAGTAAAACTACGCAAAGTGCACCTGAGCAAAGAGTTGTAGTTGTTGAAAGAGTTGAACAAGAGTCTCCTCGTGAGGAAGTGGTTCGAGTTGCGCAAGCTGAACCAGTTGTTCGACAGAGCACTACTTCCGGATCTTCTGATCCAGTGAGTATGAAGCTGCAAATGGCTTCCGAAATTCGTCGTATTAGTGGAGAACTTCAGGATTTGAAAGATATCAAATCAGAGGAGCTTCGTAAGTCTCAAGAAAATGAAATGAAATTAGAAGAGCGCTTAAAGCAAATGGACGCAAGACTTGCGGTATATGAGCAAAGTATTGCAGCTCTTGAAGAAGAAATTCGTCATTTGAAAACTTTGAAGACCGCAAAGCCCGCTCCTAAAAAAGGAATTTTTGAAAGAGCCGAAGATCATATGGCCTCTAAGGACTGGAAGAAAGCCATTTTGGAGTTTGAAAACTATCGTAAGAAGTATCCAAAAGGTAGAAGAGTTAGTCTAGCGACCTATAATATTGGAGTATGTTTTCAAGAGTTAAAACTTAACGAAGAGGCAAAAGCTTTTTATCAAGAGACTCTAGATAAATACCCTAATACCGATGCTTTCAGAAAAGCAAAATATCGTTTGAATCAATTAAAATAAATTAGGTAGCACTTAGTTCAATGATGAACTGAGTGTTTTTTGAATCTGCGTTGTAGTAGAGTTTACCATTGTGAACGTCTTCAATAATCTCTTTGCAAACATCAAGACCTACGCCAGTCCCGTCAGAGTCTGTTTTAGTACTAAAAAAAGCTTCAAAGATTTTTTCTCTTAACTCAACCGGAATACCATTCCCTGAGTCCGTTACAGAAATAAGGATTTTTCCATCTTTTTCATTGGCCTCAAGGACAATCCACTTTTCATCCAATTTATTGATTGCGTGTTTCGAGTTATTTACTAAATTTAAAATGACCTGAGTGATTTGTGAAATATTGCCACTTAGTTTTTTGTCTGTATTGATAATGGTTTTAAAATGAATGGAGTACTCTTTTAGGAAGTACTCACAAAAAAGTCTTACTTGTTCAAATAACTTTGCAGGCTCAATCTCCTCAACACCGACTTTTTGCTTTTTAGAAATCCTGCGTGTGGAATCGATTAGGTCCACTAATCTCTGACTTGTTTCATGGATCACAGCTAGGTGCTTTTCGGCTTTTTCAGGACTTAAATTGGAGCGAACCAATCGCGTGCTTCCCATAATGATTGCCATCATATTCTTTATTTCATGGATCAAATAGGCATTTTGGCGTCCTACTTCGACAAGACCTGAATTTTCAACCAGTGTTTGTCTTTGCGAGTGTGCGACCTTAAGGTATTTTTTAAATAAACCAACGAGGGGAGAAAAAATCAACCTTGCTTCGAGCCATAAAATGAATAAAGTGAAAAGCAATAAAGAAAACTCAATGAGACTGATTCTCTGAATGCTTTTTCTGTTTATAGCTTCGTATTCGAACACAATACTATCCATAATTTTTAAAAACTCTTCAGAGATCTTGTTGACCGAGTCCAATTCAATATTGTCTTGGCAGGAAGATTTTATACAAGAAACTATATTTTCAAATCGATTTAAATACTGGTCTAAAGAGGAATACTTTTCGCTGATCGACTTAGAGTTGAGAGCATTTAAGTCACCACTGGAAAGTCTTTGATGGGTCGCACTCAAAAGTTCAAAGTCATTCAAAAGTTGTTGGATTTCGGCGGTCTCTTTTTCTATGCGATTTTCGAAAAGAAAAATCTCTTTGGTTACTTTTTGTGAAAGCATTCTTTGGCGACCAGAGAGGTTAATGACTTCCCCGTTAATTTCTGTGCTTCGAAAGTGAAGTTGTAAATAAATTTGAATCACAATGGCAATGATCGCAAGGCTTAGAAGTGCGAAGCGATATCGATTTTTATAACTTTTAATGAGTGATTCTTTTTCCATATTTTTTTCTTTCAAGTTCAGTAACTTATCGGAATGCAATCAAAAAAATAAACAGTAAAATTAGAAATTACCAGCATTTTTAAGCATTTAGCTAAAGTTATTTGGCTTTTAAATTTACAAAAACTAAGTATTACTATTAAAAAACTAATAAGATTTCTTTTGAATTCTCAAAGGTGTTTTTTTTCAGAGTCACTATTGGCCCTTCGCCTTGGTAAAAATTATTCGATGTCTTAAAAAAATACTTCTTAAGCAGGGATCTAAGGTCTCATTTTTTGGTATCTTTTAAGAATCATGGTATAAAGGCAGACACTTGTAAAACTGAGGATTTTTGTGAAATATAACCGTGTACTTGCCATTGAGACATCCTGTGATGACACTTCAGCTGCTGTAGTAGAAGCGGATGGTTATGTACTGAGTTCCATCGCCGCCAGTCAGGACCAAGAACACCAAGCCTTTGGTGGTATTGTGCCTGAAATTGCGAGCAGAAATCATTCTTATCATTTATTACCTGTTATCGATAAAGCTTTGCAAAAGGCTCAGAAAACTTGGGATGATATCGATGCAATCGCAGTAACTAGTCAACCTGGATTGATAGGTTCACTGATGGTCGGTGTGGTAACCGCCAAAACTCTAGCCATGGCAAAAAAGAAAACCCTGATCGGAGTCAATCATTTGGAAGGGCATTTAATGGCTCCTTTTTTAAAAGATGAAAATTTTCAACCGCCAAAAGATTTTGACTATCCCTTTGTTGGCTTGGCAGTTAGTGGAGGACATACGAGTTTGTACTATTGCCGTGCTTTAGGCGATTACCAAATTCTTGGTTCGACGGTAGATGATGCTGCTGGAGAGGCCTTTGATAAATTTGCAAAAATGGCAGGTCTTGGATATCCAGGAGGAGTCAAGGTGGATCAATTCTCCAAAGAGGGTGATCCTAAGGCTTATGACTTTCCCCGCGCATTGATGCAGAAAAAATTGCGAAATTTTAACTTTAGTTTTTCGGGTTTAAAAACGCAAGGTCAGCTACGACTTCAAAAGATGTCTGATGAAGAGAAGAAAAAAGAAATTCACAATCTTTGTGCTTCCTACCAAGAAGCCATAGTTGATGCCTTGTTGGCAAAATTAGATTGGGCGGTCATTGATCACTTTTTAAAAGACAACAAAACTCCCAGAGCCATCTTAACTGGTGGAGTTAGCGCAAACTCTAGATTGCGTGAAAAAGCCGAAGAGTGGGCGAGAAGAAAGAAAGTCCAATTGGTTGTACCGCCATTGCGCTATTGTACAGACAATGCTGCAATGATTGGGATTGTTGGATTAATGAGATTAAACCAAGGGGAAAGCAGCGACATTCGCTTGGGCGTTTCCCCAAAGTCAACCATCTTGGAGCAAGCTTGTTCGTCTTAGATCGATTAAAAAATAGAATGCAAGAAATGGGCATACGTCCCAACAAAACTTTGGGGCAGAACTTTTTGGTAAGCCAAAATGTGATAGATAAAATTATCCAAGCAGCGGTTCATTGTGAAGCCAAAGAATACATTGAGGTAGGGCCTGGGCCGGGAGCTTTAACGGATTTACTTTTAGAAAATCAGCTAAAGCCTTCTCTAATTGAAATGGATAAGAAGATTGCGGAATATTGGCAGAGCCAAGGTTTGAATGTAATTCAAGGAGATGCCCTTAAGCAGAATTGGAGCGAGCTTATCCAGACGGATGACTGTTGTTTTGTTTCAAATCTTCCTTATCAAATTAGTTCTAGCATAGTCATTGATAGAAGCATCGGTCCTAAGCAAGTTCGTAATATGATTTTGATGTTTCAAAAAGAGGTAGCACAAAGGATTGTAGCCCCAGAAGGTGGTAAAGATTATGGCCTTTTAAGCGTCATAGCACAAAGCTTTTGGGAGATCGAAAAAGTTACCGAAGCGGGACCAAAAGACTTTTTTCCACCACCTAAAGTGGCTAGCAGAGTCTTAAAGTTCACTCGAAAAGAAAATGATGTTGATGGCATAAAATTATTAAAATTGACCAAAGCAGCTTTTGCCCAAAGACGTAAAAAGTTGCTTAAAAACCTGAGCTCTTTTTCCTTGGACCAAGAAAGTCTAAAAAATGAGCTAAAAAAATGGGGATATGCCGAGTCAGTTCGCGCAGAACAATTGAAAGTCGAAGAATTCCAATCTATCGTAAAAAACTTCCTTTAGTTATTTGCATAGAGAGGCGAATTTGATCCGTGGTTTTATTGTAGCATTGAGTTTGTTTATAGGTCAGTCAGCGATGGCCGATGTTCAAAGTATGTTTGGAATGGGGATTAGTTCCATCGGCTCCTCTGGCGCAATTCGTAGTAGTAGATCAGACCTTTTAAGTAACTATTTTACACCTTCTGCTCTAACCGATTATGAAGAGGTAAAAGTAGCGGCTAGTTTTCTTTACTCTGTAGATAATTTTAAGGACATTGATTCTGTAGTTACAGACTCTGTGAAGTACGGAGCTTCAAGTACCAAAACCGATAATGTAGACACTGACACTCCTGATTTAAACAATCTTCTCTTAGGTTTAATTATACCCAGCAGTCGAAAAGGCAAGAAGCACGGACTAGCTGCGTTTACAACAATGCCTTTTGGAAAGTTCTTAGCTGTTGAAACCCAATCGGCTTACTATCCACAATATATGATGTACCAAAGTGATGGCCAAAGAATGACGGCTTCTTTCCATTTTTATGATGATTGGAATGAAAGCTGGGATTATTCCATTGGTTATCATATGTATTTTGCAACGGGATCAACGGTCGTAACTCGTTTTCCATCTAGTTCGGATTCGCAACCAAGCTCTTCCAATGTCGACTTAAAAGTAGAAGTAAAGCCTGCATTTGCTCCAAGTTTTAGTTTGCGAAAAAAATTAAAGGAAGCACAAATTGACTTTAGTTATATCGGTGAAAGAGATGCTAAGCTTGCCTTTAATGCAGATAATTCGATCAATGTTTTTGTTAGTCCAGTCCCGATTGTTGTCGATGGAAATTCGTCTCTGTACTACGATCCAATGCAAATTCAGATTGGCTATCAAAAGCATTTTGCGAAGTCTAGTTTGTACCTTGGCTTAGAATATGAAAAATGGTCCGATTTTAAAAGTTCCGTTATGGTTATGGACATTAGCGGTGCCAATAGTTTTGAGCAGTTAAATATTGATAGAAGCTTTAAAGACATCTATGTACCACGCATTGCTTGGAGTACTGGTTCGGATGATTCCAAATGGACCGTGGGCTATAGTTATCGCCCTAGCCCAGTTAAATTTGGCTTGGATGAATCAAACTATTTGGACTCTGATCGACAAATTTTAGGTTTTTCCTACCAGATGACGGGCCAGAAATTATTTGGACTTTTTGATTTGGATTATCGTTGGGGAACGGCTTTTCAGGTGCATCGATTGAACAATCGCTACATCCAAAAGCAAGAAAGTGATTCCGTAGGTTATCCAGGATATGAAATTGGTGGAGAGGTTTATAGTCTGGCAGTACAGATTGAAACCAATTTATAGGCAGCACTGTAAGTGTCAAATCTATAGCAAAGCTTTTGTTTTAAAAAAAATGTAAAAGTATTTTACACAAAAGCGCTGAAGTTACTGAAATTAATCGTGAAATGAAAAAGAAACTTAATGTACAAGACTTTCGTACCGAAACGATAGTATGGCTGATTCCGATAAATCCAACAAACTTCTACAACTTCGTGATGGCATCGATGAAATTGATGATCAGATTAAAAAACTATTGTTAGAGCGATTTGAGTTAGTATCTGAAGTTCAACTTTACAAGGCCAATCATAAAGTTCCAATTATCGATAAGAATAGAGAGGATCAAAAACGCCAAGCCTTGCGTGCCGATCTCGAAGATTCTACAGCAAATCAGATTCAGAATATTTTTAATGAAATCATGAAGCAATCCAAGCGAAGGCAATTGTCACCAGGTAAATCCAGTTTGCTCGGTGAAGTTGGTATTGTGGGCATGGGTTTAATGGGGGGAAGTCTTTATAAAGCAATAAAAGAACATCATCCACTCATTAGCTTAAAGCTTTGGGATAAAGAACCCAACGCAGATTGGAATATGTCTGAGCTATCTGAGGTCTTAAAATGTAAATATATTTTTTTAGCATTGCCAGTGACTGCCATTAAAGAGTTTTTGAGTTCCAATGCAAATTTGATTTCCTCGGAGTCTACTGTAATTGATTTTGGCTCGACAAAAAAAATGCTAAGTGAGCATTCGGATAGTATTCCAGATAAAAAATGGAAGTTCATACCTGCGCATCCTTTAGTGGGTAAGGAAAGTTCCGGCTTTGAAAATGCCGAAGCTAGTTTGTACCACGGAAAAACCTTGGTGATTTGTAAGCATGAGATTTTTCTAAAGGATGATTTTTTAACGGAGTTACTCGGTGGAGTAGGTTTACGGTTTTATTTCATGAACTCTCAGGACCATGATGATGCTCTGGCCTATATCAGTCATTTGCCACATTTGCTGGCTTTGGCATTGATTCAAACGGTTAAAGATCTGCCTTTAGAGAAAAATGCCATTCCTCAGAGCTTCAAAGATTTGACTCGAATTGGTGGAGCCAATGGAAGTTTGTGGGCGGATATTTTTGAAAGCAACAAAGACTCACTACTAAAGGCAAATGAACAGTTTATAAAAAATCTGCAAGCCATGGCTGCGGATTTAGAGAATATTGAAAAACTATTTACCGATGCAGTTCAGTTTCGGAAGGAGTATTGCGATGATTATTCATATGAAGTCGTCCCACAACAAAAATGACTTAGACAAAATCAAAAACAGAATTGAAGAACTGGGATGTAATGCCCATATAATTCTGGGTTCTGAAATCACTACGGTGAGTGTACTAGGGGAGACGACTAAGTTATCGGTAAAAGAGTTTGAAACTTATGATGGAGTGGAATTTGTAACAAGGGTTTCAAAGCCATTCAAACTTTGCTCGATTGAAGGAAAACAAGACGGGCAAAAGCAAACAGTCATCGATGTTAAAGGAGTTAAAATTGGTGGTGGTCATTTTGTAAGTATGGCAGGCCCATGTGCTATCGAGTCCTGGGAAAGAACTCTAGAAATTGCAAAATCCGTGAAAGCCAGTGGAGCGCAGTTTTTAAGAGGAGGTGCTTTTAAGCCTAGAAGCTCGCCGTATTCCTTTCAAGGCCTAGGGGAAGAGGGGCTCCAATTTATGCAAAAAGCTGGTGCTGAAACTGGTTTATTGACAATTTCTGAGGCTATGGACTCCGAAGGTTTAAGGCTATGTATGGAGTATGTAGACGTCATTCAGATTGGCGCAAGAAACATGCAAAACTTTAGTTTTCTAAAAGAGCTAGGAAAGGTGGATAAACCAATACTTTTGAAGCGTGGTATGTCGGCAACGATCGAAGAGTGGTTGATGTCTGCGGAATACATTTTATCTGGTGGAAACAGCAAGGTCATTCTTTGTGAGAGAGGGATCAGGAGTTTTGATAAACAATATTCTCGAAATGTTTTAGATCTAAATGTAGTGCCTATTTTGAAAGAGTTAACGCATTTACCAGTAATAATTGATCCTAGTCACGGTACGGGTCATAGACATTTGGTTGCCCCAATGGCAAAGGCCTCTTTGGCTTGCGGAGCAGACGGAATCATTGTAGAAGTTCACAATGAGCCGCAAAAGGCTATGAGTGATGGACCCCAAGCTTTGTTACCTGAAGACTTTGAAAAATTGATGAAAGACATTCGTAAAATTCAAAAAGCTCTAGGTAATGAGGAAGAAGAAAGTAACGTAGCATAGTATGAAATTTTCATTTAAGAGAAACTTCGAGTCAGAACTAATTTTTGTTGATCAATTGAGTGGAATGGCCTTAGACCCATCCACTTCAGTGATATTTTACGATCAAATTGTTGAAGAGCATAGTGTAGTGAAAGACTACCTTTCTAAGTTTCAGTACAAAAAAGCTTTAAAGGGCGGCGAAGAATTGAAGAGCATGGCAAGATTTGAGCAAGAATTTGCATGGCTCAATGAAGTTGCACAGCAAGTTTCTTTTAAAAAAATGCAAGTGGTTTGTCTTGGTGGCGGAAGCCTTGGGGACTTTGTGGGATTCATTGCTTCTGTTTTCAAAAGGGGAGTTAGTTTTATTCAGATTCCTAGTACATGGCTTGCTGCCATTGATAGTTCTCATGGGGGAAAGACCGCATTAAACTTTGGAAATGTTAAAAATCAAATTGGTAGCTTCTACCCAGCCAGTAAAATCTATTGTGTCAAAGAGCTTTTATTCACCCAACCTGAAACTTTGGCTGAAGACGCAGCTGGTGAATTGTTTAAATCCGCCATTTTATCTCAAAATAAAAAACTTCATAGTTTGTTGGCTGAGAAAAAGAAACTTAGCAAAGAATTGATTTGGGAAAACCTAGCGGATGCTATCGAGTTAAAATATCAGATTATTGAACGAGATCCCTTTGAGTCTCTAGGGATTCGCTATTTATTAAATTTAGGTCATACCATGGGACATGTTTTTGAAGCGGTTCATAAACTTAGTCATGGTAAGGCTATCGCAGTTGGTATGATTTATTCTCTAAAGTTTAGTGAGCTTCATTACTCTTTAGACGATCGGTTTGGGCAGATTATAGATATTTTAAAACATCACTTTAAAGATGAGTATGATTATGCAATTCAAAATCCTATGAAGCCAAAACAAGTGGAAAGCTTGTTGCTAGCTGATAAAAAACGTTCATCGAAAGATAGTGTTCATTTTATATGTACTCGAGAGCTAGGAGATTGCCAGGTAGAGGAAATTAAACTCTCGGCTTTGATCTCTGAGGCTATTAACCAAGGCTTTGTTGTAAAGGGATAGAATGATTCATCTATTGATTGGACATCGTGGTGTAGGTAAGAGTTCGTTGTTGCGACGATTATCTGTCTATTTTCCTAAAGCAGTATGTTTAGACTTAGACGAAGAGATTGAAAAACACCTGGATCGAAAAATTGCAAATGTATTTGCAGAGGATGGCGAAGGTTTTTTCAGACGAGCAGAGTTAGAGGTTTTGTCGAAACTTTTAAAAGAAAATAATGGAAAAGAGAATGTCTATATAGCTTTAGGGGCAGGCTATAATCATAGTCTTCCAGAACAATGCAATTGCATTTGGGTTAAAAGAAAAACAGACAAAGATGGGCGAAGTTTTTTTAACCGTCCAGCGCTTAGCGATAATCTATCTCCACTACAAGATTATTTAGAGAGATTTTCCTCTAGGGAGCAAATTTATCAGTCCATGGCGAACGAAGTTTATTTAATGCCCGAAGGCCTAAAGGCTGAGTGTGAAGAAGAAAAACAAATTTTTTCAAAAAGCTACTACTGCGGCCAGGTAGGATTAACTTTATTAAAAAGACATGTTGCGCTTTTAAAGACTGGTAGCTTAAATCCGAATCAGTTTGCTTTTTTAGAGCTTAGAGATGACCTTTTATCCGAAAGTGATCTCGAAATTTGTTTCGATTTAATTCCAAAGGATCGAATTCTTTTTAGTTTTAGAGAGGAAAAAAAGATCCAAAAATCCAAAAAATTTGCAAAAAAAGCGAAGAGAATCGATTGGCCCTTGGAGCTAGGTGCTGTGAAACACGATATTGAACCGAATGTTTTATCACTTCATGCTAGAAAAGATTCTTTGAAAGAGACTCTGGATGCTTATGAAGGTTTTTGTTCAAACTTTCCAGAGGCATTACAAAAAATTGCTATTCCTATCTATAATTTTTCTGAACTAGCAGATTTATACGCCTGGAAAATGAACTCTAAAGAAAAACGCCAAATTTTGCCCAGTTCCATTGATGGTAAGTGGAACTGGTTTCGAAATTTAATGCGATTAGAAGGACAAGAGATTAATTTTGTAAATGATGGAATTGGATCTAGTCTTGATCAGATGAGTTTATTTGAATACTTATCCTTTAATTGCGATTATAAAAACTTTTTAGCGGTTCTAGGTAATCCCATCCAACACAGCTATTCCATCACTGAACATTGGCAAGACTCTCAAAAAAATGGCCTTAATTTTTTGAGCATCCAGATGGATCGCAAAGATCTAAACTTTGAAAGCCTTGAGTTTCTTAAAAGATTAGGCTTCCAAGGGGCGGCAATTACATCTCCTCTTAAAGAAGTTGCTTTTGAGTTAAGTAGTGAAATATCAGATCTAGCGAAACAGCTTAGAAGTGTTAATACATGGAATTTGCAGGAAGGAAAAATGTTTGCCGACAATACAGACATTGTTGGTTTAGAAGCACTACTAGATGGTTTGCAAGAGCAACAAGTGGTTGTTTGGGGCGGGGGAGGAACTTTAAAGCCAATCTTAAGTCTTTTGCCCAAGGCAGTTTGTTATTCGGCAAGAGAAGGAAAGCCTCGAGAGTCTTACGAAGAAATTAGTGGAGACTGTGTTTTGATTTGGGCGAGTGGTGAAAAGGGAATGAAGCCTAGGAAGGATATGAAAATTAAAAAAATAGTAGATTTAAGTTATACAGAATCTTCCAAGGGAAGAGAGTTAGCTGTAGAGCGAGGAATCGATTATAAATCAGGTTTAGAAATGTTTATTGCCCAAGCGGCACAACAAAAGAAGATATGGTATGGCAGCAAATAGTTTTGGTAAGAATTTTGTAGTTACAAGTTTTGGTGAAAGTCATGGTATCGCCCTTGGCGTTGTGATTGATGGATGTCCAGCAGGCTTAGAGGTAGATTTAGAGCTTTTAAAACAGGATTTACAAAGAAGAAGGCCTGGGAGTAGTGCCATTGTATCTGCTAGGAATGAGCAAGATGAGGCAGAAATTTTAAGTGGTGTCTTTGAAGGAAAGACGATTGGGACTCCAATTGCTGTTATTGTGAGAAACAAGGATCAGCGTTCTGGAGACTACTCAAAAATTAAAAATGAACCGAGAAAAGGTCATGCTGATGATCTATGGTTATCTAAATTTGGCCACTCTGACTATCGAGGAGGAGGACGATCTTCGGGAAGGGAAACTCTTTGTCGAGTGATAGCAGGTAGCTTTGCAAAGATGTTATTAAAGCATTACTGTCCTGAGCTAAAGGTCTTTGCATTTAGCAGTAAAATTTATGATCAATCTTTAACTCCAGGCGAAATAAAGGCTGTCGATAGTTCAATGGACATAGGTAGTTTTGCAGCCTGTTTTCCTGATAAGGAAAAATCAAAGGTCATTGAAAACTTATTGTTAAAAGCGAAAGAAGAAGGAAAAAGCTATGGTGGTAATATTAGTTTAGTTTTAGAAAATCCACCTAGAAACTTAGGTCAGCCTGTTTTTCATAAGTTCAAATCTGATTTAGCTGCTGCGCTACTTTCTATAGGAGCTACAACAGCGATTAGCATTGGGGCAGGCTTCTCTTCTGGTGACACCGAGGGTGTGCAGTTTCATTCTGGTGGAGAAGATCAATATGGTGGAATTCGTGGTGGTATTACCACAGGAGACAATGTTTATGCAGAGATAGCTTTTAAACCAACCTCCACAGTTTTAGACCATGCCAAAAAAGGTAGACACGACCCTTGTATCTTACCAAGAGCGGTTCCCGTTGTAGAGGCTATGGCAAATTTAGTTTTAATCGACCATGTTTTATGGGCAATGCGCGATAAGATTGAAGGTTAATCATGAGTAAAAAAGTCTTTAGTTATAAAGGTAGTATTCCGGCTTCTAAATCCATTATGAATCGTTTGTTGGCCGTACAAAGTTTTGAGCCAAATTTAAAGATCTTAGGCAGCTCTCAATGTGATGATGTGGTTTTAATGACGAAAGCCATGCAGGATTTGATTGAAAAAAATGAAGCTTACTGCGGAAGTGCTGGAACCGTCTTAAGGTTTTCCGCATTTGTTGCCTCTAGAAAAAAGGCGAAATTAAAGCTAACAGGAACAAAGAGACTTTTTAGTCGTCCAAGTGAAGAGTTTTTAAATATTATGCAGCAACTAGGCGTGAGTTGTGAAGTTTTTGAAGATTATATGATGATTGATTCTAATGATTGGCAATATTCAGATAAACCAATTCTTGTGGATCGAAGTCGTAGTAGTCAATTCATATCAGGACTTGCATTGAGTTCCTGGGGTCTTCCAAAAGACATATGTTTTCATTGGCGAGGCGAAGTTGCTAGTGATGGTTATTTACAAATGACTCTAAAAATTCTCAAAGACTTGGGGATGGAGCTTGAGGAAACCGGAAATAGCTTAACAATTAAAGCACAACAAAAACCACAGGTGAAACAGATGCTTGCCGAGTCTGATATGTCCTCTTGTTTCGCTGTTGCTGCCATTGCTAGTGTATGTGGCCAAGCGGTTTTTGAGAATTACCCTACAAATAGTTTGCAGCCTGACTCAGCTTTTGTGGATATTTTAAAGCAAATGAATGTTGACCTAAAATCAGATGATTCAAAATTATTTGTAAGTAAGACGCAAAGTTTGAAAGCGGTTAAATACAATTTGAACGATACTCCTGATCTATTTCCAGTTCTGGCAGTGCTATGCTCTTTCGCCGAAGGAGACAGTGAGCTCCATGGCGCTCATCAATTAAGTTACAAAGAGTCTGATCGTTTGGTAAAGACTGAAGAGCTGTTGGATTTAATGGGCAAAGAACACAGTCGAATAGATGGTGGATTGAAGGTTAAAGGCTCAAGCCTTGCGCAAGGTAGTTTTGAGTACTCCACGGATGAGGATCATCGCTTAGCTTTTGCAGCCGCTTTGGCTGCCTATATGGGATACGATGTAAAATTAGATGATGTGGATGTAGTCAATAAGAGCTTCCCAGAGTTTTGGGATATCGTGCAATTGGATCTAAAAAAATAGACTATTTTTCTTCTGCACCTAGTTTTTGCGTAGGAGTAGAGTACAAAGCATCAAATTCCTTTTCTAGATTGGATTTTTGAGGAAGTGGTTTTTGTGTTGGGTATAAACTGCCAGAGCCATAAGTCGCTCTTGTGTTTTTCGCTTTTTCTTTTTGCTCTTTCTTCCACTCTCTTTGTCTTTTTTTAAACAGAGTCATCTCTTCTCGGAAAATCTTTTTTTTCTCTCGAAAATAAGCATCTTGGTCTCTTTGTGAAGCACGCATTTGAGATTCGAATTCGTTTCGTTTGTCTCGACTATTTGCAAAATACTCTTTTCTTTGCTCATCTTGTTTGTCGAAAAAATCTTTCCTTTGATCAGATGTGACCTTGTTTTTTAAGAAAGAGTCTCTCTGCTTTTTTAGGCTATCTAGAAAGTTTTTTCTATCTTTACGCTCTTGTTTTGTGAAGTCCTCTCTTAGTTTTCTAGTTCTTTTACGATAGATCTCTTGTTTTCTACGAACACTTCGATCAAATCTACTTTGTAGAGTTGAGGGATTACTTCGAATGTCTTTAAAGAAATCTAAGATATAAGCTAGCTCATCATTGTCTTGTTTGACAGGAGCAGGGGTATCATCTCTAAGCTTATCCAATGCATCCCTGTCTGCACTTAGAGATACTTCCTGTTCTATTGCGAGTAACTTTTCAGAAGTGCTGTTAGGGTTGCTTTGCGCGCGTCTGTTGTCTATGGCACAAGACGTAAGTAGTACTAGACCTAGAATTAAAGAAATGTAGTTTTTCAAGTCTATCTCCTCTATGTAGATCGATAAAACGGCAAAACTTGCCTTCGACTTTTAGTTGGCTTTATAGAGCTAATTTTAGTGTAGATAGGGAAAAGTAGAAATGCAAGTTATGCTAAACCTATGTGGTGGAAACAGGGGAGCTTAATACGCTCAAAGTACCAAACGAATCTACGAGGTAAAATACTCCTCGATCCGAAGTTCCAAATTAGGCATTCGCTTTTTTTGGTTCTTTCTATGAATATTCCAGTTTTAGTTCTACTGGGTTGCTCCTATTATTTTTTAAAAGAAAATTACGGTATATTTTTAGAAATGGCTTATCGTTACTCTCCTGAATTGGTACCACATTTAGAAAGAGAAAGTAATATGCTCACATATTTATTTATCGTGGGTGCTCTAGGACTCGTGTCTTACACATTTTTGGTGGGGATTAGAACGACTTATCGTTTGATCGGTCCTGTCTATGCAATGAAACGTCACTTAAAGAATATGATTCGTGGTGATTGGGCGCAACCACCTTTGAAGATTCGTGAAAATGATGACTATCATGAATTGATTGATATCTATAACTACTTCTATAGTTCTCTTCGAAGGCAAGGGGAGTGGGAATTAGAGCAAATTAGTAAATGTAAGATTGCGCCTTACGCTTTGGAGTCTCAAGAACGTCACAAAGCTTTAATACAGTACAAAGCGGCTCAGCTAAGTTTGGATGAAGAAATTTATTTTGAAAAGCCAGAAAATGATTCTAAGCTGGAAAGTGTTAAAAGCTCATAGCTTTAATTACTGTATCTAAAGAATCAAAGAGATGCTTTAAATGTTTTTCCATGCCAACCAAAGTCATTCAATTCTTCCCACTTAAGATTAGGGAATTTTTGTTTCGCTTCTGTTAGTGCTAGTCTTTGACCTTTGCCATCATCTTTTTCAAAGCAATTATAGTCATCAAAAAGGATGTAGGTTTCAGATTTAATTTTGGGTAATAGAAAATCAAGAACCGGAACCGTAGAGCTATATAAATCACAATCGATTACCGCTAAGCAAGGTTCTTTAAATTGGTTACTTTTTTCTAAGTTTCTAAAGTGTTCATTACTAAAAAAACCTTTGAAGAGTTGGATTTTATTTAAATCGGCGCTGTTTTTTTCTAAATTTAAAAGTACCTCATTTTGCGAGACAGAATAATCTCCTTCGTTAAAACCACCCCCCTCATCAATGCCTTCCACTTTTGGCAATCCAGAGAAGGAGTCAAAACCATAGTAGGAGATTTCTTTTTGATCGTAGACGGAAAAAATTTGTTGCGCAAACCAGAGACTATGGCCTTTAAATAGCCCAAATTCGTAATAGGCTTTATCGCCCAGAGATTGGTCTTCAGTAAGCTTTTTAATGCAATCAACAAGGGCTGGGCTAAGGTGAGGAGAGCAAGCGTAAAAAGCATTCGATTTTAAATTCATTTTACGCGCTAGAAAGGATTTAAACTTTTCTTTGATCATAGACTCGCCTCGGGATTTTAAGATAATTACACTGCCTAAGATAAAGTTAAATTATTTTAGAAGGCCATTCAATAAAAAATGCCGAGCAAATTGTATGCTCTAAATATTAAAGATTATCTAGATTTTTTTAATGCGCGATCAATATCTCGTTTGGCATCTGATTTTTTGATGCTCTGGCGTTTATCGTGAAGCTTTTTACCTTTAGCTAAGGCGATTTCAAGTTTCACTCTACCGCGTTTAAAATAGATTTTTGTGGGAACGATCGTATAAGAGGATGCGACAGTTTTGTGCTCCAATTTCTCGATTTCATCTTTATGAGCGAGAAGTTTACGTTTTCTCTCGGGCTCGTGATTATTGTAACTAGAGGCTTGGTAAGTGCTTATGTGAGCATTTACCAAGTAAAGTTCTTGGTTTTGGATCACTATGTAGGAATCTTTTAACTGACAGGCACCATCGCGAAGGCTCTTTACTTCCGAACCGGTTAATACCATTCCCACTTCTAAAGTATCTTCTAGAGTGTAATTGAATCTTGCTTTGCGATTGTCAGAGATGATTTTGATTCCAGCCATAGTCTATTTTCGTACAAATCCTAGTTTTTTCTTTTTCTTCTTTTTCGCAGTTTTCTTGGCATTTAAACTTGTTACCGATGCCTTGCGAACACTTTTCTTCTTCTTTTTCTTAGCTTGAGTTTCCTGAGAGCTCTCAAGAGTTTTTTGTCGCTTTACTGAGGTGGTGTTACTCACTTTTTTCTTCTTTTTAACAGTATCATTGCTTTCAAAGATTTTTTCAATCTGGCGCTGAGTTAAAGACTTGTATTGACCACGAGTGAGTTTTCCCATCTCTAACATACCGATGGCAACACGTTGTAGTTTAACAACATCAAAGCCAATCTTAGCGAACATCTTACGAATCTGACGGTTTTTTCCCTCAGTAATGATAATTTCAAACCAATCTTTTTGACCAGCACCTTTACGAAGTTTACGGATAGACTTTGCTTTTACTCGGCCTCCGCCTTCAATGCTTACGCCTTTTAAAAGTTTATCAATCTTGTCTGTTGGAACTTTGCCATCAAGTTTTACGTGATAGGTTTTTGGAATGTCTTTACTTGGGTGAGAAATGTTTTGAGAAAACTCACCATCGTTCGTCATCAATAGCATTCCTTCAGAGTCCCAGTCTAAACGACCTACTGGAAATAAACGGGCAGGGAAGTCTTCGAAAAAGTCACCAACACATGGGCGACCTTCTGGTTCAGACATTGAAGTCACTACATCTCTCGGTTTGAAAAACATGATGTAGTAATGTTGTTGTTCTAATTTAATCGGTTTTTTATCCACTAAAATTGTATCAGATGAACTAACTCTTTGACCCAATTCATACACTTTTTTGCCGTTAACTGTAACTCGGCCTTCTTCGATCAATTGATCGGCTTTTCGGCGACTTGCAATTCCGCAATCTGCTATATATTTGTTAAGTCTGATACTTTGATTTGATCCAGCTTTAGCCATTCTTCCCCATTCTCCTGTTCGGGTTCGTCCCAAGTTTTTGCGCGTCCAGCGGCAATGGTCATAGCTAGTTCTTTTAGCAGTAAATGCAGCAACCTGTCATCTGTGAAAATGTTTTCAAAGGCATTTCGGCCCTTTTGGTAGACTTGGATTGCTCTTTCCTTGTGGAGATCAGGGTTTTCTGCAACTTTTTCAATAATTTCTTCTAAATTACGAGTGATTTGCAGGTAAAGTGGGTCAGAAGATTTCTGAATAAATTTACTTTCCAAAGCTTTTAGTTGGTAGAAAAGCTCGGAGTGTTCATCTAAATTATAAAAGTTTTTAGGTCTAAGGTGTTTAATTGTGTAGCCTTGAGTTTCAAACACCAACCAAGCGTCGTCTTCATTTACGAAATCTAAAAAGCGGAAAGGCGCCACTAAAAGCTTTTGTTTAAAACTTTTATCAAGGCGTAAATCAGCCGTATAGACTAAGCAAAAATCTTCCCACAGAGGGCGAAGCTTACCTTGGTATAAACTAAACTCTTGATTGTGGTGATGGACTTTTAAGCTCTGATCTTGTTGTAGAACTAAAACAACCCATTCTTTTTTACGAAAACTTGTACACTGGATTTTTGCGTCAGGATAAATTTCCGTATAGTAATTAAACAAAAAACTTTTCACATTTTCGGCAGAAGTCATGTTTATGATTTCAAAGTCATTTGCTGAAAAAAGATTTTGATTTAGTTCTGTGTACTGGTTTTGAAAAGCTTTGTAATAGCGTTCAAAGCATCTTACTAAATCAGCCTTTTTATCTCTCCAATGAGGGAAACTCATTAGTGCGGAAAAAAGCTTTCTGAGCTGTTGGCCGTTTAGTTCTTTCTTGGGATTGTCGATCCTGCGAAGCGCATTGTATATAGCAACTTCTGTCGGGGATTTTTTGTCTCCCGAGGATTCATAGATAAATTTTGCGAATAAAAACGCCGTCGACATATACATAGGCTAGAACAGGGATAGGATCTAAGTCCAGAAAATTTAAAAGGAAATTCCAAAGTCTAGGTTGCTGTATGGCCTTATGCAATAATGAACCTAGGTCGAGTACTCGACCTAGGTCAACTCCGCTTGCCTGGTTTGGAAAATATCGCTTTGTGTTGTTTCCAAGTGCTTAAGGCTTAGATTCCATGTGACAGAGCAAAGCGTGAGTTTGACTTAGTAAATGTGCATGTCTTGGAGGTAGAGATGAGCAGACAGTTAGATCCACGATTATTTGGTGAGATAAGCACAAATGATAAAAAAGCTAGTGATGAGCTATTGCCGCAATTAGATCGCTTGCCGCAAGACCCCACGCAGCTACGTGCGCAAATGAAGAAAAAAGAAAACATCGAAATGAAGGTCGATGCTTTTATGTCCAAGGTTAGTGAAGCGCAAAGGCTAATGACTATGGAAGTAACTAAATTAGAAAAAAGATTAGAGCGAATCGAAGCTCATTATAGAAACGCCCATGAAAGTATGATGTTAAAGATGCAGACTACGGATCGTAAACTTACAGAACGAACTGTTATGGAAAATAAAGTGCAGGCTTTGATGGAGCGTCAAAACACAATGATTCAAAATTTTGAGCGCAAATTGAATCTACTAAAGAAAAGTATCGAAGAAAAAGAAATCAGTAATTTAAAACTTTCGGCGTCTTTGCGGGAGGCGCAGAATAAAATTGCTCGAATGGGCAAGTAGTAAAATCTTCTTTTTTGTTTTTGAACGGCTTCTCAAATTTGAGAGGCCGTTTTTTTAGCTAGCGATAATTCAAAACTGCTAAATTCTCTACAAGCCCATGTCCTTTTAAGCTAGTTTCTACTTCGAATTTAAAATATCATATGCCTTTTTTGTTTCTTTATACTTTTTGAACACATTCATAATTCTATATTTGCTATTTGGAACTTTTAAGTTTTTAGTTACTTCCCCTTGCTCCACCAAAAAGGCTAGGAAAAGAACATTATCAATACCTATTAGTCGTTTGATTTCAGTTCGATTTTTAGGGAATTTCTCTAGAGAGTCGTTAACCAATGTTTTCCCTGCTTTAGACCAAATTTTTTGACTTAAGTACCTGTGTTTTTTCTCCTCTAAACTCAAAGCCATAAAACTCTTTGAGGCTGGGGAAAACTCTGTCACTTCATCAATATTTATCACAGAATACTTCAAAAGCTCATCCAGTATTTCTAAACCATTTTTGAAACTCTTTCCTGCGTATACACTAATAGAATTTTCTCCGACCCTTATTTGATAATCACGTCGATCCGAATATTCGATTTTACCATTCTCATCACCTAAATCATAATCTTCAGCTAACCTAACTTCTAGGTGTTTAAAATTTCCTTGAGACTTAATCCAGAGATAAAGATCATAATACTTTTTCTTTTCCTCTTCATCATCAGAGGCCAAAGCTAGTGTAATTAAAAAGCCAGAGTATCTATGAGCTTCTTCAAAAAATTCTTTTTCTTTTTCTCCGATACCCAACCATAGTTTGTGTAAAATATTATAAGCCTGCCTACATAATTCAGCTGAGTCCTGACAGGATGTTGCCGAATAGACCGTAAATGTTTGGTATTTATCGAAAAATAGTCTTATATCCCAGTGACTTCCATAAAAAAGCTTATTATGGGATATATACTCTCGAAAAAGATAGGGGCACATAGCTTCATTGTCTCGGCAAGCGTTGATGACCCACATTGCCTTCGGAGCAGAGATCATTCTTCGTTCCAAAATCATTTCAAGAACCTTTTCTTGGGAAGGGCTATTTGTAGTGAATGAATCAAATATTGCTTTTGCCACTTCATTCTTTCTAATTTTCCAATAAGGATCACTAGACTCATCAAACTGTTTATGAAGTAGTTCTTTGAATACAGTTGCGACTTTTTCTATAGTAGGAACAGTTTGATCTTCCACGTAGGATCTTTTAATGGCTAGACGGTTCTTGATTCCTGAAAATTTTGTTTTCCAACCAGCAATCCTTTCTCTATCGGTCGCTGGTAAGTCTAGAATAATTTCTTCTATTCTCAGATCAGTTACACATACTTCTGTATTTTTGGCTGTTGATTTTCGTTCCATATAAAACATTCGGCTGACTTGATTAACATAGGTCATGTATTGATCAAAGTCTCCTCCAATATATTTTCGAATGAATTCGTTAAAATCCAAAAGCTCAGTACAATACTCGATACTTATACTGGTAGGTCTCTGTGTAATCGGGTCTAGAGTTTCATTCCCAGCTTCTTGTCCTTTTGCCTTGAGTAAGTTCGGTAAAGCTAAAAATACTATTAGCAAATAAATATTAAGTACCCTCATTTTTTTCTCCTGTTTTCCAAACATTCAAACCAATTGATCTGCAAACAATAGACATCTTTTTTGTGTGTCGAATTATCCTCGATCCAGTGGTTCAATTTTCTTCTAAAATTTTTAATTTCTTCTTTTATTTGTGGTATTAATTTTGGATCAACTGCTACTGTTAAAGAGCTGTGACTTTTAGTTTCTGAAGGGGCATAGTGAATTGACTGATTGGCTAGTCCTAATAACTGTTCTTGCAATTTTCTCAAAGACAAATCATCCACATTTTCATGTGGTAAAGTACTAAGTTGATCAATTCTTTGTACCCATTGCCCATTTTCGTCTAGTTCAATTATTCCCAGACGCAAAAGTTGATTGATTGCCAATTGAACCACTGGGGCCGATAGCCCCAATTTGTTGGCCACCCACTTCGGACTGCTTTGAAAATCTTTTAACTGAAAACATTCAAGTATCGCGAAATAGTACCATTGAGCGACAAATTCAAATCTTTCAGCCTCTAAAATTTCAAACTCTTTATCTTTAAAAAGAGATTTTATCTTAGGACTAGAAATGTTAATTCTTTTACTGATCCCCAATAGTTTTTTTGAACTAAAAACTTTTTCCCCGCGAAAAAATTTACTCAATGCACCTGGGTCGACTTCCAAATACCTGGCATGCGAACGCAAACTATAGTTTGCGTTACGACTTTTTCGTTGGAGAAAATCTTGTTCAATATGTTCTTTTAGTGCCTGTAAATCCATGGCTTTTAGATAACAGTTGTGTGTAGCAAATCAAAGCTGAGTTACAACAAAGTGTTGAAGTCCGATTTACAACAGGTACTTTCTACAACAGCATATAGAATTTATAGATTTTAATCCATTTGGGGGACTTTAAATAGGGCTTTAGAGTCTCAAAGCGAAAGGCTTCAAATATGCAAATTTTTTTGAAATGCAATTCCTTGTTCGTCAACATTGGCATAAACCACATCCACGATACTCATTGCCTCCAGAGAACTACTGCTTTCAATATTTATTAGTTCATAATCGAATGTTCCAGTATTACTAAAAAACCATGGTTTTTTTGATTCTTTGAATTCCTCCACTTCCTGGATTTCAATGCTTCCCGGAAGGGAAGCGTAAAAAGGAAGATTCGAATTGAGGAAGTTTAAAAAAACTTCCCAATTCTTTTCTGCAACGGCCCGATAGAAAATTTGCACCGATTCTTCGATACCCAATGCTTTATCCACGCCTCAAGTCTCTTTTCTGTAAAAGTATCTGTAACTAAGAAGTTGCCAGCTTAAAATTAAAATCAATAAACTTGCGTTTGAACTAGGAAGACCTGAGTAGTTAAAGAGTTGTAGGTTGTCGCTACTAACACTTACTTTTGGTTTTGGATTTTCAATAGGATAAAAATTTATGCCGATGCTAATAAAGCCATTTTTACCTTCCTTTGCCACATCAGCTGGGTATTTGCCAATTTTAATGGTGAACATAGAAAGAAGTAGTAAAAAGATCACAAGAGCACTGGTTGAAAAGAAAGTGTATTTGGCAGCGCTTCCTGTTATTTGTACTTCTCTTTCATCTCGTTCTTTGATACCTGAAATTTTCTTTAAAACAATTTCTCTAAAGTCACTTTTGAAAAGAGTTTTACAACTAAGGTAAGCTGCTGAAACTACCCAAGTCATGGCAATCCAACCCAAAAAATTCCATAAGATCCCTTGTAGCCCAGTGGCCATGCTTAATTCTTCTGGATTTCCAGTTGATCCCCAAATTCCCAAACCAACTAAAAGTGGAATGCTGTAAACGCAGTATTTGATTATGATGTTGTCAATTTTATTCATGATTTCCCTCGATGTTAAAAACTTCGTTAATGTTCTTTTTAAAGAAGAGTGAAATGCGAAAGGCTAGTTCTAAGGAAGGATTGTATTTTCCTTTTTCGATGGAACCAATCGTAGCTCGAGTCACTTCAATGGCTTGGGCTAACTCTTCTTGTGTAACTTTGTTCTCAGCCCTCAAACTGGAGATTTGATTGCTGATATTTAATTTCATTGGTGATTTACCCATATAGGCTCCTCATTTTTAGCTATAGCGATCTCCAAATCAAAGTGCGCAGCTTTGAATTTGGCCTTGATATATGTATAGTTTATTTTACATTTCAATGTAAAGTTTATTTTACATACCGGTAAGCTGTTTTGTTTTTGTTTACGGAATTTCAATTACTTAGAGATTTGACGCGAATGTTAAAAATATTATTTCCCTTTGCCTACAAAGGCTAGCGCTTTTAGGGAGAGTTCTAACAAGCCTGTTAGGCTCATTGATAATTAAATTAAAAGTAATTTCGGAGGTAGATGGTTTTTGGGAGGCCTTGCGTCCTAGGCATGAGGAAGTTTTAAAGGAAAAACATACGCCTATCGATGAAGACTCTCCAAGGAAAAGCGTATGTCTATGCAACTAATCTAGATGAAACTCAATATGGTCTTTTATAAAACTACTAATAAAGTAATAACTATGATCAAACCCATCTTGATATCTTAGCTCTAGTTCTTGGTCTTTATCTTTACAAACCTTCTCTAAATTTTCACTTAAAAGTTGGTTTGGATAAAACTCATCATTTAATCCTTGATCGATCAAAATCTTTGCTGGATGAAGTTTTCCAGATTGGATTAACTCACAAGCATCATAGTTTTTCCAATCTTCTTTGTTATCTCCTAAATAACCAGTGAAAGCTTTTTGTCCCCAAGCACATTGACTAGGATTTACGATGGGGGAGAAAGCACTAATTTTAGAAAACACTTCTGGGTTTCTTAAACCAATAACTAAAGCTCCATGTCCACCCATTGAGTGACCAGAAATAGATATCTTATTCACATTAAAAGAATCTTTAAGTAAAGACACTAAGTCATTCACAATATAGTCGTACATATTGTAATTTTCTTTGTAGTCCTCTGTGGTAGCATTTAGGTAAAATCCAGCTCCAGATCCAAAATCATAGGACTCATGTTCATTTGGCAAGTCCAAGCCTCTTGGTGAGGTATCAGGGCAAATGATCATAGTATTAGAATCTTTTAAGTGAAATTGCGCTCCGGCTTTTGTAATAAAGTTCTCTTCAGTGCAAGTTAAACCAGACAGCCAAATTATAGCGGAATCTACTTTTTGTTTAGGTAAAAAGTAAGAAAACTTCATTTCTGTTTTTGTAGCTTTGGATTGGTGAGAGGCAAAAACCGTCTCACCACCAAATGTTTTGTGTTTTTTAATTACTTCAAAACTCATATTATCCCTCGTGTGAATACTCAATTACGGAGCGGATGGCTTTTCCTTCGTGCATTAAATCAAAGGCTTTGTTGATTTCTTCTAAAGGCATTTTAAATGTAACCAATTCGTCTAATTTGATTTCACCACTCATATATTTATCTACATAGCCAGGCAATTCTGTTTTACCTTTTACACCACCGAAAGCGCTACCACGCCAAACACGACCGGTAACCAATTGAAATGGGCGAGTGCTAATTTCTTCGCCGGCTCCCGCAACACCAATAATGATGGATTCGCCCCAACCTTTATGACAACACTCTAGAGCAGAACGCATTAGATTTACGTTTCCAACACATTCAAATGAATAGTCCACTCCACCTTCTGTCATCTCAACAATCACTTCCTGTACTGGTTTATCAAAGTTCTTAGGATTTACAAAGTCAGTGGCACCAAATGCCTTGGCCATTTCAAATTTGTCTTCGTTGATATCAACGGCAATGATTTTTCCAGCCTTTGCCATTTTAGCCCCTTGGATTACGGACAAACCAATTCCGCCTAAACCGAATACTGCTATGCTTGCACCTTCTTCTACTTTTGCTGTGTTAAAAACCGCTCCGATTCCCGTTGTAACACCACAGCCTAAAAGACAAACTTTATCTAAGGGTGCTTCTTTACTAACTTTTGCCACAGAAATTTCTGGAAGAACTGTGTATTCAGCAAAGGTGGATGTTCCCATATAGTGATAAATTGGTTTTCCATCTTTTGAAAAGCGAGAAGTTCCATCTGGCATTAAGCCTTTTCCTTGAGTCTCACGAATGCGTTGGCAAAGATTGGTTTTGCCTGAAGTACAGAACTTACAAGTTCCACACTCAGGAGTGTAAAGAGGAATAACATGGTCACCAACAGCAACACTGGTTACGCCTTCACCGATTTCAGTAACGATTCCACCACCTTCATGGCCCAAGATTACAGGAAACAAACCTTCAGGATCGGCACCTGAAAGAGTGTAAGCATCAGTGTGGCAAACACCGGTAGCGATCATTTTTACTAGAACTTCTCCTTTTTTAGGACCTTCTAAATCGACTTCTTCAATTTTTAATGGCTCTTTTGGCCCCCAAGCCACAGCTGCTTTTACCTTCATATGTACTCCTCTATACTAAGCTCATTTGAGCATTTTTTGTTGAGTTATAAATATAACACCAATCTTAGATTGTTGACAAAATTGAATATTTTAAACAAATTGTTCTTGTATGAAAACAATAAAGAACCTCTCAGAGATCTATAGCTTTATTAAAGTCGGGGAGCACCAGTCCTTTTCAAAGGCCGCGGATGAACTTGGTGTGTCAAAATCTTTGCTTAGTAAAACCGTTCGTGATTTGGAAGAAAAAATGAACAGAAACCTTTTTAAGAGAAATACAAGGCAGGTTCATTTTACTGAATTGGGAAGGCAATATTTTGATTACTACAAGTCTAAGGTTGAAGATTTAGAAGTCTTTAATGATTTATTTTTGGTGGAGAGTTTCTCGCAAGAAGAGAGTTTGAAAATTACACTCGCCGGAGCCTACGGAGAAGAGAGAGTCGCGGAAGCATTAGCGAAAGTTTTAAAGCGTTATCCAAGAGTGAGAGCGCAATTGGACTTTAGTGCTGAGCTAGTTGATATTTTCGAACACTCTTATGATTTGGCGATTAGGGTAAGTAGAAAGAAGCCGGCAAAAGGTTACGTTCAGCAAATCTCTGCAAGACGAGAGTATGTTTGTGCTTCTCCTGACTATATTGAACGTTTCGGTAAGCCAATACTACCTAAAGACTTACAGGATCATAATTGTCTGGCTGGTCAGCAAAGTATATGGCATTTTCGCAGAAACAATAAGGTTGAGAAAATTGAAGTTAATGGAAACTTTCAGTCTACCAATGGTAGAGCGATTTGTTCTGCGGCACTTGGTGGACTTGGTGTGTGTAAACTTCCTGAGTCCTATGTACAAAAATACATTCAGCAGGGACAGTTAATGATTTTGTTAGATGAATTTACTGAGAAGGAAGTTCCAATATGGGCAATTACAGCAAGTAAGTCTTCTACTACAGAAATTTTAAAATCTTTGATAGAACAAATTCAAAAAGAAAGCAGTAGCTAGGCTACCGCTTTTAACGTTATTTTTTAATTTTGTAAGTCATGCTCAATAAAACTTGCTTTAATAGTCAGCTTCTTTGTCGATGATGATCTTTCGCATTTGTTTAACAATGTCATCATCAACAAAGTATTCAATACGTTTGATATCACCATGCTGTCCATTTCTCTGGGTGTAGTTCAAATTGTTAAAAAGCGCTAAGAATACTCTCGCGTAAAGAAGGTCTGTAGACTCTTTACTATAGGTAGTTTCTGGAAAAATTCTTTCTCGCTCAAATTTTATAGTTCTTCCAAATTGAATGAAGTCTTCAAAATAGAAGTCCATTGTCTCTAATTTTTCCAAAGAAGAATTTGCATCAAGAAGGAGTCGTCTTTGTATTCCATGGATCACTTCTTGCCAGTCTGCGTAAATCTTTACAGGGACTCCTGCTTTCTCAATATTCTCTTCTAAAAACTTGATATTTCCTTTGAAGACACTAAGAAGGCGCATAGCAATCAATGGATTGTCCTTTGGCATTAATGGTGAAAGGCTTTGTTCAAAGGAGGTGGGATCTGTTTTGCTTATACTTTCTAGGACCTTTGTAAATTGATTGTTAGGTAGTTGATACGCTTTATGAATTAATTCTCTAGAAAAGCTGCTTAGGAAAAGTTCCGAGGGTTCAGAAATTTGATTACGAATATTATCAGCACTTGCAAGTACCATAGTTTCCATATTCTGATGAAATTTTGCAATAGATTGAGCCTTGTCGTCAGAACTTTTAAAGTACTCAGCTAGATTTAAGACATCTCTCTGAGCTTCCAAGATTTCAAAATGAAAAGCAACAGCCTCTGCGATGGGAAAAATATCTTGGCTACGATAAAAAAGTCCCATATTACTTCGGATATATTTTAGTTTCGATTTTAAATTGAAAAGAACTTCTGCTTTATATATACCAATACTACCGGTCTCATTGTTCGATACTACTCTAGCATTTGTTGATCCAGATTTTGAAATTATGGAGTCATAATCTGCAATGATCCTATCCATAAGAGCACTATCTTTTTGATATGCCTGGTTTCTGGAAACAAAAACTGAACTCAAATGACATAGGAACCTACGATGACCAGCGTTTACATTGGTGACAAGCATACTTAGAATTATGATAAGGAAAATAGATCCTTTTGATCTTTTCACAATAAACCTCCTTCGGTTTTTTCGAAGGATACCAAGAGATTCTTAGTTGGAAATGAAATTTGTATTTATTCCTTGGGAGTTAGAATTGAAGTAAGTTGTTGTAAGTTAAAAAATAGAGGAATAACTCCAAAGTCTGAAGAGAAGGGGGGGATTAGTTTGCTTCCAATACTTAGATCTATGATGCCAGTTCTGAAAAATGGCATGGCCCTCTGGGTTTGTGAAAATTATGTGGTAAATAGATTAAACGAACTCAATTCATGGCTTTTTTCATTCTAACAGAAAACCTATCAATCTCCTCGAAGCCAGATACTCGTAAATCGCTTCTTTCCTTCCCTTTTGCATCGTAAAAAATGACAGTGGGAAGGCCTAAAATATTGTAGCGTTCTACCAGATCAGAAACTTCACTCAAACTTGTGGCATCCACAAAGTATAAATCAAAGTTTTCAGCAAGTTCTTTAAACTCTTTTGTTGTGAAGGTCTTTTCTTCAAGTTCCTTACAGGCAGCACACCACTCTGCTTTAAAATCAATTATTACAGGACGACCTGCGCTGCGAGAGGCCGTTAATTTTTCGTCGCTATATTGCTTCCATGGTCCATGCTCAACTTGTTGCTTTGGAACTAATTTTTCTTGGTAACTCATGCCACTTTTGAAAATAAAGAACACACCGACTGCGATGCCTATGGAGCCGATGAGTTTTTTAAGGTACCAAATATGTTTCTTATCGGGCTTTTGTAAAAAACCTAATACAAAGCCAGTGCACATACTACCGAAACCAATGATGCCTAAGACCCACTCTCGCGGCATGAGGGGAGAGGCAAAGTATAAAGCTAATGCTAGCATACTAACGCCAAAAATAAATTTCACCATATCCATCCAAGTACCTGAGCGAGGTAGGTATTGGATTAAACTTGAAAAGGTTCCTAAAACTAAAAACAACAAACCTAATCCAGATGCGAAAGTAAAAAGTAACCAAAAGCCCAAGGCCATATCTTGTGTCTTCGCTACAAATGCCAAAATACCTACTAGAACAGGTCCAACGCAAGGACTGGCAACCACGCCAGCTATTAATCCAGCTGCAAAAGCGCCAATATAACCAGAAGATTGGCCTGATTTCATCACTCGGTTGCTAATGAATGAAGGTGTTTTAATTTCAAACAAGCCAAACATACTCAATGACATGGCAATCAACACACCTGCGATTGCTCCAACTACAATTGGGTTACTCATAAAAGAGCCAAAAAGAGCCCCAGTCTTTGCTGCAAAGAGTCCTAGTAGGGAGTAGGTAAAAGCGATACCGGCCACATAAGAAAGGCTACTTAAAAAACTTTTGAATCTAGAGATATCGGCAGCTCTACTCCCAATGATCGCTAGGGTGATAGGGATCATTGGAAAAACGCAAGGCGTGAAACTAGTTAACACACCGGCAAAGAAAACAAAAAGAAAGGTAAAAAACCAACCTTTCTCCAAAGCCTTCTCAAAACTTAAACTTTCTTTTTCAGCGACACCTATCGGAGCATCTTCCAATCCAATCCCTACGTTAGGGCCCTCGGCTCGAAATTGTAAATCAACAAATTTGGTTCTTGGTAGTAAACAGTATTTTTCAGAACAAGCTTGGTATTTCAGGCCTATAGGTATGCTCTGTATGCCTGCTTTTTTTAATTTTGGTAGTTCTGCAGTCAGACGAATTTTAACTTTTCCCAGTAATACAGCTCTCTCTTTTTTGGAATGAGAGTCAAATTTCATTTTGATGGGCTGGATATCAAGTTTGCCACTTTTCACAGGGAAATCTTTTGGCCAAATGATTTGAGTTTTGTTCTCGTAGAGATAGTGATTGTCGATGATCTTTACATCTAAATTTAAGTTAACAATTTGCTCAGAATCTACTTTTTGTTGGTCGAAATAAGCATCAAATTGAACGATGTTTTTGGGAGGCTGGTCCATTCCAAAAGAAACGATAGAAATAAATGTAATTACTAGGCTAAATAAGAATCTGTGCATACCTGTCATACCTGTTGGTGTTTCTGAGTTCCTTTTTATTACATTCGGCTAGATTAAAAAAGGAGTTAATGAAAAAGCCCCTAACTTAGGTCCAAAATGCAACTCGGTGCCTCATCTTGATAAAATTTTATGCCGATGAGCGATGCAGAAGGTCATAGATCAGCAACGGAGGCTTTACAACATGGGTATTTTCGGAATGATTTTCGTAATCGGAATGGTGCTTGGAGGTTATGTCCTTCACGGCGGGAAAATCCATGTCCTAATTCAGCCGACTGAGGTTATGATTATCGGTGGTGCTGCCGTTGGTGGAATGTTCATAATGGCTCCGATGGCTACGGTCACAACTGGTATTAAGTTATCTATTAAGGCCTTAACGAGTAGTGGAATTAAAAAAGAAACCTATATTGAGTTATTACAGATGCTGTTTCAATTGTTTCAAACTTTCAGAAAAGAAGGACCACAGGCAGTTGAGGCTCATGTTGAAAACCCAAACAATAGCGAAATTTTTAAAAAATCTTCCTACTTTCTAAAAAATCACCATGCCGTTCATTACCTTTGTGACACATTAAAAGTAACTCTATCTGCTGACATTAGTCAGTATGATTTAGAGGATCTATTAACAGAAGATTTAAAAGCAATTCATGAAGAAGAACATGCTGCTCATCACGTAATAGCTACAACCTCAGAGGCTTTTCCTGGTTTAGGGATTGTTGCCGCAGTACTTGGGGTTGTAATCACGATGGGTAAACTTGATCAGGGGGCTCAAGCCATTGGTAACTCGGTTGCCGCGGCATTAGTTGGTACCTTTTTAGGGGTATTGTTGTCTTATGGATTTGTTGGACCGATTGCAGGAAAAATTGCAGTGGATATTGAAGACGAAGGAAGGTATTTGACTGCCATCAAAGCGGCTCTTGTGGCCAATCAACGAGGCGCGCCTCCATTGGTATGTGTAGATTTCGCAAGACGATCTATGCCACCACATGTGAGACCATCGTTCGAAGAAATGGATGCAGCGGTAAAAGGATAAACAATAAAAAAGGCTAAGGAATGGCTGACGATCAAATTGTAATTAAAAAGATAACTATCGTGCAAGGAGGAGGACACGGGGGAGCCTGGAAGGTTGCCGCGGCGGATTTCTTTACTGCAATGATGGCATTCTTTTTGGTGATGTGGTTGTTAGGTCAAGATTCTGAAACTAAGGCCGATGTGGCATCATATTTTAGCGGTCCATCTATGCTTGAGAGTCAATTCACTAGCTATGGTGCAAGACTAACCTTAGAAAAACTTTTTCTAGATTTAGTTAATGAACCTTTGAGCACTCTGCAAGATATACTACAACCACCTGACTTCACTCCAGATGTTTTGGCAATGGGACATAAGGGTGTGGTTATGCATCACGTAGCAGAGAACCTTGGTGAAATTGCAGAGAACGTAAATGTAACTTCAGATTCAGTACTGTTTGAGGTCAAAGATTACTTTTTATTTCAATTAGGGACCTCTAACTTTTCAGGTCAATTTTCCCAGGTGATGAAGCAAATTGCCTCTGTAACCGAAGGCCTGAAGGATTCAGAGGTGGTTATTGAATCTGAGATATTTTCTCAACAAGTAGAGGGAAGTGATCCGAAGAGAGCGAAGCTTGTTGCCATTCGTCGTGCTAAGTTGTTGAAAAAGTTTGTAGAAGGTACGTTTGAAAACGACAGCAATACCGTAAAAGGAAAGGTTATTGTTAAAGAGGCAGCTGAACTTCCTCCTAGTGGAAAACCTCCAGGGCTGATTCGGTTTGTTTTAAAACAAAAGTCCATCAAATCAGACGGAACTAAGCCGAGAAAGATTGAAGAAATTTTTGGTGAGAGAAAAGTCGATGAAGACATTTATAAGGATTTTGTAAATCGAATCTCAGAACGTAAAAAGAAAGAGCTTCTTGAAGAAGGTCTTGGCAAAGAATAGAGTTATTTAGAAAAAGAAAATAAAAAGCCGTATTGAATTTTCCAATACGGCTTTTGTGTATTTACTTTTAAGACTAGCTTAGACTTTCTTTATTCTTATTGTGTCTTTTTACCAAATAGGTTTCTAATACATAGTAAAAGTCATCTAGTAGACTAATGATGGCTGGAAAAAAGATAGCAATAAATAGGGAACCAATGGCTAGGCCCCAACCCAATGAAAGGGCAAGAGGTTTGATAAATGGGTCAGATCCTCCGAGTCCATATGCAGTAGGTAACAAACCCGAAACGGTGGTTAGAGTGGTCATAAAAATGGGTCGTAACCTAGTTTTCGCTGCCTCAATGATTGAGTCGTAGCGATTGAGGCCATCTTCCTGACGGAGCTGGTTTATGAAAGTAATTAACACAATTGCGTTGTTTACAATAACTCCACTAAGGGCGACTACTCCCAACATAGACATAAAACTCAATGGTTTTCCGTGAAGCAATAGGGCATACACGACACCAATCACTCCCATTGGGATTGTAAATAAAATAATTACTGGCTGGATAAGTTTCCTAAAGGTGACAATCAGTAAGGCGGCAATTCCAACGAATGCAACCATAAATGCACGCATTAAGCTAGCCATGGACTCTTGGGTGTCCTCATTTTCTCCACCAATTTCTATTTTTATTTCGGGGTATTTTTTGCCTAAATCTTTTAGGTAAGGTTGAATCACGCTGATCATTTTACCACTGGTGATTTTTTTGCCGTCCATTTCAAACTCAGTATCTAAAGCACTAGATACGTTTACTTGGCGTTTGTAAGATTTGTGAAAGATGGCTGCAACGCTTTCTTCTTTCTCAAAGCTAGCAATTTGATCAAGCCGAACTAAATTGCCAAGGGAGTTTCCTATGCTTAAGCCTTTAAGTTGTTCATCAGCATTTTCATTGCTAGGTTTTCTACGAACTCGAATGTCGAGCTCATCATCCAAATCACGAACACTACTTGCAACTACGCCATCAAAGGCAGCACGAACGTTTAATGAAATTTCATCGGCCGTTAGTTTCGCGGCAGCCATTTGATCCATAATTGGTTTAACATTAAACTGAGTTTTTCCTTTTATATAGGAACTCTCAATGTCTTGAATGGCTTTGTACTTTTTAAGCTCAGTGATAAGCTCTTTTGATATCTCATTGAGTTTGTGATAATCGTCGCCTAAAAGATCTATGGAGATTGGTCGCCCTTGTGGAGGTCCGCCTTTACGAAGTACAAAATTTGCCTTAACATCTGGTCGATCAAAGCGAATTTTTTCTTTTAAAATCTCAATGATATCTTGAGCTGTTCGATCTCTTTGGTTCTCAGGGGTAAGGATAACCTGTACCTGAGCGTAGTTACTCCCACGTTTCGTTAAAGGGTCGTTTGAGTCTTGGCGCGATATCCCGACCATACTGATGTAATCCGTTATTTCCTCTTTTGGAAATTCCGAAAGTGCTTGTTCTACTTTAACTAAATACTCTTCTGTATTCTCTAGTGAAAACTGTTGGGGAGCTTCTAATTTAATAAAGAAACTTTCAACTCCAACAGCAGGAAAAAGCTCAAAGCGTGCGTACTTTTGAACTACAAAACCACTGGCCGCAAATCCAAACACCATCATTAGTAAAACAATGTATCGTTTGTGCATCGACCAACTCACAAATTTTCCGTATTTTGCAACTACTGGATCAAACCAGCTTCCACGGGTTTTCTTATTCAAATCTTTTTTACCAGGACTAGGAACCCAACTGGAAAAATGGGAGGGCATCACTATCACTGCCTCTAGCAAAGAAAAAATAAGTGCTAAAATTACGATGATTGGGATCTGAAAAATAAATTTTCCCATAATTCCTGACATTGCCGCTAAAGGAGCAAAAGCTAGAATCGTAGTTAAAACGGAAGCAAACACCGGCGGAATAACTTCGGAAACACCGGATACCACAGCTTCAAGTGGCTTTTTTCCTAGTTCGTAATTTCGCCAAATGTTTTCGCAAACTACAATGGCATCATCTACCACCATTCCTAGGACAATAATCATACCGATGAGGCTAATCATATTCACAGAAATACCAAATAGATTCATGCAGATGATTGTAGAAAAAAGAGCTACAGGTATACCAAAAGCTACGACCAAAGAAACATTTAAGGGAAGTAGCATTGTGAGAACAAGTACAACTAATACTAAACCAATTGCCAAGTTTGAGCCTAAGACACTAATTCGATTTCGAACATAAATAGAAAAGTCATTAGCTACACCTAGTTGTACACCTTTTGGAACTTCCAGTTTTAGCTCATTGACTCTTTCTTTTACGGTATCCACCATGCGAATCACATCTGCATTCTGTTTTTTCAAAACCACTAAGTTAATGGAAGATTCACCATTGGCACGATATTTATAAACAGGTTCTTCTAGTTGTTCTTTTACACTTGCCACATCACCAATATAGGTAACTATTCCCTCATCATTCGATATAATTGGAGTTTTCAAAACCTGTTCGACTTTTAAGAGCTCAGCATCTGTCTTTATTAAAACCTCTTCGCCACTTCTATTTTTAATACTACCTGCTGGAAGTGAAACATTGTTTTTTGCAATAGCGTTGATTAACTCGGTTAAACTGATTCTTGCTCGCGCAAGTTTTTTGGGATCTGCTTCAATAAGAATTTCTCTTTCGAGAAAGCCATTACGAGTAATGCTAGCCACACCATCAATGTTTAAGAGTTCATCGCGAATGTCCTTGGAAACTTGTCGGAGTTTCATATCGGATACCTGTCCATAAATACTTACTTCGAGAATAGGACTTTTTGAGGTGTCAGCAATTCTAAGGATTGGATCTTCTGCTTCTTCGGGTAAATTTTTAACGCTATCAATAGCAATTTGAATGTCATCATTGGTATCGTCAGGATCTCTAGCGTCAGGATCTAGTTGTAAAATTACAACTCCAGTTCCCTCGGTGCTAGTACTATAAATCTTTTTGATCCCATCCACTTCTCGAATGGCTTCTTCGATAGGGGTGACTAGTAGCTTTTCAACTTGCTCAGGACTTGCTCCTGGTAAAATCAGGCTTACAGTTGTCACGTCAAATTCGACCTGTGGAAAAACCTCTCTTCTCAATTGAAAAAGAGAAACGATTCCTAAGCCTAAAACTACAAAAGTGATTAGATTCCCTAGTAGATGTTCCGTGGTAAAAAACTCAACGATTTTTTTCATAATGCCTCGCAATTTCTAATGCATAAATTATAGGTAAGAGATGTGGAAAAACCAAAGTAAAATTTAGGCTTTAGAAGAAATTGGCTATTGTTTAAATATTTCTAGATTTGAGCAAAGTCTTCTCTTGAGAATTTGCAAATGGCTTCATATCTGTGCACTTTGCTGGTTATATTGCTCTGAATTAATTATGCGAAAAACTGTATTTTTGCTCTGATGTTTGATTGAGATTATTCTCTTAAGAAAAAGTGTTTTTCATGCTAGATAATTGCAAGGAGAATTACATGCTTTCTTTAGATTCGAACATTCATGAAATGCCAGTGGTTGCTGTAGATTTAGAAACATCAGGAGCTTACCCCATTGGCAATGAGATTTGCGAAATTGGTATGGTTCGTTATCAAAATGGTAAGGTAGTTGATGAATACCAAAGTCTCGTGAAGCCAACCCAAAAAATGGGAAGCGCAGTGATTAAGATTCACGGGATTACCAATGAGATGGTTGAGTATTCTCCTTCCATAGAGGATGTTTTACCCATCGTTCATAATATGCTAAAAGATGCAGTGGTGATCGCTCATCATGCGCCATTTGATTTGGGTTTTTTGGCTTATGATTTTGAAAGATATTCTTACGATCTACCACAGATGCCAGCCTTATGTTCAAGTTTGTTAAGTCGTAAATTATTCCCTGAAGCCCCTAACCATCGCCTTCAAACTTTGATTCGCTTTTTTGAATTGGAGCAGGGTGTAGCCCACAGGGCTTTAGATGATGCCGTTGCTTGCTTGGAAGTAGCAAAACATTGTTTTGATAAATCAGAGCCAGCAACCTTAAAAAACTTAATTGCCATTCAAGCTAAAAAGCTAAGTTGGGACTCTTACTCCATTGATGCTTTACGAAGAAATGCTGTTTTAGGTACGTTGGTAGACGCCATTGAAAAGAAACAAGAAGTGAAAATCGATTATGAAAAGGCAAAAGGAGTTTCGCGAGGCAGGGGATTGAAGCCTTGGGGTATCGTTCGAAACCCCGATGGTGATTATGTGAATGCCCTTTGTTTAAGAGATAATAAAAACAAGCGATTTTATCTCAATAAAATCCGAGAGACTTATTCTTCTTCCAGTTTTGAGTCGGAAGACTCTTGAATTTTTTGGGAGTTGAGCTCAGAATCCGCTTCTAGGTGATCATTAGCATGAGCCTCTTCTTCTGTGGGTAAAGAAACTTCCGCTTTTAATTTAGAGATTTCATCCAATTCATCTTCTAAGTCGTGATCACCTAAACGCTTTTTAAGTGCAAGACTTAGGTTGTCGGCCACCTCTTCTAAATGTGGAAACTCATCTCCTTGGCGAAGTTTTAATTTACGATATTTTCCTGCGATAAGATCTTCTAAGAAATTTTCGAAAGCATATACCGGGCCAGCAGCTCGATGAGATAAAATCAAGCCTACAAAAAACAACAAAGCGCTAAAGGCTAAACTGATAATTATAAAGGTTAAGATATAAGGTCCCAAGTATTGTTCTTGGATTCTACTAGTTGTGTAGGGTAAGCTTTGAAGACTTACACGAAAATAGGTGTAAGAAAAAACTCCCGATATCAGAGATAGAGCGAGTCCTAGAGCTGTTAGAGAAAAACAGTACCTCAATTGAAACCGGCGATTGACCCAATAGTTTTTACGAGAGTTTTCTTCTGGCCATAAAATTTTACCCTCTTTAATCAAAGCATAAACGATTAAGAAGTAACCTACCCATTGCAAGACATCTGCAAGATTCATTGCAGGGGAGGTAAATTTATCAAATCGAAATACTAAGAAATCTACGACATAACCCCAAATGATTCGATCGGTTACATTACCGAGGATTCCACCTAACAACATAGATAAGCCAGCTCTTAAAGGAATTGATTTGATAGGTAATAGGTATTGAATGATGAAATAGGTGAAAGTTAAAAAAGCACCACCCGTGGATAGTGAAACGATTCGAAGTACTGGAGGGATGTCTGAAAACAAACCTAGCATTGCTCCGTGATTGTGATGCAAAGTAAAACCCATCAAACCAAAATCTTGATAGCCAACTAGGCCACTGGCCCAAATTTTTGTAACTCGGTCGATGAGCCAGGTGAAAACTAAAGGTGCAATAACTAATAACCAATCACGTTTTTTCATAAATATAGATTAGCAATCTCGAAGGAAGCGGGGCAGAAGAATAAGGAAAAATAAAAAGGGACTAGACAAGAGTAGAAGGGCGAAATTTCCGCCCAGCCTTTGGATCTGTCAATGAATCTACAAATTGAAACGAAATTAATTTTTCTTGCGAGACAAGTTAACGAAGTAGCTGAAATCACCGGTTTTTGAAGTTTTAAAACCTTCAATGTCTTTGCTCACGATATTAATTTGTTCGTTGTACCAAAGAGGAATGATCGGAAGGTCTTCAGCGATAATTTCTTGGACTTTTTGGTAGTGCTTAATGCGTTCGTCAATCGAGAGTATAGCAACTCCTGAGTCTAAGAGTTTATCCAAGTCTTTGTTTTGGTAATGACCACGATTTCTTCCAGCAGGAGGAAGTTCGTTGCTATGGAAAGCAACCCGATATATGTCTGGGTCAGTGGCACCTACCCAGCGCATGGTTGCGAGCTGGTAGTTTCCATTTTTAACATCTTCAAAAAAGGTTCCCCACTCATAGCTTTCAATTTTTACATCAAAGTCTAATTGAGAAATTTGGTTAGCTAAAATTTTTGCGTTTTCTACCGCGTTTGGATTGTTCGAAGTTTTGATGCTTAATGTTTTTTTGTCTGCCAACAAACTCTTTAGTTTAGCTTTTGCTGCTTCTAGGGAAAAATTCGGCAAATTTAATTTGGCATCAAAAAATGGGTTAGAAGGAGTTAAGATACTACTAGCAGGACTTGCTAAGCCCTCTAATTTGTATTGAATGATGCTTTTTTTATCAATGGCGTGAGCAATGGCGGATCTAATGTCTTTCTTGCTCAGCATCGGATCTTTTAAATTTATCAGCAAATAATTCATTGCTAGGCCTGGAGCACGGTAGTGATTAAACTTTTCGTTCTTTAAAAGTTTAATACTAGATTGAGGCGATAAAACATTTGGAGCTACGTCTATGTTTCCCTTTAAAATCTTCAAATATCTAGTGTTGTCGTCTTTGATGACTTTAAAGCTTAGCTGCTGGTTTTTTACTTCTTTTGTGTAATGAGGGTTTCTCTTAAGAATGATTTCATTGCTAGATTCTTTGCTCAAAGCATAGGCTCCGGTGCCAAGAACATGCTTTGAGAAATCTTCTCCGTATTTCTCCACCTCCGATTTTGGGAGGATTTTCAAAAGAGATAGATCAGTTAAAAGAGTTGCCGTGGGGTTGTTTAAAGCAATTTTAAGTACGAAGCCTTTGTCATTGGTTTCAGTGATATCAATTTTGCCAATGGTTTTAAAGGAGCTCGCAAAAATACTTCCTTCTTTTTTATACTCTTGAAAGCTAAACAAAATGTCTTCTTTTGTAAGCTCTATGCCATTGCTAAATTTAATCATAGGAAGAAGCTTTAGTTCGAGAAGCTCTTTGCTTATTTTCCAGGATTCAGCGGCGTCTCCAACAATTTCCATCTCAGGGCCTAATTTGACGAAACTTTGGAATATAAGCCCTACAAGTCTTTGCCCATTGGCATCGGTTGCTCGACGAGGGTCTAGGGTTTTAGGACTGCTTTCAAGAGCAATTCGAATCTCACCCTCTTGTACTTCTTTTTTTGAGCTACAAGCAGTGAAACACAGGCTTAAAAATAAAAAACAAACTGTTAAAAACTTCATAAAGATCTCCCGTTGCAATATTAAGATCATCAACCTATGCTAAAGGCTAGTTGCTTTTGAGACAAGAACAAATCAAAGGGGGAGATTCTGAAAAAGCTAGTGTTTCTTATTTTTATTCTTTCTGTAGAATCTTTTGCAATGGATCAAAGCTTACAACAACTCTTTAAGTCTTCAGAATTTAAGGAGGGTGAGTTTTCTATTTTAATCCAAGGGGATGAAACCAAAAATAGCTATGAGTTGAACTCTAATAACTCTCGAATACCAGCTTCGTTGAGTAAACTAGTAGTGGCTGGAATGGCCTATCACTATCTAGAGCCTAATTTTGTATGGACTACAAAGCTTCTATCTTTGTCTGAACCTAAAAATGAAGTCCTCAAAGGCGATCTTTGTTTGTATGGCGGTGGAAACCCGAGCTTTTTAACAGAGCAGGCCTGGGTATTGGCTAATAATTTTTTACGCTCTGATATTCGCAAAATTGAAGGAGATTTAATCGTTGATGAAAGTTATTTTGACAAAGATTATTTTTCAGATACGAGAATGTCTAAACGCCAGCTTCGAGCTTATGATGCACCTGTGAGTGGGGCTAGTTTTAACTGGAACAGTGTTAATATTTATCTAAAACCAGGAAAAATTGGGGAAAAGGCAAAAGCTTATACAACTCCAGAGCTTAATTATGTTCGCCTAAATAACAAAGTGATTGTTCATAAAGGAAGAACTCAGGTGCAAATCAAAAGATTGGTCCATAAGGATTATGAAGAGTTTGTTTTAACTGGAAAACTTTCTCATTTAGACTTGGAAAAAGTTTTCTACAGACCTGTGCAAGAGGCTGGCCGATTTACGGGTGAGAATTTTAAAGAAAATCTTGAAAAATTAGGGGTCAGTGTAAAAGGTAAAGTTCGCGTATCGTCTTGTGCCGCTTATAAAAATGAACTGGCCAGTGTGGACTCAAAAGAACTAGCCTTGGTTGTAAGAGATATGATGAAGTACTCCAATAATTTTTTGGCAGAGATTCTTTCAAAAACGATTGTAAGGGAAAAACTTGGAGTGGAAGGTAGCTTAGATAAATTAGCTCCTTTAGTAGCCGGTTACCTAAAAGAGGCAATGAATTTGGCAAAGGATGAGACTTACGTTTACAGAAGTGTTTCTGGTTTATCCTATAAAAATCGATTCAGTGCCAAACAGCTCTTTAATTTGTTGAATTATGAGAAATTAAAATTTTCCCATTTCTATGAATTTGCGAGTTCATTGCCAATTGGTGGAGTCGATGGGACGCTTAAGTCTCGCTTTAAAGGTTTTGATAGTATTCGTTTTCGTGCCAAAACAGGACTATTAAATAATGTTGTATCTCTGGCTGGATATGGTCAAACTAAGACTAATAAAAACTTTCAGTTTGTATTGATATACAACGGACAAAAAAGTAAGCCGGTCTGGAAAGTTCAACAATTTTTTGATAAGATTTTAATCGATTATGTGCAAAAAAACTAAATTTAACTTAAAAGTATGTTTGTTGTGTTTCTCAGTTGCCTTTGTAGCCTGTGGATCTACCCAAGTGGATAAAAAGCCGATTCAAACTCAGTTAACTGATAAGCTGGGGCAAGACACATTGGTAGCCCATACATTTACGTGGGAACAAGGTGATTTCAAAAAAGTAGCCTTTAAAACTCCTGACTATTCTGGGCAAAACGGAAAAATTGGATGGACAGCGGAAACTTTCCAAGTTCCTGAAGGTTTAAGAGTCAATGTAGATTTTTGGAAAAACATCTATCAAAAATATGATTCGCACCAGGGAGTTTTACACGACTCCTTTCATATTGATTTAGTTTACAAGGAAATTGATTTTCATCCCATCATGAGGGACGAGTCTCTAAGTAACAGTGAGAAACTACGTGCTAGACGAAAGCTTGTAGATTCTTGGAAAGATCGAGTAAAAGTTGCAGTTAAAAAAATCAAAGGAAAACAAGAATTAGATGACTTTGAAAAAGAAGTTGCAGCAAAAATTTCGAAGTATACAGAAAAAAACATCTTAGACAATTTGCCAGACAAAGGGAGACTGCGTTTTCAATTGGGGCAAAAAGATTTTATTAAGAATGGATTTTTTCATAGTGGACTTTATATGTCTCAACTAGAGGAAATTTTCGCTAGCTATGATCTTCCTAAAGAATTGGTTCGAATCGCTTTTGTGGAAAGTTCTTTTAATTTACGCGCACATTCAAAAGTAGGGGCGAGTGGGATTTGGCAGATTATGCCTGCAACGGCCAGGCGTTCTTTACCGATGGGATATTATTATGACTATAGAAATAATCCCATTGCAGCCAGCCATACTGCGGCTAAGCTTTTAAAATACAATTTTAAAGTCTTAGGAGATTGGCCAAGAGCTTTAACTGCTTATAATTTTGGTGCGGCGGGAATGAGGCGTTTGTCTAAAAAACTTGGCACAGATAAGATTGCTGAAATGAGTAAAGAGCGAACTGGCCGATGGGGTTTTGCTGCTTCAAATTTTTATGCCAGTTATCTTGCTCTTTTAGATACTGAGCAAAAACTTTTGAGTATGTATGAAAATTTCCAAGTTCGAAAGCCTTTGTATCACAAAGAAATTCGTTTAAAGAAAGCTGTGAATTGGGCTTGGTTAAAAGAACAAATTCCTGTTTTAGAAGATTTTAAAGATCATAATCCGCAGTTTAAGTTTTCTCGATTTGAAGGGGATACTTACCTGAAGAAAGGTTTAAAAATCTATGGTGAAGTGCCAGTGATGGAAGCTTTGAATGTTGCATTGTTAAAAGCTCCTAAAATAAAGGCCTCGAAATTTCAAATCCATAGAGTGAGTCGAGGAGAAACCTTATCAAATATTGCTCGTAGATATCGAGTTCGTATGAGTTCTATCGCTAGTGTGAATAATCTTTCTAGCTACCATGAGATTAGAATCGGTCAAAAATTAAAGATACCAGTTCGCTAGTCGAGGATTGTTTGATTCTGTCTAGTCTAGCTTGTCTAGGTCCAGGGAAGTTTCTTCCCAGGCACTGGTTTAGTAAAGCTTAGTGCCTTGGTTCGCTTTTGCTAGTTTCGATGCTTCCATATGAAAATGGAAGTATGAAATATGTGTTCACAATTCTTATTCTAATTAGTTCATTTAATTGCCTCCAAGCAGAGGAAGGTCTCAGTTTTGCCGAATCTGATAAGATGGGCGAGTTGAAAGACCGAGTTTTAGATCGAAAGCTGCAATTAAATTTGGTTCATCAATTGATCAAAACTGAAGATTTGGACACTCAGTACCCCAAATTAAAGTTTATATTTAAAAATGAAATGTCTAATCGCTACTTGCTTCAGAGTTTGGAGTTCTTTGTTAACGAATCAAAGGTCTATTCCTTTTTTACTGATCCAAAAGCTAAGGAAAAGAAAGGTTCTCAGGGGCATGAAGTGAATCTTCCACCCGGCAAACATGAAATTAGAATTGTGGCAATTTATAATGGGAACGACACTGGAGTCTTTTCTTATTTGAGTGACTATAAGGTCCGTGCTGAAGGAAAGAAGGAAATAGAGGTTAAGAAGGGCCAAGATCAGGTTTTAAATATTAAGGGCTTTGAGAAAGGTGGGGTTTTAACAGATTTCAAAGAAAGACCTGCAATAGAAATTATGGTGAATAGATAGTGTTTGGAAGAAAGATCAGTATTTTTGTGAAGACTTTAATTTTGACTAGTAGTGTGTTTACTAGTCAAAATCTCCTTGCGCAAAAAACATCGCCGAAAAAACAGAAGCTGCTTAAAGATAAGTGGGAAGTGGTCGCTATCGATGCTAAGTATTCCTACGATAAAGGCGATTTGTACCAATCTTTACGCCTTTTAGAGCTTTTACGAGATAAGAAAGCAGAAGTGTTTTTAAAGGCGAAAAACTTAAATACCTATTTGGATAATTTGTATTTACTGGGGAGTTCCAAAAAATTAGCTAAAAGCTGTAATGAGGAATTCTCCTTAAGAAAAGAAGCGGCCGCTAAAGTTGCTTACTACTGTGCTCTGACATTCTATCGTCATGGGGCGTTTAGACAAGCTTACCAGTGGATTAATAAAGTTCAGAAAGACGAAGTAAATCACCAGTCTAAAATTTTAAGCGCTAGTATATTACTTGCTTTAAATAATCCTGAGAAGTGTCTTAAGCAAATGACTGAACCAGAAACTTTTGGTGATGTTAAAGATTTGGCTTTTTTGTTGAAAGCTAGGTGCTTGATGGAATATGGAAACTTTGTTTCGGCCATTGATCATTTTCTTAAAATCTCTCCTGAAAGTGTTCATTATGCAGATGCATTGTATGATTTGTCTTGGGCATATTTTAAGTCACGACAAATTGGAGACTCTAGGTCAAACATTGATATAGTTCTATCAAGTTTTAACGAATCTGACAGCAATCAAAAAAGCATTGATTCACTGGAGTATTTTAACCTTCGTTTTCTTAAAGCCTATTTAGGAATCGTCCAAACCGGTGCTTCCGATGTTAAGTCTGCGATGGACCTTGCTAGTCAGGAAATAGAGAGCTTAAGAGAAAAACACAAGTTTGATGATAGTAGTTTAAAAACTTTGGTAAGTACTACTATTTCAGAGAAAAACATCAAGCAATACAGCGCTTCACTACCAGGATTTGGAGATTGGTATTCATTTGTCAGTACGTGGGGACAATTGAGTTTTCTAAATCGAGCGATGAAAGACTATCGACATTTAAAGGCTGTGCAAATTGAAGCCAAGCGTTCTGTTGCCCCAGAATATCGAAAAAATTTAGCTACATTAGAAGCTGTTTTAGCTAAAACCAGTGAATGGGCATTGTTTAAGTTGTACAAAGACAGTCTGCAAGCTTTAGATGGTTTTGAATTTAGAGTAAAGCTTGCAAAGCTCAAAGTAGATACTCTTAAAAAAACAAAGGGCGCACAAAATTTAAAACAAGCAAAAGAAATTTATAAACGCAAAGAGAATTACGTTCAAAGTTTGACTGGGGAGTTGCAATGAGAAAGGTATTAATTGCGATTTCGCTTCTATTTATAGGAAACTCTATCTTTGCATCTACAACCAAAGAATTTTATGAATGGCTTGATACAGCGGAAGACTATAGTAATGATAGTTTACTGTATAGCAAGGTTTTGATGCACTTAAGAGATCAGAAACTTGCCGAAGAATTTAGTAAGGAAATTTCTCAAATTGAAAAGGCGTTAAAGCAAAATACCAATCAAAATATTGATAAAATAAAAAACTTTTTAACGAAGCATAATAATCAGATTGTACTGGATGATGATCTATTGATGAGATTGGCATTGATCTACTACCAACAATCTAACTTTAAGTTACAAGACGAGATGGAAAATTACCATCAGAAACTTTCCTTGTATTATTCAAAAAAATTACAAGAGAGTCCGGAGCTTCCTCAACCTAATTATGAAACTACTCAAACTTATTGCGAACGTCTGTTAAAAGAGTACCCAAACTCTAGTTTTGCTGACTATGGTAGATACTTATTAGGAGTAATTCAAGAAGAAGTGGGTAACTACGATGAGGCCAAAGCCTTTTATGCTGATATTATAAAATTACATCCATTTTCAAAACATAGAGAAGAAGTCTTATGGAGACACGCTGAACTAAGCTTTGATTTCGGTGAATACACATCTGCAGCAAATAGCTATGAAGATTTGGTGAAAATTAACTCGCAAAATTACAAACAACGAGCGCTATATAAGCTAGGAGCATTAGAGTTTCAGTTAAAAAAGTATAAACAATCCATGAGTCGCTTTGAAAGCTTATTGAGCGAAGAGATTAGTTTTGAAATGCTTTCTCCTTCTTTGCAAAATGAAGCATTTGAATATGTAGGTCTTCTGTATTTAAAAGGCCAGTCATTGAAGGCTTTAAGTGATACGCAAAAATTTAAAGCTGTCTCAGCTGTCGGCGAAAGAATGGAGCGCCATAACCAATTTCTTTATGCTCGTGAGATTTTTCAAAAGTTTATCAAGGAAAACCCATGGAATACAAAAATTCCTTTGTACTACTCAAAAGTTATAGAAAGCCTACAAGCAGAAGGTAAAGAAAAAGAAGCTGTCACGTGGCAATCACGTTTGAGTAAACATTTGATTCCTAGCGGAACATGGTGGAAGAAAAATACAGATCCTACTAGTCGTATGATTGCTGAGGAAAATGTGGAACTTGCAAAAATTAGCGTAGCTAGGTATTTTGCTAATCTTGCTCTGAAGAGTGGAAAGACTAGTGATTACAGGCGAGCGGCAAAAGAGTATGAGAGTTTTGTAAAGACAGAAGCTTATAGTACTGAAATCGCTGTGGCCTATTTTGAAATGGGTCAAATTTACATGGAGCTAAAAAGATACGCTTTGGCTTATAGAGCTTTCAAAAAATCTCTGAGTTTGAATTTACAAGATAACCGTGAACTGATGATTTCTGAAATGCTTTATGCTTATCAGAAGCAACTAAGTCTGAACAAGAATAAGTTCGGTATTGAGGTGTTGACGAAGAAAGCCTTAGCTTTAAATGACAAAGAAAAGGATTTTTTAGAAGAGTATAAACAATATCGAGATGAATTATTAGAGACAGAGTATTTACTTCCTTTGGATTCATTGGTTGCGAACATTTATCTTGCAAAGGCAAATGTAAAAGAAGCAACTTCTACCTTAGAGGCAATGCTAGAAAACACCTACGTTGATTCCAAGCAAATTCAATTTCTTGAGGATGCGGGAAAATGGCTTACAGAAATATACTCTAGTCAGAAACAGTGGGAGATGGCGGAAAATGTCTCGCAAAAGTTAAAAAAACTAGGTGCCAAAGAGGCGGTTGATAGTCAGAAACTTGCAAGTTTGCGATTTAACAACTCAATCTTATTGGAGGCAGAAGTCTTTGAGCAGCAGGGAAATCTTTTGCAGGCAGCAGCTCTATTTTTGAGTTTTGCGAAAAAAAATCCTAAAGATAGCGAAGCCTTAAAATCTCAACTAAAAGCGGCGCAACTTTTTAGAGATTCTCATGACTACCAGAGATCTAACGAAATTTTATCTAAACTATTTAAAAGTGAATATCGTGTAAATGTAAACCAGATTTACGCACAAAATTTATTAGATAGTTTTCAGTTTGAAGCTTTACAAAAGTTTTTGAAAACTCTGAGTAAAACAGATTTTAGATTAAATACTGAATTAAGTAATTTTGAAAAAATGCTTAAGTTTTTAGAGCCAGCTCCTAGTTTTGGGGACCGTTTCTATCAGAGCTACCTGAAAAATAAGGACTTTGCTTTTGGGCTTCAAGCCTTTAAGGAGTTTTATTATTCTGGAGAAATTTCGAAGTCGGCAAAGGTTCTTAGCAATTTAGAGAAAAATACTAAAAAACAAAACTCCATGGAAGTATTGGGAGTAAAAGCTCTTTTTAATCATTCTTATGGAAAAGAAAGTGTCGCCAAAGAAAGTTGTGAAAAATACCAAGCGGAGTATTCGAAGTTAAAGAAAATTGAATTTAGAAGACAAGAACTTCACTATCAATGTAACTGGATTTTGAATCCAAATTATGATGAGGCACAAGCTGGATATTTAAAAACGGCAATCGAGCAAAATGCTTATGAAAGCGTTTTATTTATTAGTATGGATGCTAAAAGATCTGAGAAAGAAATATTAAAAAGCTATACCGCAGCTCGAAAACTAAAGGAGATGCAAGGTGCACCGATTTTTTCTTCGGTGACAAGCTATTTAAAAAATCTTGGTTCTTACCGAGCTGCTAGTTATGAACTTTTTCCTTATCAAATACTGAATGCAGAAAGCATCGAGTGGAGAAAATTAGAAGGCAAAGATAAGGCTTTTGACATTCAGAGCTATTGTAAGAACGTAGGCTACGGTCGTTGTTATCGAAAGCTTTTAAGCTTTCAAAAGAAGAATAACAGTCAGGATTATGATCTATTGGCGAAACTGGCTTTTATTGTGGATAAAGAAAAAGAAGCGAAGGACTGGCTTGCTGAATGGAAAAAAGTAAATCCTGAGGTACAAGCTTTATATTTTAGACTTGGTTTAGACGATAGGAAGCCGACGAAGGCGGACCATGAAAAGGCAGTGATCGCAGGTAAAGCCTATGCTTTTGATTACCTACAGTTAGCTAAACATTATTATGAACAATCTCAGGAGAGAAAGGCTAACTTTGTTTTGGATAAAGCTAGAAAACGTTATATCGATAGTAATTTGCTTCAAGCATCTACCAAAATACTAATCGGTAGAGGAGAGTTGTTTTTATCTGGACAGGTTTCTGACCCTAGGCTTGCTTTCTTGCTGAAAATTCAAGGAGAGCTTGAACTGGATAGTAAACGCAAAGAAAGAGCTTTGTTTGCATTTACGGATTGGAATGACAATGCGATGCTTTACAAAAATCTTTTTAATAAAAGAGCAAATCCAAAAATTAGAAAGAAAGATAGCTCCTATTACAATCTTTTGAGCTTTTACTACAACTATTCTAGACATCGCTTAGAGGAATCCAAAGAGAATTTAAAAAGACTAGGTAAGACTGAGTTATTTTACCCATTACCAAAAGAGTGGATAGAAAGTGAACGAGGTGTAGCAAGTGAAAACTAGTTTAATTTTTTTCTTACTTTTGTTATTGCCAATTTTCAGTAATGCCAAGTTAACGGCCAAACAAAAACAGCAATTAAAAGTGAAAGCTTTAAATAAAAAGCCTAAACCAATGTTTCTTTTAAAGAAAGCAACAGAAGATTTAGGAGTTGAAGAACCGAAACAGGAATTTTCAAAACGACAGGTAGCAACGGTGATTTCGGATGATAGAATTTTCGTGGAATTTGATAAAAAAGACTAGTGTTATAGTCTTTCTATTTTTTAGTGGCTTAAGCTTCGCAGATACCTATGTACGCGAAGACGGGAGCTTTGTCGATTCTCAAGATCGAAAGCTTGTTGAATTTCAATTGAACAAATTTGTATCAGAATGCATTTTTATCGGTTCTGCTGAGGCAAAAAATATCGAGAGAATGGACTCTATTTTTTCTAATGAAAAGAAGAATCTGAAAAAGAACCAGTTGGCTTGCTACGATGAACATCTGTCCAAAATGAAGTCGGTGAACTTTTTGTACCGAAAATTGTGTTCTGACCTAAGCTATAATGGCATACCTAAAACACCTAAGAAATTGCTAAATCAATTTGTAACAGTCAGACAATTTCAGGATGGAATTTCATTGATGCACATTGTATTAAATGACTGTCTTACTAGTTTGGGAACGAACGAAAATTATATTGTTCCAAGTTCATCCGCGGAATCTAAGACAGGCTTGATTCGTCGATTAAACGCCATTGACACTGAAATGAAATTTAGAACTAATCGTGTGGAGATAAGATGAAGATTTTAATATTATTTTTTTTCTCCATTCTTTGCACCAATGCAATGGCCGCTTTTCACGGAGATGTAGAAGCTGGGGTATCGAGCTTTAATAATCCTCTTTATTTAGATGATCCAGATACAAGTTCAACGGCTTACCAAATCAATCCAAGACTAAAGTACGATCTTTCAAGTGATATTGTATATGCCGATATTGAACTAGATGCTGAGTACACTAACTTCAGTGGAGTTACTGGTGGGGATATTTTAAACTCTGATCTGCAACTAGAAACTGGTTTGGGAAATGGCCAAACCAAATATTTGGGTTTATTTGCAAAAACAAGTAGAGAGAAAAATTTAATAGATAATGAATTGGGTGTTGCCCCGCCGGTTTTTAATGATACTAGCACTGGAATCGTTTCAGACTTTTCAATTAGCAAAAAAAGTTCCATCTATTTACATTATGAGCAATCTACCACAGATGTGGATCTAGATGATTTTGCATATTTAAACTCTAAAAAAAGTCTTGCTTACCTCGGATATCGTTTCCGATTTTTGCCTGAAACTTTCTTCTTTCTTCAGGCAGAAAGCTTTGATGGGAAATTTAAAGACGGTTTGATTAATGAAAACAGCTCTGACGATAACGTAGCAAGAAGGCTTAAGTACGATTATACTGGTACGGGAATTATAGCTGGGGTTAAGGGAAAACTTACCAAATACACTAGCATTGATGCTAGTTTTGGCTTAAAACAAATCGATTATGATGATGACAACCAGTTTTCAGAGCCTGTGTTTTCTTTCGTATTTACCGATCAAATTACTCCCAAGGACAGCCTAATCGCTGGTTACATTTACAGCGTAGAAGACTCTAGTTTTACCAACTGGGTTCTAAAGCAAGATATGAACATCGGTTATGCTAAAATTATCAACGATACCTTTTTGTTTCTTTTAAAGATGTCTTATATTTACTATAGTTACTCTGAGCCTCAGAGAAGGGAAGACCAGCGTCTCCTTGCAAAAATGCAGTTTGATTATGTGTTCTCTCCTGGCTTTGCAGTGGTAACTAAACTAAATATGGATATTCTTGTATCAGATGCCTATGATCTTGATTCTTCAGCAGATGATAAACCAGCTTCTTACCAAGCTGGTGACTTTGGTATCTATTTGAAATCGAGTTTCTAATGAAATCAAATATCGAGTGGATTCCTATTGGAGGCCTCGGAGAAGTTGGAATGAATAATATGTTGATCAAAACGGATCAACATAGCTTTCTTCTTGATTGTGGAACGGCGAGTAGTCATTCTCCTTGGTTGGGCTATGATTCAGTGGCCCCCGATTATCGTTATATTTTTGGAGAACAAAACTTATTTGCATGGCCCGATGATATTTTATTGAGTCATGGCCATGAAGATCACATTGGCGGACTTCCTTTATTTTTAAAACATTGTCCTAAAAAAGTGCGCCTCCACGCAACGCCATTTAGTGCGGAGCTCATTCGTAAAAAACTTGGGGAATATCCTTCGGTAAAACAGTATTGGGAGCTTCATGTTCACAAACAAGCCGAAGAATTCTCTCTCGGGCCTTGGAAGGTGAAGTACTTTTTTAACAACCATTCTATTTATGATTCAAACTGTATGCTTTTTGATTTAGATGGATTTAAAGTATTTCATACAGGGGATTTTAGACTTGATAAGACAACTTACAAAGATCCTAGTTTTGCAATCGAAAAAGTTTTGCAGGCTGAGGGAACCATCGATTTAATGATGGCTGATTCGACCAATGCCGAGAGACTTGGTTGGTCTTTGTCTGAAGGTGACATTGGTGATCAATTTGAACAAATCATTGCGAACTCTCAAAAGGCAGTAGTGGTGTCTTTGTTTGCATCGAATGTTCGTCGTTTACAACACATTATAGAAGCGGCTCGGGTGAATGGACGCAAGCTTTGTTTTATGGGACGAAGTATGGAAAAGTTTGTCGACCTAGCTCAGGTTTTTGATGTTTTTCAAATTAAAGACAGCGAAAGAATTGAAATTGACGACATTGCAAATCATCCTAGAAATTCCTTTGTGCTATTTTGCACAGGATCTCAGGGTGAGTATCAAGCAGCTCTTAGTCGAATTGTTCATGATCAATTTAAAAACTTCCATCTTGAAAAAGGCGATACTTTTATTCATTCAGCCTTACAAATTCCTGGAAATGAACTAAAAGTTAGAAACCTCTTTAACCGCTGCGTGGAGAGAGGTGTAAACATCATCAGAAACGATGGTAAGCATTTGGTTCACACCACCGGGCATGCTTATGCTGAAGAGTTAAAAGAAAGCATTGCTAAAGTAAAACCGAAAAACTTTTTACCAGTTCATGGTGACGGTTGTATGTTAAAACGTCATGCCGAACTAGCTACAGAGGCGAGTCCATCAAGCAATGTTCATCAAATCCTTAATGCTTCGAGTTTAGTATACAATGGTAGTACTTTTGAACAAGTGAAGGTGGCAGAGGACTTCCCAAAAGCTTGGACTAAATTTAAGTTTTCAGGAAGCGTGAATTCTCGAGAGATTAGAGATAAAAAGAAAATTGCAAGGGAAGGCCTAGTTAGTTTTGTTTTTGATATGGAGAGTTTGTTTACTCACAACCTGAGAGCGAGTTTGTTGTTTGTCGGTTGTCATTTTTTAGAAGATGATCCAGTTGAAGAACATGATATCTTGGAAAGAATTCGCCAAGATTTTTACCACAGGTATGATTCTAAAGTCGAAGTGGAGAAATGGTTTAATGATTGGCTCAGGGCCTTTTTTAAAAAACGTTTTGGTCAAAGGCCTGTAATTAAAATCGATAAAATAAAATAAAAATAACTAAATAGGGAATAAAAAAAGGCTTCCATCGTAAATGGAAACCCTTAATTTTATAGAAAGTCTGAGACTTAGTATTCTAAGAAGTCCGTTGTAAAACCTAGTCTTTTACTGCGCGACTGAAGTACTCGGTACGGGTTGTCGGCAAACTCAATTAGGTATAAGCAAGGATTGATGTTTTTGTTAAAGACAACTGGAATCATGTCTTGGCCAGGATAGAAACCACCACTCCACAGGCTTTTTGGATCTAGTTCAAAAGTGAAGGAAATGATTCCGTGTTCCCCGTAAGCCCAATCCGTTGTATCACCGCTGGTTTTGTATAAATCAGCAGAGGCTTGAGGGGTGTAGTTGTTCCATTTAGACATTCTGTTGGCCATAATTTCATGAACTCGACGATCTCTTTCGTTGGCAATCGGTTCGTCCGTATGTCCCCAAGGGTATAGGATTAGCTCGGAAAAAGTGTGGAAAGAAAGAAGAGTTGTGATGTTTGGCTTATTCTCTACAAAAGCTTTAATGGCTTGAGTTTCTGGCTCACTAAAAGGCTTAGGTCCCATATAAACATCTGAAGAAGTTCTTTTAGATGAACCACCGGTTCCCCATAAGTAACCATAGTTTCTGTTCAGGTCCACACCATAGGTTCCATCACCATTATCACGACGATTTTTTCTCCACCTTTTATAAACACCATCAGCGATATCATGCTCCACTCCGTCAGGGTTTACCATTGGAATGATGTTGATTTCACGGCTATTGATGAGTTTTTGTAAATTGAAATTTTGAGAGTTGTAACCTTCTACTAAAGCTCTCGCAAGCATCAATGGCATTTCTGTAGATAGGTGCTCACGAGCATGGTGAGTTCCGGTAAATACGATGGCCGGTAATTGACTTGAATATCTCATGTTACCAGAGATTTTAATGTTAACGATCATTCTTCCTTCGTGTGTTCTTCCTATGTTTTGAAGTTGAACGATGTTTGGATTCAGAGCTCGAATGGCTTGCATTTCACGTAGCATTTCGTCGTAGTTATGAAATTTGGAATCTTTGCTAGGGAAGTCGAATAGACCGGCTTCAGCTTTGAAGTGCTCAATTAGTTTTCCAGTTTTCTTGGCAGCCTCAAGGTCGTCTTTGTTTCCGATAAGGATGGCGTAGTCGTCATGGATTCCATGCTCAATTGCTAAACCAGCATTAAGTAGTTCTGTTCTTTCCACCTTGTTTGTTGCTTTTAGCTTCATCCAATATTTTTCAGCTTCTACTTGCTTGGCAGCGAAAGCGCTACAAGCAAAAGAAGTGAAAATAGATAGAAGCATAATTTTTGTGATCATATGTTCCCCCCTATATGACATCGAAAGTTCGATGAACTTTAAATTCATTGGCCAAAGGCATTGGCTTAGAAATTCAAAAGTAATTCTTACCTAAGGCTAACGTAAATCTCTTTCATTGATTAGAGATTCGACTAAAGTCGCTACGCATGCAGACCTAGGTCTAGGGAGGTATAGGTTTTTAAATTTGATTAGTTCATGTTTACTGTAGCTACATAAGGTAGGTTTCGGTAGTAACCTTGGAAATCAAGGCCGTAGCCAACCACAAAGTCATCACCGATTTCAAAACCAACAAAGTCCACTTCACACTCTTCTTTTAAAGAATCTGGTTTTAGCAAAAGGCTGGCTGTTGTAATTGTTGCTGGATTTCTTGCGCCAATCACAGTCTTTAGATAGTTCATGGTTAAGCCTGAATCTACAATGTCTTCGATAAGTAGAACGTGTTTGTCTTTTACAGAATTGGCTAAGTCTAAAGTTAATTTTACTTCGCCAGAAGATTTTGTGCTATTGCCGTAGCTTGAGCAGCCATAAAACTCACATTGAATGTCCATATCAATTGCTCGTAAAAGGTCGGCGTAAAACATGATTGAACCTTTTAGCACTCCAACAGCAACGATGTCTTCTTTTCCGCTAAAACGTTCCTTGATTTGCTCGCCAAGCTCTTGAACTCGTTTTTGGATTTGTGCTTCAGAAATTAGAGTCGATAAATTCACGTGGTTCATATGTATCTCCTAGAAGGCTTAAAGTTATTGCATTCCCAGGAAACTGTCTAGAAAAAGGCTGTAGAATCAGGGTTTTTTTGTGATTTTTCGCAGAGTATCTTTTGAACTGCAAATGCCTTAAGCGAACTAGCTGTTTTCTGTGCTTAGTTTTCAGGGGTAATTTGCACTAAAACGTAGAAGTTTGACTCGCCATTTACGTAATACTCTGAACGAAAAATATTAAAGGGCGGAAAAATGTTTTCAGTAGCAATATCAAAGGGTACTTGTGGAAGAAAGCCTTTAAGTAGTAACCACTGACCAGGCTTGAGATAATCTGAAAAGCTTAAAGCGGATGCAATATTCTCTTCTTGAATGATTTGGAAAGAGGTGATGATTTCAATTCGCAGGCGATTACTTTCTTCTGTCCACTTAAGATTGTAACTAAAGTTGGAGCCATCGGGGTAGGGAGTTTCCACTAAAAACTGATTGTTGGCATTGGGTGTGCGGACTTCAGATAGTTGTTGGCTTAAAACACTAAAATTGTTTAAAACCTCTGGCATCGCCGGTAGCTTGTAGATTATATAATTCTCACCGCTTTGACGGGCCTCCATTTCTGGGAGCTCTAAAACCTCAGGTCCTTCCAAAAAGAATAGGGAGATTTGAAATTCTGTCCAATTCAAGTTTTCAATAACAGGATCTTTGATGGATTTGGGCCCAGCATTCTTTTCCATAACTTCGTTTATGGTTGCTTCCAATTCCTCGACGACACCGGTGTCTTCTTGATCTTGAGATTTTTCTAATTGATCGTATTTTTCAGGGTCGGATTCCCTTAAAGCATTGAGTTGTTCAATATTGTACTCTTCTATTTTCTTTTCAAAGCCGTTGTATTTGCTGTAAAAATAGTAGCTTGAACCAATAAACAGGCAGAGAAATAAAAAGCCATAAAAGCCAGCACTTTTTAAAGCTTTCTGTTGGATATTATCTTCTGGAGCTTTGTAGCTAGGAATGTGTACTCCGCATTTTGCGCAAAAATCATCTTTGGGTTGTTCAAAGTTACATTTAGGGCAGTGAATTAACATTCCTCGTCTCCAGGCAAATTATTTTTTTTAATGTGGCGATTTTAAGCCGACATGTCATCTCTCTATCCTCTTTTATATACTACACAAATTTAGTCTTTGAGTATTTGCTTAGCAGACCATTCCTAAACTTTTGACCAGGTCTTTAATTCGGATTAGCATGTTTGTAAATAGAGTGTGAATGTCCATGGAGGGACATGTTTTAATATTTCCATGTCTTTCGAATTACACAAACCCGTCCTTTTAAAAAATTTCCTAGAGCAACTTAGCTACTTTGATAATGTGCAAAACTATTTGGATTGCACCTTCGGGCGTGGTGGACATGCCGCAGAGGTTTTGCAGGCTTTCCCAGAGGCAAAGCTATTTGCTGTGGATCAGGATCAAGAGGCTTTGGATTACGCAAAGTCTGATTTTGTTCCAAAGTTTCAAGATAGAGAACTTCAGTTTTTTCATGAAAACTTTATGACCATGGATTTTGCCGAAAAAGGCATTAAGGACATGGATTTAATATTAGCGGACCTTGGCGTGAGTTCACCGCAATACGATCAAGCAGAGCGAGGATTTAGTTTTAACAAAGACGGGCCTTTGGATATGCGCATGGATCGTCGAAAAGAATTAACAGCGGCTGAGATCATTAACGAATGGGATGAAGAAGATTTAATTGATCTCTTTAAAAATATGGGGGAACATCGCCGACCATTTCGTGTGGTAAGAGCGATTGTAAATGATCGAAAAGAAAAACCTTATACTTCCACCCGAGAGCTTGCGAGCTTGATAGAAAGAGTAGATGGATGGAAAAAGAAAGGGAGTCACCCTGCCACCAAGTACTTTATGGCTCTGCGTTTGCAGGTAAATCAAGAGATAAATCTGCTTCCAGAATCTCTTGAAAATTTAATCCGAGCCCTTCGTCCAGGCGGAAGGCTGTTTGTGATTAGTTTTCACTCTATGGAAGATCGAATTATAAAACATCGTTTTAAAGATTTGCAAAGCTTTGGTAAGATCGTAAATAAGAAGGTGATTCAAGCGGATGAGGAAGAGTTGCAAGACAATCCTCGAGCAAGAACAGCTAAGTTACGCATTTTTGAAAGAGGCTAAGGTTGAATCGTTCCAGATGGAATTCGTTTTTAAATCTAATGATCCTAGTGGGGACATTATTTACGGTGGTTTTCTTTAAAATGGAAATTCGCCGAATGGGTTATGTAGTGTGGAAACTATCTCGCGCCGAAAAAATCGCCGAAGATACTAAGAACCTACATAAGCTAGAATATGCTCGATTAACTCGCCCTGAAAGAATCGAAGCTTTCGCTGCTAATTTCTTTTCTTTAAAAAAAGCAGAACACCAGCAAGTCGTCTACATGGAGGATTAATTTGTCCAAACGAATTACTTTGTTGTTTGTGGTATTTTTAATGATGTTTGGCAGTCTTTTGATTCGCGGTGGTGCATTGCAGGTAAATCCAAGCGAGAGATTGGCAAAGCGTTACGAAAGACAATTTACCAAGGTAATGAATGTAGAAGGCCGACGTGGGTACATTTATGATCGAGAAGGTCGTCAGTTGGCGGCTTCAGTGATTGCTTATTCTTTGTATGCAGATCCAAAAATGCTAGAAAAGCCTAGAACGGTATCTAAAAAGTTGGCAAAGATTCTTCCTGAAAAATGGACCGAAATATATAAGAAGCTTAAAAATAAAAAACGCAGGTTTGTTTGGTTAGGGCGTAGGTTAGATACAAAATTAAAAGACCAGATCAAGGCTTGGAATTATCGCGGTTTGGGTTTTATTGAAGAGCCAAAGCGAATTTATCCCAATGAAAGTTTGCTAGCAAATGTGTTGGGCTTTGTTGGTTCTAGCAGTCAAGGTTTAGGTGGTACAGAGGTTCGTTTTGAAGAAATCTTAAACGGCACTGGAAAATCTTTGAAGGTGGATCGTGACGCTAGAGGAAGACCACTTTTTATCAATGGTTTACTATTTAACGAGAGTCCCGATGGACATAACCTGCATTTAACCATAGACAACCCAATTCAGTATCAATTGGAAGCCGAGTTAAAGAGCAGTGTGGAAAAGTTTGAAGCTAGCGGAGCTGTTGGTGTGATTCTAAATGCGGAAACCTCTGAAGTTGTTGCGATGGCTTCTTATCCTAGCTTTAATCCGAATGATCCATTAAAATATTCGGCGCAAAATCGTAGGAACCGTTCTGTAACGGACCCCTTTGAATCGGGTTCGACGATGAAAGCGATTACCATTGCGTCTGCACTGCAAGAAAAAATTGCCAAACCAGAGTCTACTTATTTTTGTGAGAACGGAAGCTTTAAAATTGGTAGAAGAACCATTCGAGAGTCGGATCGAAAGCATCAGTGGAAATGGATGAGTGTTTCCGATATATTGAAAAAATCCTCAAACATTGGTACTACGAAAATTGCCTTCGAATTGGGAGACGATACACTTCGTCGAAGGCTTCTAGATTTTGGCTTTGGAGCTAAAACTTCTGATGACTTTACAGGGGAATCTCGAGGAATTTTACCAAAGCTTCCTTGGAATAAGCATTTGTTAAGTAATATATCTTTTGGCCACGGACTTGCAGTAACTCCATTGCAGGTTGCAAATGCTTATGCAGCCATAGCAAATGGCGGCCAGCTTCATAAGCCTTATTTGGTGAGTAAGATTACTGATGCAGAAGGAAGATTGGTGGAGACAAAAAAGCCTGAAGTGATTCGTAGAGTTTTGTCTCCTGAGGTTTCGCAGCAAATGCGAACGATGCTAGGCCATGTGACTGAAGATGGTGGAACAGCTAAAACAGCAAGAGTAGAAGGCTTTCCTGTGGGAGGGAAAACCGGTACTGCACAAAAAATCAATCCCGAAACAGGAACTTACGAAAAAGGTGGTTATGTTTCTAGTTTTGCTGGGATCATTCCTTTGGATCGACCGAAGTTAGTAATTTATATAGCAGTGGACGCACCTCAAACAGCTTACTATGCAACGGATGTTGCCGCTCCGACTTTTGCAAGGGTAGCTAGCTTTGCAGCAAGACATTATGGTTGGAAGCCTAGTGCTCCATTGAAAGAAAATTCAAAAATAAAATTAGCGAAAAAGAAAAGTAGCAAAATAAAACATTACCAAAGCAAACAAAAAAGAGCGCTTGCTGCCATTGAGTCAAAATTGGCTGAACAAAAATGGACTAAGATGCCAAACTTAAAGGGGTTGAGTTTGCGCGAAGTTATGCGAGATCTACGTCGCCAAGGCTTAGACGCAGATATTTACGGTTCTGGAAACCTGTCAAAAAGCATTCCTGAAGTAGGAGCAAGCTTGGAAAACCGCGAGAAAGTAAAGCTTTACTTTAAGTGAGGCAATAGCCTTTTTAGTTTTAGAAAAATCCTGTCAGCTTTATAAAATTTTTGCTCTTATATTTTTTAGGAGTAGGTCCTCTTTTTGGTTTTTTTGTTGTAGAGGTCCAAACCTTTAAATCTATTTTGTAATAAAAAGATTAGATAATTTAGAGAAGTGTCTTTTAGTGGTTCTAAACACTTGGTCGCGATAAAGGGCGGAAATGCGCCGATGCTGGAAGCCACGCCTAGCTATTCGCTCAGATCCTTATTTTGTCAGTGGGCTGTGCCTTTGAACAAAGAGCTGTAGATACCGATTTGTTCTATTTTCTTGGATAATTCCAATATTTCGGAACAATTGCTATCTTCAAATTTATTTAAATACCTGGAATTACGCAATTTATAACTTGGTCCCCTCTTTGCAAACTAAGTTTCTGAGTATTCGGAAAGGCTCAACTAATAGGAGACCAAATGAAAAATTTTGTTAAAAGTTTTATTGTATTAAGTATTCTTTTTATAGGAAGTAGTGGGTATGCATTTATTGAATTGCCAAGCTTACCAAAGTTGCCAAACTGTGGCGGTGATATTTGTCGTAAGATCGAGCATGCTAAAAACGAACTTTCAGGCAAAGCTGCAAAGGAACGGACAGATAATGCGAGGAGGCAAGCTCTAGAGGAAGAAAGGAAGAGGATTGAGGCGGAGAAGATAGCAAAACTAGAAGCATTAAAACTAGCAAGAAAAGCTGAATATGATCAGCTTGTTCTTTCAAAGGCCTATGAGACCCGAATGTTAAATTTTTTGAATAGCTCAATAAATTTATTAGATCGAGCAACTCTGGTGTCAGATATGACGTTAGCATTCGATCTAACAAAGGATATGCTTAATTTTATAGTTACCTCTGAGGATATTAATAAAAGCTTGAGCGAGAACCTTTCTTTAGTGGTTAGTGAAATGAATGAAATTAAGCCTGATCACCACGATTTAAGGGTGCTAATTGATTTAAGTCTATCTAGCCTAGTTGAATCTAAAAATGATGTAGAAGCCAGGTTAGTTAATTTGAATGAACAGATTAAAACCTATCAATTTTAGGAGTTGGTGATGAAGGCGCTTAAAATTTTGATAATAGGAATTTACTTAATTCCTTTTTCTCTGTGGGCTTTAGAAAAGAACTTTGAATCGGTGAGATCTAATTTATATCATGCAAAAAATCATGCTGATAGGCTTGAGATGGAGATCATCAAATTCAATAAAGATATCACTGAATACAATCGTCAGTCTGATTTACAAAATCGTTTAGAAGAAGAGAAAATAAAAAGGTTGCAATTCGTAAAGTATTATAACGAAAATTGTGAAGTTCTATCTACCAATTCTCAGATCAAAGACTGCAACCAAAAGGCAAAGCTTGCACTTTCTTACTTCCCCGCAAAAAAGTATCCCGAATGGCATAAAGCCTTTCGAACTTTGGCTATCATCACCAAGGTAGTGTTAGAGAATAGGGCCTGTAAAATTCATCCGCTCTCTAGCCTTAGTAAAGCGATCAAGCTTGATGCAAAGATAGAAGCTTTATTGGCATCAGGAAATAAGTTTCATGCACAATATTTACTTGATGGTTTTGAAGAGTCATTAAGGGATTCGGAAACTTGTATGGCAAGGCATGACTCTGCTTTGAGCAAAGTTTCTTCGATCAAAAAGAAAATATCACTGGTGAAATTCGAAGACGTGAAAAAAAGAGTTTGTCTCGATAATCAAAATAAAAAGGTGAAGCATATTTGTTCAAAAAAATTAAAAGAAGATCAGTTCTATAGAGAATTAAATTTTATCTCTTACGGGGTAGAAAGTGAAAATTAGGAGTGTCTTAATACTATTTACTCTATTAATCCAATCTAACTTCTCTACGGCTTCTATCACTAGACTGTGTCGATCGATTATTCAAGTACAAGCTTGTGATAGTTTTTCTGAATGTGGTGCTTCTGAGCCGATGTATCGAAGTGCTTGCTCTATGGAAGATGGTAATACTTATATTTATGATGAATCTGGTGAGTTAGTGAAAGTATTGAGGGATACACATATTCCTTGTTCTAGAGAAGGCATAGAGGGATGTGATTCTAAATCGGGCTTAAATTTAAGTACCGATCCTATAGCTGATTCAGATATTGGGAGTGGGATTTTTAGTGGACCTAGTTCAGAAGAAATAGCATCCTACCATGATTTTAGGGATCTAACAGGAATGAATGATCCTAAATTACCGCCAGGCTTAGGAGCTATGCCTTTTAAGAACTTTGAGCGAATCAAAACCTATCCTTTTAATGTTAGATCAAGGACTATTGATACTTTCAAAGTGAATTTGGGCATAATGCTAAAAGCGCAAAAAATTAAGACACAATCTAGCCCAAATCACGGCTATGAACCTCTGAGACCTCACCCTTACTTTGAAAGTGATTTGGGCCTGAAAGGGGTTTTAAGTATGATATCGCAAAAGGCAGGGGAGGTCTCAGAAGAAGATGTGTTAAACTTTGGGTGGCCAGAATTTGGTATATATGCTGATGAAGTATCGCAAAACCTTCGAAAACATTTTGCTAAACATGTTGAAGCATTGAATGAAAATTTGTTGATGAGAAAAAACTATTTGGATTCATCTGATAATTTATTGATGGGTGAGGAGGAAGTAGTTTCCCCAAGAATTAGCTACCCAATTGTGGATATCCCTTCTGAGTTTCAATTCAGAGAAGAACACAGAAATACATCAGAAAAAATATTTGATTACCAAGCTCCTGATGAAGAGAAAGCTCAAATCAAAGGGATATTAAATTATTTTTTAGATGAATCCATGGAAAGCTGGTCAAAGCAAGAATACCTTAAAGCGGTTAGGCAGCTAAAACTTGCTCAGGAGGGTCTTGATTTTCTCGTTGGTTGGGATCCTATTTCTGGATTTGTCAGATCAGCTTGGGAGCTAGTAGAGGGAAAAAATCTTATTACCGGTGAAGAACTAGGTTCTTGGGAATATGCATTTGCCTTAATTGGTATCGCAACTATGGGGACCAGTTCTACAGCGATAAAAGGGGTGCAAACAACTCAAAAAATTCTTAGAAAATTAGATAAATTCGTCGGCCTTAAGCCTTTAGCAAGAGGTATTTCAGAAAAAAGTCTTGTCGGTTTACGTCATATTGAAAAATGGAACCCTATAACTAATTCCTCAGAAAAAGCTGTACAGGAACTCACAGGAGTTTTGAAGCGTTACGAAAAAATGCTACCTGGTTCGGTGGAACTTACAAAGTTGTATGACAAATCAAAACTGAAATACTATAACCCCATGAACCCCGGGCCACTAAGTGAATTAAATAAAGGTGGTTATCGAATATCTGATACCTTTCGAAGTGGTACTTACTTTGAAGTAACAAGTTCACAGCCTACAAAAGTTTACCGTGTTTGGGGTGGAGAAGTTAAAAAACGAGGGGGATACTGGACTAGAGTGAAACCACAGGGGGCAACACAGGTTGCAATGGATTCTGCCCTTGACCCTAACTGGGGTAATCTTACTAATGAAATAGCGGTAATGAATATTCCTGAGGGGGTAACTTTTTATGAAGGGGTTGTATCAAATATCAAAATCAGAAAGGGGCTAGGTGCACCTGCAACAGGTGTGTTGCCAGGTGGAGGGAATCAGATATATATTGATCCAAATTTAATTAAAAAGGAATGGTTAAGTAATGAGTAAAGATTTTAGTTACACCCAATTTATAAACGATCTTGTAAATAAAGATATTGTTTGGATAGAGAAGGAGTATAAAGGGAACTTACCGGCTGAAGTATCTATAGATACTTTGATAAAAAAAATAATGGAACATGGCATGGAAGAAAAATTTATTGACCAGGATATTTTTAGTCACTGCGCTGATGGCCAGTATCTTATTAGAGAAAAAGGTTTTTTTCTAAGTGTATATCGTGAAAGAGGTATGGTGCTTTCGGAAGAAAAGTTTAAAAAAATTGAAGATGGCTTGAAGGATAAGTTGAAAGAACTACATTGGTGGTTATGAGAGCATTTAAACTCAGCCTTAAAAGCAAAGTTAAACCTCGGGGCCGTACAAGTTGTAGTGGATTCAAGTCTTGATCCTAATGGGCTAGGTGAACCTGCAACCGGTGTAATACCAGGTTGGGGGGGGATCAAATATAGGTTGATCCAAATTTAATTAAAAAAAGAGAGGTTAAGTAATGATCAAAGATTTTAGTTACATTCAATTTATAAACGACCTTTTAAATCAAAACGTTGCCTGGATAAAGAATAAGTATAAAGGGGAATTGCCTCCCGAAGTTTCTATAGACACTTTGATAAAGAAAATATTGGAATATGAGATGGAAGAAAGATTTATTGATCAGGATATTTTTAGTCACAATGCAGATGGTCAATATCTTCTTAGAGAAAAAGACTGTTTCCTAAGTATTTATCGTGAGAGAGGTATGGTGCTTATGGAAGAAAAGTTTAAAAATATCGAAGATGGCCTGAAGGAAAAACTGCAAGGAAAGTATTGGTGGTTATGAGAGCTTTTAGGGGCAGTCTTAAAAGTGAAGACCAATAAATAAGTCTTAATAAGCTATCAAGACATATTTAACTCGCACTTTTTTAAAAAAGGGTTCAACAGGCGCTGTGTGGAAATATTAACTGTTTGAAAGTTATAAATAAATACTTAGAAAAACCATCTAAAGTTATTAAAAACAAGCATTTTCAATGATTTCAGATATTGAAGAAGGTCTCAGGTTAGGTGATGAACAACAGGGAGCATAGCTTAAAAACACTTGCTCCAGATCGTGAAGTGTGACCTAATGTCACAAATATGAAACTCAGTGAAATACAAAAGCAAATTGCCAGCATTCGCATATTTAATGATCAAATCATTTCTCTTGAGCAAATCAAAAGAGACAATCAAAGCTTTCAAAAAAACGATGTTTTTGTTGCCATCAAAGGCAATTCTTGGGATGGCCATTCTTTTATCGAAGAGGCCGCAAAAACTGCTAGCTTAGTTGTTATCGAAGACCCTCAATACGTAGAGGTTCTGCAAATGGCAAAGTGTAATTTTTGGTATGCTGCAAATGCTAGAAAAGCACTTACCGATTTGTTGGCAATTTTAGTAAATTCGAAATTGCAAGAAATGGGTTTTATTGGGATTACCGGTACTAACGGAAAAACTAGTTTAAGCAATCTCCTTGAACAGGCTTATGAATGTTCTGGAGAATCCATCGGAGTTATTGGTACGATTGATCATCACTACAAAAATCAGGTTTGGCCGACGAAGCTTACAAGTCCTGGGCCAATCGAATTGGTTCATCGGTTGATCGAAATGTCTGAGGCAGGGGCGCATAAAATTGCTATGGAAGTGTCTTCTCATGCTTTAGACCAATACCGAGCTGATAGCATTCGCTTTAAAGCAGCTGTCTTTTTAAACTTAACGCAAGATCATTTAGATTATCACCATAGTATGGAGAATTATTTTCGAGCAAAGTGTCGCCTTTTCACTGACCTGCTAACGGAAGATGGAATAGCAGTGATTAATAAAGATGATCCTTATGGACAACGCTTGATGGACTTACCCATTAAAAATAAGAAAGTAAGTTTTGGAAGGCTTGGCTCCTCGGCAGACTATAATTATGAAATTCTAGAAGAGAGTCTTTCTTCCTTGAAAATAAACGTGAAAAGTAACTCGCACCAAGAAGAGCTTAGTTTAAACTTATTAGGTTCTTACAATGCTGAAAATTTTGTGGCCGCACTCGCTGTGGCAAATGAAATGATTCCTAATTTTAGCTGGAAGCATTTTGCGCAAAACACTAAGCCAATTCGAGGTCGTTTAGAGCGTGTAGAAAATGAAAAAGAACTGCATTGTTTTGTGGACTACGCCCATACGCCAGATGCTTTGCTTAAGGCATTGCAGGCAATTAACAATGCAAATCTAAAAAAGAAGAAGGTTCATTGTGTATTTGGTGCTGGTGGTGATCGAGACAAAACTAAACGCCCTTTAATGGCAAAAGCGGCTGAGTCTTTGGCTGATTTTATTTATGTCACTTCAGATAACCCTCGAACGGAAGATCCGCAGGCTATCATTGATGATATATTTGAAGGCTTTAAAAAGAAAAAATCGAAAAAAATATTCTCCGAGATAGACAGAAAAAAAGCGATGCAAATGGCTGTGAACAATGCCAAACTAGGAGACGTAATTTTAGTGGCTGGTAAAGGTCATGAGGATTACCAAGAAATTAATGGTGAGAGATTGTTTTTTAGTGACGTTCAAGCTTTAAAAGAAATTCTAGGAAATTAAGATGGAATACCTACATACAATGCTTCGAGTGAAAGATTTGGATCGCGCTCTAGATTTTTTTGTTAATAAATTAGGCCTTAAGGAGATTCGTCGTAAAGAGGTACCGAGTGGCAAATTTACTTTAGTTTTCTTAGCCACTGAGAAAGGCCAAGCCGAGATTGAATTAACTTACAATTGGAACCAGGAAGAGGAATATAGCTCCGGAAGAAACTTCGGGCATCTAGCTTACCGAGTAGATAATATATATGATCTTTGTCAAAGACTGATGGACCAAGGAGTAGAGATTCTTCGTCCACCAAGAGATGGTCATATGGCTTTTATTAAAAGTCCTGACGGTATTTCGGTTGAGCTTTTGCAAAAAGGCGATGACCTAGCTCCCAAGGAGCCTTGGGTCAGTATGGAAAATCAAGGAACTTGGTAGGGAGTAAATATGGCTTGGCAGGCAAACTCAGACTATGTAATTGATCTTTTAGCTGCAGATTTAGTTCATGGTAATGAACAAGACTTCATTGGCTATGGCACCGACACCCGTAAAAACCTGGATGGAAAATTATTTATTGCCTTAGAAGGGGATCAGTTTGATGCCCATAAGTTTGTTTACCAAGCGGCAACTCAAAAAGCCAGTGGTGCCTTGGTTGGGAAAGCTCTTGACCAAGAGCAATTAGAAAAATTAGAAAAAGATTATCCAAGTTTTGCTTTGATTCAATGTGATGATAGTTTGCTGGGTTTGCAAAAATTGGCAAATGCTTGGCGAAAAGACTGTGGATTTACAGTGATTGGAATTACTGGAAGTAACGGCAAAACTACCACGAAAGAATTTTTGCAAAGTATTTTAAGTCACAAATACAAAACCTATAGTTCAGAAGGTAGTTTAAACAATCATTGGGGAGTTCCATTTACTTTGTTAAATGCTAGTCCTCAACATGAGGTGGTCATCGCTGAAATGGGAATGAACAATCCTGGAGAAATTCACAGACTTTGTGAGATTGCTGAGCCAGATCATGTTTGTGTGACTTTTGTAGGCCGAGGCCACTTAGAGGGTTTAGGGAGTATTGAGGGTGTTGCCAAAGAAAAGGCTAGTATCTACAAATATTCTAAAGAGACTAAAAAAGTTTTTAATCTAGATAATCCTTATACTAAAAAAATGTATCACGAATTTTCTCAAAGAGATGATGTGAGCTTTGCTTCGACTACTGATGCTGATGTTTCTATGGCTGTGGTAGACTCTGCATTGCAGTCCATGCAAATTGAGGGAAAAATTTTAGATCTTAGTTTTGCAAAAGAAGTTCAAATTTATGGAAAACACAACGTAACCAATTTAATGGCAGCAAGTGGTTTGGCTTTATTGGTTGGTATGAGTCCTTACGAAATCGTGAACTCGTTCAACAATTTAAAAATGGCTTGGGGAAGAAATCAAGTAATGGAGATCGGTGATCACCTTGTGGTTTTTGATGGCTATAACGCAAACCCTGATTCTATGGATGCCTTTCTAAGTAATGCAGCTGATGTTGAAGTGGAAGGTAACAAGTTTTTATTGCTAGGTGAAATGCTGGAGTTGGGTGAATCCGCAGCAGCAGCTCATGAAGCGCTTGCACGTGCTGCTAGTCAGGCTAACTTTAAAGCAGTTCATTTTTTCGGCCCAAGTTTTAAGCATTTTGAGGCTGGTTTAGAGACTTACAAAAACAAAGAAAGCTGTGTATTATCAAGTACTTATGAAGAAAGTCTTGCAAAAAAAATACAATCTATGCTAGAACCTAAGGACGCAATTTTTATCAAAGCCTCTAGAGGCATGAGATTAGAACGCTTTATGGATTTGCTCCGCGAATAAAAGCTTTAGGTAACCAGCATATGTTGTATAAATTATTGTATTCTCTTTCGGAAGACTTCGCAGCTCTGAACGTTTTTCGTTACATCTCATTTAGAACCTTTCTTTCTTTTTTCTCTTCTTTTTTAATTGCTTGGCTGTGGGGACCCTTATTCATTCGTCGCCTAGTTTCAAGACAGGTTGGGCAAGTTGTTCGCGACGATGGACCTCAATCACATTTGAAAAAAACGGGAACTCCTACCATGGGTGGTTCATTAATTGTTATGAGTTTGGTGATTCCTGCTTTACTTTGGGTGGATTTATCAAGTCCATTGGTTTGGGCTACTTTGGCAATCACAGTTTGTTTTGCAGCCATTGGATATGTGGATGATTATCAAAAAGTAGTTCATAAAAATACTAAGGGTTTATCGGGAAAACTAAGGTTACTACTGGAGTTTACAGTAACTTTGATTGCAATGGCGGCTTTAGTTGCTTGGACAAATTTTTCCACAGAACTTCATTTTCCATTCTTTAAAAATGTAGTTTTCGATTTAGGTTGGTTCTATGTTCCTTTTGCGGCCTTCGTAATTGTGGGCTGTGCTAATGCTGTTAACTTAACAGATGGCCTTGATGGATTGGCAATCGTACCGGTAATCATAGCTTCAGGAACTTATGCCTTGTTTGCTTATGTGGCTGGACACAGCGAATTGTCTTCTTACCTACAAATTCCATATGTAGTAGGGGCAGGTGAGCTTGCTCCATTAGCGGCAAGTATGATTGCAGCGGGTCTTGGCTTTCTTTGGTATAACGCTTATCCAGCTCAAGTTTTCATGGGCGATGTTGGAAGTTTAGGAATCGGTGGTTTCGTGGGAACTCTTGCGGTTTTAACAAAAAATGAAATTATCCTTGCTGTTGTTGGTGGGGTTTTTGTAGCAGAGGCCTTGAGTGTAATTGCTCAGGTTACTTCTTTTAAATTAACAGGTAAACGGGTGCTACGCATGGCGCCTCTTCATCATCACTTTGAGCTCAAAGGAGTTACCGAGCCTAAAGTGATTGTACGTTTTTGGATTGTTTCAATTATTTTGGCAGTCATTGGTTTAAGTACACTAAAATTGAGGTAGTGAATTATGATGGATGTAGCAGGTAGAAGAATTATGGTTGTTGGTTTGGGACGCACAGGTGTTTCCTTGACCAAATTTCTTGCTGGTAAAGGTGCGAAGGTTACGGTTTCTGACCACAAATCTCCAGCTGAGCTTGCAAACTATTTAGATGAAATTGATCACTTAGAATTAAGCTACGATCTTGGGACTCACACTCCTAGAACTTTCATTGAACAAGAAATGATTATTTTATCTCCAGGGATTTCTCCGGAGTTAAAGATTTTTGAATACGCTAGAAACCACGGTGTTCGTGTGACTGGAGAATTTGAATTTGCTTCTCAGTTTATCGAAGAGCCAGTACTAGCAGTTACAGGTACAAATGGTAAGTCTACCGCATGCCGTTTGATGGAGAGAATGCTTTCTCTTTCAGGAATTAACGTTTGGTTAGGTGGAAATTTTGGAACGCCTTTAATCGACTACGTTTTGTCTGATAAAAAGGTGGATGTGATTATTGCTGAAGTGTCTAGTTTTCAATTAGAGCATGTTGAGAGCTTTAATCCACACAATATCGTTTTTATGAACTTGGCAGAAAATCACTTGGATCGCCATAGAACTTTTGAGTCTTACGTAAATGCGAAGCGTAAGATTTTCCGTAATACAAACCACAAAACTACAAGTGTATTGAACGCAGATGATAAACGAGTGGTAGATTTAGCTCGTGATCCAATCGTTCAGCGTGGACGTATTTTGTACTTTTCACGCAAAGCAGTTTTAGAGCCTCAGATCATGAACATCGGTGGTGCGGTAAACGTTCGTAATGAAATTCGTCTTCGTGTTGGACCTGAAATCGAAATCTTCCGTACGGATAAGATGAAAATGAAAGGTCGTCACGGAATTGAAAATATCATGGCTGCCATTTTGGCAACTCGTGAATTAGGGGCGAAGCCAGAAGTGATTCAAGATGTAATTGATAACTTTCCAGGTCTTGAGCACCGTATCGAATACGTTCGTAAAGCGGGTGGAGTTTTATTTTACAATGACTCCAAAGCGACGAACCCACATGCTGTAATTCGTGCTCTTGATGCTTTTGATGAGCCAGTGATTTTAGTGATGGGTGGAAAAGAGACAAACCTAAACTATGAGCCTTTAATTCCATTCATACGTCAGAAGGTGAAGAACTTAATTTTAGTTGGTGAAGTAAAAGAGCGTATTAACCGTGCACTTGGAGACTACACTGAAACTTTCTTGATCGGTACTTTCGAAGAAGCGATATTAATTGCTTATCAAAAGTCTCGAATTGATGATATCATTTTACTAAGTCCTGGTGCTAGCAGCCATGACATGTTTGATAATTATGTGGAAAGAGGAAACTACTTCAAAAAACTCGTCAACAAGTTCAGCTAAGTCTTCCAAAAGGGGGCGAAACCCATTCTCGTCCCTTTTTCGAACCAAGATTAGCGAAGTAGATTTCGACTTATTCTTAGTATTTTTCTTATTTTTAGGTATAGGGCTCGTGCAGGTTTATTCCACGAGCTTTATTTTTGCTACCGAACGCTTAAACGACGGTCTTTTCTTCTTTAAAAAGCAAGCCATATTCAGTCTACTTTCTATTCTTTGTATGTTTGGTTTTATGAACCTTCCACTTAGATATTTAAAAAAGTTCGGAATTTTACTTTGGATAGGTGCAACTCTCTCTGTCTTAGCTGTGTATATTCCTGGGGTTGGAGTTCGTGTAGGTGGTGCACTTCGGTGGATTCAGTTACCAATGGGAATCCGTTTTGAGGGATCTGAGTATTTGAAAATATTCTTACCAGTGGCTTTAGCTAGTATGTTAGTTGGACCCTGGAAGTTGTTTGGCAAGTGGTCATTTGTGGCGAAAGTTAGTGTATTGGCTTTACCAATGATCGTTTTGTTGAAACATCCTGATTTTGGTAGTTTTGTTTTACTTTCTGCCGTGATTTTTTCGGTACTATTTGCTTTCGGTCTTGCTTGGAAATACATTGGCGCCGCTTTTTTAGTGGGTCTCAGTAGTTTCTTAGCTTTGATATGGTTTGTTCCTTATCGTAAGGCAAGATTAATGGCCTTTTTAGATCCATGGTCAGATCCCAATGGTTCAAGTTTTCAAGTGATTCAGTCTATGCTTGGTTTTTACAGCGGAGGCATCACTGGTAAGGGATTAGGGCAGGGACAATTGAAGTTATTCTTTCTTCCAGAAGCGCATACTGATTTTACTTTATCAGTTTTTGCCGAAGAATTTGGTTATATCGGTTTGGTTTTAATTATTTGTCTTTATGCATTTGTAATGGTTAAAGGCTTTCGAATTAGTTTAAGAGTTCAAGATTTCTATTACCGAGTGGTTGCATTAGGATTAACCTGTATGTTTTCCTTCCAAGTGTTTATAAACATGGGAGTAAATATGGGTTTACTACCTACCAAGGGTTTAACCTTACCTTTTTTGAGTTATGGTGGAAGTTCGCTCGTAGCCATGGGTATTTTATTTGGACTTTTATTAAACATTTCTAGATTTCAACAAGGTCGAAACATTGAGTGATTGTATAATATTGACTGGTGGTGGAACTGGCGGCCATTTGTACCCAGGTTTTGCTGTAGCCCAAGAAATTAAAAAACGCTCGCCTGAAACCGAGTGTTTTTTTGTCGGTTCCACAAGGGGAATTGAAAATAAAGTATTACCTACTTCTGATTATCCCCATAAATTAATGAATATTGGCCCCTTAAATGGAGTATCGAAGTTTCAATTGTTAAAAACACTATTGCAACTGCCTTTTTCTATTTGGTCGGCTAGAAAGCTTTTAAAACAAAAGAAACCAAAGGCAGTAATCGGTTTTGGGGGCTACGCTAGCGGTCCAGTATTATTGGCCTGTCTATTAACTAAAACGCCTTTCTTTATGTGGGAAGGAAATGCCATGCCAGGCTTAGTCACTCGTAAAATTGGTAAGTACGCCCAAAGGGTTTTTCTCGCTTTAGAGACTGGGAAAAAACGATTTTCTGGAATGAAGACGGAAGTAGTGGGTGTACCAACGCGCTTTGAAGGACAAAGTAGTGAGGCGCAAGCGAAGCCACATCAGCCTTTGCGCGTTTTTGTTTTTGGTGGGAGCCAAGGCTCTAAAGCTATCAATGAAATGATTTGGGAGTTGATGAACAGTCCTTTTGGGGAAAAACTCGATGAAGCTTTTGAGATTTACCATCAGGTAGGGAAAACTGGGGTTTCTCAATTGGCGAATGTCTCTGCGGATAAAGAGTATTATCAGGGTAGAGAGTTTGTTCAAGACATGAAAGCTAGGTATGAATGGGCTGACATAGTGATATGCAGAACTGGAGCCAGTAGCATTTCGGAACTCACTCAAATGGGATTACCTGGGATTTTTATTCCACTCCCAACATCGGCAGATGATCACCAAAGGAAAAATGCAAAGTTTCTAGAGGAGAGTTTCGCCGGTATTTATATGGAACAGGGAAAAGAAAAGTCCGATGTATTGTATCAAAACCTTTTGAAATTTTCTGACCCAGACTTTTACGCTCGTTGTGCCAAAGCAAGTGCTGGCGCTGCAAAGTTTGGTGCCGCAGAAAAGATCGTGGACTTCTTACTCTAATTTTTAGACTTGTTGCTTATAGGGTTCGAAGTCTCTTGGGCTTTGTCCATCCATACCTATCTACATGCCTGCTAATGGTTGTTTTTTCTGTAAATCAAACCTAAACTAAGCTGAAAGTTTAGAGGTGATGTTTTGAAAAAAATTAAACTGTTTTTACAATTAATCTTAGTCTTATTTATTTTTGTAGTAGCTTTCCAGTTGGGAAAAAACACTAAGCCAATATCAAGTATTGAAACAAAATATAGTACAAAGCAAGATTCTGCTTTTGAGCCCATTGCTGAAGAAATGGATTCATCTGACTTAAAAAAAATATACGTTCCAGTCTATTCTCATATTTATGTTTCTAAAGGTGATATTTTAGAAATGGCAGTGACCTTAAGTATTCGAAATACAGATAGAAAAAATAAAATTAAAATTGAAAGAGTCGACTATTTTTCGACCAATGGTAAAAAGTTGCGAAGTTATTTTGCTAAAGGCTTAGAGCTATCTGCCCTAGAGAGTAAAGAAGTTTTTATCAAAGATTTTGATACTGAGGGTGGATCTGGCGCAAACTTTATTGTGTATTTAAGCTATGACGAAGGCACTAATCCAACGCTTGTTGAGTCTATCATGAGTTCAAGGTCTACGACCAATTCGTTTGTTTTTAGTAGTCGCGGTGAGTATATAAAATAATTTAAAACTGGAGCCTGTTGTGGATGGAAGCTTCGTAAAAGACATCGCCATTGCCTTGGGCGTGGCTGCAATAACAATTCATTGGATGGCTAAGTTTAGACTGCCATCGGTGATTGGCTATTTACTCGCAGGTTTTTTAGTCGGACCTTATATTCCAATACCTTTATTTGCTAATCCAGAGCGACTTCAATCCTTATCAGAGTTTGGAGTTGTCTTGGTAATGTTTTCTATTGGTATGGACTTTAAAATTCGTAAGTTCTTTAAAGTACTCCCAAGCTCTGGTTTAATTGCATTTGTCGAAGTGTCGGCGATGTATTTAGTTGGACATTCTTTGGGATCGGCATTTGGTGCGTCCTCACTAGAGGCAATTTTTTGGGGAGGAGCCTTAGCGGTATCTTCTTCAACAATGATTGTGAGTAAGTTATTTGAAGCTGAGCCACCGAGTACTAAAACCAAAGATCAGGTAATGGGAATTCTGGTTTTACAAGACATTCTAGCAATTTTGGTTTTAACTGTGCTAGGAACTCTAGCGGTAAGTAAAGAGTTGGATATTGATAAAATCGCTCCCAATATTAGCCAGTTGATTTTGACTTTAGTGGTTTTTATTGTGGGAGGTTTATTTTTTATTCCAAAATACATTAAGAAAGTTAGCCTTATTAAAAATCCTGAGCTTTTGATTATCGTATCTACGGGCCTGTGTTTTGTCATGGCGGCTTCGATGCAGAGTTTTGGTTATTCTGTGGCATTAGGAGCCTTTTTAGCAGGAGTATTGATCGCAGAAAGTGGGGAAGCCAAATACATTGTGGAAATATCAAGACCGATGAAGGATGTATTTGTCGCGATATTCTTTGTTTCTGTTGGTATGGGGGTTGATCCTGTATTGGCGTTTGAATATCTACCGCAGGCATCGCTGTTGGCTTTTTGTGTGATCGCAGCACAATTCACTTTTGTTGTTTTGGGGAGTATACTCTCTGGTGCTGGCTTGAATAAATCTTTGTATAGTGGTTTGGCTCTTGGACAAATTGGAGAGTTTTCATTTATCATTTCTGGTGTAGCAGTTGCCGCAGGGATAGCCGGTAAAGAATTTCAAGTGATTATCGTAACAGCTGCCATTATCACTTCTTTCACAAGTCCAATTTTATGGAAGAAGTCTAAAGTTATTGTTGCTAAGATATCAAAAAACACACCAAGCTCGGTGCGAGTTGCCATTGGATTTATCGAAGCATGGTATGAGAAGATTGCAAGCTATAGGACTAGTAATTCTAAGTTACTAGGGATTCCTAAAAAAATTATTATTGGCTTAGTAGTAGACTTCATTTTATTACTATTTTTACCACCGCTTTTGACAAAGTATTTGCCAGACATTCTAGGAAAATTAGGTTTGAGTAGCAGCGGAGAAGTAAATCACTTTTTGAGTCTCGGGATTATTTGTTTGGTAATGTTGCCCATTGTTTATGGTTTTTTTAAGATGGCCTCTTCGGTGGTCATCAATATATCCAGTCCGGTTTTTTCTGAAGCGGTAACAACTGAAGAAAATAAAACTCTAAAGCTCTTTCGTCTCTCTATCTGGGCAGGAATTTGTTTATTGGCAATGTTGCCTGCAATCATTGTTTTTCGATTTTTCTACAGTGGATATGTGGTAATAGCTATTTCTAGTGTTTTCTTTCTTGGTCTAATCTATACATTAATCAAAACGGCCGGAGGAATTGCCTTTGAATATGAAACCGGGAGTGGAAAACTTTTAAATGTCATTAAAAACCGAACTCAGCTTTTGGAAGAAGAAAGCAATGGATTAGAAGTTGAAATGGATTCTTTCCCAGGAATGGATGAGTCAGAAATCGTGATTATGAATAATTCAAATTTTGATGGAAAGACCCTGTCGGAACTAGACATTCGAGCTAAGACTGGTGCCACCATTGTTTCTATAGTCTCATCCAGTAACAAGATTATGTTTCCGGTATCTTCAACTAAGGTTTTTAAAGGTGATCGTTTGAGGGTGTTTGGAAATCCAGAGGCGATTGAAAGAATAAAAAGTTATTTGGATAGCTAGAGTGGGTTGTTCTTAAACTTAACAAAAAAATCCTTAAACTTTGGAGGTAATTTAACTTCCAATCTTTACTGTCTTTATATTTACTTTGATGACTTAAGCTCGCCGTTTTCTAATTTGATCTTTATAGTTGGATCATCATGCATGGAGCAAATTATTTTTTCTGGCCCTTTATAGGCAACACACCAACTTTGCTTAAAGAGCTCTTTGGGCTCAATAATCATCTCTATTTGAGGTTGATCAGAAAGATATATAACGAATATTTTACTAATTAAGTTTCCTTGATGATTAAATCTTAGTTTATAAAAAGACATGTAGAATGAGCCACCAAGACTGATCAGAAGCATTTGATCACTAGTTTTTACTATTAATTCTTTACTTTGGTCTTTTAAAGCAGCAATTAGTTTTTTAGCATTTTTAGTGTCAGGATAGTTATTCAAAATATCTTCGAATAAAGAATCTAAAGTGAGTCTAACATCCAAATAGCTTGATTCGATAAAATTACCAGACTGAACTGTCTGCATGGCAGTTTCGTCCCATACTTGAAAACCTTTTCCGGTTGCGAGGCTTAGTTCTACCAAGCTATCTGCAGAGATCGGCAAAGAGTCACCAGGAGCGCTAAGTTCAATTTTTTCTTGAGATTCACTATCAGAGTAATGTTCATCGCAGTCTCTATCATTGCCTCTAAAAGTCCAACCTAAATCAGCTTTAGGAAGATTTATTTTAGGCCCTCTCCAGCACATTCCATTGACTGCTTCCTGGGGTGGGGTCACTATCACTGAGTCTTTATTTAACTGCTTCATGTAGTCAGAGAGCGCATGTCTAAAATTGGTTAATTGCTCATTGGATGAAATAAATTTTGATAAATAGCCACTCCCTAAAAAAGGATAATATTTTTGCATCTCTAAGGGAGTTACAAAATTGGATAGCAGAAAGTTTCGTCCATTTTTCTTTAGCTGTTGATAGAGTAAAACGAACAACGAAGGGTCTTTGGTAAACTCTTCTATTAAAAAACTTATGTTATCAATATGTTGGTCTCTTAGTAATCCTCTTGAGATGCGGAATTTTATAGTTTCATGATCTCTCTTTATGTCGCCGCCTGATAGATATTCTAATAATGAATGGATAGTATGGTTTCTTTTACTTGTTGCCGAAAATTTTTCATCTAATTCACCAAGGTTTGTTTTCAACCAAAGAAAGTCCTCTTCTCTCCAGCTTAATTGAATAGGCGAGCGTTTCTCTACGTTAAAAATGTTCTGATAGGATAGGGAGGACTGAGCCCAATCGTCTTCGAGATAAACAATGTTGTTTATTTTTTCCATGATAGCAAAAATATTATTTTGATACTGTAGATTAAGGATCTGATAATAATCATCGTGGGAAAAAAGCCTTAACTTAAAAGTATCGTTTATTTGTTGAATTTCGAACTTTTTAAATTGGCTTTCTTGAGTAGGTTTTTTGTAGGAAATCTCTAACTTACTCCCTGATGCTGAGTTGGTCTCGCTAACAATTTCATTCAATATATTGTCTAAATCAGTCTCAATAAAATAGTTATTGATGTTAGATGAGCTATCCACTTCAGAAATGGCTCCAGCTGCTCCATTGTGTGAAGGTGTTTTGTGTGCTGTATAGGATATTTTTGCAGAATATGGTATTTCATTAAAGGAGCTTGTTTCATCTGTGAGGAATCTTGCTTCTAAGTCATTTCTTCGAATTGTATCGAGAGCTCCAAATCTTTCACCAATAGAATCCCCAATGCTAAAACTGGAGCCTACTGAGACTAGTTTTTTTCCAAAATTTTTGAGTGTCTGCCATAGCTCGGTGCTTTGCACTTCAGAAATATCAGGTTGTTTAAATGGTCCATGAAAACCTAACTCATTCACTGGCCAATCAAAATCTGTTTCAAAGTTCCTTGCCATTAAGGCCAATAAAAAATTTGGTTTATACATGGTTCTTTGGGGTGTTGATGTATACAGTCCACCAGCGACCATTTCGTGATAGGTTTTAGTAGATTTATTATAGATGAAAGTTTCGATGTGATCTGAATCTAGAAAAATTCCTAATCGTAAATTGGCATTTGCTAATTCTCTTTGGTAAGGGTAAAGAAGAGCGGTAAATAACATAGTTTGTGCAACACAGTTGCCACCCCAGTCGAGCATTGTACCAACGAAATTCGGGTAATCGCGTTTATACTCTGAAAGTACACCATTGATTAATAGGAATCTTATTTTCTCGATATCTTCTTCATCTAAAGTACCATCTGCTGCTAATTTTCGGACCTCTGTTTGGTGAAATTGAATTTTATTATGGACGATATCTTTAGCTAATTCATTGGGATAAAAACCACTATTATGCTCTAGGGATATCATCATGTCCATAATAGGAGCTTCGTTTTCCCCTAAAACTCGGTTATAGGTGTCCTCAATAAAACCTAGTATTTCATCATCCGTGTACAGGGTGGTTTCCTCTTTTAACACTGAGGAGGGAAGCTCACTTGTAAAAAGTTTTTCAGACAAGGATTTAGCAATGAATTTTAGCCGTATTGCTAAAACAAGGCTATCCTTAGCTCCTATTTGCGCAGATGAGGTATTAGCATTTTCGGCACTGCCTGTTTCAGAACTAGCTAAATAATAAAGAATACCTGTGTGCAGGCCAATAGATTTCGCTAGAGCAATATGCTGATTCATTGAGTTCATAGTAGATTTACCTAGTTGGAATAAAGACTTTACTTTTTCCTTAATTTTCTCTGCTCTAAGTCCTTTAATATTATTTGGTAATTGTGGAATCTTTGCGCCTGAGAGTTGTTTAAGGCCAAGTCCACCTAGTAAAATTGAACCAACGAGCCTGGCTGTTTCCATGTTTTTATAGCCGGGTATTTGTTTTTGAATTTGAGATGCAAAGGCTCTTATTTCAAAATTATTAGACTGTTTAAAAATTTCTAGTAGAAGATTAGCTAGTTTGTATTCTTGAGAATTTGCAATTAAATAGCGATTGATCCCGTCAATGATTCTTAGAATTCTTTGATCTAAAATTTCTTCTCTTTCACTTTGTAGAACGAAGCCTAAAAAATCATTATTGGCTTTACCAAGTGGGGTTTGATGTTCCCTGGAAGCCCCGTCATGTAGGGTTTTCCAGTAAATGTAATGTCGACCTAAAACATAAGATTTGTCTGCGGCGATACTATCGAAAATTTCAAGGCTGTTTGAGTATTTTGCTTCATTGATTCTTTTATCCCATTCTTTTAAAAAACTTTGTAAGTAGACCCATCTACTCAATGCATGAGGTCTGTATTCTGTTTTAATTTCTAAACCAGCATTGGTTATCACTAAGCTATATAAACTATGGGTGAGTTGTTGATTGATCTGTTCTTCAAGAGAACTAGGCTCAGTATTTGCGGAAACAAGGATGCTAGTGCAAAGCAAGGCTATTGAAAAGGCGATAAGTCTTAGGATTCTCATACAATTTTAAAATGCAAGAATTGGACTGACAGAAACCCAGTACTTTCAAGTGCTTAAGAAGTCTTTTGGTGTTCGCTGACAAATTTTGCCCATCGGTTATCAAAATATAAACACATAAGGCTAGAAATAAGACGGCTTTGCAGGGCATTTGAAAAATGGGGTCTTAAGTCATAAGCTATTCTAATTAACAATCAATTTGGACTTGAGCAGGAAAAGTAAATTAGGGGACTGGTTGATAAGGTATTTAACAGGAGACTTGAAAGCACTTCCTTCCCAGTCTACAGGCTAGTAGATGATTAACAGACAATTGAAAATTCAAGCCTAATTAAATATCATTCATAATAGTTCTAAGGTGAATTATTTTATAAAGCACTTCTCTTATACTTTGGTCTTGGTAGCATCTTTGCTAATCTCGTCAGTTTCTTTTTCTGAAGAAGCAAAGCCTCAGTTTGTAAAAGACTATGAATCAGGCTATGGCAAGTATTTTCAAGTTCGTTCTGAAGCAAGAGAAAAGATAAGTCTAAGATCAATAGCCTCTGATGATCCCAATGCACCAATAAAAAAAGATGAAGCCATGGAAGGCTTTAAAAAGTATTTAGTTCTACAAAAAGAAAAACAAAAGCGCCGAGAAAACTTTGATTTAGACAAAGATGGGAAGACAGATTGTAAACGAAGGTTCTATCCAAATTCAAGTCAGATAAAAACGGAGGTTTGTGATTTTAATCATGATGGGGTAGTGGATTTAAAAACTAAGTACAATAAAGATGGCCTTGCGGTCCTAGAGCTAACGAACTTTGATAAGGATAAATTTTTTGAAAAGAAGGTGAGTTGTAAGACAATTACACCAGACAAAGAAGTTGCTAGGTGTGTGACAGAAACTGCATTGGATGGTTCAAATACGCGTACGCTGATGGCTACGAATTATTTGTCTGATTTTAATCAGGCTATAAAGAATCGTAGAAGAAAAAGAGCTGGGCGTACGGTTGCTTCTACAAATGGGGGGAAGGATCGGTTTGATGATTCGAAGTTGCCACATTTTGGTGAAGGGCTCGGTCGATACTATCATGATATAAAAATTCATGAAGCAAATGGCCAGAGGGTTAAGGCTGATAAAGTTAGAGAAAAAATGTCCTATATACGAGACATGACAAAAAAAGGTTGGAAAATAAAAGATATTAATGGGATGGAACGGGATATTTCATATATGAAATACTTCTCTTCTTTTCGAGCTTATTTTCCTGGGGATTTTGACTCCTGTTTACATGCTTCTAGGGATTGCTGTCAGTCGGGTGTAGATTATTCGAAGCTTAATGCCGAAGGAGATATGTCTGACTATCAACATTGCATGCACTATTCTCTCTATTGGTGTGTCGATAATGGGAGAAATTTACCTGAAAATGTTAATTGGTGCAATGCAGACCAAGAAAAAGTAGAAGGTGAAATAGCCCCTTGCTTCGAGTGCATGATAAAAGACCTATATTCTGAGATGGGGACAACCTTAGAGCCTCATTATGAAAGTATTTATAGAGAATTAGACAATGAGACACCACCTGAAGGGTTCTATGCCCCAGAAGCTGATCAAGTATGGTTTCATGAATCATGTAGACCATTCTTTAAAGAAAGGGAGCCTTATATTGAAGTTGGTGAAGCTTGTTACACTGATTCGAAAGGAAATACAAGTGTCCAGGCGAACGTTAATCGAATGCGAGTTGCTAGGTATATGGAACCTAACCATTACTCCTATTTTTCCAAATTGAAAAATACAGAGCTGGGTGAAAAAGTTTTTAATGAAAAAAAGTTTTTAGATTTTTGGAAATCAAAAAAAGAGACACTAGATAAAATTTGTGAAGGAGTCGATAATTGTGACCAATACCTCCATGAAGATTCACCTAAAATTAAAGTCTTTTGTGCTCAACTAAAAACGGGTAGTGAGGACTCTACCTCAAATACCGATGGTGTACCGGCTTCCCTTTTCTCTAATTTACCTCAATTGTTTTCCCCCCCTTATATTGTATTAAACTTAGATAAAGATCGGTTTACAAATACAAGTAAGGATTTGATTGATGATATAGAAAACAAGGGCTTAATGGCACATGCTATCTACCATACTATGGGACATTCTCATCTTGCGACTAAAAAGCTAAGTAATGGTAAGGTAAGATGTGGCTGGAGTATCGAGCCTGACTACACAGCACTATGCGACCCACAGTTTTGTACTAAAGAGCGGGAAGATAGCGCAATCTGGTGTGGTATGAAGCCCGGCAGTCATTTGACTGAGGATGGTGATTTATCAAAAAACTACATGGATACTGTATTCAAGCTTTATTATGAGAGGCGTGGTTATACTAAAGAGTCTGTCTTTGGACTTGTTGATGATCCGAAGGAGTGTAGTTTTAATTAGTCCCGTTAGAATTTAAATCATTAAGTTTTCCGTTTGAATGACTAGAGCAATTCTTTATTAGCCTAATTGTGTCATTAATTCGTCCCTTATTTGCCAACCAAGCTTTCAAGTTTGATAACGTCCATTTTTCCATTGGCAAGTTATCTGAAGGTAGAAGTTTTTGCCGTTCATGACTTATTTGGATTCTAGTCTTAAACTTAGAAAGGATGAATGTTGCAGCTGTTTTTAGTTCTTCACAGGAATTTTTTACCGAGCTCTTTAGAGTCAGCTCTGCTTTGTTAATATTATAATTATCAGAACTATCGAATTGATCTTGGTTTTTCTTTAAAGACAGAATTAGAGTTTCTATTTTTTTCTTTACTCTTCTGTCAGATTTGCAGATTAATGATTGGATCTCGTTTAAAGTTGTTCCCATTTCCGTAAATGTACCATTTTCTTGCTTCGAATTTGTTGATGACTCCGAAGATCCGATTGTCCTGATACAGTTGTTTATATACTCAAAGTAGCCATCGTCTAATACTAATCTGTTATCATTGAATACAAGTGGTAGTTTGGATCCTGTAATTCGACTACATTGTTCACTTAACTCAATAGCTAATCTGTCATTGCAGCTTTGAAAAAGAATTCTCTCATGACATTTGGCATTTTTTAGCCCCCCTTTTAATTGCTCACTTAAATTCTTAGGAATCTGGGTACATTTATTGAAATACTGTAAATAAGGGAGTAGTTCTAGGTATCTTTCTTCATTGAGACCTTTTCCTGCCTGACAAAACGATCTATCCAAGAGGAGAGGTTTACCAATAATGTTCATTGTTGATAATATTCCTTGGAGTTGATCTATTTTTTGTAAAGAGCAAACGAATTTAGAGTCTTCCATCTTGAATTCTTCCCCAATAATTTCAGTGCTATTTAGAGGCGTTGGTGTATTTGATAAGGTTGATAGTGGTAGTTCTTGTTTCTGATTTTGAAAAAGCCCTTTCTTTTCTTTTTTCCTCAATGACTCAGGGTTTTTATAAGTTCTACCAATAGAAGCTAAGGTAAGATTTTCTTTTTTCAGTTTTTTCCAAGTATTACTAAAAAGGTTCAGAGGGTTCCCGGTTGAAGAAGTAGCAGTGCTGTTTTTACCAAGTCTCCTACGCTCAGCCCTGTTCCTGTCATACCTACGAATATATTCTCTCATTTCTGCAACAGGGTTGCCCTTGCTATCCAAGACCAAAGGTGTTGCGACTAAGGCTTTGTAAACTGCCTTTCTCTCGCTTTTGTTATAGTTTCCTGATCTTACTGTCAGCTTTGCTAATTTCTTTTTATTGTTATAGCTTGTGGAGGCGATAAAGTTTTCGATTTTATCTAGTCTACTGATTACCACTGGGTTTGGTGTTGGTAGCTCTCCACCTAGTTTTGGTGTTTTTGGGTTTATACCAGAAACCTGTTCTATGTTCACTGCAGATTTTAGTGCTTTTGTGGTAGCTGCTTTAATCATTGTGTTAGTTGGCTTGTAGCCAGAGGATGAAAAGCTTGATTCAAGACTAGCTTCTATCTGCCCATCTAATATCTTCATTTGTTCTAGGTATTTTACATCGTCGCGATCTAGTGCTACTACCGAATCTATGGATCGGGCGATTAAAGCTTTGTCTTTTAAATCTTTGTTTTCAGGTTTATTTAATACTTTAGCTGGAAGATTACGAATAATACTTCTTACGTTGGGCCCATCGTTTTTGGCTAAGAACTCCATTAGTGGTTCTGTCATTGGTAGAGGAAAGATTTTCGTAAGACTAAGCTCCACTTGCATATCAGGTGTAGCTCTTGTTAAATATACTGGTCCAATTTTATTTAAGTACTGAGGTGGACTGTTTACTAAGTTTTTAATATAACCAGCATAAGCTTCATTCCCTTCTTCTTTAGCAAAAGGGTAATATTTGTAAAAGGATTTTTTATCTAACACAGGAACAATTATATTCGCTTCATAATTTTTTTCTAAAAACCCTCTACCAATACTGTCGTAAAAATCTTTAAAACTAAAACCATGTTCTAACATTGCTTCAAAGATTTTCTCATTTTTGGTAATAGATTTAATGGTCATACTTAAAGCGGATTCAATAACTCTACCTTTACTGGCAATATCCATAGAAGCTTTTTTTAGATTATTGATGTTTTGTTTTCCTAAGATTTCTTGAATAGACTTTTCACTACCATCAACACTTAGTAATTTTTCATATATGAGTGGGCCACAAAGTATTTTATTGGTTGGTGCTAAAATACAAGGTACATTTCTTTTTATGTGGCCATTGGACTTCGTAAAATCTTTTGGTTTTAACTTCAATAATTTATCTTTTGAATAATAAAATTTAGTCTTTTTAAATAGGTATGAAATATTCAAACGCGTGGCAGAGCTAGATTTATCCAGGTAGTATTCGTTAAATATAGAATTTTGTAACAAAAGCCTTTTAATCTGGATATTAGAATGTTTGACATACTTAGCCTTTAAAAGAGCTAGCCCAGCAGTTACTTGAGGAGCTGCCATGGAAGTTCCAGTTTTAAGATCATATTTATTTCCAGGGACACTAGATAAAATATCCTGTCCTGGGGCGAAGATATCCACAGCAGAGCCAAAGTTAGAGCTTCTACCAATTTCACCATTACGATCAATATTTCCTACAGAAATAATATTGTCTAATTCAGCATTATAAGCTGCGGGATAGAAACTTTTTAAAACTTTCGGAGCACAATATTTTTCAGTTTTCATAGCTACGCATTTTTTCTTTGAGTAGTTTGGATTTGTTTTTGATGGATCTATGTTTACAATTTTTAAGGAATCATTCCCCGCTGCAGCAGCCACGATGATGTCGTTATCCGATAAAAGTCTTAGGGCCTCTACTTCAGTTAGGTCATAGTCGTAGCCACCAAAGCTTGCGTTTAGGGCTAAGATATTTGCACCTTCTTTCTTTAGTTTTGATAGATATATAGCAGCTTCTTTAATGTAGTAACCTACATTACTTTGATTTCGTCTGGTGATGTTTTTATAAGTTTTAGGCTTAGCCATAGCCTCACGACTTGGTTTAGGGTCGGCTAAAATTTTTAAAGAAATAAATTGTACATTTGCATTTGGGTTTACTTTTAAAATGGTCGATAAAATGATACCGGCAACATGTGTACCATGACCGTAATGATCAAAGAGATCTACTTCCGAATTTGTACCGGTAAAGAAATTAAAATGCGCGACTCCGGTTTTAGTTTTGAATTCATGATTTCTTAGGTAGGGGTGAGTAAAATCAATGCCTGTATCTAAAACAGCAATGACGATAGGTTTCTTATTGTCAAATTTGACATTAAGATTCTTGCTACCATTAAAAATCGAGGAAGCTTCTTTGGAGTTTAACCACCACGAATTTGCGATCTGCCCAGGTATAGATGTTACTCTAGCAGATACCAAAGATGTCGTTAAAAACGCAATACAGAATGAAGCTTTAGAAAGTTGACGTAGCACATTTGTTTATCGGGTCCTTGTTTACTAGACTTTAGTTGTACGGCAATGAATTTTTACTTTTTATCTAACGGATTAATGCGTGATTTCAGGTGCTTAGAGAGGGGGGGCTTTTACCCTTTGATTCTAGCCTGGTAAAATAACGAGTAAAACAACTAGCTCGCAGCGTTTAGGTGCATTCTTATTTCCTGCGGCTTTGAGCGTGAAGAAGCTAATCTATTAGGTACTCAATTACCTAATTTAGTGCGAGCGGCAAGATACATTTTAAGGAAAAATATTCAAAACTTACTATTATTTTCCGAAGGCATTTGTTTTAGATGTACCTTAAGTTGGTTCGCCATTTTAAACTTAGCTTTTAGAAAGGACTTTCTTTTGATTCATAGTTTCATCTTTATTTGTGCATTATTATTGTCTTCGACTGTTTATGCGCAAGATAGCTCTTGGCTTGAATTTGCCGAATGGGACAAGCTTGTAGGTGAAGCTGCCACTCTTAGCGAAGAACAACGATTAGATAGATTAAAAGTTTTAATTGAGGACTATTTGGTCGAGCAACCTGAATTTTTATTTCATTGGGCTCGTGAATCTAGAGCTAAAATACTGTCGAAGGATAAATTTTCAATAAATGATTTCAAGGAGATCTATAAAAATTCGACGAGTGTACCAAAAGGTTTTTATCAAAGTACAGATCCATTTGATTCGGAAAATTATGGCACGGATGTTTTCGCAATAAGACTACCAAAAGCAGAACGAAAATTTATTAACTTAATGGCTTTGTTGCCGGTATTCCGAAAATTAGGTTACATAAACGCCATTAGTAACCGTATGTATTCAGACTTTATAAAAATTGGGATTAAAGGGGTAATCTGGGGAGATGCCACTTGGTCTTTTCTATTTGCGCCGATCCAAGGCTTAGAAGTTTTGAGCTTATCAGAATATTTAGATTTTCTTGAAAAGAATCCTGCCTACCGGGCCAGGTCTTATCCTGAATCTAGCCTGGATTTGGCCATTGCTAAAATTCAGAATAAGTGTGTAAACTCTTCGAAGGAAAAATAGATTCGTGCTTACAAACTACGAATCGCTTTGTAAGGGCGGATCACTGATTCCTCTTTAAAGGCTGTCTCAACCTGAGTAACAATGTCTGTTTGGAATGCTTTTTCATATTTTACATCAATTACATAGGCCTTAACTTTAAACTCCAGGGCTAAGTAATCGTTAATGAACTTTTCTGAAATCACCACAGATACTTTTTTCTTTAAATAGACAAAACGACTCGTCACAGCGGTATCGTATATTAGTCTTTTTACCTTCGATATATCACAGTCTAAAGATGTGTAAAAATCTACTGTAATCATCATGTCTAATGCACCTGAATTTCCTGAGGCAACCGAGTCAGTCATGAACCTTGAGTTAGGAATGGTCACTAGGTTATCGTCTAATGTTACCAGTCGAACCGCTCTTAGGCCGATGCTTTTTATTTCTCCATAGGTGTCACCAAAAGCAACACGGTCGCCAACCTGAAAAGGACGATCAAATAGTAAAATAAAACCAGCTACCAAAGAGGCTACTAAGTCTTTTAGTGACAAACCAATCGCAACTGCGGCAGAACCACCCAAGGCGATCATTAACTCTTTTGGTGGCTTAAGAATTCCATAAACCACTAATATTCCACCTCCTATATAAATTAGGAAGGCAAGTATTGTTACTATCTGTAAGAGTAACAACCTTCGATTTGGAAATTGAAGACTGATTCGATCGGCAATTTTATTAAGGCCTTTGACCAAAAGCCAAAGAGCAAAAATCGCCATACACACAGCCATAAATTTGCTGAAGTTTAAAATTTTACTGAGTTCCATTAATCCATTTAATTCTGATTCGCCCATATTCTACCCGTAAATTAAGTTTTTACCTGAAAGATCTCTAATAACTACCGGTTGCCAAATAGGCGTGATGCGGTAGGTGCCATCATCTGCGCGCTGTAAATAACCACGTTCCACGCCAACGCGAACGGCATGCTGAACTGTATTTTCGTCAAGGCCTGTTACAAGCTTTGCACTTTTTGTATCTAGGTTTTCATGGCGAATGATAGATGAAATAACAAATAGTTCATCCTCGTTTAAGCCTTCGATTTTTTGTGATAATTCACCGCCAGGCAGTCCCACATTCAATTTATTTGAATAGGTTGGGGAAAGGGCAGATAGCCAAAGAGCTAAAGCGGTTCTTGGATTTCCTCGAGATTGTTCCCATAATAGCTCAAAAAAACGATCTTGAACGTATTTGAAACTTTCATCATTATTTGTTGAACCTAAAGAATAAATCACTGGATCAAACTTTAGATCAAAATTAGAGAGTTTATGTCTGGCCAAGATCATTTCTTTGATTTCTTCATCATCCCAAGCTTGCACGTGAAAAACTTTTCGAAAAATCTGTGACTCATTATTAACCGCATTTAAGTATAGCCAAGAGTAGGTATTAATGCTGACACACCAAAATATATTTTTTGTTCTAAGAGTTAACAGAGAGGCAAAACTTCGATAAGCCTCAAAGCCTTTGCGATGAGAGAGAAAAAAGTTTTGTAAGTTATCGATGATAATTAATCGCTTTGTTTCTAGCTTTGAGTCTATATCATGAATCTGTTCTGAAACATCTTTGCTTGGATCGATATCAAATCCACAGTCTGAACTTAAGAAGCGATAAAATTCTCCATTGCTAGTGATTTTCTTTTTAAGGTCAATTCTTGTTTCTTCACAATTGGTTTTTAGAGCATTTAAAATACTAGATTTACCGATGCCTTTATCACCATAGATTGCGATGGATCTAATATCAGACTCGCCTCTACGCCACTTTTCAATGGTATCTTCCATTTCAGATAAAACTTCAGAAGACTGAACAAAAAGATTCATATCTTCCAAAGGACTTGGCTTAAAGAAGTCTTTGTATGACTCCTGTAGTACTCTTTTGCTCTTACTGGCTTTAGCCTCTTCTAGGTTAGATTCAATTTGCTTCTTGAAAAGCTGAGCTGAAATGGATTTGATGCTGTCCACTTCAAAAAGCTCTTCTTTTAATTTCTTAAAAACTACGGAGCTAATTAAAAATATAGCCAAAGGCAGACTTAGTAAAATGGCAAGAGGACCTTGCATATAAACAGAAAGTTTTTCGTATAGATTTGGGGATAGAGTGTTTTTAAGAGCTTTCGTAATTTCATTTCGCCAATAGTAGGTGGTTAGCGCTAAAACAACAGGTGTGCAATAAATTAAGAGGTCAGAAGTTAATCTAAAGAATAAAGCACGTCTGGCCACTGCTGCGGTTGTCTCAAGGAGGTAAGCCGAGATTAAGAAATACAAACCAAGAAATCTAGAGGTCTTTTCGATGCGCTTTTGCAGCTCTGGTGTAAGCTTGCTTCTCGTCAAACGATAGATGGTAAATAAATTGTTATTAATAAATACGCGAAACAATTTATAAATAAAATAGAAGTTAAAATAAGGCATTAAATCTGATAGCCAATTTAACTCGGTCCCTTCCACAACGGACTGTGAAAAATTAAAAGCAATTAGCATTACCAACCAAGGCAGGTAAGGTTTCATGTTTAAAAGCCAAGTTAATATTTTTGATGGCTTTTTGGTGTACCGATTGCGAATCATTTTTTTTCTACTATCTTCGATACTCGATAGCAATCGTCTTAAGGCTATAAAACTCAAGATGGGAATGATCACAAAGAAGAGCATTAAAAAGAGACTACGAATAAGACCCAAGACGCCTTCGATGCCTTTTGATGCTGTTTCTTTGATTTTATTTATACCAGATACTATTAGTGCCTTCGGACGATAGGGAACAAGCTTAATTTCACGAATCAAATCTTCAATGTATGAGTCTGAAATTTTAAAAGGGCTATCGTCACCAAAGCTCTCCAACATTCGAATCAACTGCGAACGTATTTGTCCAGTGACTACCAACTCTCTATAGCTTAACTCTCTTTTGCTTGAGCTAAATTTTAGATTTAATTCTTTCAAGGCTTCTAATTCATTTTGTGCGGCAGAAAAAGAGTTCTGATACCTTTCAGATTCTTTTTGTAGTTCTTCGCTCTCTGCTGAGATTAATTCTTTTTGGTAATTGGGGAGCTTTAAGTCGGTGTTCTCACTGAGTATATTATCAATTTTCACGACCTCATCCACAATACTACGCCATTCAATCGCTACTCGTTTATAGGCCGAATCGACTTCAGATGCGGAGGCATTGGATTTGCTGATTACAGCTGATATTTCACCAAGTTTGTTTGTGTGGCTTTGGTATTCATCTCCTAGGAGTTTCATTTTTTCAGTGATACTACTAGTTTCTTCGGCAATGGACTTTCTAAATCTCTCGATATTAGCAATAGCAGCTGCAAGTTCTCTTATCTTCGAAGACTCAGCCACTAAGGATAATTCTTCGGCTTTTTTAATTGCCTCTGCAGCGGCTTCAATTTTTTCTTCAGCCTTTTCACCTACCTTTTGCAAGCTTTCTATTTCTGATTGATTTCGGATGGCTTCTTTTTGTAAGGCCAAAAAGGCGACTCGTTGTTTTTCGGGCAGATTCAAAAAGTTTAGTCTTGCTCTAGCTATTGAAATTTCTAGTTGTTGAATGTCTTTTAATAACTGAGTACTTTCCTCTGAATCACATTGAATGTGATTTAGATTTTGCTCTAAAAAGGATACGAGTTCCTTTTTTCTTGCATTGATTTGCTCTGGGTCTTCTAAAGAAACTGTAAAAAGCATAGAAAGGGAAGTGGACTGAGATAATTTTCCATCAACAACACTATCCAAACCGCTTTTCACTTTTTCAAGGTTCTCTTTTTTGATTTGGAATTCGGAAAGTTCTAACTTAGAGCTTGGGCAATTTGCCAAAGCAAAGCTGGTATTAAACAAGATGAAAAAGGAAGTAAAGAATTTTAAGGTTTTCACACTTTCTCCAATGAGGCTTCGTATTGGTCAGTCGAACAAACTTTTGTGAAGCTTTGAAAAACTGATTTGCTACATATAGTATACTTTTATTATAGTGCTTTCAGACTGTAAATTAAAAAAGATCAATAATAGTGAAAGCTTTTAGAGAACGACCAATCTTTAATATTACTTGAGATTTCTAATGATTTGGTGACTAAAAACACCAATGAAGAGTTTAAAGCTGGTTACCGCAAGACCAGCAATACTTTGCATCCGGATGATGCGATTCCTTGAAGCATTCTTTGCAAACACTGGTGTTGCTGATGCTACTGGCTCTAGCCATTTCAACGGAGACAATTCCTGTAGGAACAGCAATGATTCCGTAGCCCATTATCATTAAGAACGAAGCTAGTGCTTTTCCTAAGTCAGTTTGTGGCGCTAAGTCTCCATAGCCAACAGTTGTCATAGTAACGATCGCCCAGTACATACTCTTCGGTATGCTCGTAAAGCCATTGTCGGCTCCTTCCACTAGATGCATAATTGAACCTGCTAAAAGAGCTATGGTAACAACGGTTAAAAGAAAAACCGTTATTTTATGACGACCAGCTAGGAGGGCCTTGGATAAAACATCAGCCTCGCCTACAAAGCGAGTTAGTTTTAGTAGTCTAAATACTCTCAATAAACGAATGGCCCTAATAACCAACAGGGACTGCGCCCCATGAAAGTAAAGGCTAAAGTAAGTAGGAACGGTGGCTAGAAGGTCTACCAAGCCATAAAAGCTAAAAATGTATTTAAAGGGCCTATCTAGGCAAATGATCCTTAAGATATATTCTAGGGTAAATAAAGCGGTAAAAAACCACTCAAGCAAAGTGAAGTAGCTACCATAGTGTTGACTCAGGCTTTTTACGCTTTCAAGGCAAACAACAATGATACTGAAGATGATTGCCCACAAAAGAGCAATGTCAAAATTTTTGCCGGCAGGAGTTTCTGCTTCAAAAATAATTGTGTATAATTTGTGTTTCCATGATTGATCATCTTTCATCGAACTTCTCTCTAAGTACTTAGGTTGTTTGGCTAATTCTACAGAATCCATAGTAAAATGCATGGAATTTTTTTAGTGTATTCCATAAAAGAACTTCGTTTAGTTTTTCCATATTATGTAATCCATAAAAAAGTCATTAAATTCAATGTGATAGAGCTTGCCACATCTGCTGACTTTTCCTCTTTAAAACAGCAGCAGAAGAGATAATATAAGCCTGAAAATCAAGCTTGCGGCATTGCAAGTGATACATTAGTTTGTCTGTTATAAGATCGTTAACGAGAAACTATGTTTTGGGGTTGGAGAGCTTTTTGTTAAATTCTGAAGAAATTAAAGACTTAGGATTAAAGTTCTTCGACCAAGTTGGTTTTAGTTCCTTACATACGAACATCAGTATTGATCAATATCGAAAATGGCTTGAAGAAGAAAAGTATGGAAACATGAACTTTTTAAAAGAACATTTGTCTTTTAAGGAGAAGCCGCAAAATATTTCTGCCAATTTGAATTCTGCAATTTTAGTAACTAAGAGCTATTTTCCTCACCCTAAGAAAATGGATCTTGGGTTTAAATCTTCTAAACTAAAGATCGCATCCTATGCGCAAGGTGAAGATTACCACCATTGGCTCAAAAAAGACTTAGAAAGAATGCTAGAGGAATTAAAAAAACAATTTCCAGAGGAAGAATTTTTATGTTTTACCGATAGTGGACCCGTTTTAGAGAGAGACTTGGCATACCGTGCTGGTCTGGGGTGGATTGGTAAAAACACCTGTTTAATTCATTCAACAAAGGGCAGTTTATTCTTTATCGGCGAAATTTTAACAAGTTTAAAATTAGATCAAAATAAACAACAAGCTCATCCCGATCGTTGCGGAAAGTGTACAAGGTGCATTGATGCTTGCCCAACCGACGCCTTAACGGAGAGAAGTTTGGATGCGACTAAATGTATTTCCTATTTGAGCATTGAGCATAAAACTGAGATTTCTTCGGAATATAACAAACTTATGGGACCATGGTTTTATGGTTGCGACATTTGTCAGGCTGTTTGTCCTTGGAATGAAAAACTCTTGGGTCAAAATTTTTTAGGGACAAAAGCAGAGCTTGGTGTGGCGGCCGAGACTGTTTTAGACCTTGAAAAAGAAGACAGGGAAGTGTTGATTAAAGATATTAAAGATCTGCTCAACTTATCCAATAAGAAAATTCAAAAACGTTTCTTCGGCTCACCAATGAATCGGGCAAATGCTAATATGCACAAAAGAAACGCCATTCGCCTTGCTTTGTATTTTGAACTGTCTGAGTTAATAGATGTTTTCAAGGAGCTGGCAAATAACACCCAATCGCAAATGTTACAGTCCTATGCCGAGTTTGCCGTAAATGAGCTAGTAAAAAATCAAAGCGGAAATTGAAAATTAAATTAGAGCGATAAGTTCATTATTTGCTACATTAAAGAACAAACTCACGATTTCTTGATCTATTTTGCTAAATGAAAAATAATGCGAAGTTTTTCCTATTGGAAGCCAATTGGATTTCGATTAAGCTATTGCCTTAATAGAAAGGATATTTTATGCCGCACGATAAAGTTCAAAGAGCGAATCACTTTTGCATGTTAATTTTGACGAGCATCGCAATCACTGTAAGTCTTTATTTTACGGCCGAGGTTTTAGTGCCTTTTGTCTTTGCCCTTATCATTTATGAAGCCTTATTGCCAATTCAGAAAAAAATGGAAGTAAAGTGGGATCTATCAGAGAGTGTTACGGACCCGATTATCTTTATGATATTTATGGCTTTTTTAATTGGTATCATTTTCTTCATAGTTGTCTCGGTCGGTGATTTTATAAACTTGGTTGATTTTTATAAGAACACTTTCCAGACCTGGGGAAATAATATTATAGCAAGCCTGCAGGGCCAGGGAATTTCTCTTAACACTGAAAAACTTAAACCCATGGTTTCTGACTTACCAATTTTGGGAACTATAAAAAGCTTTGCAACCAATGTATTTGGTTTTGTTGGTCAACTAAGTTTAGTGGCTTTGTTGGTTGGTTTTTTGGTCTTCGGAAGTCGTAAAGGAATTCCTGATGGGCATCTGTTGAGAGAAGTTAACGAAGCAATTTCAGCTTATCTTGCTACTAAATTTGCGACATCCTTTATAACGGCAATTTTAACAGCCATAATTCTTTGGTTTTTCGATTCCGATCTTATTTTGGTAATCTCGTTTTTAACTTTTCTTTTAAACTTCATTCCAAGTATAGGTTCGATTTTTGCCACTCTTTTGCCTTTACCCATTTTAGCATTAAAGCTGGGTTTTGGTGTAGAGCTTGTCGTTTGTTTGAGCTTATTGGGTGCAACTCAATTCACCATTGGAAATATAATTGAACCAAAGTTTATGGGGAAGAACGTAAACCTTCACCCAATCACGATTATGGTTTTTTTATTGTTTTGGGGGATTGTATGGGGCGTTCCTGGTATGTTTTTGTCAGTTCCGATTACGGCATCAATTAAAATATTGTTTTCAAGACTGGAAGCGACGCAGCCTATTGCTCGTTTAATGGAAGGCAAGCTGGCTTAATCTACAATAGCTTTTGACAATCCTTTTTTGTAAGAGGATAAAAAAGCATGCATTTAAAAAAGTACAAACTTCATTTTGTTGGAATCGGCGGGGTCGGAATGTGCGGCCTGGCAGAACTATTACACAATCTTGGTGCTAGAGTTTCTGGTAGTGATCTTGGCGTTAACGCAAACGTTGAAAGATTAGTTTCATTAGGAATTCGCTGCGAAAAAGGGCATGAAGCGGACTTCCTGGAAGACGATACCGACGTATTGGTCTACTCTAGCGCTGTACCTGTTTCTAACCCAGAAGTAATGAAGGCAAAAATTTTAGGAATGCCAACCATTCCTCGCGCTGAAATACTGGCGGAAATAATGCGCCTGCAAAGAGGGATCGCTGTTGCCGGAACGCATGGTAAAACTACCACTACGTCTATGATAGGGAATATGTTGATCCATGCGGGTAAAAAACCAACCATTGTGGTGGGGGGCCGTTTGGACTTAATCAAATCAACCGCTCTTCTTGGTGAAGGGGAGTGGATGGTTGCTGAAGCCGATGAGTCTGATGGTAGTTTTTTAAAACTAAATCCTGAGGTTACCGTTATCACAAACATCGATGATGACCATATGGACTACTATAAAAACAAAGACAATCTTGATCAGGCATTTTTAGACTTCGCATTAAAAACACCCTTTTATGGTTTGAGTGTGGTTCACGGAGACGACAAAAGGCTCTTGGCAATAATGCAGGAGTTTCCGAAAAAATTTGTAAGCTATGGTTTTGAAGCACACAATGACTATGTTTTAAAAGGAGAGGCCGGCTCTTATCAGGTTTTCTTTCATGGTAAGAAGGTGAGTGATCTTCACCCGGCATTGCCAGGTAAGCACAATGCAATGAACGCCCTAGCAGCCTTTATTGTTGGGAAACATTTAGGTTTGACGGATGAAGAGGCCGCAGAAGGTTTACGTCATTTTAAAGGAGTTGGTCGAAGATTGGAGTTCAAAGGTTCTGATCATGGCTTACAACGATATGATGATTACGCTCACCATCCAACTGAATTACGAGCAACATTGCAGGCTCTTCGAGAGAAGTATCCTGATAAAAAATTACTTGGTGTCTTTCAACCTCACCGTTACTCAAGAACAAGACTGTGTTGGGATGAGTTTTTAGAGTGTTTTGGTGAGTTGGATCGCTTAATTATCACTGACATCTATGCCGCTTCAGAAGCGCCAGTGCCTGGGGTAGAATCTGCGGCGATGGTAGAGCAAATGGATCATCCTGAGGTTAAGTACCTAGCTTCCAATGAACTTGGTTTAAATTTACAAGCAGATGACTACCAAGGCTTTGATGTGATAATTACTCTGGGCGCGGGTAATGTTTTTAGCTTAAAAATGAACGATTAGCTTGTGATAGAGAGCAAAAGACTGTCTTACTAAAAAGTTTAAAATTGGCCTACTGAAAAACTTTACTTTGGATTTAATCTTCCGTTTTCTTTGGGCTTAAAAACGACATATCCAAATCGATTCCTACCATATTATGATCACTCGCTCTTAAATGGGTATTGGCATTATCAATGACAACACCGTGACTATCAACAAGGCGATGGAGAAAAGCTTTTCTGACAAAAGCTTGAATTGCTTTTGCTGTAAAAACACCGTCGAAGTAAGCGCCATTGATCTTAGATTCTTCTCTCATGATTCGGTGGGCGATCCTTTCGATATTTTCATCGCTTAATCTAGGGTGAGAGTTTCGTGCAGCGCGAAGGGCTTGAGTGAAATTCATAGAGTTGTTCAGTAAGCTATGATCATCTTTTCCCATTGGGATTGAGTTCGCTAATTCTTCTCTTGTAATTAAAGCTTTGAGACGACCGCTTGGGCTCTTTAGGTCACTATTAAAGTCACCAAGCAAAATGACTTTGTTACCGTAGTCTTTTTGAAGTTTGTGAATGATTTCTTGCGTAGCCACTAGCTCACGAGCCAACTTTACTTTTGCATTGATATTACTAGAATTGGAGGCGTTAGCACGGTTATGGGTTCCTGCTAAAATTAACTTAAGGTGTCCTGTCTTTTTACTATAAATATAAAAAAGTGGAAGGTCTCTAGAGAAGGTTTTATGAGTTACTCCTTCTCCATCTACGTAAGTGTGATCCTTGTTGGATTGAACTTTGACTTGAACGGGTAGGCCTTTTTTCACTAAAAGTGCAATGTCTTTATGGAAGGGATCGTTTCCTCTGTAGGAAATCACTTCATAGGCTGTTTCAAGGTGTGTTGAGACAAAAGATTTTAGGCTACTAATATCCACTTCTGTTGTGACCAAAAAGTCTGGTGCAACCAATTCAATGTTTTTTCTAATTTGTTTTAAAGCTGCCTTAGATTTAAACTTATGCATTGTACCGCCGTGAACTATGTCCTTGGCAGATTCTGACTTCGGTAAATAAAAATTTTGTAGATTCCAAGTGGCGATTCGAAACGAATGAGCTTCAATGGTGGTGAACTTTTTTTCAAAGAAGAGTTTCTCGTAAACCGTCGGCTTTATAGAGTTTTCTTTTGCTAATTGTTCTGTGATTTGATCCAGTGTCAAATAGAAATCTTCTCGGAGGTCATGTCTAGAGGACATTGCGTGATCGCGAATGCTCTCATACAAATACTGATAGTTTGAGGAAATCAAACTATGCCACTTTTCCCAAGAAAATCTTTCTGCAAGGTAGTCTTTTGCATCATCCATTTTTAATGTGGTTCTTAAAATCCATAAATGTAAAAGAGCTTCAGGTCCTTGAAATCCAGCGGTTCCTCTTAGGCTAATTTCGAAAAAGTCGATGGCTTCTTTTAAATCTGTTAGATAAATATCCAAAGGAATGTAGGAGCTATCTTGGTCAAAAATACGGCTAGTCTCTTTGTGGAGTCCTATAAGAAGAAACTTTTCACCTTTGCTCTCATTGTTCACTAAAAGTATTTGATTGCGAGTGATGGAGTCAATGATCTCTCCATTTAGTCTACGGTTTATGTTAACTTCATTTAACCATGGCTTAAGGCGCAAGTGACTTATGCTTTCATCGTAAGGAATTTTAAAAACCTTAAGATCTCCCGTCATCGCAATTAACTCTAATTTTTTATTTTCATTTACATAGTTGATTCGACGAAGAATGGCTTTTTCAACTTTTTCTAGTTCAAGAATACCTCTGCACGCCATAAAGCTGGCTGCGTTCAGCTGCGGTAGGTACAAAGCGCAACTAATTAAAATTAGATTAAATACAGATTTCAGAATGTCCCTCAATACTCTCTTCAATGTTTTTCCCCGGATATTAAACATGAAATTCTTAAAAATTTAAGAAATATGGGGTATTTAGCGGCTCATAAGTCAGTCTTGGTAATATTTGTATATAGCCTAAGTGCTTGAATTAGATGTGGAATTGGAAGCCATAAGGAATGCTAATTCTAGTCTAAAAATAATATAGGAATTTTAGTTGTAAATAGAGATTTCAACCAGGAGCTGAGAGACATCATGATAGGCTTCCAGGCTGAATCCCAATTGATTACTGAAAAACAAAAAAGAGCTTTTTGGGCCTCAGTCGTAGTTTACCTGTTGCAAAATCAGTTTTAAATTACCAATCGCCTAAGTAGCGTACTTCCGTGCTTAATTGAACTTGGAATTTATCAAAGACCGTTTTTTGTACATGCTTGATTACCGAGTCTATTTCAGAGGCTGAAGCATCTCCAAGGTTCACAATAAAATTGGCGTGCTTCTCACTGACTTGAGCATCTCCGATTTGAAAGCCCTTAAGTCCCGCATCCTGAATCAATTTTCCAGAATGATGAGGAACTGGATTTACAAAGACGCTACCACAAGAAGGTAAATCCAAAGGCTGCTTCGTCATGCGTGTTCTATTTGCTTCACGAACTTTGTTTTTAATGTCCAAATCAGGATTATCCAGAGACCAAGAAATACCTACTTTAACAATCATCCCAGGTTGCCAGCCGTTGCAATGACGATAGGACCATTCTAAATCTTCTGCTTTAAAGTGGTGGAGTTTTCCATCGCGTAATACCTCTATATAGTCGACCACTTCTGAAAATTCTCGAGGCAGAATTTTTTCAGAAATACCTGCGTTCATGTAAACTCCTCCGCCAATATCACCAGGAATTCCGGCGAACATTAGGGCGGGGCTTAGATTGTGTTTTAAGAAAAGTTTTAAGGCTTCTGTTTTGAAATTACCTGCAAGACAATGGATTTCAAGGCGGTTGCTTTTTTCATTGATATTGCTTTCAATGTTTTTCAGCTTTCGGGAACTAATGACCAGTCCTTTAATGCCTTGATCAGAAATTAAAACATTGGAACCTAAACCAAGATAGGTAATTTTAAGTTTTTTGGATTTTGCAAATTCATGAGCATCGATGCATTCTTGAATGTTTGTTGGAGAGCAAAAGTATTCAGCAGCACCTCCGACCTTCCATGAATTTAAATTTTTCAGACTATGATTTTCTTTGAATTCCATTTTTTCCTCAACGAAAAGCAGCGATGCCGGTAATATGTTGGCCTAAAATTAAACGATGTATGTCTTCAGTGCCTTCGTATGTATTGACGCTTTCAAGATTAGCCATATGACGTCCCACTTGATATTCATCAGTGATCCCATTTGCTCCAAGTATATCACGACATTCTCTGGCTACATCTAGAGCCATGCTTACATTATTCATTTTTCCCATGGATACTTGTTGGGCTAACAACTTTCCAGAGTCTTTAGCAAGGCCTAAATGGAATGCTAAAAGTTGTGCTTTGGTGATCTCTGTAAACATCTCTACAAGCTTCGCCTGTACTAATTGGAAACTAGCGATTGGTTTATCAAACTGAATACGGGTCTTTGCATAATTTAAGGCTTCGTCAAAGCAAGCCATGGCAGCACCGATGCTACCCCAACAAATTCCATACCTTGCCGAGTTTAGGCCGCTAAATGGGCCTTTTAAACCCTCTACTTGCAATTGATTAGACATAGGAACTTCACAGTCTTCAAAAATCAACTCGGAGGTTACGGAAGCTCTCAGTGAAAATTTATTTTTTATTAAATTGGTTTTAAATCCAGGAGCATCTTTATCAACGATTAGTCCGATTACTTTTCCACCCTCATTTTTACACCAAACGACTGCAAGGTCGGCGATGCTACCTGAGGTAATCCACATTTTATTTCCGTTTAATATGTATTTGTCACCTTTACGAATTGCTTTGCAGCGCATGCCACCAGGATCAGATCCATGATCATGCTCGGTTAGGCCAAAGCAGCCTAGGAATTCACCCTTCGCCATTTTGGGAAGGTATTTGTTTTTTTGCTCTTCGGTTCCCCATTTGTAAATGCTATGCATCGCCAATGAGCTTTGCACGCTACAAACTGATCTTAAGCCAGAATCTCCTCTTTCTAGCTCACGCATGATAATTCCGTAGCTAGTGTAGTCAACACCGGCACACTCATAGCCCTTAATTTGGGGGCCTAATACGCCAAGCTCTCCCAATTTTGGTAAAATGCCTCGATCAAAACTTGCATTTCGATGCTGTTCTTCGATATTGGGGATAATTTCTGAATCTACAAAGGAGCGAACACTATCGCGAATCTGAATTTGCTCCGGGCTGAAGTTTGCATCTAGTTCAAAAAAGTCAATGGCTTCAAATTTTTTCATAGTAATCCTTAGGATAGTCCAAGCTCAAGGTGATTGATTCTAGGGTATGATCGATGATTTCCAATTACGAAAGCCAGACACTCAGCCAATTCATCACTGTTTACTAATTTGGCTTGAGCAAATTGTTTTTTGTAGCTAGCAAGAGCTTCATTAATGTTTGCTCCTTGATACATTGAAAGTAAGTGGTCTTCAGTTGGACCAAGTTCGATATTAAAAAAGCGGATTCCTGAGTCATTGTGCTTATCAAGTGTATTAATGAATGATTGAAAACCTGTCTGTGCAAAATTGTATAGAAAATATTCGGATCGTTTTTTTGCATCTTCTGGCATAAGCCTCAAGATACAAGAGTTTCTCTTATTCTGTAGGTAAGGAATGGCTTTTTGATAAAGATCAAAATTGTTTAAAAGCTTTTTATTAAAAAAGCTTTGTAGGTCTTCTAGTTTTAAATCTTTCCAGTCATTTGTGCAGTTGAAAAATTGTTGGTAATCAATCCAGCAATCCAGCCCACCAAATGCTTCACTGGCGCTTTGAAAACATTCTTTTCGAGCGTTTTCGGATTCAAGGTCTAGTTCCACCAAATGAACTCTTCCAAAAAATGGGTAGACTTCTCTTTGCTCATTAAATGCGTTGGCAAGTTTTTGTAGCTCTTTGATATTTGCATCAGCAATTAAAACATTAGCGCCCATCTCACATAGTCTACAGGCAAGGCTTCCAACGAAATGAGATGCATTGTTGGTAATTAGAATATTTCTGTCTTTCAATTCGGCTTTATTTTCCACGGTCGTCGCTCCAGATTTGTATGCATTTAAAGTTGTTTCCTATTTGCCAATACATCATAGAGAATGGCTTACAAAACAGGCTTTAAACACATTGAATTGCTCTAGGATAATACTTTTGGTCTAGTACACAAATCAACTCCTTACGCGGTTTTTCTACTGTTTTTCTTTTTATTTCGGAGTATTATTTAAATATGCTTGTAGATAAAGACGTTGATCAAATTTGTGAACTTTTAGCGAATGGAAAGATTCTTGCTTATCCAACAGAGACTCAATGGGTTTTAGGGGTTGATATTACAATTCCAAAGGCGATTGATGAGCTCTTAGATATTAAGCCAAGAGATAAAGAAAAAGCTATGAGTCTGCTGGTTGCTGACCCACGAATGGCAAAGACCTACGCATACATCACTGAAAAAGATGAAGAGCTTATGCAATTGTTTTGGCCAGGTCCATTAACTCTTATTTTGCCAGCCAAGGAGATTGTGCCTAAAAAAGTTCGCGGGGGTGGGACGACCATTGGATTGCGTTGTTCATCACATCCTTTGGCCAAGAAAATCATTCGTAAATACCAAAAAGCCATAAGCACAACTTCGGCCAATCGTTCTGGTCAGCCAACGGCTCACTCCAAACGTGATATGATATGGGCGCCAAAAGATTCATTGGTGGTTGTTGATGATGATACGAACTTGGTTAAAAACCCTGGATCAACAGTATTATTAAAAGAGGGCAGTAACTATCGCTTAATACGAGAAGGTCAGATTGAAGCTGATCTTCTTAAAAAGTATGTTTCTTTGATTGAAATTTAAGAAGTATTAGGGCGAGTAACAAGAAAGATTCATCCTATAAAATAAAAGAGTATTTTCCTTTAGCTCTAGTTATGCTTCACTTACCAGTTCCAACGAACGGATACCATTTTTGTGTCACTGCGGTAGGATTTTCCAGTGGAGTGAGCGATAAAAGCTTCTTCTTCTTCAATTCGCACTTCGCGAGCGAAGACTAACTCTTTGTCTGAAAAGCGATGAATCCATTGCGCTACATATGTGGCATCGTCCAATTTGTATTTAAAGTCTACATTGGTTAATCCTGAGTACTTAAGGCGTGCCTCTTGTTGAAAAGCTTGATACTGAACACTTACTTTGTGCTTTATTTTCGAGTCAGGATCACCAAAAGCAATGTCAGTACGAACACCATCTTCGACTTGTTTGGCGGCTTTTCCCACTCCTGAATTTTGAACATAATCTGATTTTAAAAAGCTATTAACGCTTTGATCGAGAATCTTACGGTTTACTTCATCCCCAGTATCACCTGTGTTTAGTTTATTGTAGGGAATAACTCTCGCTACATCTTTTGATGTCATATGATCTTCTTCAACCTTTGGTAGAAGGTCAAAATTCACAATCTCATAATCCGTTAAATCTGCAGCGAAGCAGACGGAAAACTTCAATAGTAATATAAATAGAAGGGGTAGCAAATAGTACATACCTTTAACTAGAGCAAATGGCATGCCATGGTAGGTTTAAAAAAGCCTTTAGTTTCAATGGTTTACATCTTGCTCCTCTGGGCTAAGGCTCACATCATTTGGCGCTGCCAAGCATTGGCAGGGAGCTGTCAAAAATATCTTCAGTCTCTGTTTTGGGCCCTATTTCTAGGCCATAAAAGACAGGGAATAGGGGAGTGATCAGTTTTTCAGAGAAGGCTTTGGCTGGGGAGGAATTTAGCTCTAATTTTGTTGGCAAATTTAAACACTGACTAAGTTATTAGTGTATTGCAGCTTCGAAAATTTTTTACTGAGTCCGTAATCTTATTCAAAACTATGGAAGCAGAAGTAAAAAACTAAATGCTCTTTCGGCAGGATTTAACTTCTTCTACCTCTGGATTTAGAAGTTGGTGTTTTTTGTTTTTTAATCGTAGATCATACTCAGTTCTAAAGCCAAGCACTTCCGTTTTATAAGAATAGACCTTGATTTTTTTGTCGTTAGTTTTTTTAAAAGACCTTCCTCTAAAAATTGAGAGTCTCTCTCCGGAATCCATATTTCTGCTACATCACTTATGGTCAAAGGCCCCCAGACTTGAACTTCATGATACAAGCCTCCGATTGTTGGTTTAGGTGCTGAAGGGTCTAAAAAAGAATAGGTGTTCTTTCCTTGGCGAATCTGATTTTCTTCTTCTGTGATGTCGTAATCTCTCATCGTATCATCAGCATGCCAAGTAGCTCTTTTTTTTACTGAATCCTTTAGGACGGCAATGTAGTAACCGTATTTCCAGGAGTCCAATGTACCAATGAATAAATTTTTAGGCATTCCTTCGGGCAAGTACTCAGGCCCAAAATTAAAATTCGTCTTTAATGAGTCTTTGTCGTCACGAAACTCCATAACTCCATATTTGGGCCTAAGGCTTTTTTCCTCAATGTGATCACCACTTAAATCTAAAAGATAGTTTTCAATTTCTTCTTTCATCCAGGTTATTTTTCCGCCACTTGTCTTTCCGTCTAGCTGATGGGTATTTAAAAAGCCTTGTCTTATAATTGAGTCAACATCGGTACTATGAAAGTAGATATGAACATCCGTTTTATTGTAGTAGTCGTATTTTTGTTTTTTTACCTGTTTTCTGTTGGGTCTTTTCTTTATTAGTTCTGTGGCTAAACGCTTAGACTGAGCAGCGCTTAGATCGGCCAACAAAGTGGGATTGGCAGCAAGAATCAAAAATATTAAAAGAACACTTTTTAACTTCAAAAAAAACCTCATTTTTCGGGTAGAAGAAAACCTCAGTAATAAAAGCTAACAACAATATCCAAAAATACCTGCAAGTTTGAAGAAGCATCTAAATGAGTTAAAGCAATAACAAGCGGTATATGTGATTGGCTCAAACATACACCTAGAAGCTTTGAAATTGGTCATATAAATTATGTTTTAAAACTCTTACAATCTAAACTCGTGAAATATTTTAGAAACAGCAAGTCGCTTAATGGATAAATGAGTTTTTGCGATAACTTTATAGGATGCTTGTGGGGAAAGAGCTAGACCTTGTATAAGTGATAGGAAGCTTAAGCAATTAGATAAAGTTATTCCTTCTCTTATTTTGTGGGTATTTTTTTCTAGCAAGTAGCGCTCCTTATCAAAAGCCTAGTCGAGTACAGAAAAAAAATAATTTTTTAAAATGAGCTCGTTTTTGTAAGCGACTTCAAATCATTTCAGTGGGTTAGACAAATTCCAGGCTAAAAAGTAATTGAAATCACTTTAGGAAAAAACCCTCAAAGCTAGTCCTGGAGCTAGTTTGAAACGATTCCATAGTCCAAATCTTTGACGCTGATCTTTGACACTTTGAACTTTAATGATAGTCTAAAAACACGAGGCAAGGATTGCCTTAAAGAAGCTTGTCGAGAGAGCTTATTTTTTACCTAGGAAGGGGAGTAGATGCAAAACCAGAAAGTTTTGTTACTTGATTCAGATTCAAATTCTAGAGCCGCACTTTACAAACTCTTTGAAGCACGTTCATGTCATGTTTATTCCATTGCGAGTATGGCGGAGTTTTCAAATCTTTTGCCTCAGTTAAATGATATCGATATTTTACTTGGCAAACAAAATTTGCAAGATGCGAAAATCAATCAAGCACTACGAATTTTAAAACAAAGAAATCTACAAATGCGTTCCTATGTAATGATGGATAGCAACGAGCCTGTCGAGCTACTTGCAATGAAAAGAGAAGGTGTGGTGGATTGTTTTGAAGCTCCTTATTCTCTTCCAGAAATCGTAAACAGTATTTTAGGTGAGAACCTGAATGAAGAAAATATTAGTACCAACGAAAATTTAGACATTTACCAAAGGTTTGCATTTGAAGATATCATTGGTAGATCTCCTGAAATCACAAAAGTATTAGAAATGGTTGAAAGAGTGGCTGACTCTGATTCCAACATTTTAATCATGGGTGAGAGTGGAACAGGTAAAGAATTGATCGCCAGGGCTTTACACCACAATTCAGAAAGAAGAAATCAGCAATTAGTTCCAGTAAATTGTGGAGCGATTCCGAATGAACTTTTAGAAAGTGAACTATTTGGTCATATTAAAGGTGCTTTTACCGGAGCAATTGCCAACCGTACAGGGCGTTTTCAGTTAGCTAATGAAGGAACACTGTTTTTAGACGAGATAGGTGATATGCCAATGACTTTACAGGTAAAGCTCTTAAGAGTTTTACAAGACCAGGTGGTTGAGCCAGTTGGTAGTCATCAAGTAGAGAAAGTTGATGTTAGGTTAGTCGCGGCAACCAATGTTAATTTAGAAAAACAAGTAGAAGACAAAAAGTTTAGAGAAGATTTGTATTACCGTCTAAATGTGATTCCTATTCGAATGCCAGCTTTGAGAGAGAGAACATCTGATATTCCAATTTTGGCGCAACACTTTTTAAACAAATTTAATCAAAAGAAATCAAGAAACATTCAAGGGATTAGTCCTGAGGCAATGGAACAATTGATTAGCTATCCGTGGCCGGGAAATGTTCGTGAGTTAGAAAACTTGATGGAAAGGCTTAGTGTTATTGTTGGTGAAGGAATCATCCAACTAAGTGATTTACCAGAAAAGTATTTACAAGAAACGACAAAAACTATGCAGGCAGTAGCAAGCGACGGTCTACTAGGCGAGACTGGACTTGATTTCAACACGGTAGTGGATGAGTTTGAAAATAAATTAATCATGGAAGCGCTTGAAAAAACTGGTTGGAATAGAAATCAGGCTGCCAAACTTTTACGTTTAAATAGAACTACCTTGGTAGAAAAAATTAAAAAGAAAGGTCTTAAGGAGCAGATTGATGCAAGCCTTTAAGAGACCAAGTACTATCTTTGTTGTATTACTATTCTGTGTATTCGTTTTAAATATTGTAATTTAATAATTCGAAGGAATCTTCTCAACGGGAGATTCTAGTAGGCGAATGATTTCGGTAGCCTTTTCTAGTTTGAAGTCAGGCCTTTCTTCGGGGCAGCTTGGTTCTAAATGAATGTATTCACCATGTAGGATCAAGCAGGTATCCATTCCTAATTCCTTAGCTTGGCAGATTTCCATATCGATCCGGTTTCCAATGCTTAAATTTTCTGAGCCTTGGGTATTGGTAGTTCTAAGGATCTTTTCAAAGGCAGTTTTTTTACTTTGTCCCGCAAAAGGATCAACGCAGAAAATGCATTTGAAGTAACTTTCGATGTCTAAAAGTTTTATTTTTTGATTTTGAGTTTCAGCATTACCTGAAGTGACTAGGTATAAATTGTAGCTGAGTTGTAAATTTTTAAGCAAATCATGAACACCAGGAAAAACCTCTATATTTTCAAAAATTTGTCTCTGGTAAAACGCCTTGTTGCCGGCGCTGATAACTTTTTCTGAATCGGATTGAGCTTGAACCCCAAAATGTTGTACCAATTTCTCACAAAAATTAGATCTAGATTTTTCTTTGTAAAGTTGGCGACGATATTGGATGGCATCTTGGATGCTTGCGTTTAATCCTAAATTAATCATTTTGGAACAAGCTTCTTCAAGTGCATTCGCAACAAGCTGTCCCCAGGTATCCATTAAGGTATCGTCTAAGTCGAAAATAAGATTTTTATATTTTTGCATAGAGACTTCCTTTCTTAGACGAGATTAACACATGGTTTTTATCGGTGAAAGGAAGTCCTAGCCTTAGGAAGAAAGCTCACAGGATTCAAACATTAACAAATGTTTGAAAAAATATTTGTGAATTATTTAAGATTTTTTCGAATCGTCTCAATTCGTTCACGATTGACGCCGAGATCACTATGCCCAAGTCTAGAGGCAGAGCGTAGATGAACTTTCCCTCCCTCAGTCCAATAAAACTCCACATCATCCACATAGCGCATCAATGACGAGGTAAATTCGTAGTACAAATAGTTTTCTTCTTCTTTGATTTGTTTGGCATTCTCAAAATTAGATTGGATGGCAGTTTTTATCGCGGAAAGATCTTTTTCCTTATCGCCCGAAAGATTAAAAGGCTCTATTTTGTGCTGCTCAGAACTCGCATAAGAACTTACGCAGTTTGGTTTATCAGGACATGGGCTCAATTGGTTATTTTGTAGTCCCAGATTTTCAGGTCGTTTACCGGAACAAGCTGCTAAAAAGACCAATAATAAAAAATTGAATTTATGAATTTTCATCTAGTTCTCCTTCTAATAAAATTTCAAAAGCAGGTTTAAATTTAGGGAATACGTTTTCTAAGGCTTCGCCTTCTTTTTCTTCGATACATATAACACCCAAATTTAAATCGTTCCCTGCGTATTCACCCAAACTTCCTGGAGTGGGGTAACCGATATCAGACTTGATCGGGTAGTCACACATTGAACTAAAAAGCTCGGCAGCAAGTCTGGCTTTTTCATTAGAGTATACTATGCAGGGTTCCCAAGAATGAAAGTGAATAATAAGTTGAGGTTTAATTTTATCAATCAAATCCACCAAGGCCTTGATTTCAGGTTCTGAAGCTGGTGAATTTCCTGGAAAATAGCGATCTTTCTCGTAGTCAGAGCTCCAGCAGATGCTAGGAAAATTACGGTTTAAATCCACAGCATTTGCATTTACTCGCTGATTTTTCTTAAAGCCATCAGGATTTAAGCAAGGGATCAAAACCCAATCCGTTGAAAAGCTAGGTGACTCTTTTAGGTAGTTTAAAAGTTCATCTGCCATTTTAACGCCCTCAGGCTCGTCACCATGCACCCCGCCAATGAATAAAATGGGGTTTTTATGAGCAGTTCCTGTGATTTTGAAACTACTATGCAGGGAAATATCAAGCTTTCCTGCTGACCTAGTCCACTGTTTTATGGTATGAATTTTGTCGTTCATACTAGTAATTTTATCTCCTAAAAGTGGAGTTGTCGAGAGGAGTCATAATGAGTGATCAAAAGTTAAGTGCTGTCGTTTTAGCTGCAGGAAAAGGCACTCGCATGAAATCCCCATTACCTAAGGTTTTGCATCCCGTTGCAGGAATGCCAATGATTACATATCCTTTAGGTGCATTGAAAGCACTGGACATCGAAGATGTTCGCGTTGTTGTTGGCCATGGTAAGGCTTTGGTTGAAAAAGTAGTACACAGTGTTGGTTACTCTTGTTTCGAGCAAAAAGAGCAAAAGGGAACAGGGCATGCTGTAATGGCTGCCGATTTCAAGACTTTAGAAGGCGATGTTTTAATTGTGAATGGGGATCATCCTTTGATCGCTCCAGAGGACTTCGCAAATTTTGTAAATCAATATCGTGAAGACCATGCGGCCATTGCCGTGATGACAAGTAAATTAAACAATCCTGGCTCCTATGGCAGAATTATCCGCCACTCAGGGGAGTTTCAAGCTATCGTAGAAGCAAAAGATTGTGGTCATGAGGCTTTAGAGATCAAAGAAGTTAACTCAGGAATCTACATTACTAAAGCAGATGTTTTAAGAAAATACCTTCCAAAGATCGAAGCGAACAACAGCCAAGAAGAGTTTTACCTAACAGATATCATTGCTCTAGCAAAACAAGACAAATTAACGGTAAAGGCTTATGAGTCTGATCCAAGAGTTTGTTTTGGAGTTAACGATCAAAGAGCCTTAGCTACTGCTACTCAATCTTTAATGCGTTCCAAAGTAAATCAGCTTTTGGATAATGGAGTAGTTATCATTGACCCGCAAAATACTTACATTGAACCAACGGTTCAAGTTGGTGCCGGTGCGGTGATACATCCTGGAACCTATTTACGAGGACGAACTCAAATTGGTCAATTTTGTGTGATCGAGATGGGCTGTCAAATTCAGGATTCCTTAGTTGAGAGTAATGTGATCGTTAAGTCACATAGTGTTTTAGAATCATGTAAAATTGGTGAGACCGCACAGGTTGGTCCTTTTGCGAGAATCCGCCCCGACTCTGATGTAGGTAAAGCCTGTAAGATTGGAAACTTCGTGGAGCTTAAAAAGGTTAAGCTTGGCGAGGGGACTAAAGCATCACATTTAACTTATCTTGGCGACGCAGAGCTTGGCAAGAATGTGAACATTGGCTGTGGTACAATAACTTGCAACTATGCTGTTGATAAAAAGAAATATAAAACGATCATTGGTGATAATGTTTTTGTAGGTTCTGATAGTCAGTTCATTGCTCCAGTAGAAATTGGCGACAATGCAGTGATCGGTTCAGGTTCAGTTATTACAAAAAATGTTCCGGCAAATGCTCTTGGAGTTACTAGAGCTCGTCAAGTGATTAGAGAAAACTACGTTACGCCAGAGGAAAACTAAGATGTGTGGAATCATTGGATATTTTGGAGATAAAGATCCTAAAAATGTAATTTTAGATGGCTTGAAGAAATTAGAATATCGTGGATATGATAGCGCGGGTGTTTGTATTCTTGATGACGGAAAATTCTCTCGATTTCGTGCTGAAGGAAAACTTTCTAATCTTGAAGAGAAGGTGAAGGACAAACAGTTTAATGGGCACATTGGCATTGGTCATACTCGCTGGGCAACGCATGGAGTGCCTTCAGAGCGCAATGCCCACCCTCACAAAGTATCAGGTGTGAGTATTGTTCATAACGGGATTATTGAAAATTACCAAAGCATTAAAAAAGAGCTTTTGGCAAATGGAGCTAAAATTGAATCCGAAACGGATTCTGAATTAATCGCTCACTTGTTGTCCATCGCTTTAGAGGATACAAAAGACCTGGAGACTGCTGTAGAACAAGTTCTTCCTAAACTTAAAGGAGCCTTTTCTATTGTTGCTTTGTGGGAAGAAGAGCCTAATAAAATGGTAGCTTTTAAGGATGGGCCTCCCTTGGTATTAGGAGTGGGCGAGAAAGAAATTTTGGTGGCTAGTGATATTACGGCCATTGTTTCTCATACCAAAGATGTTGTCTTTTTAGAAGATAAAGAAGTAGTCATAGTGAATGGCACTGATTATAAAATTTTAGATCCTCGCGGAAACGAGATTCATAAAAAGATTGAACATATCGATTGGAATCCAGAGGCGGCGGAAAAACAAGGCTATGATACTTATATGCTCAAAGAAATTTTTGAGCAACCACGTGCTGTGGCTCAAGCTCTTGAGCCGCATATTGATATAGAAAATCAAGTCATCCAACTGCAAGGGGCACTTGGACCTGATGTATCGGCGGAAGAAATTAATAAACGACTTGCTCAGGTAGAGCGAATTTTTGTGGTTGCCTGCGGTACAAGTTACTACGCCGGTATGGTCGCTGAGTATATGATCGAAAAGATGACGAGACTACCAGTTGAGATTGAGTTCGCATCTGAGTTTAGATACAGAGAGCCGGTTTTACCACCAAAGTCTTTAGTCATCGTAATTTCTCAATCCGGTGAAACAGCTGACACTCTTGCTAGCTTACGTATGGCAAAAGAGCAGGGTGCAGAAATCATGAGTATTTGTAATGTACGTTCTTCTTCCATCGACCGAGAAGCAGATTATCATTTGTATATGCGAGCGGAGGCTGAGATTGGCGTGGCCAGTACTAAAGCTTTGACCTGTACATTAGCTGTGATCAACGTACTGTCGGCTACTTTAGCAAAAATCAAAGGGCGTTTGGCACGAGATGAAGAAGTGGCTTTGATTCAAAAGCTCCAACAAATTCCTGCTGAAATGGAAAAAGTATTAGTTCATGACAAATTTTTCTCTGAAGCGGCTAATAGTCTAAAACGCTACAAAGGTTTCTTGTACATAGGTAGAGGTCTTAGTTTTCCTGTTGCTCTTGAAGGGGCTTTAAAATTAAAAGAATTAGCTTACCTTCATGCAGAAGGTTACGCCGCGGGTGAAATGAAACACGGTCCTATTGCATTGATTGACCAAGATATGGCAATCGTTGTGATCGCACCTAAAGACGATGTTTATGAAAAGACCATTAGTAATTTAGAGGAAGTTAGGGCTCGTGGTGGCCAGGTTATTGCCATTGGTAGTGGTGAAGATGAGGTCTTAAAAGATTTAAGTCTACATTACCTTTCTATCCCAGAGGGAGATTGGCGAACGAATCCAATTCTTGCCTTAGTTCCATTACAGTTGATGTCTTACCATGTTGCTAGTTCACTTGGTTTGGATGTGGATCAACCAAGGAACCTTGCTAAATCGGTAACGGTAGAATAAAGAATAATTAAAATGATAAAATAAAAAAGGTCTCAAGCTATGAGACCTTTTTCTATTCTTAAAGACGAATTTTTCTACCAGAGATTTTACTGGCAATCAGACTAAGAAACAAAAAGAGGATGCCCCAGGCAAGCAGGCCAATCAGGCTTTTCCATTGAAAATCAAATCCAACAGAAAAATGCCAAGCTGTTTCTACAAAATATCGAGTGGGCATCCATTCAGAAATTCTCTGAATACTCTCGGGGAGAGCATTCGGTGGAATCCATAATCCACCTAAGAAAGATAGAGATAGGTATATCATATTAGAAATGGGTAAAGCGCTCTTTGCAGTGCATAGCTTGCCGATGCTTATCGCCAAAAAGGCAAAAGGTAGGGATGCAGCACATAGATACAAACTTAATCTTAAGTAGCTTAAAAAAGAAATATCTACTTCGGTACTTATGTTAATTACGATAATCAATAGTACTTCGGTTAAGAAAGCAAAAACTAAAGCAGCAAGAATTCTTCCGAAGAAGATGGAGCCTTCTGAGATAGGCAGTGACTTTTGATAACGAAACCAAGGGCGAGATTTTTCATTGGCTAAATCAACGCCAAATTGAAAAAAGATTATTCCTAAAAAAGCATAAGCAGCAAAACTTCCCATAAGCAAGTTTGCTGCTTGAGGAGTTTTAGCATTTGGTTGGGCAAAAAACAGAAAAAACAAACTAGGAAATACCATAGTACCGACAACATAGGAGGGTTGTCTTAGTAATTCAAAAAGCTTCATTTTGAAAATTAGCATTGCGTTGTTCATCGAAAGCTCCCATCTTGAATTTTATGGAACATCTCTTCCAGGCTAGTTTCTTTTACTACTAAGTCATTAAAGCGTATTTCTTCTTTAAAGAGTAATTCGATAAAACTTTCAGGCTCCGCAGTGAGGTACTGAAAGTGGTGACGATTGGTTTTCGGATTGTATTCAGAGCTTAATAGATGATCCAGAAACTCGTGTTTTAATAAACCACAGGCAGCGCTAGAGTCATTGCTGGGACTAATCTTTTGAAAATTTGCCGGGAGCTTAGTCTCGCAGCTAAAATAGATGTTTTTATGGTGATAAGTCTTTTTTAATTCTTCTAATTTACCATGAGCAATTCTCCGACCTTCATGAAGAAAACTTACCGTGTCGGATAAGGCTTCCGCCTCGTCCATATGATGGGTTGTCAATAAGACACTTCCTCCGTCTCGAGTGAAATCACGAATTTCATTCCATACCACTTCTTTTGCTTCAAGGTCCAATCCACTGGTTGGTTCATCAAGTAAAAGCAATTTCGCATTACTGATAAAGGCGGCGGCGATAGACAACAAGCGTTTTTGACCACCACTCATTTTTTGGGCCGGGCTCTTAAGGAGTTTTGCCAATTGAAAACGTTCGCTGATCTCTAGTGTGCTAATAGGGCTATTGTATAGATGTTTAATGAAGTTTAAGATTTCGATGACTCTGATGTTGTCTACGAAATCTGCATCCTGTGGTGTGCTCGCTCTTAAAAACCTGGATTCCACAGAGTGACTATCTTTATCAAAGATTTTTACAAATCCAGAATCGGCCTGCATTAAATCCAGTACGATACTTATCGTAGAAGTTTTTCCCGCGCCATTTGGGCCTAATAAAGCATGACATGAGCCTTCATCAATGGATAGATTTAAGTCTCTCAAAACTTGTTTTTCGGAAAAGCTTAAATGTACATTTTTAATATCAAGGGCCTTGTTCAATTGGGCTCCGTTTTGTTGATTTTAAAAACTTTTTTAGCTATTTCTTGGGATTGAGGATGCAAAAATAAAATCAATCCTTGGATTAACATCCAATTGGTTACAAAGAAAAAAGTAGCTTCTTCGATGGGAAGACCGGCTATCTTAATTTGAGTTGTGTATACTTCGGAAATTGCCCAAATTTCCTGGTCGATTGCGATTTTATCGCAAATACAAAGGTAAATGCTTGGAACCAATATACCCAAGATAAAATGAAATTTTTGGCGAATCAAAAAATTCCTACCAAAAAATTGTTGTATTAAAAATATTGGTAGTGCCCAGGCGAGAATAAGTCCTAAATAAAATAGTTCGGTATAAAATAAACAAAGTACACCAAAGGCAAAAACTCCAATGCAACTACCCAGTAGTAGGTTAGAAAATCGCACTTCGTTTTTAGAGGCTTCTAATTTCCATGGTGAAAGTTTGATTAATAGGCCTAAAAAGCCGGAGCTAAAATAACACTGAATGATGAAGAAAAAATATTCCTCAAAAGGAACGTATCCAATGGTACCCAAAACTCTATCAGCACCATACCACCAAATTTTTTTATAAATTAAATAATTATCCCATGGAGTTGTCCAGATCACAGCCAATGTGGCAAGTGTTGTCGCCCCCCAAAACAATTGGTTCAATGTTTTTCTATCGAGGAGGTAGTAGCAAAGTACCCATAAAAGAATGCTTTGTGGAATTGTAAAATACAGGTGAAATTCGGCATAAGTCATGGCCTGTAAGACTAGCGAAACTTATCTGCCTAGCCAAGGAAATTGACAGATCAATGTGTGGATTGCGTAAATTAAGCGGAAGATTAAATCTTCGGGTATTAGAGAGGATTGTTAGAGAAATGAGCAAAGAGGAGCATTTCTTTTTTAGATTATCTTATTCAAAAACAAACTTTTATGGGTATAGGCGTTAGCTCTATTCAGTTCTAGCTCAATATAACAAGAAATAGCTAAAATTGGTTTATAACTTGCTATTTAAAGCATACTAATGGAAACTTCAATCCTCGAATTCGACACCAATTGGGGGCCATTGCCGAATGAGTATAAATTTAGAATCAAACTTTTGTCGAAAGCAGTTTCTACAAAAACTAAAAGATAGCTATGCTAACGAAGAAGCTTTCTTAAAGACAAAGTTAAACTATCATTTCCAAAAATCAGGTAAACTTCTGCGCCCTCAAATGACTTTTGATCTTTTGGTGGCATTAGGGGTTTCTGATACTAATGCCGAACAATGGGCTTTAATCACAGAGTTAATTCACAATGCTAGTTTGATCCATGATGATCTTCAGGATGAAGACGAGTACCGTAGAGGGCAAAAAAGCTATTGGGCTCAATTTGGAATGGTAAGCGCAATCAATGCCGGTGATTTTTTGATTATGAAATCAAGTCACGCAATTGGGGACCTAGAAGTTGCCGATGACGTAAAGTGGAAGTTAAACCAAATTTTAATGAATTGCAGTATGGAATTAGTTCGTGGCCAGGAGCTAGAACTAGAACTAGAACATACTGCCGATATAGATTTGTGGGATCGTTATTTGGACTGTATCTCTAAAAAAACCAGTAGTTTGTTTTTGATGGCGGTACAGGCGGCAGCTTATTTGTCTGAAGTAAAGCTTGATTTAGCTTCTCTAGAAGAGGTATTCGCTCAGTATGGAAAATGCTTCCAGTTATATGACGATTTGATTGATTTGATCGGCGACAAGGGACGAGAAAAGTCGGCCAACGATCTAAGGGAAGGTAAATGGAGCTCATTAGTCATTCGCTACATTTTAGAAAATGGATCAAAGAAAGAAGAGCTTCGTCAGTTTTTAAAGAAAAATAGAAAAGACGTTTGTGATGAGTCTGTGAATTTTTGGGTGAAAGAGTTTTTAGAGAGCGGAGTGATTGATTTTTCTAAAAATGAAATTCGTCAGAGTTTAGAACAATTAAAATTAAGTATTAAGAAAAGTCCAAAGAAGATTGAAGAGAACTTTGAAATGGTCATATCTAGGTCCTTTTCAGAGGATTTACTGGAGGCAAATTTATGAAAAAAGCAGTGGTGATTGGTTCTGGTTTTGGTGGCATTGCGGCCGCCCTGAGATTGCGTAAAAAAAAATATGATGTAACTCTAGTTGAGGCTCTGCCAACACTAGGTGGGAGAGCAAGAGTCTTTGAAAAAGATGGATTTAAATTTGATGCTGGCCCAACTGTTATTACTGCTCCTTACTTATTAGAAGAGTTGTTCGAAATGTTTGGTAAAGATATGAAAGACTATATCGAACTACTTCCTGTGGACCCATTTTACCGAGTTGTTTTTCATGACGGAAAGGTTTTTGATTATGTTGGTGATGAAGATCGTCTTTTAGAGCAAATTGCTAAGTTTAGTGAAGAGGATGTTGAAGGTTATAAAAAATTAGCGGCACACGCTCGCCGTATATTCGATGTTGGTTATACTCAATTAGCAGACCAGCCGTTTTTAAGCGTAGCAGATATGATTAAAGTAATTCCTCAGATGATTGGCCTTGAGAACTATAGAAGTGTTTACTCTTTGGTAAGTAAATACATTAAAAATGATTATCTGCGCCAGGTGTTTTCTTTTGAACCTCTATTGGTCGGTGGAAATCCAAACTCCATTACAAGTATTTATTTATTGATCCATTGGTTGGAAAGAAAATGGGGAGTTCACTTTGCTAAAGGTGGGACGGGCGCCATTATAAGCGGCATGAGAAAACTGATGGAAGAAGAGGGAATTAGCATTAAAACCTCTTTTTCTGTGGAACAGATTGAAAATCGCGGTAAAAAAGTTTCTGCGGTAATAAGTAAAGAGGGTGAAAGATTGGATTGCGATTTGGTGATTTCAAATGCAGATCCGGCCACAGTTTATAAAAAGATGATTTCTCCTGATATTCTTAAAAAGCATGCTCCAAAGAAAGTGGAAAAACGTCATGCTTCTATGAGTTTGTTCGTTGCCTATTTTGGAACGAACAAAGTCTATGACAATCTAAAACATCATACCATTGTATTGGGACCAAGGTATTTACCTCTTTTAGATGATATTTTTGAAAAGAAGGTATTGGCTGATGATTTTAGTTTGTATCTGCATGCACCAGCTAGAACAGATAAGTCTATGGCACCGGAAGGGAAAGACGCTTTCTACGTTCTTTCGCCTGTACCAAATAATTTAAGTAATATTGATTGGGATGTTGAAGGTCCCAAATATATGGATAAAATTTTAACTCACCTAGAAAACACTCATATGCCTAATTTAAAAGAAAACTTGGCTACCTCTTTTTACATCACTCCAAATTACTTTGAAAAAGACTTACAAAGTAAAGACGGAGCAGCTTTTGGATTAGAACCACGATTTACTCAATCGGCCTATTTTCGTTACCACAATCGTAGCGAAGAGGTGGAAGACCTTTACTTTGTAGGTGCTAGCACTCATCCAGGAGCAGGAGTACCAGGAGTTTTGAGTTCAGCGAAAGTTTTAGATAAAATTATCCCGCAAGGAAATTAAGATTGGCTATCGCTAGAGAAAATACCCAGGTATTAAAAAAACACGCAAAAACTTTTTACATGGCATCGCTGTTTCTACCACTTCAGGTAGCCAAAGATGCTAGTAGTTTGTATCGCTTCGCCAGGGAAGTGGATGATATTGTCGATGAAAACCCTGAAAAAGAAGCGAGAGCCATTTTAGAAAAAGTGGTCGAAGACTACCGAGAGGAAAATGGCTCTTATCCCTTTGTGAGTGATTTTTTAGCCACGTCGAATCGTTTAAACATGAATAAGTCTTACGCTGAAGAACTAATTAAGGGTGTCACTTGGGACTTAGATAACGACACCATTTTTACAGAAGAAGACTTTTACTTATATTGTTACCGAGTTGCTGGAGTCGTAGGTTTAATGATGTGTTATATGCTCAGGATTGATGATCATAATGCCTTTCAACATGCAACGGATCTGGGACTTGGAATGCAGATGACTAACATTTGCAGAGATGTAATGGAAGATTTGGATCGTGGAAGAATGTACCTTCCAGAATCTTGGGTAGATGATATCCGTTTAAATAAGAACAATATTCAAGTCATCTCGATCCAAAAGAAAGTTTTAGAAGTAGTGGTATCCATTTTGGAGCGGGCCGAAAAACATTACGCCAGTGCAGATTTAGGAATGTGTTATATTCCATGGCGTGCTCGCTTTGCAATTTTAGTTGCGGCCAAGGTTTATCGTGCCATTGGCCTAAAAATTTTAAAGGACCCTAAAGCCTGTTTAGATGGAAGAGTCTACGTAAGCAAGATCGAAAAACTTGCTTGGTTAGTTTACTGTTCTTTTTATTTTCTACACCCTAGGATTTGGAAAAAACCAAAGCAAGACTCAAAAGCAGTGCTCCATGAGTCACTTTGTGGGCTACCGGGGCTTTAAATTGAGTAAGGCTAGCTACTAAGACTTTAAATGTTTTCAAATCTGAATTGATTTTAAAGGCTCTCAGTTGCTCTGAAACTGTATCTGAAATTCCAGAAATAGAGAAGATTAAAAAAAGAAAGGCTGACTCCGGAGAGACAGCCTTGAAAAACTTTATTTTGAAAATTCAATTTCTAGTTTGCTACAGCTTCGATTGATTCTTTCGTCATAGCAAAATTTGATTATCTTTTGAGTCATATAATTAATGCTATTTTGCAGAGGCTCTTCAGTAGCAAACTCACTATTTTTAAGCTCTTGCCTAAGTTTAAATAGTTCTCTAGCAGATTTTTTGTCAGACTGATCTTTGTCCATTATACTGTTAATCCGGTAGTCTAATTTCCTTTTGCTGTATGACTCTTTAGCATCGATGCATTTTTTAATCCTGCGAATTTTATCCATCATAGCACTAATCTCAGGATATTGTTCTATATAGACACTTTGTAGATCAGAATTACTTTGACTTACAATGTTTTTTTGCCCTTTGTGATTTAAAAAATCTTCTTGAAAGTGAATGTGTTTGGCCTGCCATGTGTTGTCATTTACTTGTTCATAAATCAGAAACAATGGGTTTACGTCACGTATTGGTCTCAAAGATTCAAGGGAACATAGATTCTCTGGTTGCCAGTTTCTAAGGTATTCTTGGGCAAGGGGAATTAGATAGGGTGTGATTAAGCTGGTATATTCAAGGGTGTCGTAATCGAAGTGCCTCCAACGAAAATTACCTGTGCCAGCGTTTTCATATAATTCTAAATCAGAATTTTTAGTAACAGGTGAGTATTGGAGAAAAAACGGCAATAGAAAACCACGGTTTAGAAGAGTTCTAAAATAGTATTTTGAATCGTTGTTTGTATGGCGTTCCCTTATCCAGTATTCATATTGAAAGTTTGTAGTATAATTTAATCCTTTAAATTCTTTATCCTCAATATTTCCCAAAGAGTCTCTTTCTTCAGCCGAAAACACATCGGCATTTAGCCAGTACAAGAAATCGTCTTTAGTGACTCTAGAAAAAAGCTTATATAACTCTTCTCTTTCTTTAGAGTTTGCAGCTGAGGTTAGCTGAGTGATGGAAAATAAAGCCTTACGAATACTTAAATAGTCAGGCAACAGAGTACTGAGTGGTTCTTTGGAATTTTTAATATATAAAAGGTCTCGTAGCTTATTTAATTTATCTAAATTATATTGAAGACGGCTATCATAAATGAAGTCTTCAGATAGATATCTCATTCGCCCTTCGGATTTAAGTTGCTGGATAAATTGAATTCTAGTCTCAATGTTTTCATCAATCCAAAAGTGATATCCCATTTTTGCCGTTTCAATAAGGAAATCCATTTTTGAAATGGGCTTTTTTCTTATGTTTAGAAGAAAGGTACCTAGTTGCAATTTGGTTGGAACCGATATTTTCTTTTTAGTGTATTTTGTTTTTCTACTATAGGGATGCAATAGCTCATGAATGATTGTGAATGCTCTTAATTCCTCAGCAGTGTATCGATCGCTATTCGTGTATTCATCCATTTGTGGTACAGAAATATAAATATGATTTTCAAAGAATCCAGCCGCCTTATAATAATCTACGCCTAGACCATCCTCGATAGGGTAGTCTTCTATTTTAAAAGAAATGTTTGAATCTAAAAATATAAAATCAGTTGAAACCGCAGTTTGCTTTAAGCCCTTGGCGAATTCTTCGCTCATGCTAGAAATAAACTCAAACCAACGATCTAGTTCTGGAACATAGTTTCGTTCAAACGGATCATTTAAGTTATTTGTTCTAGGGAGTTTGGAGTAGCCTCGAAAGAATTTATGTTGTCCAGATACAAATTCCTCAAAAGGAATCACTTGTCCATCGGCAGTTTTAACGGATAGTTGACCATTTCCTTTTTCGGCCCCTGAAAAGGCATTTATGCAAAAAAGGCTTATAAAAAGTGATACTAAAATTAAATTATTTTTTTTCATCGGTGTTCTCCTCCAACACACTTAGTGGGAAAAATTGGATTGATAATTGATAAACGTCCTTTTTTTCTCCATCTCTAAGCAGTGCCAGCATTTTTTGGCGGAACTCTCTAATAATGGACTTCACTTCTGTGATTTTACTAGGATCAACAGCCATATTGACTGATGAAAAATCACGAAATTCTAAAGGTATTTCTTCTAATTTATTACTAGCTATTTCTAATATTTCTTTATGGGATTGTTTCAAGGCAGAGTTACTCACATCTTCTGTCGTGGAGATGTTTTCATGAATTCTGTGGTACTGAGAGCTAGTTGTGTCGTACTTTAACAAACCAGCGTCTTCAAGGTTTTGCAAAACTACATCCGCTCGATTGAGGGCTATCCCTAATTTTTTAGAAATACTTTCTTTTGTTACCAAAAAGTCATTCAGGTCAAAAAGCTCAGTCACAGCAAAGTGTTCCCATTCTGCCAAAACTTTGTGATGAGTGTTTTTAACTATGTATGATTTTTGTAGTTCGCTAATATCTATGTCATCGATCTTTGTTTTGCTTCGGTAAAAACTGTTTAAAAATAAGGTTCTTTCCTCTTCGTTCAAATCAAGGGCCTGCACTACCGATTGCGCTTTTGAGAAAGGTAAGTTTCTCTTTCGATGTAATACTTGGCTTAAAGAGCTTGAATGCATACCCAAATCACGAGCATAGGATCTCAAAGAATAGCTAGGATTTTTTCGTTGCCGAAGACTTAGCTCCTCTTTGATTTTTTGTATGTAATAGGTTTCGTTGCTTTCCATGTCGGTGGTATAGCAGACTTTGCCGCACAGGTGAGGCAAAATGGTAATTAAACTGGGGCAAGACTTTGCCCCATAGAAAATCTACAGCATTTCGTTATTTTTCTGAAATTAGTTCCTTACTTCCAATTGTTGAAGGCTAAAGCTGGCCCACTTAATTGCGGATGCTTTAAAGCTAGGCTCTTAAAATCTCTTAATTAATAGATGTGAGTTAAAACGCGATTCGAAAAAATTGAAAAAAAGCTAGTGATACCTTATTACTATGCGTTGCCATCCGCAATTAAGTGGGCCAGTTTTAGACTATAGCAGGAAGCTATTTTTAGAAGTCTTATATATCTAAAAAAACCACTTATTCTAGGTGCTTAAACCTCACTCTCGATATTAAAAACTCTATTCATAATAAAACCTATCCATAAGATAAGAGCTACTTATGTAAAGGCTATTTATTTTACAGATCCAATAAATCTTACTAATTAAAAAATTACAAAGGTGCTATCAAGGTTGCTTCAAAACAAAATATGAGGGCGGAAAATGAAATCTTTTAAAGTATTTTTAATGGTGGCTTTGCTTGTATTACAAAATGAGGCCATGGCTGCTTCCTGTGATAAGTCTGCTTCAGAGTCTAAAAAAGTAAGCACACAGGCCGATCAAATTAATAAGTTTTCAGCAGAAGAAGTTGTTAGAGAGCTTAAAAATTTATATAGACGCAAAGACAAAACCTTTCGCATGGATCGACTTAGTCCTGAAAATTTAGAGGCTGCCTTTGATTTGGTATTGGCTGAGTTGGAATTAAAGATTGCAGACTTTTCTGCAAAGCAGTTAAAGCCAAACTTTAGAAATACGATCGTAAAGTTAGAAGATATGTTTCGCGATTACGCACAGATGTTGATCATTGTGGAATCTATCTCTTTGAATCAAACCAAACTTTATAAAGAAGTTGAAGCTAATATTACAAAAAAGTCTAAAGAGTTTGATGACCGTTATAGAAAGAATGAAATCATCGCAAAGCGTGTTAATGAAGTGGTAGCTTCTCTTCAAAACAGAAAATTGCCAGAAGATTCTCGCAGGCTTTTAAACGAATATAAAAAAATATTCTCTCGTCTAGATGAGGCTTCAGAAAAGCGATTGCTTGAAATTGAACTTCGTTTGACAGAATTAGCAGATAAATTTACGGGTAATGTATTAGAGGCTACAGAAAAAACCTTTGTGGAATTCACAGAAGCTGAGCTGAAGGGTTTTTCCAAAGAAATGCTTGAGTCAGGTAAAGACCTGGCTGAACAAAATGGAAATCCAAATTATCTTTTTAACCCTATCGTACCGGTTCTGAGCAAAGCCTTATCTAGCCTAGAGTTATCTAGTAGTCGTGAAAAAATCTACAGAGCTTATGCTCAGTTGGGAATCACTTCAGAGTTTAACAATCGTCCAATTATAAAAGAGATTTTACAGCTTCGCCAAGAAAAGGCCAAATTGAAGTCTTTTAATAACTTTGCTGAGTATTCAATTTCAGAGAAGGCAGCTCCATCCTTAGAAGTGGTTAAAAGCTTTTTAGAGGATTTACGTGATTTGTATTTTCACAATGCGAAAATAGAAATTGCTAAAATTAGAGCCTATAAAGAGAAAGCTACTGGGGATTCTAAACTTTATGCTTGGGACTATGCCTATTGGAATGAAAAGCTAATGAAGGAAGAAATTGGAATTTCAGAGCAGGAGTTAAAACCTTACCTGAGTTTCTATAGTTTTCAGACGGCCTTTCATAAGAGATTAGAGGACTTATACGGGATTGAAATCGTTGAGAGGAAGGATCTTCCTTCCTTTGACTCTGAGTCTCAAAGTTTTGAAATTCGAAAGGACGGTAAAAGTTATGCTTTTCTCTATGCTGACTCTTTCGCTAAGAGTGGCAAACGTTCTGGCGCTTGGATGACAGAAATGATCTCAGGATATAGAGATAAGCGCGGTAATAGAAAAATTCCTACTGCCACGATCAATCTAAATATAATGCGAGCTAAAGAAGGACAAACAACCTTTATGTCACCGAACGAAGCGGTCACTTATGCGCATGAGTTTGGTCACGCTTTGCATGCCATTTTAAGTAATGCTCGTTATTATTCACAGTTTGGAACTAGGGTAGCATGGGATGTGGTTGAGGTTCCTTCTCAGTTTAATGAGAATTTAGTCCTCGACAAAGACTTTATTAAAAGCTTTGCTGTTCACCATGAGACTAAAGAAGTGATACCTGATCATTTGGTAGATGGTTTTATTAAAAGTTTAAATTTCAATGCTGGTTACGCTGGTCTGAGGCAAACTGCATACTTGGGCTTACTTGATTTAGAATTTCATCGCCATCCAGATATGGTTTTTGAAGACCCAGTAGCATTCGAACAAAAGTTTGTAGAGCCATACAACCTATTTGATAAAGCGGATTTTCAAGTTGCGACTTCCGGGAAGTTTAATCATATTTTTACCAATGGTGGTTATTCCGCAGGTTACTACTCTTATAAGTGGGCAGAGATCATCGAAGCTGATGTTTTTCGCTTCTTAAGCCAGAGTAAGGACCCGGCTAAAGTTATGGATGATTGGATTAAAAAAGTGATTTCCATTGGTGGGAGCAGTGATTTTAACCAGGGTGTGGAGAGTGTCTTAGGAAGAAAGATAGATCCAAGCGCATTGGTTGAGCGAGCTGGCTTAGAAATACCTAAGTAGTAAGCCAAGATATCGAACCCAACAGTCTTTTTAATTTTAGTTTTTTATGGGACACGAAGTGCGTGTCCTTAAGTATATTTTAAAGGAGTCACACAAGTGTTTGCTTGCCGAATTGTTTTTTTATTGGTTTTTATTAGTGTTTGGAATTTACAAGTTAGCTTAGCTAGTTCTTGTGAAAGCTCTGCCTCGAATTCTAAAGTAAATCAGGAATTTATAGCTAAAAAAGCTCCTTTTACGGGACAAGAAATTGTTCATTGGGTTAAAAATATAAATCGGAAAAAAGATCCATTTTTCCCGGTTAGTAAAATAACCCCTGAAAATGCTGAGCAAGCGGTAGATATCCTGTTGCGGGAAAGTCTGATTGAAATTCAAAAAATTGCGGATAGCTCTGAGAAGCCGACTTTTACAAACTTAGTTTTAAAAATTGAAAATGCTTTAAGGCATTACAGTACTTTTAGTGGACTTTTTAGTGCTGTTGCTTCAACCAAATCAGCTGAGTTTGCAGAAGTTAGAGGTCGAATTGGCAGTAAAGTTTCTGAATTCAATCGAAATTTCACAAACAATGAAAAACTAAGAGAGAAAGTGTCTGTCCTTCTTAAAAATATGGAAAACAGGAAACTTTCTTTTGAAATGAAAGATATGCTTAAGGGCTATAAAGAAAGTTTTCAGAAGCTTTCAAAAGAGAAAGAAGACCGCCTAATAGAAATCGGAGAAGAACTTCGTCAACTTTCCACATTGTTCTCAAAAAACTTAATGGACTTTAAGGAAAATGCCTCGATTGAGTTTAAGTTAGAAGAGTTAAAAGGTTTGTCCGCTGAACGATTGGCAGCCGCAAAAGCTCTTGCTGAGAAAGAGTCTCGTAATGATTATCTTTTTAAAACCGACAATGACACAGTCATGGCATTTGTTACTACTGTAGAGAGTGCAGAAGCGAGGGCTAAGTTCTATAAATTACTTTCATTAGAAGGTTTGGGAGATAAAGAAACTGATAACCTTCAAATTATTAAGAGAATGCTTCTACTAAAAGAAGAAGCCGCTAAAATTGAAGACTTTGAATCTTATGCTGCCCTTTCTATTAAAAATAAAGCGGCCCCTTCTGTGGAAGAAGTTAAATCCTTTTTAGAGCGTCTTGCAGACATTTACTATTACAATGCGAAGAAGGAAATTGAGCAATTAAGAAGTTTCAAAGAAGAACACACAGGCTCTAGAGAATTGAAAGCTTGGGATCTAAGTTATTGGCGTGAAAAGCTTCAAGAAGAAGTTACGGGAGCCTCTGATTTGCAGATGATGCCATATTTTGAGTTTTATACTTTTCAGAGAAAGTTTCATGAGAGAATGGAGCAAATTTATGGAGTTGAAATTCGTGAACGTAAAGATTTAGACGCTATTAATGAAGATGGACAAGTTTTTGAGCTATTAAAAGACGGCAAGCTTTACGCTTATTTTATAACCGATATCTTTGAACGAACTGGAAAAAGAGGTGGAGCCTGGATGAGTCAGGCTAGAACTGGTTACCGTGATAAAAATTCTATTCGTAAGATACCTACTGCGGTAATCAATTTAAACATTAAAAAAACTCCAGAAACTCAAGATTCCAATCTGATGTTTCCCAGTGAAAGCATAACATATGCCCACGAATTTGGTCATGCTCTACATTTAATGCTAAGTAATACCCGCTTTATGGATCATTTCGGGGTTAAAGTTCCTTGGGATGTTGTGGAGGTACCTTCTCAGTTTAACGAAAACTTTGTTCTTGATAGAGACTTTATCAAAACTTTTGCTTTTCATCATAAAACAGGGGAGCCAATTCCAGATTCGTATATTGACAGTTTTTTAAGTTCTAATCAGTTTTTTGCTGGCTTCTCAGGTTTGTCTCAAGTGAAGAGATCGCTACTGGATTTGGAAGTCTATTCTAGAAATGCCTCTGAGATTACTGATCTGATTGCTTTTGAAGGAGAGTTTTCAAAAAAGTTTAATTTGATAGATCCTTCAGGTCTTTCGGGCTCCTCTTTAGCTAGTTTTTCTCACATTTTTGCGGGTGGATATGCAGCTGGCTACTATTCGTATAAGTGGGCTGAAGTCATTGAAGCCGATGCCTTCTCCATTTTTCAAAAAGAAGGTTTAAACAATCCTGAAACGGCAAAGCGTTGGATCGATAATGTTTTGTCTATTGGAGGTAGTAAAGACTTTGATAAAGGCATCGAAGCCTTTTTAGGGCGTAAGATGGATCCGAGCGCATTAATTAAAAGAAGTGAGCTTGAGCTTCCAGAAGAAGATTAAATTGTAAGACAGTTTTTTGATTTTTATTTAGGGCCTTTTATTTAAAATAATTCGGCCCTTTTTTATGAATTTGTTGCTTCGTAGCTTCTCTGGATCTTTCATACAGATAAACACAAAGGTTTAAAAGCAATATTTAGCTATGAGTCCGTAAGACTTGGTAGCCATTCTGAAAAAGCATCTTTTGCTCTAGCCACTACCTTTGCACGTTTATCTTTTTTATTCATTTTCCTTGGGGCTTCAAATTTGGGAAAGAGGCCAAAGTTAATGTTAGTTGGTTGAAACTGTTCTTTTTCTTCCCAATTAATCGCATTACACAATGAGCCTAAAGCGGACTCTCTTGGTGGTGGGTTAAAAGCCTTATCTTTTAGCTTTTGATCTACAAAGCGAGCCACCAATAAACCAATACAAGTGGAGTCAAAGTAGCCTTCACAGCCAGTAACCTGACCGGCAAAAAATAGCATTGGATCTTTTTTGGAGCTGAAATCTGAGTTTAGTTTTAAGGTTGAGTTGATGTATAGATTTCTGTGAATACTTCCTAGTTTCAAGAACTCAGCATTTTCTAAGCCAGGAATCATTTTAAAAACTCGTTTTTGCTCAGGGTAGGCCATCTTCGTTTGAAAACCAACCAAGTTATAAGCCGTTGCTTCTTTGTTCTCTTGGCGTAGTTGCACCACTGCATAAGGTTTTTCGTCAGAATTTGGATTGGTTAATCCCTTTGGTTTCATGGGGCCAAAAGCTAGAGTCATATCTCCACGATTAACGATTTCTTCGATAGGCATACAGGCTTCAAAATAAGGAGTGTCTTTTTCGAAGTCCTTAGCCTCAATTTTACGAGCCTTTTTGATCTCTTCAATGAAGGCATAGTATTGTTCTTTGTTTAATGGACAGTTGTAGTAATCCGCCGTTCCTTTGTCCCAGCGGGATTGCTTCCAAGCGATGTCTGTATTGATAGAATCAGCATCTACGATTGGAGCAATGGCATCGAAGAAATATAAAAATTCATCACCGAAATGATTCATCATACTTTTAGCCAAGGAGTCTTCGGTTAGAGGGCCGGTGGCGATCACGGTAGGTCGAGGCACATCATCAATTGAATCCACTTTTTGCTCTATCACTTCGATGTTTGGATGGGATTTAATTTGCTCGGTGATTGCCGCACTAAAACGTTCACGGTCAATTCCTAATGCTTGCCCAGCAGGAACAAAGGCTTCTTTCGCAGCTTTAAGAATGTAAGAGTTTAATTGCGAGGCCTCCCATTTCATATGACCGGGAGCTGAAGCTGGATCTTCGGAGCCAAAAGAGTTTGAACAAACCAACTCGGCAAACTTATTGGTTTTATGGGCAGGGGTCATAGTTTTGCCACGCATTTCAAATAGCTTTACTTTATGTCCAAGATTGGCTAGTTGCAGCGCACATTCACTACCAGCAAGACCGGCTCCAACAATATGAACTGTATTTTTATCTGTATCCATGCTACTCCTTAGGACATGAAGAAGAAAGACCGCTCAAAGGGGTTTAACCAAGCCTCTGATCTAATCCATAACCTCTTTAAAAAAGATAACACAGCTCTATCACAACAGTTTTTGAGATGGAAGCTCTGGCATCATTGGAGGGAAGTTGTAGGGGAGAACATTGGAAAAAATACAGATCCGGTGGGCTACTATCGCCGCACTTTGTATGTTTGGGTAAAGAGCTCTACTTGGCTTCAAGAAATGACTTTCATGGAGAAAGTATTGGTGCAAAAGGTAAATAACTACCTTGGAAAAGAGTGGGTCTCACGCATTCGTTTTACCATGGATCGAAAGTCTGTCCCTGAACAAGCAACGGCTTCTCAAGAGATGAAAGATTTTATTTCGAAATAGCTTTGAAGAGTCTATACTTTTTAGAAGATTAATGACATTACCAAATCCAACGGATGTAATACTCCGTCAACTTTTTTACAATAGATTCACTATTTTTTTTATTGCTATTACTTCTGATTTTTAGAGCCTGATCAAAAAGTTTTTGCTCTTCTGGACTCGTATTGTCTTTTTGTAAGCTCTTCCAGGATTGTTCAAGTTCTGAAAAATTCTCCGCATGATAATTAGGGAAAGTTTCATTGAAAGCCTCTAACACATATTTATCTGACATTTTTAATAAGATTTTTAAGTCCCTCTTAGAAAGAAAATATTTAAGAATCCAGCGAAAAGATTCTAATCTAATTTTACTTAAATAGCTGAAATGCATATTTTCACCAACTTTGTCGTGATGTAAGGCTAAAATTTTACCAATACTTAGTGCTTCTTCGTCTATTTCCTGGTTTAATACTTTTTTCCTTAAAATGTAATTTACCCACATTCCATCCATATCTCTCAAGACCAAGCCCTCGATCTTTAGGCTCTTTTTATTTATAGCTAGTAACATATTTTGCTGATGCATCTCGGTCGAAAGACCAGAGTCGAGAGTAATTAGGTTGTGTAGCTCTAGAACGGGTTTCGCTAGTTCATTCCAAGTAAATTCCAATTTATCATTATAGTGAGACTTTCTATATAATTTATCAATTAAACGTTCTCCTCTATCGGCGGCTATTATTGACATCCACGGCACAAGAAAAACGTCTTTGTTTTCTTGTAAGTCTTTAGGTGTACTCCTGTAAATAAGCCCATGTGCTAGAGACTGGTTAGGAATAATTCCAAGGCTTTCATTAAAAAAACTCCAAAATTTGTTACTTTGTTTTAACTTTCCTTGGGTCTTTGATTTGAGTTCGGTTAAAATGTCATTCACCTTAACGGCCCTAATTAGTTTGTATTTTCCAATACTTCGGTGAAAGAGGCCGATATCTTGCAAGATAGAAGTCTTTGCAAAAAATGAATCTTCAGGTCGACCTTTTTTTGCAACAAAAAGAGATCTAGGAGATGAGCTTGGCATTGCTACCCAAGTTGTTGAGTCCCTTTGGTATTGTTTGCTTATTCTTCGAATAGCATTCACTTCTAATGGATGTATAAAGTAGCGATAATAAGTTTCTCCATCTTTCTCGATATGAAATAGTTTTTCGTTCTGGCCAAAGTTAGCAGAAATGACCTTAGTGTTTAGTTCTGTCTCAGGAATTAAAAAGCTTGGGACTTCAAAGGCTTTAGCTGTTTGTGGAACGTATTCTTCAGGAAGGCTACCGGAGAATTTCATATTTGGAAATAAGAAGCTTGCCATGTGAGATGGATGATGGAAAATGGGCATTTTTCCTTGAGCTTCTTGTTCTGAATATAGAAACTCTGGTCCAAAGCTATCTTGTAATAATTTTTTTCCTTCACTTGCAGAGATATTGCATTTTCTTTTGTTAGGCTCATTACTCAAACTTATTTGAGGTCGTAAAAAGGAATATGTTAAGAGCAATAGCAGAAAAAGCTTATTCATTTTTTGCACTTTTCCCACAGCTTATTAAAGGTTTCTCTGCGCTAGCTTCAGCTATCAATTTGATCAAACTATCTAGGTCTCTAATGTTTTGAAAAAAGTAGTTCTTCGTAAAAGCTGACCATCTAGGTGGGCTTAGGTTTTTCCTAATAAATAAAAAATCGATTAAATCTCTTCCAATTCGCCCAACAGCATCTGAAAAAGGGTGGAGTTTGTTGGCCCATATATAATGAGCTTTGGCAGATAGTTCAATTGGATCGTAGTCTTTGTTTGTCTCTTTCGCTAACCAATTCAGAAACCAAAACCAATCATTTTCAAGACTACTAACCCGTTGGTGGGGTATGTATTCGATGTAATCCCAATCTCTAAATATTGGACCTTCATTGTAAAATGAAAATAAGTCAAAGAAAAATCTTTCCCAGCTTTCTGCTGTGGAGAAATCTTCTTTTCTGTTTTTTACTAAGTATTCAGTAATTTTTTGATTTGCAGCGATTGTGATTTGACTGAGTTCATTTCCATAGGCATACAATCTCTTTGAAGATGATTCCATTGTATGCTCACCACGAGCACTTCTTGATAGAGCTTTTACTCCATCAATTCTTTTTGTGATCAGTTCATCAGTTTCCTCAAGAGGGTATAAAGGAACTTTTGACGTTTTTCCTATAGACCTAAAAAACTCTTCGATGGCATGATAAAACTTAGGCGAGTAGCCAAACCACTCATGGTTGACGTTTTCAGAGTCTCTAAAGTGTTTTATAGTTTTTTGAGGGAAAAACTGCGATTCCTTTTGAACGGTAGTGGCCAATAAGGACTCAGTAATTTCTATGTCTCGTTTCAAAGTTCTTGTTCTTAGCGCTTGTAAATTACTGTCGTCGACAATGTTGCCAATTCTAGAGGTCGCGAGTTTTTCTTCTTTCTCCCAGAAACTTGGATAGTTTCCATTTACATTCAAAAGAAAATTCTTTCTTGTAACTATTTGATGAACTATTTGAGGATCAGTAAAATAGGAAGTGATTTCATTATTTAATATATCAAAGTATAGTCTTTCAGTTGGATGACTTGGGCTTGTTTCTATTTGTCCATTCTTTATCCTAATAGGTCTAATTAATCTTGAAGGGCGGTTCTTCTCCCAAAAATGAACGTACCTTCTTAGATTATCATGTCCAATTCTATATTGGTGCATAGGCTCTTCAATAAATCCACCATGATCTAAATACTGATTGAAATTGTCATAGAATTTTGTACCTCGATAACCCCTGGTAGGAGTGGATAAAAGAACTGTTTTGATGTCTTTGGAAGCATTTTTCCAGTTGGGATTATTTTTGTAAAATGCCTTAATAATGTTTTTTGGAACGCTCCCTGCGTAGCCATAGTCAACAATTACCAATTTTTTTAGGCCAAGCAAAATATCTTTTTTGGTGATTCCTACAGTCTCTAAAACTTTTAAAAGTTTTTCTGGATCTTCTCTTGAGACAGGACGGGAAATAGGTAGATTTGTCAAGCTTCCTTCAATTACACCATTTTTTTGTAAAGAATTAAGTCCAGTATATAAGAGATCTGCATCTCTTCCTAAAATTAGGAAAATTGTTTTTGGTGAATCATGTTTTAAGATATCTGGAATAAAATATTTGAAGATGGCTTTTTCGATAAATAAAGCTCTACTCGCAAACAGGTAATTATACCAATTCAGATAATTGTTAGGGCTTGAGTTTGAATTTGCTTTATTAATTAAAGTTTGAATGACATTAAACTGTGTTTTTTCCGTTCTAAGCATTGAAAGCATTTCTTCAATTGCCATACTTTCTTCTACGGGATGGAAGGGGCTATGAGACTTTTTTAGTAACTCTTCCCAAAAACTTTTTTCTTTCTTTTTAAATACGATTTTAATACTTTGTTCTTGCTGGGATGGATGAATGTACTCAGGCTTATCGTCTAACATAATGATTCGATTAGGGATGGGACGATTCCCAGCCTTAAGATTTTGGAGAATTGAAAAGTCCTCATTTTTTAAAGATTTCCATAGGGACATTGATTGAGGGTGTACAACCAAGCCTAAGTCTTTATAGATTTTACCTTCTCTAGCCATCATTGGGTCCATTAATTTTGAGTAAGCTATTACGGCTTCGGACCCAAAGGCAACATTGCACAACTTGGAAACGGGTATTCCATCAACCATAATTGCATCTAATACCGCATTTAACCTTGCTTGATGACTAAACGATAAGAAGGAGAAATTGATTTTACCTTCATTTTTCTTAGCGACTAAAAACTTCAAAAAGTCTAAAGCACCTGGGCGAACATAGTAAGTTCTTTTTTTATAAACTTTCTCGTCGGGGTAGTAAGCTGAGATGTTAATTTCTTGAAGGCTTGGTTTTAGTTGGCCTTCCACTATTTCAAATTCTTGTTCTCTTTGGATAACAGTTTCATCTAAGTCTAAAACCACATGGGTGATTGGAGCTGCGGATAAATGAGAGCTAAATGCAATCAACAACATTAAAATGTTAAAAAATGTCAATTTCATTATTGAAACCATTTAAAAACTCCCTAAAAAACCAATTTAATATCAATTTCAAAATTTCTATTTGGAAAATTATTTTATAGATACAGTTGTTTCAGTGTTTTAAATAAGGAATTTTAGAGTTTTAAAATGAATTTATGAGTGATCACAATATAGACATATAATATTTTGAAAGATTAGTGGTAATTGGGAAATTATTCCAATGATGAAAGATTCTTGTTTTACACATATGTTTAATATTACCTAGAAAATAGCTAACTTTAATAAAGCTTTGTTCGAAAATTGTCTTAGGCAAAAAAGCTGCTTCCTAGTGATCAGCATTGAGGCCCAATTTTGTCGGGACGACGATAATATATACACTGTGGGAGAGGGCGGTGGATTTTGGTTTCAATATTCCTTTAGAATTTATAAGTAATCTGGTGGTTTTTGCTGACTCAGTGGCTTTTTATTGAGGCTTCATCTACTCCTTAAAGTGTGTCCATTTTAAGTTGTTGAAAAAAATCTTTAATCAATACGGCATTGGAATTGCATTATTATTTAACTATGAACTGTAGAATGCTCAATGAAGACCAGATTGGTAAAGAGAATAGGCTTTTTTCTAAAAAAAGCCTGCTACAGTGTACTCTTTTTTTATGTTTTCTGGTTTTCGTAAGCCATCTCAATGCAGCACCGAGTTCCTACAAGTGTAGTGGCTCATCAAGTTTGAAGACTCTACCAGTAAAGCTTTCTAACGGGTCTGTCTTAGAGCTTTCTTCAATTAGAAAAACTCAGCTTGATGGTATTTATGCTCAGTTAACTCAATTGACAGCTGCCTTTGTTAATGAGCCAGTGAGTATTGCCTGGGGAAATCCTGGAGGAGTTTATGGGCCGTGTGGTGCGAAGGCAAATATCATTCGCTATTATCTAGCGACGGGGAAAAAGCATGTACCAGAGTTTGGTTTTTTTGAAGCAGATAATGTGGCGAAAAAGCTTGAGACTTCCACACCAGAGATTGCTTCTAGTCTGATGATTGATCTCTATTCTCTTGATGGCATTCGATTTGACTATGAATTTGTAAAGCCCTCTGCGGATTCTTATGTTGCTACCGGTGTTCGCGGAAAGGTATCCTGGGGCAGTCACAAGGCGGCTGTTGTAAATGTAGAGGGAGAACTTAAAGTGATTGATCCTCTCCTTGAAGCGCCACTTAGTATTCAGCAATGGATTCGTACTTATGTTAAACGAACTAAAGAGGTTCCTTATCTTAATAAAGAACAGGCGCAAGACCTTTCTGTTGCTATTTATGAGCCAAGGTTTCGAGATAAATTAAAAGGTTTAAAGATTGGTTATACACTATCACCGGAGTACTCCCTTCAAACGGCGAATGCTTTAGATTTAGCTTCTACTTGGAGAAAGCAATTTCAGGAGAAGAACCCGTTTTCTGAGAAAGAGTTTAATGAGACTGAATTGGACCAACTAATCCACGGTCTTCGCTTGCGAGTTAGACGTCGTGAATAAAGTTTAGCCGATCATACACCTGACTTTAATCCCAAATTTGTAGAATAAAAATTGCGAATCTAATTTAGTTTTAGCTGGATGGATTACTTAAAGTAGTTAATTTAAAAGTAAAAAACCATTATCTATCTGGGGTGGAAATTGGGGAGCTCTTAATTTTTATTGCAGACTCTATCTCTCCACTTGTTTATGAATTTCTCAGGAGCAGCATGATTGCCTTTCCAAATGATTTCAAAGTGAAGGTGAGCGGCTTGACTCCTACCGGTGGAGCCACTGTTACCAATTTGGTAGTTTGCTGGGATTCTTTTACCAGCTGTGATTTTACCAAATTTTGAAAAATGCATGTATCTGGAGAACAGTCCTCCACCATGATCTAACATAACGTTGTTACCAGGACTGGTCATAAAACCATTATAAGCCACCTCTCCTGGTCCCATAGAGTAAATTGGTGTTCCAAGCCATGCTCTTAAATCAAGGCCTGTGTGATAATAGGTTTTTCCACTCGCTAGTCTTCGGGCTCTTCCGTAGGGAGAAACTCTTTTGGAGTTCACAGGAAGTTGATAACAAAACGAATCAACCATTCCATTTACTCGTCCTAAAACCTCTTTGGTGATTTTTCCTTCTTGTTGTTTTTTTAGATCTTCAACCGAACCTAGTTTTTCTTTTACGGCACTCGGTAAACGAAGGCGTTTGGCCTCGTTAAGTTCTTCTCTCTGAATTGTAAATCTCTGTCTTTTCCAAGCAAGAGTTTTTGGGCGAAAATAAGAGCGAAGGCTTTCTCTCCAATCGGGATAACTTGATTCTGTTTGAGAAATATAAATTGGATTAGGGGAGTACACGGAAACAACTGCCATTTCTAGGTTTGAACCTTGAATCTTTGAAAACTCTTTGTGATTTAAGAAATAAGATGAACTTGAGCTTTCTAAAAGAATTAACTCTCCACCAAATAGTTGCTCTTGCTGCAAGAAAGCTGTGCCATCTTCCAGTTGAAACTTCGCCGTATGTACAACAGGAAAGCATAGAAAAAAGCTTAAGCTAAACAAATAAGCCAAGGCTGGATAGCGCTCAATATTTTTCCCTAAATTTTCTATGAAATTAGAAACTACACCCACCATATTAGTCTAACATCGGCACCGCCAGAAAAGAAGAAGGACATCGGTCGAGTTTTGCGCCTTGTTAAAAACTTGGTTTAGGTACAAAGATGTGATTTTAGGTATTTAGCAGCTATAATGTTGGTCTTTGTTTTAGAAAAAGAAGGAGGTTGAAGGGGAGAGAACACTGGAAAAAAGTGGCTATCAAACCAGGCGAAAAAGCTCTTACACGAAAGTTTGGAATCAAGACATGATTCCGTTTATGTAATTTTAATGGTTTTACTCTAGGAAACGAGCCTTTTCTTCACTAGTGGCGATTCTACATGTTTCTCTTTTTCCAAAAAAACTATAGCGGTTTCTGGCAATGAGCTGATAGAAAAAATCTCGAATGAACTTAGGGAATACCTTGAAAAGGTAAAAGACTTTTCCCCCAAAAAATAGGCGAACCGCGATTTCAATAATGGCATCGGACTCTTCGTACTTTTTTCTAAATTCATCAATATAGACAACGCTATTTAGATCATCAAGATTATAAGATTTTGCGGTTTCACCTTGTAATGGTGCAAAATAAAAAAGTCTTTTTCTATCATATTTTAAAATGAAATTAACTGCTCCATTGCATAGATTGCAGTACCCATCGAAAAAAACTATGTTTTTGTTATTCATGGACTCTCCAGGATAGTATTTTATCTTCGTAGTCTATGTGTTCTTCTTTTATTTCGAATTCAGTTGAAAAAGAATACTGGTTTCAAGTTTCGTGTTAGGAGTAAAAAAAAGAGCAAGCTTGCGCTTACTCTTTTTCATTTTCTTGGATGCTTGTTCTTATCACTGCTTTTAAAGTATTGTTGTAGCTTTTTGCTCCAAGTAAACGCTTAAGGCTGTCATGAAGGGAAGAGTCGTTGATTAATGCTCCTAAGGTACCTTCACCTTTGTCAATTTTATCTAATACATTGTTTAAACGTTTCGCGGCTACACTAATTTCTGTACCAGTTTGGTTGTCGTTAAACGATTTGGTAACAGAACGGAGGTCTTTGGCGATTAGTTTTAATTCTCCTGCTGTATCTTTAAAACCTGTCATCATTTCTTTCACTTGGCCTTCGCCATTTACATCCGTCAGAATTTGATCTAGCTTCTTTAAAATACTGAAGACACGGTCTATTTCCGATGCTTGCGATGAAATCATACTTAGGAAGTCTTCTTCGCTGTTTGCTGCAACAAATTCTCCTTCTTTTAAAACTAGATCGGAGTCTCCTGGTTCGATGTAAATGTATTTGTCACCCAATGCACCTTTGGTACGAACATCTGCAATAGAACCTTTGGTGATTTTGTTTTGAAATTCTGAGTATAGACGAAGAGTTACAACTAAATCCGTGGAGTCTTTATCAAATTCAATGCTTTCTACGTTACCCACTGGGAAACCTAAAACTTGAACCACACTTCCAGGTCCTAAACCGGTTACGTGTTTGAATTTTGTTTTTAAACGGTATTGATCTGCAAATAAAACCTGATCACCGCTAATAGCAAAAATTGATATTACAAGTAACATCACACCTAAAAATACGAACACACCAACTTTAGCGTTAATTTTCTGTTCTTTCATTAGCGCAATTCTCCTTCAATGAATTTGCGATAAGTTTCGTTGCTGCCAGAGTTCATCTCTTCATGTGTAACTCCGGCTTGAACGATTCCATCAGCCACAATCACGGCGCGATCGCAAACTCGTGCCGCTGTGGGAATGTCATGAGTTACAAGCATTGACGTAACTCCCTTGGCTTTTAGTTCCATGATTATTTCTTGAATACGAATTGTATTAAATGGATCTAAACCTGCTGTAGGCTCATCATATAAAATTACTTCAGGCCCCATAATGATGGACCGTGCAAGACCAATTCTTTTTTGCATCCCACCTGATAAATCAGCAGGGTAGAGATGTTCCGTATTAGGCATATGTAGTTCATCTAAGGTATCAACAATGCGGTTACGGACTTCAATGTCATTCATATCTGTATGTTCTAATAAAGGATAGGCCAAGTTTTGGTAGACACTCATAGAGTCAAACAAAGCACCACCTTGAAAGACATAGGCCACTTTTTTACGGATTCGGACTAGCTCTGACTCTTTGAATTGTGCAATGTCTTCACCATTGATCAGGATTTGTCCTGAGTCAGGCTTTTCTAGGCCAATCAAAGATCGAAGAATCACAGACTTTCCAATCCCTGATCCACCAAGTAGTCCAAGGCATTCCCCTTTTTTTACCGAAAAATTAATGTCTTTATGTACGACCTTGTCGCCGAAACTTTTTCTAAAATGTTTCATTTCAATTACGGCATCGCTCATCACTACACCTTGTAAATAAAGAATAAGAAAAGTTTGGTTAATACAAAGTCAGATAAGAATATTAAAATGGAACCGGTTACCACCGCCTTGGTGGTGGCAATTCCAACGCCTTTTGTACCATTGCTTACATTCAAACCGTAATAACAGGCTGGTACTGAAATGCAAAAACTGAAGAAGGCAGTTTTACCGATACTCATTAGGTAGTCATGGAGCTTTAAAAACTCAACAACCTTGGCGTAATAGAAACCACCATCTAAACCTAATTGGGTAATTCCGATTAGGTAACCACCGAAAATTCCAAGAGTGATGGCGAACAAACTTAATACTGGTAAGCCAACGAACAAAGCTAAAACTCTGGGGATTACAATTTTTTTGATGGGTGAAGTTCCTAAAGCACGAATGGCGTCAATCTGTTGAGTTACAACCATTGAGCCAATTTCTGAAGCGATACCTGCACCCACACGACCGGCAACTACCAGCGAGGCAAAAACCGGGCCTAGCTCACGAACGATAGAAGTAGAAACGATTCCGGGGATGTAAGGCTTACCGCCAAATTTTTCAAGGCCAAGCCCAAACTGCATGGCCATCACAGCACCTGTACTGATTGCTGTTACAAAAACTAAATTTTGGGAACGTATACAAAGAAGGTAAAGTTGTTCCACAAAAAGATTTCCGTAAAAGGGGCGAAGCTTTATCTCATTAATAATTTGGCCAAATAAGCGACTGATGCCTCCAATGGTATTGAAGAAGGCAAAGGGAAGACTTCCTAAGTTTAAAAGAAGCCCTTTCATTTTATGGCGCCCTCAATTGATCGAGGAAGTTTTTGAAATTACTTTCGGTGTTTGGAAAAGTTTTTTCTACGCCTACGTGGCTGATTAGATAATTGCAGTTGTTTTTTTTGAAAATTAGCATTTGTACTAAAACTGGTACGCCATCAATCTTTACCAGCTTTCTTGTATTTAAAGCGGCTCTAGAATTATAGGTGATCTCTTCTTTGGAGATTTCTTTTTCGATATTCATACCTGTAAAAGCGGTAGATTCTAGGTTTTCTATGCTGGGATCGGCAGGGTCGAAGCAGGAGCTTTTTAAGCTAATCGAATTTCCTGATTTTTTATCTACGAAATAGGCATCAAGATTTTCAGCGTCTCTTCTTTCAAAACTTCCACCTGGAGATTTGTAAACAAGGCCTTCGGCACTCTCTGTTTCAGGGGCTACATCTATAGACACGCAACCAATTACAGAGAAGCAAAACGCTATGAGTAGGATGTGTTTTTTTAAATCCATTTTGAAGTTTTTCCTGTTGTAAATTACTATGGAATATCACTAACTTATCTATCGGAAGCTTTCACCGTTTTATTAATATCCCACTCAATCAATGTAAAGTTTTTACCTGATTCTCTACAGAGGTCTAGGGCTAAATTCTAAATTGTCTTTTTTGCCTGATCCATAAACATAAAGGGACTTTTTCTAACACTATCCTTTTCATTTTTTATACATACTTTGGTCCTTAGGAAGTTTTCCTTCAGTAAAAGGTCTGGGAATAAGCCTATTGCTTAGGCAAACATGAGAAAGGTCTAGTCAAAAAATCGTTTCGTCAGAACTGCGTCAGTCTAGATGTCATGGTTTCGTCGTTTTTTCAGAAAATTTGGGTCTAGTCCTGGGCTCAAATGGCAGTGAACTGCATTTTACTCAAAGGCCTAGTTGGCATCCTTTGTGCTATAGAAAAGGGTGAGGGGTGATTTTTGCCTGGATTTAGGATGATGGTCCAAGCAAAAGCTTCCTAGAAGGGAAACTTAGTCTAGGAAGAAAAGAGCAGTAACTGACCAGAGAAGGAATTTTAGTTTGTTACGAATACTATTGATAAATCTATTTGTGATTTCTGCATTTGCTCAAACAAATGTGACGATCAATGAAGTTGGCGGTGCAAGCCAGTTTCAGTTTGATGGTCATAAAACTTGGGTCTATCAATTGAACGAAAAGAAAGATCATGTTGAATTACTTCTACCTATTTTAGATCCAAAAGCAGCTAAGAAAATCTCGTCTTATAAAAGCTCAGTTTTATCGAAACTTGTTGTAGAGAAAGACACAGAAACTAGATCTCGTATTAAATTCTATGTGAAGAAAGACATTGATAGTTTTGATTACCAAATGGAAGACCCTTCTAGGTTGATCATAGATTTCTTCTTAGATGAAAAGAAAAAACAAGCGAGATTAAAGAAAGAAAAAGCAGCAAAACGTAATATTGCTAGTGAGTTGTCACCAAAAGTAGAAAAAGTGAAAACTCCTGAGGAGTTGGAAGCAGAAAGAAAGGCCAAGGAAAAAGCCGCAATGGATAAGTTAATGGCTGAGCTTTCTCAAAACAATCAAGGTACTTTTGACGGTGGAGATCCAAACTTTGAACGCTTCACAATTGCTGACTATGAAATTAAAGAATCTGCAATTATTGCTAGTCGTAAGAATATCTACATCCAATATCCGTTTTTAATTCAGAAGAATAAAATACTAGATAAGGTTTTAGAAAAACCACCTATTTATGAAGTGAAGTTTCATGATAAAGAAGAGACTAAGCAAGTTTTGTTATTAAAAAAGCTTTTTGATAAAAAAAGACATTCCGTATTTATAACGACTTTAAAGTTTTTTAGAGATAAATACCCAAATTCTAAATACGATCAAATTGTAAGGTATTTAGAAGCAGACACATATTATAGTCTTTGGAAGAGAGACAATGAGGGAGTGGATTTACAAAAGGCTTTGGCACTTTATCAATCTCTCTTGAGTGATTATCCAAAAAGTCCATTGGCTGAGAGAACAAGATTGCTAATCGCTTACTCTTATTTAAACATTGGTGACAATTTTGGAGCTTTAAAGTCCTTCATTCAAATGATCAATACTGATCCTAAAACACCTTATAAAAATGATTTAAGAATCAGTATTGGTGATGCTTATCGAGATTTAGCAAAATACGATGATGCCTTAGACACTTATCGTGTGATTTATCTTGATGATAAAGCAGGTGATAAAAGAATCGAAGCAAAATACAAAATGGGCGATGTGTATGCGCGTAAAAAAGATTACAAGCGTTCCATCGCTTCCTACAAAGATGCCATTAAAGAGTTTCCAGAGCATGCCAAATACTTTCCAAATGCCTTTTACAATATAGCTGAAAGTCAGTTTTGGTTAGGAGAATATCGTAAGAGCTTAGACTCCTATATTGCTTATGTTAGAAACTACCCAAAATCAGAACACGGTGGATTTGCGTTAACTAGGATTGGAGAAATACTAGAAATTCTTGGAGCAGATGAAGCAAAGTTCAAAGGAGCATACCTTGAATCTTGGTTCCGTTTTCGTTCTACACAAGGTGCTGATATTGCAAGGATTCGATTTATCAGTCAAATGATGCCAAAAATGAAAGCCAAAGCTGTGGAAGCTGCTCACCGTGAAGTAGAGTCTTATGTGAACAAATCGGAACTTCCTTTTATGAAAGACTTCACAACAATCATTTTATCCGATGGTTACTACAAAAGAGGTGAATTAGATAAAGCACTCTTTTTGTTGGAAGACTTTTACAAAAACAACTCAACAGCAACTACGCTTGATTTATTCAGAGACCGCATTGTTAAGTCGTTAACTCGCCAAGTTGAGCAAAAGGTTGAGCAAAAAAAGTTTGTAGAAGCCATTCAGTTTTACGGAAAGTATGCAGGAACTTGGTTACGTGATTCAGAGAGAGTTGACCTTAGATTTGCTCTAGGAAAATCCTTTGAAGAAGCTGGGGTTTTAAAAGAGGCTGATAAAATCTATCGTGCCACGGTAAATAGACTTTATGCTTTAGAGGGAACTGAGGAATTAAAAGAAAAGAAAATATTTGAAAACCTACCCAATATCGCTCAGTTAAATCTTCGTTTAGCCAATGTAAATGAAAAGTTGGGTAATTTAGATGAAGCTAGAAAATACATTTCAAGAAGCATGGAAGATTTAACAGCACTAAACCAAAACCTACAAGTAGAAGCGGTTTTGGTAAAATCCAATATCGATGAAAACCAGGGTAGATACGCTGATGCGGTAGATGGAATCAAGAAATTACTACAAAGCTGGAAGGGAAAACCAGAACTAATCCAAAAGCCTTTATTTAGAATGGCAAAATTGTTCGAAAAATCGGGACAAAATGTCCAGGCTCTTAACCCTTTGTCTAAGGTTTTGAATCTACATAAGGACACCGGATTGGTCGAGGACAAGCTTCTTCGAGACACTCGTGAAATGATGGCGAAAATTTATCTTTCTCAGGGAAAAGAGAAAGAAGCAGGACAGATCTTCGAGCAGTTGATTGCTGCAGCTAAGAAAGATCAGCCATTAAACGATGTTCGCTATAAATTAGGAGAGATCTACTTTTCTCAAGGTCAAATGAAAAAGGCCAAAGACATATGGACTGACTTGCAAAACCGAGCGAATGGAGAGTCTTGGTACCAGTTGGCCAAAGAGAAAATGGATAGCAAAGAATGGAATGAACAGTACGAGAAATATTTAAACCGACTACCGGCTAGTCAGCAGTAACTCAGGGAGGAGTTTTCGATGAGTCAGATGGAAAATGGACAGTTTTTAACAGCAGACCCAAAAATGTTTCGTATTTTACAAGTAGCGCGAAACATTGCCAATAGTCGTGCGTCTGTAATGTTGTATGGAGAAAGTGGTTGTGGAAAAGAGATGTTTGCAAAATTCATCCACCAAAACTCTTCGAGAACTGTACGTAGGATGCACACTGTAAGTTGCTCTGCGATTCCTGAGTCGCAATTAGAAATTGAAATGTTTGGTGTAGAGGCCAATGGTTTTGGAAACGGAACTACCAAGCAAGGTGCTATTGAAAGAGCGAATGATAGTACGCTTTTAATCAAAGACATCGAAAAACTACCTTTGCATTTACAAGCAAAACTTCTTCGTGTTTTACAAGAAGGTGAAGTAGAAAGAATTGGCGGAAAAACAACACATAAGGTGAACATTCGTTTGATCGCAAGTTCAAAAGTATCTTTACGTGAGTGCGTGGCTCAGGGAAAATTTCGTGAAGATCTATTTTATCGTTTAAACATCATCCCAATAGAAATTCCAGCGCTAAGAAATCGTCCTAAAGATATCGATCTTTTAACGAAACACTTCATTGCTGTATACTGTTTAATGAATGCCAAAAACCCAATTCAAATTAGTGAAGAGGCTTTGGCTAAACTGAGATTATGGACTTGGCCTGGAAATGTTAGAGAGCTAGAGAACTTAATTGAACGACTGGTTCTTTTAACAAACACTTCTGTGATTTTACCAGAGCATTTAAACAGTCCAGCTCCTTCTTCAAAAGCAAATGACCGTCAATTAAAGGCTGGTATGACAATTCATGAAGCAGAAAGAAGACTGATTTTAACGACTCTAGATTATACAAATCAAAATAGAACGAAAGCGGCCAAAATGTTGGGAATCAGCATTCGTACATTAAGGAACAAATTAAACGAATACCGTGAGGTTAATGCGATATGAGCATGTTTGATAAAACCACCAAAGCATTGGAGAAGTCATTAGACTTCATGCTACTAAGGCAGAACGTTGTATCTGCTAACGTAGCCAATGCGGAGACTCCTGGTTACAAGGCTAAGAAGGTAGACTTTGAAGAAAAGCTTAGTTCTGCCTTGGACTTGAATGGCCCAAACCAGATGAAGTCGGCAGCTAAGGGTCATTTTCCAGTGGGACACAACCACTTAAATGCCATTACAGCCGATGTATACGATAATCCAGACGTAGCCATGAACAACGATGGCAACACGGTGGACATGGAAAAAGAAATGGCCACCCTAAACGAAAACTCAATTCGTTATAAAGCAGCCACTCAGTTGATTAACAAAAAGTTAGGCAAGCTGAAGTATGCAATTACCGGAGGTAGATAATGGATTTTCTTAGCTCGATGAGAATTAGTAGTAGTGGTATGACCGCAAATCGTCGTCGAATGAACACGATTTCTTCAAACATTGCCAATGTGAATACTACCAGAACTCCAGAGGGCGGTCCGTATCGACGTAAAGATGTGGTGTTAGAAGCGATTCCTGACGCAAAATCTTTTGGTGAAATTTTAGATACCAACCAAAAGAAGCTAAACCGTGTGCAAGTGACAGACATTGCGGTTGATCAAACAGCGCCAAGATTGGTTTATGACCCTAACCACATTGATGCAAATGAACAAGGTTATGTGGCCTATCCAAACATCAACTTGATGGAAGAGATGGCCGGTATGATTCAAGCCACTCGAGCTTATGAGGCAAATGCCTCCGCTCTGGGTGCATCAAAAAATATGGCCATGACGGCATTAGAAATTGGTAGGTAATTAAAAGGAGAATTCCATGGAAGGAATTAAAAACGTAAACATCAAGCAACAGCTAGAACTCATGGGAATGAGTGCGAAGAAAAGCGCACAAACCCAAGGGAAAACTACGGAAGCTCCAGGTGAAAGCTTTGCCAAGTCTATGGATGATGCCATTTCAAAAGTAAATGAAATGCAAAAAACAGCAGACCAAAAGATCGAAGATTTAGCGACAGGAAAATCTAGCAATCTTCACGAAACGATGATCGCAGTGGAAAAGGCTGATATCGCTTTAAGATTAATGGTGCAGGTTAGAAATAAAATGATTGATGCATATCAAGAAGTAATGAAGATGCAGGTTTGATAAGGGGATAGGGATAAAATGTTTAGCAAATACATTAGTTTACTAATTGCACAATTTAAAGGTTTCTATAAAGACCTATCGCCAACGAAAAGGATGTCCTTGATCTTGAGTATGATCATGATCGCAGGTACTACAGTGGTGGTGGGGATTTTGATGTCTGGAAGAAGTCATGTGGCTCTTTTTACAAAGATTCCTGCAGACCAGTTACCAATCATTGTTAATCAACTACGCCAAATGAATATTCCCTACAAAGTGGAAAGCGGGGGAGAAACAATTACTGTTCCACCTGAACTATTGCATTCCACCCAAATGGCTATCATGTCTGAATCAACTGTGGGTAAGGCTGGTTCAATCGGTTTAGAACTTTTTGAAAAACAGGATTTTGGAGTAACTTCTTACGCGCAAAGAATTAATTATCAAAGAGCTCTACAAGGTGAGTTAATGAGAGCGATCAACTCTTTAGAAGTTGTTCGTAGATCTAAAGTGATTTTAGCATTACCTCCTAAGAAAACCTTCTTAGAAGAAGGCGGAGAGCCTAAGGCTTCCATCGTATTAGATCTATACCCAGGAAAAGCTCTATCTAAAAACCAAATCCGTGGTATCACAAATTTGGTTTCTGCTTCTGTTGAGAATTTACACGCAGAGAATGTTACTATCGTTAACTCTGTTGGTAAGGTGTTGTCGAAGCAAAGTGGTGGAGCTGCTGGCATGTCATCAGAGATGGCAGAAATAAAATCTAGAATCGAGTCTGAACTTGAGAATAGGATTGAATCTATCATCTCAAGAGTTGTGGGTACTGGTAAAGTAATTGCAAAAGTAAATGCAGACATTGATACGAGAGTTGTAGATAGCGTTGAGGAAATTGTTGACCCGGATAGAACAGCGGTATTGAGTACTCAAACTTCTGAAGAGAAAATGGCGGGGAGTCGTACAAACCCAGTGGGAATTCCTGGAGCTAGAGCCAATGTTCCTGGAGCTGAACAAGGCGGTCAAGTTGGTTTTAATCAAGATACGAGCACTGCCGTTAGCACAACCAACTATGAGGTGCCAAAGACAGTACGAAAAACTAAAGAAGCTCCTGGTGGAATTAAGCGCCTAAGCATTGCCGTATTGGTAGATGGTGAGACAGTTTATACAAGTGATGAAAATGGAGAGCCTTTAGAAGAGTGGAAATCTCGCACCGAAGAAGAGTTGTCCAAATATGAGTCGCTCGTGCAAAATGCAATAGGATTTAGTCCAAATCGCGGTGATACTATTAAGATAGAAAACATCCGTTTCCAAGAAGAAGACTTTACTCGCTCCGAGGAAATCTTGGACAACATTGAAATGCGTAAACTGATTTCTTATATTTTAAGATGGGCAGTGATTGCATTGAGTATGGCTTTATTCTTCTTCTTAGTGGTTAGACCTTTCATGCATTGGATTACGGATAGTTTCCAAGAATCGGTGGATGATATGTTACCTAAGACGATTGAAGAACTTGAAGAATTACAGGCCGTGGAAGGAAGTCTTCCTGGTATGGCAGGGGCATTGCCAGCACTGAATGATTCAGTTCACCCTGATAAAGCAGAATCTGAGTTATTAAAAGAAAGAATTATGAAATATATCGGCGAAGACGGCAAAAAAGCAGCATCTGCTCTTGGTATGTGGTTGATCCGTAAAGAACTTTAGGAAAAAGGAGAAACAATGATCCCGGCTCATGTTTCGAAAATTGAAAACATTCGTTTCGAACATCTAAAAGGTTTCGAGAAAGCAGCTATCTTAATTAACTATTTAGGATCGAATGCAGCTCAACTTTTATTTCAGCACTTAGAAGATAGTGATATTCGTAAGCTTATTAGTATAATGTCACGATTTCGCGTAATTCCTGTGGGAATTACTAAGAGAGTGTTGGAAGAGTTTTATGAAATGATTAGTGAATCAGAAGATTATATCTTTTCTGATGTTACCACTCAAAAAGACACGATCGTATCTGCCGTGGGAGAAGATCGTGCACGAGTGATTTTAGGTCACTTAAACATTGCTGGTGGTATTCATAATAAACTAGAAAGTTTAGAACTTGTGGATGCAAAGTCATTGGCAAACTTTTTAATGAACGAGCACCCACAGACAATTTCTGTGATTCTAGCGCATTTAGAGCCAGAGAAAAAAGGTGAGGTTTTAAAACGCTTACCTGAATCTCTACAGGCTGAAGTTGTACTTCGTTTAAGTAACCTTGAGTATATTGCTCCTGAGTTATTAACCGAAGTGGATACAGTTTTAAAACAAGAGCTACAAACCATGGGTAATGTAGAACAGTCTGCCTTGGGTGGGGTTCAGCCGGTAGCAGAAATGTTGAACGTGATGGATAAGAACACAGAAACCTCTATCATGTCTCGCTTGGAAGAAAAAGATCCAATCTTAGCCGAAGAAATTCGTAAATTGATGTTCGTATTTGAAGACATTATTAAAATTGATGATCGTGGTATTCAGGCGCTTCTTAAAGAAGTGGATAACCAAAAACTTCTTCTTGCTCTTAAAACAGCTCCAGAAGAAGTTAAAGAGAAAATCTTTAAGAACCTATCTAGTCGTGCTGCCAATATGTTACGTGAAGATTTGGAGAACCTAGGGCCAAGTAAGCTCTCTGACGTAGAGGGAGCACAGCAAGAGATTGTTAATGTTGCTCGTCGATTAGAGTCAGAAGGTAAGATCTTAATTGCAAGAGGTGGAGCAGACGATGCACTCGTTTAATCGTAAAATTATTAAATCCTTAGATGCGGAAAACACCGTATCTGAGTTTAAAGCAAAAAAAATCACTCATGAAGTGCCTGCCGAAATTAATAAAAGCAATCATTTTGAAGCGGAATTTTCTGGAGAAGCCGGTAGCTTCCGTATGGATGAGTTGTTAAAACAGCGAACAGGACTTAGTGAGCGTCGTCAACAAGAAGTGATGGTGGAAGTAGAGTCCAAAGTCATTGAAAAGTTGGCAGAAGTTGAACAGGATGCTTATCAAAAAGCCTACAACTTGGGAATGGAAGAGGGCAAAGAAGAGGGACTTAAGCTTGCTGAGGATCGAATTCATTCGAAACTAGCAGAATTGGATCAAGTGATTAACTCTTTGCAAGGCCTTCGCGAGGAAATGTACAAACTCAATGAGGTTGGAATTGTTGAGTTGGCCTTCAAGCTTGGGTCAAGAATCGCTATGCGTGAAATCAAGCAAGACCCAGCCTATATCTTTGATTGTGTTCGTGAAGTAGCCGATGGAATGCAGATGGATACCGAAGTGAATCTTCGCGTTTCCTTGGATGACTATGATTTCATCGAAGAGTTTAAAAATCGAGACCTTCGCAATAAAGAGCTTTTTAGTAAGATTAAATTGTACAAAGAAGAGAATCTGCAAAAAGGCGAATGTATATTTGATTCTAATCATGGTGTTGTAAATGCCACCCTAGAAAATAGAATCGAAAAACTTTGGGGGCGTTTGGTAGAAAGCTTTCCAAAAACTGAGCTAGGTCCGATTGTGAATGAAACTTACGAAATCCCTAAACGTGATGTAGTAAATGAAGTAGCAGATACTACAGACGAAAACCTACAGGCCGTCGCTGCGGAAGATACCATGGGTTCAGAGCAAGAAGCTCAAAGCCCTGTGGATGAAATAGAACAAAATACTTCCGATGAAGAAAATAACGAAGATTAATATTTAGGAAAACTCACGGATGAGCATTGCCATTAACTTTGAAAAATATGAAAGAATTGCTAAATCAACTCGTGTCTTGAAAGAGTCGGGCAAAGTGACCAGAGTGATAGGTTACTTGGTGGAAGGATATCTTCCAGGAGCAAGCATTGGTTCCATTGCTGATTTAGCACTTAGTAATGGGGATCGAGTAGAAGCTGAAGTGATTGGTTTGACAGACCAAAAAGTTTTGTTGATGCCATTTCGCGATGTACAGGGGATTCGCCTTGGTTCAAGCATTGTCTTAAAAAGGACAGTGGCCAACGTTCAGGTAGGTAGTGGTTTATTGGGTCGCGTAATCGATGCCACGGGTACTCCTATTGATGGTAAAGGACCAATTGTAACAACGGACGAGTTTCCAATTTATGAATCTTTCACCAATCCTTTAGAAAGACCACCAATTGATGAGGCACTACAATTGGGAGTAAGGGCTTTGGATGGGACCATCACCGTTGGTAAAGGCCAGCGAGTTGGGATCATGGCAGGTTCGGGTGTAGGAAAATCTGTTTTATTAGGGATGATGGCCAAAAACACTACCGCAGATGTTAATGTGATCGCATTGATTGGTGAGCGTGGTCGAGAAGTAAAAGAGTTTATCGAGAATGTATTAGGCGAAGAAGGGCTTAAACGAAGCATTGTCGTTTGTGTGACCGGTGATCAAAATGCTTTGTTGAGAAAAAGAGGAGCCTTTTTGGCGACAGCCATTTCCGAGTATTTTGCCAAACAAGGCAATGATGTTCTTTTAACTATGGATTCAGTAACTCGATTTGCTATGGCACAAAGAGAAATTGGTTTAAGTGCTGGTGAACCACCAGCGACTAAAGGATACACGCCTTCAGTTTTTGCTCTATTGCCAAAACTTTTGGAGAGAGTAGGGCGCTTTTCAAACGGGAGTGTTACAGGGCTTTATACGGTTTTAGTTGAGCAAGATGATATGGATGATCCAATTGGTGATGCGGTAAGAAGTATTGTAGATGGACATATTGTTTTGGATAGAAAACTTGCATCAAAGGCACACTTTCCTGCGATTGATGTTCTTCAGAGCGCCAGTCGTGTAATGAATAATATTGTGGATGCACCACATATGAAAAACGCCATGCGTTTGAAAGAGATGTTGGCAACCTACAAAGAAGCAGAAGATCTAATTAATATTGGTGCTTATCAACAAGGAACAAACCCACAAATTGATGAAGCAATTAATTTGTACCCAAGCATTATTCAGTTTTTAAAACAAGGTATGGGGGAGTCTACTGACTTCGCACAAAGTGTTCAAATATTAGATTCCATTGTAGGTTAGTTGAAGCATGAAAAAGTTTAAGTTTAAATATGAGAGTGTATTAAAACTTCGTGCCTCGAAGGAAGATAAAGCCAAGCGTGCCTATGCAGAAGCTCTAGAAAGAGAAACATCTGCGAAAAACGAAAAACAAAGCTGCATAGACAATGTAAAAAAATATCGTGAGTATATTGCAGCCCTTGAAAAAAACGGTCAAATTCACGAAATCATTAATATTTTAGAAATCATCCGTGGGACTGAGGCAAAAATACATTACAAAGAGCAAGAAATTCTCGGCTTGGTGCATATCACGAAGCAGAAACACCAAGTGTATTTAGAGCTTTATAAAGAGCGAAAAGCTTTGGAAAAGCTAAAAGAAAAACAATCCGAGGCCTACGTAAAAGAAGCCAAGAAAAAACAAACGCGTAAGATTGAAGACATGGTTCTTTCTCGTTTTGGTCGTGGAGAAAAATTTTAATCGCAAACAATCCAGTCTCAGGTCTCGTTAAGGTCGAGGTCTAAGTAGGTAAAAAAATCCCCCACTGATGATCTAGTACTGATCCCTTAATCACTTCAAATGCACGAAAATAGAGGCTTTCCCGTATACTGAAAGAGGTATGATCGCTAGCAAAAAGGGGCGTAATTTGCAAAATTCTTATTCTCAACATTTTCAAAAAAGAAAGCAAGTTTCTCGAGATGAACAAAACTCTGCAATGAGTTTGAGTAAGAGAAAATCAAATTTGCCTTCAAAAAGAAATAATAGAAAAAGAAAACCATTTCCGGTCGGAGCCTTGATTAGTTGTATCGTTTTATTGATTGCTTTCATTTATGCATTTGAGAATGAAGAGAAGATTGTTAAGTCTTTGAGTAAAATTGAAATTAGTGTTTTCGGTAAGGCAAAAGCTCAAGGAGAGCCTGCTAAAAAAGCCCCAAAACCAAAAAGTACTTTGGATAAATTCTCGGATGAAAAAGAAGCCAAGAAGGTAGCTAAGAAGACATGGACAGATGAAGAGATTGCATTATTTACGCAGCTAGAACAGAGAAAGTCTGAGTTAGATCAGAGGGAAGAGAATCTTAAAAAATTAGAAGTTGAGTTGAAGCAACAGCAAGAAGACATAAAAAAGAACTTAGCCGAGCTTAGAAAAATCAGAACGAAAATTTCACAAGGTCTCGAGCAGAAAATCGAAAAAGATGAAGAGAAAGTCGATAAATTAGTAGCGGTTTACTCAAATATGAAACCACAACAAGCAGCAAAAGTGATGGAAAAGATTGATGAAGAGCTTGCCATCCGAGTTTTAGCAAAAATGAAAAAGAAAAGCGCGGCAGAAGTTCTAAATTTATTAGAGCCTGAAAAAGCCAAGCGTTTATCTGAAAAATACGTTGGATATATATCCATGAATTAATTTGGAAATTTAAAAAGGGAAGGAGGATAAATGTTAGACGGGGCAATGATGCAAGTCCCACAAATCAAGCAGGCAGAGCCGATTCGATCAAAAACGAATCGGGATTCGTCGTTTTTGGATTCTCGAACGAATCTAAACGCTGATAAAAGAGAAGATAGCTTTCAAAAGAAGCTAGATTCTAAGCTTGATAAAGGGAATCGCAATCAAGACAAAGCTCCAGACAAACAAGCAGATTCAAAACTGCCTAGAGAGCGTGAGGATCACAGAGGTCCGCATGATTCAAAAATGGCAAGAAAGGAAATCGCACAAAAGCCGAAGACTAAAGAAAATACCGGCGAACAGAGTTCCGTTAATAAAGAAAGAGAAGATCTTTCTGAAGAAAAGAACTCTAAAGTACAAGCGCAAAATATCGACTACAATATGATGAATACTCAGATCCCTGAGATTCAACCTGCGATGCAGAAAACTGTAGAAGAGGATGCCGCTGCAAACATTGATGCGATGAAGATGAGTCTCTTGCAATGGAGTCAATCAAAAGAAAGACACCCAGTACTGAAGTTTATGGACTCAATGGAGAGTGAACTAGGTATAGAGCCAGACAGATTGATCTCGGCTTTTGGTGGCTTAAGTGACAAAGAGCTTTTACAAAATCCTGAAATGAGTGCCGAGAGTTACATTCAAGCATTGAATGTTGCCCCAGAAGGTCAGGAACGCGCCCAAGAATTGTATTCGAAACTACTTTTAGATCTTCGATTACAAAAGGCGAATAAAAGTGATGTTAGTAAATTAGTTCCGATGGAAGTTCAGTCTCTATTGAAGGAAATGAACGCAACGGATGCTCACCCAGCCTTAATGGCAAAGGGGCCGGTGGATGATATGACGAAGAAGTTTTTCGACGTTTATCCAAACCGCTTTGGGCGACCGATGGAACAAGAAAAAACTTTGGACCCGAATCTTTCCCAGGCAGTGAACCCTGAGGTTTCATCCTTAGACGCTTCCTTGCAAAACGCCGAGGGGGATTCGAACAATCCAGTATCTTCAATTCATCAAAAGCAAAAAGAAGACACTCAGTCTGCTTTGGCAAGACTAGCTTTGTTTGGTGCTGCTGGCGCAGCTACTCAAACAGCTATGGAAGCTCCTGATGCTGGCATGGATGTAGAAGCTCCTGATTGGTTGTCCAAATTAAACAAAGTGGATGCTGCGGCAGAATCAAATGTTAGTAGCATTCGTCCTGATGCAAGCTCAGAAGGTGAGGCCGGTGAAGGTGGTTTTGATAGTCAAAGTGGGGCTGACCAATTTTTTGGTGGCGCTGAAACGGCTAAAAACCCTATGGGTGCTAAGTTTTCTGATGCAGCAGCGGTAGCGGGTCTTGGTAAGGCAGAAGCGGGTGCAAATGCTGAAAGTACCGAAGGCGTTGAGTCTATCGTTAAGAATGTAAATTTCCTGACCAAAAAAGGTGGCGGTGAGATGAAAGTACAACTTAACCAAGAAGGTCTTGGTGAAGTTCATCTTAAAGTTGCTGTTAACGAAGGGAAGGTTAACATTCAAATGTTGACGGACAATAAAGATACTAAAAAACTTTTAGAGTCTGATTTATCGGCTTTAAAAGTGGAGTTGGGCGAGAAAAAAATTGATCTGCAAGACATTAAAGTAGATGTGCAAAAAGATTTGCGAGGCAATCTAGAAGAACAATTTGCTGATCAAAGAAGAGAACAAACTCGTCAGTTCTGGCAGCAGTTTAAAGAAGAAAATGAAATGAATCGTGCGATGGCAATCAATCGAGGACTTCCTTCTTATAACTCTGGTAGAAAAATGCCTACCGATGTTATTGATGATGTACAAGCAAGTGGCGCGTACCGAAGCAAGAGCATTGATGGTAGATTAAATGTTGTAGCTTAAGGAGTAGTATATGTTAGGTAGTAAAATAACACAGTCATTTAATATGAATCCTGGTGAGCAGGTTAGCTCGCGAAAGGCGGATAAAAATAACTATGTTAGTGCCGAACAAAAAGCAAAGATGGGAGATGAATCCGTTGGTGATGTTCTAAATCGTGTTGCTGATCCAAACTGGGTAGACCCATCAAAACTGCGTAAAGTAGGAAAAGAAAAGTTAGATAAAGATGACTTTTTAAAGCTAATGCTTACGCAAATGAAATTCCAAGATCCTACAACTCCTCTTGAATCTCATGAGATGGCTGCGCAGTTGGCGCAGTTTACATCCCTAGAGCAAATGCAAAATATGAATACAAATATCGAAAAGCTAGTTGCTGCGAAAAAGCCTGATACGCAATTTCAAGCACTACAATTTATCGGTAAAAGTGTTGAGTCTGACTCAGGAAAAATTTTGCGTGCGGAAGGGGACGACACTCATGAAATTCGTTTTAATGTGGCTAAGGCAGCAAAAGACCTTACTGTGGACATTAAGAATGAAGATGGTGATGTGATTAAGTCCTACAAGCTTCAACAGCTTGAACAAGGGCAAAACTCTATAACATGGAACGGCTTAAACGCAGAAGATAAGCCGGCCCGAGCAGGGAACTATAAAGTCGAAGTATCTGCTGTAGATGAACAAGATCAAAAGATTGTGACTAGTACAAAGATTAGCGGAACCATCACTGGTGTAAATTACACTGCCAATGGACCAATGCTAATGATTGGTAATCAATCTGTACCGATGAGTGAGGTACGTAAAATTGTTGATCCAAAAGCAGGACCGGTGAAAGGTACAGATGTTAAAGATGTTACAAAACTAGCCTTGAATAATGATGACAAGGTAAAGGATACTGAGAATAAGCCAAAAGCTTCTGAACAATTAATTAATGATGTTCCGATGGCAAGAGGTTTATTAAACAAAGTAAAGAGTGGTAAGGAGTAGATTAAGATGGTGCAAAACGGAGGATTACAATTCGAAAGAATTAAGTCCATTACCGGCGGGCAAACATCTGTACCGAAACAGAACTCTTTGGATTCCAAAAATGGTCCAAGCTTTGGGGACTTACTTAAGAGCCAAACAGAAGGTGTAAGTAAAACTCAAGGCATGGCACAAGCTGCGGAGACTGCTGCTTTAAAATTCTCTAGTCACGCCATTGATCGCATTCGCTCACGAGGCATATCAATGGGACCAGAAAGAATGGAAAAGCTTGGCGAGGCAATCGACAAGGCTGCAAAAAAAGGGGCGAAGGAAACTTTAGTGATGGCTGGAGATTCTGCCTTTATCGTGAGTGTTAAAAACCGAACGGTCATAACAGCGATGGACGCAACTGCAATGAAGGAGAATGTGTTCACGAATATTGATAGTACGGTTTTGATTTAAACTAGGATGGTTAAAATTAAAAAGTAGGGACTGGACCTTGTCGACTACAAGGGGGTCTCTCCAAAAAACTACCGACTGACTGAGGTAGTTAAACATGGAGGTTGAATTATGGGAGTGTTGTCTTCACTTACTACGGGTGTTACTGGTTTAAGAGCGCAAGGTGAGGCACTAAGTGTTATCGCCGATAACATCGCCAACGCAGGTAATACAGGTTTCAAGGCAAGCCGAGTTGAATTCCAAGACATTGTTGCGAAAAACTTAAAAGGGATCCAAGGTGGTAACCAGATCGGTCGAGGTGTTAAGATCGGTGCGGTAAATCCAATTTTAGTACAAGGTGATATTGAAAATACAGAAAAAGTAACTGACCTTGCTATTTCAGGGGACGGGTACTTTGTATTGAGCGGTTCGGATGGACAAACTTATACACGTGATGGTTCTTTTCACTTTGATAAAGACGGTCATTTAGTTACAAACGATAACCAACAGGTAATGGGTTTTTCTTATGACGAAAGTGGTCGTTTGATTAACAACCTAGAGCCTATCAAATTTCCAAAAACATTAATTCCAGCAAAGCCAACAGAGAAAATTGAGGTAGCTTTAAACCTTGATTCTAGAGCAGATATTGGAATTCCTTTTGATCCAGCAAATCCACATGATACTTCTCAGTTTTCAACAAGTGTGGAAATGTACGATTCACAAGGTAATAAGCATTTAGTAAATTTATTCTTCAATAAAACGGCAGACAGAACTTGGGAATACCATGGAATGGTTGACGGTAAAGAAGTTACTGGCGGAGAAGAAGGAAAATTCTCTGAAGTAGTTGCTGGTAAAGTAACCTTCAATGTAGATGGTGTACTTGATACTGAGGAGCAAACGGTTTCTGCTTTTAATTTTAAAGGTGGAGCGCTTCAAGGGCAGCAAATTAAAATCGATTTTGGTGATTCTTTAACTACTGATGGTGGCAAAGGATTAAGTGGTACTAAACAATATGGTAAAGAGTCTGATGTATTCTCATGGAATCAAGATGGGTCCGCAGCAGGTACAATCACAAGTTTATCATTTGATGATGAAGGTACTTTAACAGCACTTTACTCAAATGGTGCAGCAAGAGACTTGCATAAAGTATCTATCGCACGATTCGAAAATCCTGAAGGATTATTTAAAGCTGGTAACAACCGTTTTAAAGGTTCGAGAAATTCAGGGACAGCAGCAATCGGTGTACCAAATGCCAATGGTCGCGGTAAGATTTATGCAAAATCTCTTGAGAGATCAACGGTTGATCTAGCCAATGAGTTCGTAGGAATGATTCAGCAACAGCGTGGTTTCCAGGCCAATGCGAAGACGATTACTACTACGGATGAGCTTTTGAGTGAAGTAATTAACTTACGTAGATAATAATATAATAGGAATTAGGGGCGGCTTCGTCCCTTCGTAATAATGAATTTTTGCATCTTAGTTTGAAGCTGGTTTCTTTTTTGGGAAATCAGCTTTTTTGTTTCTGGGCTTGCTCCTTGGTTTTGTTCTTCGAATGAGCTTGCCTTCGGCTTTTGGTTCTTTTTATTTTTGAGTTTTTTGTTTTACTCCTCAGTTTTGATCTTCGAATGAGCCGGCCTTCTGAAACAAAAGTATTTTTC
>CERX01121244.1_pt1 | contig 147419 bp, 126 predicted proteins | sample 350251 | NCBI WGS metagenome assembly CERX01 (sample SAMEA2621044, study PRJEB7988) | marine metagenome | biome: marine biome (ENVO:00000447); feature: deep chlorophyll maximum layer (ENVO:xxxxxxxx); material: "saline water (ENVO:00002010), including plankton (ENVO:xxxxxxxx)" | depth 50 m
AAAAAAGTAAGAATCAACTCCTGAAGGATACAAGAGCGATCTTCTAGTTTTTTTCTCTATAAGCACATTCGTTAAATTTAGTTCCACCAAGATCTGTTTCAAACTAGAAATAGTATGTGTTCGCAAGCAAGAAACAATTCCATCCCAAACCAACATAAATGGAATGATGGGGATCAAGTATGTAAAAATAAAACTTGGGATAATAAACTTTTTCTCAACCACAAATGGAAAAAACAAAAGACTCAAAACTCCCCCAAACAACATAGAAACCAAACTATCTGGAGTTTTTCGACAATACTCCAAAACTAGAATTTCTTTCCCCTGGCCCAAAGTGTTTTTAAGAATTTCTTTTACTTGCTCATTATTAAAGTGATGAAAAGAGTTAACAAACATTTTCGGCATTTGCTTAGAAGCTTCGATTTTTAAAAGATCAATGGACTCTTCTGCAAACTTTAAATCCTGATAGCCTAATGAGTTAATCTGCTTAGCAAACTCAGGGCTCTCATCCGTCATTAGATCTGAGAGGTAAAACTTTGCTCCCAGATTTTTATCTAAACTTTCAAAGATTAACTGATTCACATATCCACTCCCCGCACATGGGTCATGAATGCTCTCAGCGCCTTGCCTCTCTACAAACTCTGAAATCTCTTTGCGCCAAAGTTTATGAATCCCAAAAACAAAGTAAATCTTACTCATGAATTCTCTTAAAAACTGATGATAAAAGGCTGGTACCGATGATAAATCCCCAAACTCAAAACTATTTACTCTCAATATGAATCCCCTTGTATCAGCGCAATTTCTCTTGGCTCAAAATAAAATAGATTTCTCAGCCTCCATTTTATCACTCATACCCAAGCAAAACGTATCTATTTTTTTGACAAGTCTAGAGAAACTACTCTCAGGTCTAAATATTTGTTTTATTTGCCTAAATTTTGATTTATCAAATTAGTCCACAATCAGGAGTTAAATGTGTTTCAAAAGCTATTACTTATACTTTTCTTTCTTAACTGTGTAAAAGCATACGCCCAGGTTCAATTTACCAAAAACGAAGAAATTATACTTTCGCAAATTTATCAAAATAAAATCCAATCCGGAGAGATAAGTTCCAAAATTAGCTACAAAGACTACATTCAACAAGAGGCCGCTATAACAATGCAAGTCTTCCGCTCCAACAAAAAAGAAACTATAAACAATATGGACCCTTTTCACCGTCTTCAAATGTATGGAGATATGCCTAAGTTTGAAATCAGCAATGGCGAATATTTTTTAACCGCTCTTGACTACAATAGTAGATCTCCTTTTCCGCTACACGTTCAATTTGGAAGAATGGAAAATGACCAAAAATTTAAAAGTGCCAATCGCATGCCTTTTAGAGCAGAATATATCATCGTTAGAAGCGTTAAGATTGACGGTAAAATTGGTCTTATCTTCTCCGCGGCCATGCCAGAAAATAGTACGGCATTAGACAATCAGACATCTAAGCTAATTGAATTGTATGTTGAGTTTAACTCGGAGCTTGTTCCAGAAGTAAAGAGCTTATCATTTTTTGATCCCTATCTGGAATCAAATAAATTGAGAGCATCAATTCAGGCTTTATACACGATAAACTTGTTTAAAGTTTTTCAACACCATTCTCTCTATGAAATTTGGGGTAGTAAGTATAGAACTACCGGATCTAAAGTTAAAATGGACAATCAAACAGAAATTTTAAAAGACTTAGAAAGAACACTCCTACCTGGTAGCCAAAGAACACAAAGCTTACTAACGAAGCCGAAATGCCAGAACTCTGGAAACTCCAACACTAAAGTAAATCAGGTATTAAATTCTTTTAAAACGGGTAGGAAATTCTAAGCATCGATTTCAAAAAAATAATCACCAGAAAAGTTTTTCTGAGGAACACTTAATTTGCGAAGTATGTCTTGTTCAAAGTTAAGGTGCTTTGAAAAACTTTTCGCCGTGCTGCCTTGGCTATTTTGACCGATGAAAAAATAGTACCGATCAATGACCTTTTGTTGCCATAAAAAGTCAAAAAGCTCTGCTCCTGGCTCTACGAAGATGGATGACCATTTTCTCGTGCTATAAAAATACTGCTGCATTTGCAATATCGAATCCTGGTCCTGCCAGTTTACTTGTACAAACTCAAAGCCGTTATCTTTAATGACTTTAAACTCCTTAGCTGGACTCAAAAAACATACTTGTTCAGCTTGCCTTTGAGTTAAAGCAGGAACATCTAAGGCTAAATATTTATTGGGATCGGTACAAAAAACCAAAAGATCAGGATAATATTCTTGGTCTTCACGAACGACACTTAATTTAGGAGAGTCCTGTAAAAGAGTTTTTCCACTCACTGACATACAACTAAAAGCATGCCTTAGGCGGTAGACTTCTTTACGAGAGTGCTCGTTAGTCACTCGAGCAGTTTTCCCCTCGGGTCCAGTGATTTTATAATCTTTGGACAGTCCTTGTTTCACAGCCCAAAAGGGGCGTTTCTCTTTCATATTCGTTAAAAAAATTGAATTTTGGTACTCAAGCTCTTGCAAGTATTTACTATGAGTTTCAACCAAAATACCTTTCTCACTCACCAACATAGCGCCTTTGCCATTAACCAATGGATTCGGGTCCATCAAACCAATGACCAATCTCGAAAAAGGAAACTGCCTCACTAATTCGGCGCATGGTGGAGTCTTTCCATAATGGGAACAAGGCTCAAGCGTTACAAAAATACTTCCACCTTCTACCTGAGAGGCCTCCACATTTTTCAAAGCATTTACTTCAGCGTGTCCTTCCCCATATTTTTCATGATAGCCAAAAGACACCAATTTTTTTTCTGAGTTTAAAACAACACAGCCTACCATTGGATTGGATTTAACATCTCCCCATCCCTGGTAGGCTATATCTATTGCAAGCTTCATAGCTTCGTCATCAGAATACTTTTCGCCGAGGCGAGCTTTGCTCTTCACAAAACTCCCCGACGCTCTTGGTCTCTTTCAATGGCTTCAAATAGAGCCTGAAAATTTCCTTCGCCAAAACCGTGATGGTTTTTTCTTTCAATCACTTCAAAGAAAATTGGGCCACAAAGATTTTGTGTGAAAATTTGCAGTAAATAACCTTCCTCGTCGCCATCTACTAGGATTCCTAGTTTTTCTAACACAGCAAGGTTTTCCTCTACATTGTCTAAGCGATTGGGAATGTCTTCATAATAAGTGCTCGGAACATTTAAAAAGTCGTCATGCTCTTTTCTTACATCCGTTAAAGTAGAAACTATGTCGTTGGTTAGCAAAGCAATGTGTTGAACACCACTTCCCTTGTATTCATCTAAGTACTCTTGAATCTGTGATTTTCCATCAGAAGGTTCGTTTACAGGAATCATTATTTTTCGACAAGGCGACATCATCACTTTAGAAGTTAAACCTGTTTTAGATCCATGAATATCAAAGTATCTTTTTTCTTGGAAATTAAAGACTTTCGAATACCAGTCGCACCATTTTTGCATATCTCCAGCTGGAACATTATTGGTTAAGTGATCAACTCTTTGAAACCCTTTACCTTTCACTTCTCTGCGATCAGAAAGGTAATTGTATTCGTCTTCAAAGATATTGCCCTTGGTTCCATAGGTGTCGATAAAATAAATTAGGCTATCACCAATTCCAAAAATCGTTGGGTAATCGGTGAGGAAACTTTTCTTACTAGCTTCATTGTATAGTTTAGCATCCTTTGACAAGACTTCTTCCACAGCATTGGGTGCGTTTTTAACTCGAAATCCCATGGAACAAACACTTGGGCCATGCATTTTGCAAAACTCAGCTGCAAAACCGCTTGGCTCGGTATTTAAAAGAAAATTGATATCTCCTTGGCGCCAAAGTTCGATTTGTTTTTCTTTGTGGTCTGCGATTTTTTCGAAACCAAATGCGGTAAAAACTTTTGTAAGTTCTATTTTGTCGGTATCAGCAAACTCTACGAAATCCATTCCATCTAGGCCCACCGGGTTTAACCATTCAGACATAAATTCCTCCCCTAAATCAATACTACCTTTTATTAGCTTTCTATAAGACTTCAGGAGGCTATCACGGGCAAATGGCCGATACAATCTCTGAAAAGCCGCTTAATTGCCTCATAGTTTGCATTTTGAGCATTCTCAGCTGGCTTTCACTTAATAAGTAAAACTAATAAACCGGAAACAGTATGAATAATTAGGCTTTTTGTTAGCTTTCGATTATAACTCTTTCTGTCGCTAAGGCGGTATTGGCTCCCCCCCCTCCTTGCTGATATCGCCGTGACAAAGATTTCCCTCCTTGAGCAGAAATGCTCAAACCCCCGATTGGGCCGAATGCGTTCGGCTCTTTTTTTTGCCTTTTTAGTAAATATATTTAATTTTCTATTTAGCAAGTCTTTACATTTTGGCACACAAACTGCTTTGTATTGGTTAAGAGAGTTTAAAACTCTAATTATTGGGATCTTATGCCCCTACAACTGTATTGTGGGGACATTTTGTAACATTTTGGGTAAAAGGGATACCATGCAAGAAGCTAAAGGCCATGTTCTAGTAGTTGATGATGATAAAGAAATGATGGATTTGATCTCCGATTTCCTTTTGGCAAATCAATACAAAGTGAGTTCATTTACAAAAGCAACCGAGGCCATTGTCTATATTAAAGATATGGAAGAAAAGGGCATTTTTTTAGACCTTGTCATATCCGACATTAATATGCCTGAATTAACAGGGATTGATTTAATCCGTAATATCCACCGCACCCAACCAGATCTACCAATCATTTTGATAACTGCCTTTGGATCCGTTGATACAGCTGTTGACGCCATTCGTGCTGGAGCATTTGATTATGTTGTAAAACCTTTTCAACTTACAGAACTTGGTGTTTCTATCGATAGAGCGGTTCGATTTGGTAAAATTCAAAATGACAACAATGCCCTTCGAAAAGAAGTGAATAAAAAGTGGACCTATAAAAACATCTTAGGAAAGAGCCCTGAGATGAAACAAATTTTAGATTTGATTCCACGAATAACAAATGCAAAAACCAACGTTTTGATTACTGGTGAAAGTGGAACCGGTAAAGAAGTGATCGCTAGAGCCATTCACGAATCTGGTGATCGAGCCAATAAAAACTTCGTTCCAATCAACTGCACAGCAATCCCCGAAAACCTTTTAGAGTCTGAATTATTTGGACACGCAAAAGGATCTTTCACCGGAGCTCATCAAAGCAAAAAAGGCCTATTTGAAGAAGCGGATGGTGGAACACTCTTTTTAGATGAAATTGGAGACATGGACCTATCGCTTCAAGCAAAATTATTGCGCGTTCTCCAGGAAAGAAAAATTAAACCCGTTGGTGAAAACCAATACAAAGAAGTAGATGTAAGAATTTTAGCTGCCACCCACAAGAACTTAAAAGAATTGTGTAAGCAGGGAAAATTTAGGGAAGATTTATATTATCGATTAACAGTAATTCCTATTCACCTTCCACCTCTTCGTGAGAGAAAAGAAGACATCCCTGCCTTAGCTGAATTGTTTCTAAAAAAATATTCAGCAATCAACAATGCCAAGGCGAGAAGCTTTTCGAGAGCCTCTATGGAAAAACTAGTCGATAATCACTGGGAAGGAAATGTTCGTGAATTAGAAAACGTCGTAGAGCGTGCCGTGGTTCTATGCCCGAACGAAATCATTTCTGAAAACTTTTTTAGCTTTGATCGAATTCGTCCAAAAGAGTCAAACAACAGTTCTGCAAACAGTATAGAACTAAATTTTGAAGAAGATCTAATTAGTCTCGAAGAATTAGAAAAGCGCTATATCAAAAAAATCCTAGACCACACTCGTGGCCGCAAAGAAAAGGCTGCCAGAATTTTAGGAATCAACCGTAGAACTCTTTATCGCAAAGAAAGACTCTATGGTTTTGTGGAAGAAGACTAAATGCCAGCGCAAACATTTTACTTTGCTCTTTGCTTTGTAAGCTGGCCCATTTAATTACGAAAAGACTTTAACAACTACTAGAAAACTTTTGATTAAAGGACTCTGTCGGAATTTTGGTTTTTCTTGCAATGAATATATTAAAGAAATTAAAGGCTTTAAAAAGCTTTTATCCGCAATAAAGAGGCTAGTTTAAATACTTTTTTAAACCTTAATTAAAAAACAAATAGCAGAGGAAATAAAGACCTACTTCCTTTACCCGTTCTTAGAACTTATCTAGTGATCCAATAATTTACAAAACGGTTTTTGTGAACACAAAGTCTTTTAAAACACTGCTTTGAGTAGTGTTTTAACGAATAATCAATTCTTGAATTAAATAAACTCAATTACAAATTCGGTTCCAACATTTACTGTGGATTCTACCGAAATATTACCGTCCAATTCATCGACGATTCGATTTACAATCGCTAAACCTAAACCAGTTCCCATTCCGATGTCTTTTGTTGTAAAAAATGGCTTAAAAAGATTCGTCATATTTTCATTAGGTATGCCGCAGCCATTGTCTTGAACTTTAACGATGACTTTATCCTGCTTTTGCACAGCCGATAAAACGATTTCACCTTGCAAAGAAGGCTGTAGTTTTTGCCTTTCCTGAATTGCGTGGATTGCGTTGATACTTAAGTTTAACAACACCTGTGTAAACCTAGCTCGCTCACCATTAATGCGTAAGTCTTCATGGCAATCTAATTTAATTTCAACATTGGAATACTTTGCCTTTTGAAATAGTAGTTCTCCAATCTCGTGAAAAATTGGATTTAATCTCATCGGCATTAATTCAACGCTTTGTTTTGATCTAGAGATTCGAAGTAGAGAATCAATTAATTTTGAAACTCGATCGATCTGACTAATAATTACCGACAGACCACTCTTCATCATATCTGTTAAATTTGGCGCCATTTGCAAAAGCTCTGCACGTCCACGAATAGTTCCCAATGGAGTACCGATTTCATGTGCCAAACCTGAGGCAAGCATTCCCACAGAAGCCAAGCGATCTTGGTGCATAATCTGCTCTTCTAGTTTTTTCTTTTCTCGAATATCAACAGCGATCCCCATATAGCCAGTCACATTTCCACAAGATTCTTTAAATGGCGTGATGGTTAACAAAACCGGAACATTTTCCCCTGCTTTGGTTTTATTAATGACTTCTCCGCGCCAATAACCCTTTTCAGGGTTTAAGATATCAGCCCACATTACCTTGTAAAACTCAGGGTCCTGAGATTCGGCTCGTAATATTCTGGGAGTGTCCTTTGTGGCCTCTTCATAAGAATAACCATAAATCCTCTGCCAAGCAGGGTTTACATAAACCAATTGATTATCTTTATTTGTGATCATGATAGACTCACTACAGTCTTCAACACAGCGAAAAAATATATTTTGTGGATCTCTCAATATTTCCAAAGACATAGGCAGTATAAATCGCAATTTTAGCCCAAACTGTCAAACAGATGCGGTTTATTGGGATTATATACCTCAAAGTTTAAAGCTTTGAGACTTTATGAAACCTATTTAGTCCCTCTGCCTTATTCTTGGTACTTGAAAATCAGTTGAAAGCAAACATACGGCCTCCCTGGCTAATTTTGATCATCTTTCAAGCTCGGCACAGTTTTTGCCCTATTAATATGTAAAAGTGGAAATGAGTAACCTGGGCATGGAAAATTTATCTCAAATCGAAATTATGGACATTACAGAGCAAAAACTCTGTAAACACTGTGGGACCATTTGTCCCGATAGTCGCCGTGAGTTTTGCTGTATAGGTTGTGAAAACGTTTTTCAATTTATTAATGGGCTTGGACTAAACGACTACTACAAACTGAAAACCTCAGACGGCGAAAAGGTTAGCAGGTCCGTAAATGCTTATGACAAATTTGATTTCCCCGAACTTAAATCCGAATACACTGAAGATCTCGGGCAATCACTCCAACTAAATCTCTATGTAGAAGGAATCCACTGCGCTGCTTGCCTATGGATTTTAGAGCGCATCCCACAAATACTTGAGGGAGTGATTACTGCTAAATTAAATATGGGCAAGTCCCTGCTACAAATGGAAATCGCTAAAGACCAAAAAATCGCAGAGATTTTAACTTTAATTTCTAATTTTGGTTACAAAGCCCAAGCGCTTAAGAGTATTCATGATTTAAAAAACAAATTAGACAAAGAAAAAAGGGACGCCATCACTAAAATTGGTATTACGGCCGCTATCACTGGAAACATCATGCTTATGTCGACCTCCATTTACGGTGGAGCCTCCGGTAAAGAAGCATCTCTGTTTAATGATATAAGTGCTGGACTAATGTTGGTGGTCTTATGTTATTCCGCCACTGAGTTTTATCGAAACGCCTATCAATCCATTCGAAACCTGCGTTTCTCCATCGATATAAGTTTAAGTCTCGCCATATTATTTGGAAGTTTCACCAGTTATTGGCATTACTTTTCAGGAAACTCTGCAATTTACTTTGATAGCATTTCCGGGTTTGTTTTTTTGATTCTAAGCTCCAGGTATTTGATTAAATACGTTCAATGGGAAAGCTTAAAAAGACCAAAAAAGGAAAGTCCTTATTTTCCTGAATTGAGTGAGAGAATCCTTGAAACTGGAAAGTCAGAAGAATGCTTAAGTAAACAGCTCTCTGTCGGTGATAAATATTGGGTTCACAAAAACACTTATGTTAGCTGTGACTCCGAACTTCTTTCTAATTCAGCCATGATGGATGAATCCATGGTTACTGGAGAGTTTCAAGCAGTCCTCAAAAAACAAGGTGATCTCATTTTAGCTGGATCGAAAAACCTAGGAAACAAGATCACCCTAGAAGTAGTTAAGTCTCAAGAGTTCTCTGACATTTATAAGCTGTTTTCAGAAACCGAAGCTTTGCAAAAAAACCATTTTAACACTGAGGCCGAAAAGTACGCCAAATACCTAAGTTTGATGAGCTATATTTTTGCATTTACAGGCTTTCTCTATTGGCATATAAACTCAGGCCTCCAAATGGCCATGGAAGTTGCTTTAGCAGTCTTAATAATAAGTTGCCCCTGCGCATTTGCCATTGCAACTCCTTTGAGTATTCGAAGAGCTAGTGATCTTTTAAAATCTTGGGGCGTGTTCATTAAAAATCCAATGGCACTCGATAAACTCAATCAAGTTAAAAATATTTTTCTTGATAAAACAGGAACCCTCACCCACCGAGATATTGAAATTGATGAGTTACATATCTTAGACAATGATTTTTCAAAAAATGAAATACTCTTTCTGCTGTTTCAGTTGGAGAAATACTCTGCACATCCGTTTGCTTTAGCAATAAGAAATTTTTGCCTCAAAGAGGACTCATACCTTAAAGATGACGAAAGCCTTTTACCATTAGAAATCTTAGGAAAAAAAGTTTCTATGCAATACCAAGGCTCAGAGTTCACAATCACTGGTAGTGATAATGCCGGCGAGTTTCAACATAGTTTAGTTTTAAGTAAAAACTCCAAGCCTATTGCTAAGCTGTACGCAAATTCATTTTTAAAGAAAAGCATTCCCAAGTTTATTAAGGAGCTACAAAAAAGGTCTTATAAAATTGTGCTACTTAGTGGTGACAAAGAATCTTCTGTTCAAGAAGTGGCCAAAACACTAAATATAAAAAACTACTTTGCACAAGCTAAGCCTGAGCAAAAGGCCGAACTCTTAAGAAAATCGAAACATAGCTTAATGATCGGCGATGGAGCTAACGATGCCATGGCTTTAAAGGTAGCAGACATAGGTATTGCGACAACCAATAGCATTGATTTTGCAAACCAAAGCGCCGACATCTGCCTAGAGGAAGCCAAAATTGAAAAAGTTTTGGATTTACTCGTTCTTGCAAAAGCCTTGCGAAACAATATTCTCAGTAATTATTTAATTAGCGTCGGGGCCAATGTAGTTTTTATTTATCTCGCTTTAATCGGGAGCTTAAGTCCTCTTCAGGCTGCCTTTATCATGCCGATCCAATCTTTCATTTTGAGCGGCAAAAGTGTTTTTATGTTGCGTGAATCACGATTTGAAAATCAGGAGCAAGCATGGAAATCGTAAGTTTGTTAGTAGTAATTGCGATGTTGTTAGCGTTGTGTTTTGTTGTTGCCTTTGTTTGGGCCAGCAAAAGAGGTCAATTTGATGATCTCGATACACCGGCATATCGTGTTTTAATTGATGATCAACCAGTTCAACCAAATCAGGGAGAAAAACAATGACGGATCCAAAGGCCGAAAGTTTTAAATACGATGATGTCATCGTCAGAAACTTTCTAATCGCAACTATCACATGGGGCGCGATTGCATTTTTAGCCGGTTTACTTGCGGCTTTGCAATTAGCAAGTCACCACTTTAACTTTAACCTAGAATGGTTAACGTTTGGTCGACTTCGTCCACTTCACACCAATGCAGCGATTTTTGCTTTCGCCGGTAATACCATTTTTGGTGGTATCTACTACTCTACACAAAGACTGTGTAAAACAAGAATGTTTAACGATACTCTCTCCAAATTGCATTTTTGGGGCTGGCAGTTAATCATTGTCTTAGCAGCAGTAACTCTTCCACTAGGAATCACCCAGTCTAAAGAGTACGCCGAGCTGGAATGGCCAATAGATATTTTGATCGCAGTGGTATGGATCATCTTTGGTACCAACGTAATCGGAACTTGCGTAAAAAGAAGAGTCAGTCATCTTTACGCAGGGATTTGGTTCTATTTAGCTACGATCGTTACTGTGGCTGTTTTGCACGTTGTAAACTCACTAGAACTTCCTGTTAGCTTTGTTCAGTCCTACCCTGTATTTGCTGGAGCTCAAGATGCTTTGGTTCAATGGTGGTATGGTCACAACGCAGTGGCATTCTTTTTAACAACTCCTTTCCTTGGTTTAATGTACTATTACGTTCCAAAGGTGGCGCAACGACCGATCTATTCTTACAGAATGTCTATTGTTCACTTTTGGTCTTTGGTTTTCATTTACATTTGGGCAGGACCTCACCATCTTTTAAATACAGCTTTACCTGAATGGGCCCAAACACTTGGAATGGTTTTCAGTGTTATGCTTTGGGCACCAAGTTGGGCTGGTATGTTGAACGGTCTATTAACTTTACGTGGGGTTTGGTACAAAGTTCGCCAAGAACCAATCTTGAAGTTTTTCGTAGCCGCTTTAACTTTCTACGGTATGTCTACGTTTGAAGGTCCTTTACTTTCCATTAAATCTGTTAGTGCCTTAGGTCACTACACAGATTGGATTATTGGTCACGTTCACTCGGGTGCTTTGGGTTGGAACGGTCTTTTAGGTTTCGGAATGATCTACTATTTAGTTCCGAAACTATGGAAAACAGAACTATACTCAAAACGTTGGGCCAACTACCACTTTTGGTTAGCATTAATTGGTATCATTCTTTATGTAGTATCTATGTGGACTGCTGGAATTACTCAAGGTTTGATGTTGAACGAAGTGACTCCAGAAGGTCAGTTAGCTTACCCTGACTTCATTGAAACATTAGTAAAAATCATTCCATTGTACTGGGTTCGTGCCATTGGTGGAGCGATGTATATCGCAGGTTATGTTTTCTTAATCGTAAACGTGGTAAAAACAGTTAAGTCTGCAAAAGCACCGGTACAAGACGAGGAAACTTCTTTTGTTCCTGAAGTGGTTCAAAAATCTTCTAGCTGGCACAGAAACCTTGAGGCTCTTCCTGTTAGCATGTTGATTTTAAGTCTTTTAGGTATTTTAGTTGGTAGTGTTCTTGAAATTCTCCCAACTTTTTACGCACAGAGCTTTGTTCCTAAAACTGTAAAAACGGTCCCTTACTCTGCCTTAGAGATACAAGGTCGAGACATTTATATTCGTGAAGGATGTTATGTGTGTCACTCACAAATGATTCGCCCAATGCTTGCTGAGACTCTTCGTTACGGTGCTCCTTCTACTCTGGAAGAAAGCATTTACGATCGTCCATTCCAGTGGGGATCAAAACGTACTGGCCCAGACGTAGCTAGATTGGGTGGTAAGTATCCTGATCTTTGGCATTTAAAACATATGAAAGATCCACGTAGTACTTCAGCGGGATCAATCATGCCGAACTACGCTTGGTTAGAAGAAGCAAAAATTCGCTACGATCAACTACCTAAGAAAATTCGTGTGATGCAGGCTCTTGGAGTTCCATATCCTGATGGATACGACGAAAAATCCATCGAGTTGGCAAAAGCACAGGCTAAAGAAGTGGCCGAGAACTTAAAACTAGAAGGTGGCTTTACCACTGACTACAGCCAAAATGAAATCGTTGCTTTGATCGCCTACTTACAAAGACTTGGAAAGATGGACTCAGATCAACCAATGCTAAAAAAGGAGGAGTAAATGAAACTCGTTAGACTCGCTTTGAGCGACTATCCCTTTGTGGATCTAAGTGTAATTGGTTTTTTAATTTTCTTCCTAATCTTTTGTGGCATGCTTTTTTGGATTTTCAGAAAAGGAAGTAAGAAGTTTTACAACGACATGAGTAATTTACCTTTAGAGGATTAAGAACATGAGTGATGATAAAAATTTAAAAAAAGACGAACTTTTTTCGGATGAAGAGATCCTTGATCATGATTACGATGGGATCAAGGAGCTTAATAATGGGATGCCATTTTGGCTAACCTGGTTGTTTGTTGGTTCTATTATGTTTGGAATCATCTACTACATCCACTACACTTCTGAGTCTGCTGAAACCATTGCCCAAAGCTATGAAAATAGCTTGGCAGAACATACTGCTAAAATGGAAAGTAAACGTGCAGCGGTTTCTGTAGAGGACATGATTCAGGAACTAAATACTCCTGAAGCAATTGCTGAAGGAAACCAAGTTTTTACCACTCGCTGCGCTGCCTGCCATGGGCAAGCTGGTGAGGGAGGAATTGGACCAAATTTAGTGGATAAATATTGGATTCACGGAGACGGTAGTTTAGCGGAAGTGGTTAAAGTGGTTGAACATGGCGTTACTGAAAAAGGAATGCCTGCTTGGGGACAAGTTATGGGCATGAAAGATGTGATCACTGTTTCATACTACATTGAGAGCATTAAAGGCACAAATCCACCAAATCAAAAAGAAGCACAAGGTAATTTAATCGAGTAGGTAATTATGGAAAATGAAAAGTTAGATAGTCAGTTGACGACTCAAACCGAAAGCGGCCAAAGATTAACAGTGATTCCTGCAGTAGTAAAAGGTCACTGGCACAAAAGGCGATTTTACTTTCAATGGGTCCTACTTTTCATTTTCCTAGCCATTCCTTGGATTGAAATTAATGATAAGCCACTGCTACTTTTCAATGTGGCTGATCGAAGATTTATACTTTTTGGATTAGACCTTTGGGCAACAGACGCTCCATTGGTCTTTTTTGTTTTTGCAATACTCGCCTTCGGACTATTCTTTGCAACCGCCTTATGGGGTAGAGTTTGGTGTGGATGGGCCTGTCCCCAAACCGTATTTATTGAACGAGTTTTTAGACAGATAGAAATACTCATTGAAGGAAATCATTTAAAAAGGCGTAAGCTTCAAAAGCAAAACTGGAATTTTGAGAAAATCAGTAAGAGATTTTTAAAATATTCTATCTTTGTTGTTTTAGCTTGGATTTTTTCAAATAGTTTCCTTGCCTACTTTGTAGGGAAAGAGCACTTATTTGAGATGATGGGACATAGTCCCTATGATAATCCAGAGAGCTTTGCTGTTATGATGGTGTTTTTTGGTGGTGTTCTTTTTGACTTTGTTTGGTTTAGAGAACAGTTTTGTACAATTGTTTGTCCTTACGGGAGATTTCAATCGGTCTTAATGGACACCAATAGTATGTTAGTGGCTTATGATGAAAAGCGTGGTGAGCCCCGTGGAAAGCTGAAAAGAAATGAAGACAATAGCGCTAAAGGGGATTGCATTGATTGCAATAAATGCGTCACCGTCTGCCCTACTGGTATTGATATCAGAAATGGTACACAAATGGAGTGTATCGCTTGTACCGCCTGTATTGATGCCTGTGACGATGTGATGGAAAAATTGAAAAAACCAAAAGGCTTAATTCGCTATACTTCAGAGCGAGAACTACAAGGAAGAAAGGTTCAACGTTTTAATGTAAGAAGTATCGTATATAGCATTTTACTATTACTACTTAGTTCAGCCCTTATCTATAGCTTAGCTGGAAAAAAAGATGTTGAGTTTCAACTTTTACGACAACAAGCTCTCCCTTACCAAGTCGTTGAAAAAGATAGCTCTAAACTGATTCAAAATGTGGTACAAATTAAGGTCATGAATCATTCGAGTAATGAACATGCGGTTTCCTTTAAACTGAAAAACAATGAAACTGGCATTCGAATGATCAACCCTATTCCAGTTTATAATTTAAGCCCTGAAAAAAACATCAATGTTAGCTTGATATTACAAATAGAAGACTTTAAGAACGTTGGTAAAACAGTTAATATTGAAGTCTTTGAAAAAGAAAAGTTTTTACAAAGTATTTCTTATCAACTTAAAGGCCCTAGTGCCGGGGTAAATGAGTGAGTTTTTTAGAGATGGTTAACTCGGGCCAATGGATCGTGCCCTTTGGAATTTTAGCTCTTAGTGCCTTTGGTGGGCTTCACTGTATTAGTATGTGCGGCCCCTTATGCTTAGGGTTTAATAAGTCTATTTCTGATTCTGTGAAATACCATCTTGCAAGACTAGTCTCTTACCTAATCCTAGCTAGCATAATTTTTTATTTTCGAATTAGTTTAAAGGCTTCAGCCATTTGGCAAAGTATTAGTTCCGTGGCGGAGCTTTTACTTTTAATCAGCTTATTAGCTATGGGTGGATATTTAATACTTAAAAATTCCAACTGGAATCCCCTCAAGAGGAAAAGTTCAAAGTCTGTTTTTCCCTTTCAAAAGATTGGTAATTTTTTAGCAAGAAGAAACCTTTTAAGGCCTGAAGTCATCGGCTTTGTAAATGGTTTCATACCTTGTGGCTGGCTATACTCTTTTTTAATTGTTGTTGGCTTAGCACCTACCTTAAGCCACACTTACCTTTGGACTTTCTGCTTTTGGTTTCCTAACTTCTTAGTGCTTTTACTTTTACAAAAAGGATATTCTTTAAGTTCGGCTTTTTCTTTTCGCAAAGTGCAGATTTTATTTGCAAGTGGGCTGATTCTATTTTCTACTTATCGTATAACGAATTTTAAGTATCAAAAACTTTATCAAGTAGAACCGAGACAAGAAATTAACGACCAGGAATCTTGTCACTAAATTCAAGGACATCTTATGCGTAAACAACTTTTGATTTTATTACTAATTCTTCCTCTCTTCGGCCTTGCCAAAACAGAAAGTTGGCGCCTTGAAATGCAGAAAATGCGAGGAAGTATCGCAAAGCTATCGATCTTTCTTTTTTCTGGTAAAGAGTTTTCTAAACCTACGCAATCCAAAGAGATTTCTGAAGGCCTTTCTTACCTAGTAGAAGTAAGCGATCAATTGGATGACAAAATAAAAGATTCTGCCGAAAGCAACGACCCGGCCTTTCCTTATATTATTGAACAATTAAAAGACGACTTGAAAACAGGACAAAAAGCTTTCAAGGAAAAAAACTATGCGTTTGCTAGATCAACACTAAAATCAGCTCTTAACCGTTGTTTTCAGTGTCACACTCAAGCCTACAAAAAGACTCAATGGAGCGCTCCCCATAAGCAATATGTTTCTAAATGGCTTAGTACTGAAGAGAAAATTAATTACCTAGTAGCCATGAGAGATTTCGCCAGTGCCAAACTTTTTCTAGAAGAGAGAATCGATTCTTTTCTACCGAGCAAAGAAAACAAGTTAGAAATGGAAAATATTCTAAATAAATACGCGGTAGTGGCTATCCGTATGAATCTTAAAAAAGAAGATATTCTCAACAAACTTGAAACTTTTAATAAAAAACTAAAAATGAAAGACTCATTGGCCTCTAAAACCCAAAAATTGATTGAAAGCATTCGCGAGCTTCCTGATCTAAAAGAGCGTGATAGCCTGGCTAAGATTAAAAAGTTAATCGGTAAAGCAGAGAACAAAAAAGAATACATTACCGATGATTCGGCTTTAATAGAAAGCTTGATAGCGGCTCAGTCCTTACACGATTTACTTCGTGAAAAAAAAGTGAAGGATTCTGAGAAAGCTGAAGTTTACTATATGCTGGGGCAATCCTACCAAAACATCAATGATCCCGCTTTCTGGGATATGCATGAAAATTACTATGAGTTCTGCGTGAGAAACAAACCACATTCTGCATTGGCTAAAAAGTGTTTTAATGAGTTCAAAGATAGCATCGTCTTCAGAAACACTGGAAGCGCGGGAACCAATCTCAGTCTCAGAGACAAGCTAAGAATCGATCAGTTAAAAAAATTGAGCCTTTAAGGCCCTCAAATACAAAAAGAATTCTTGTTGATCCCACTACGTGATTAACAAGAATCCATAATCGGTGGGACAAATATAAGTAGCAGAGTTTTCATAATTATTTTTATACCTTATTTAACTCATAGCCTTTTAACTGTTATTTTGTATTTTTAGTAATTTAAAAAGCCTTGTTTTAAACTTTAATTTTACGCCTTTTGAGTTAATGATTTTTTTCAATTTGAAAAGTCTGTTCAGTTTCTAATTATAATAAATTTATTTTAAGATACTCTTCGCACCTTTTAAGAACTAAAAGGGAAAACTCTGTTCACTCCTTAAGCTCATTGTGATCGTTGAAAGCTCTCATAAAAGCTTAAAACTTCTTTTGCTACACGCACAGATTTCAAATCCCAGCCTTCAACATAAAGTTGGTTTGGATCTTTAGCCCTTGATAGAGCTACATAAGCATGACCTGGCTCCCATAAGCCAGCCATATCAACTCGCATTCGATCTAAACTTGTCCCCTGGGCTTTATGTATGGTAGTGGCATAAGCCAAAGAAAGTGGAAAGTTTCTAGCAATGGCTACCGTATCCCCTTCTGCATCCTGAAAAGAAAAATTCGTTTTTTCCAAACGAATGAAGCGTCCATTCAAGAGTTCCACCTCTATTTCTTCTGAAAAGATATCTCGAATATAACCAAGAGAGCCGTTCACAAATCTTCCCATTGGATCATTCTGCCGAACCATTACAAAGGCACCAATTTTAAAGACCAACTCCTCCGGAACAGGAGCGCTTCTTTTTAAATTATCCAGATAACGCTTATCCCCTTCATAAATAGTTTCAAACTTAACTGGAGCATCCTCAATTTTATCCAGTTTTTCTAGATTGTAGGACTCTACCTTTGATTTTCGAGGATACAAATGAACGATATCCTCATCTTCTGGAGCTTCTCGCATCCTCTCACTCAAAAACTCATTCAACTCTTTGGTCATTTTGCCCTGTCGCAAATCGGACAATAGATGAACAAACTGATCATCGTCAGTTCTCATATTGTGAAGTAACTCTACGGATTCAAAACCACTAGCTTGCCAAGATGGATCTAAGAAACACCAATCCTTTTTAGAACCATACATATTCACTGGCGGCAGCTGAAAAAAATCTCCGACAGCAATTACCTTTAAACCACCCCAGGGTGTACTTGGATCGAGTGATAGTCTACAGATTGCTTCCGCTGCACGAAAAGCCAAAGCGGAAATCATGGAAACTTCATCAATGACAAAACCTTCTACTTCATTTAAGCGAGAAAAAAGCTTATTGTCTTTTAGTGCTTTTTCGATGGTATCTTCCAATCCGCCTTCCATTATTCCTAAAGAGAAAAAACTATGAAAGGTTCTACCACCAACCAAAACCGCGGCCGCCCCGGTACTTGCTAAGACTGGAAAAGTCTTCGGGCTCTTATCTTTTAAAAAATTTTTAATCAAATAAGACTTCCCCGTACCTGCTCCACCAGTAAGAAATACCCTCTGTTTGGTATTTAAGGCATGCTCAGCAATTTGTTGTGACGGACTTAAATGAGAACTCATATTCTCCAAATATAAAGCAATCCCCCAAAAAAGAAACCAATAAAACCCCTTAGCTACCAACAAAAACAATAGTTCTAAGCTTAAAAAGAAAGCAAAAAACCCTAAAAGCCACGGGAAAGCCACGAAACCCCTTCCCTACTTGTTTACTTTAAACTGCATATAGAATAGGATGACCCATTAATTATTTTTCGACATGAGGTTAGAAAATGAGTGAAGTTGTTTACTGTAATAGAACATTAAATTTAAAAAGAATTAAATACATCGGTTTTGATATGGACCACACCTTGGTTCGTTATGATATAGAGAAGTTTGAACACCTTGTTCACGAGGAAACTCTTAGAAAATTACAAAACCTAATGGATTACCCCAAAAGCGTTGGAGAAATTCCTTTCGAGCCAACACGCGTAATTCGTGGACTTGTTGTAGATCAAAGAAATGGAAACGTATTAAAGCTTAACCTACACGGTGCCATTCGCCAAAGTTATCACGGTACAAATCCAATCGACTATAGAAAACAAAGAAAAATCTATCGTGGAACAATGGTAGATTTAGGCGATAAAAACTTTTTGGCCATTGATACTGCCTTTTCAATCGCCTACCTAAATATCTTTATGCACCTTGTAGACATGAAAGATCGTGACTTAGATTTGGATTTACCTAGCTACGAGCAAATTTCACAAGATGTCTTAGATTGCGTGGATTTATGTCATAGAGACGGAAGTGTGAAAGACATTGTTGCAAAGGATTTAGAAAAGTACATCATCAATGATCCAGAAATGGTTGCCTCTTTAGAGCGCTACTTAAAACACGGTAAAAAATTATTTGTACTAACTAACTCGGACTACAATTACACCAAAAAGCTTTTAGACTATTCCATTAACCCTTTTCTAAAAGAGGCAAAGCATTGGTCTGAAATTTTTGAATTTGTAATCACTTTAGCTGCCAAACCAAGATTTTTCTATGACAGTTTAAATTTCATGAAAGTAGATCCTGACACGGGTTTAATGAGTAATCATGACGGGCCAGTAACACCTGGAATTTACCAAGGTGGTTGCGCTTTAAAATTTACCAATGACATGAAACTAGACGGAGAAGATATCTTATACGTAGGTGACCATATCTATGGTGATATCGTTCGTTTGAAGAAAGACTGTAATTGGAGAACGGCATTGGTGGTAGAGGAACTTCGAGATGAAGTGGCCAAAAACATTGAGGCAAAACCAATTTTTCAACAAATTTGGAAGCTCATGGAAGACAAATCTCCCCTTGAAGCTGAACTTCAAGCATTAGAAGACCAAAAGCGTGAAAAAGGTAAAAAAGATTTACCTGAAGAGCGGATGGATGCTTTATTAAAAGAAATTAATGATGTGGATAAACAAATCAGTAATTTGATTGGTGAGCATCAATCTGTGTATAACCAGTACTGGGGCGAGGTAATGCGCACAGGGAATGAGGAAAGTTATTTTGCCGCGCAAGTTATGCGATACGCATGTGTGTATACCGCGAATCTAGGTGACTTACTTTCTAATTCCCCTAGAACCTACTATCGATCTCCTAGAAATCGATTGCCACACGAACATGTATAATACAAGAAAGGCCTCAAATAGAGGCCTTATTTATTTAAGTGAATAGTAAGTTTCTTTTGCTTTTTTGAATCCACTTTAGCTTGATCAAAACTCGGCGGTCCAAAACTACTTGCGGGAATATTGTTAGACACTCCCCAAGGCTCTAAAGCAATACCAAAGGCATCCGTCTTTAGTTTATTATTAGCATCCAAATCATGAAATACGCTAACTGCAAAAATACCTTCTTGAGCCAATTTTAATCTACATTTAGCCTGGCTATTTTCTACCTTCACAATTTGTTCATCCACTGGCTTTGCCGAAGTCTTTAAAAAGTCTTTTGCTTCAGTGACTATGGCACAAAGCACTTGGCCTTTGTTATTATCAAAGCCTTTAATGCTAATTTCTATTTCTACATTCCCATATGCTAGTAGAGAAAATAAATAAAAAAATAAAAGCTTATAAAAGAGCATCACGAACTTCCACCGAAACTACTTCTTTATAAGTCCAACCAGAGTCGTAGCAATCCACCTCGATCAAGTGCGCATTTTCAATGATTCCAGAGTCTTTTATTCCTAAGGCTTTTTCAAGCTCATGCCAAACTCCACCATGCGCCACAACCAATGCCATATCATCATTTTTTTCTAAAATGTAATTCATGGCATCCACCACTCTTTTTTGAAAATCTTCTCGAGTCTCCCCTTGTGGAGGTTGAAATTCAGTGGTTCCCGGTAAAGGTAATTCGTGAAAAGGCACTCCTTCCCAATCACCAGCTTGCCACTCTCTCAAACCTTCAACCAACTCAGGTTTTAAATCATAGTTCTGCAAAACCTTTTCGGCAGTCTGCTGAGTTCGAATCATTGGAGAGCAATAGACTTTAGTAATCTTAAGTTTCTCCGGTGAAATATTTTGCCCCACTGAATCCGCCTGCTTCAAACCTGTATCATTCAATGGAATGTCTGTGCCACCGCCTGCCATGATTCCATTTTTATTTGCATCGGTTTGAGCATGGCGAATAAACAAAAACTTCTTTTTAGGTATTGGCATTTAAACTCCCGGTTTTTTAACTAAAAACTGTACTACGGCGGCCATTCCACTTTGGGCAAGGCCTTCATTTAATTCTCTATCTAACTCCTGAGCAATAAGAATTTGATAATCCTTAAACTCTTCTAACAACTCGTTCAACTGAAACAATAACTTCTTTGTAGGGGGGCCAAAGTTTTTGTAATTTTGATTCTCTTCTCTCAGTCCTTCAAAAATGAATACTCCACCCTCTTTTAAACATTGGTGAACTTTCCGAAAAACTTCTTTTTTAGCACCTTGAGGAGCGTGAAACCAGCACCACAAAACCAAAGATGACTGAGGAAAACTCTCTATTTTCAAAAGATCCTCTTCTAAAAACCTTAAGTCTAAATTCAAGTCTTGGCTTTTCTCAATAGCCCTTGCAATCGCAGGTTTAGATCTATCAATGGCGGTGACTCTATAATCAGATTGGGCCAGATGAAAAGCGTTCCTTCCTTGCCCACAAGCAAGAACCAAAGCCGATTTATCCTCAGGAAGATCAGAGGATTTTTTTAAAAACTCTAAGGCCTCTAATAAAAAATCATTTGGCTCAAGACCGAAGGCATCCAAATTTTCTTGATAAAGCTTATCCCACATTTCAAGCTCTCCAATCCCCATTAGTTTACGTGAAGACTCTACAGTCGCAAATCCTTTTTAAAATTCTTAGCACGATAGACTCGATTACTGGCAAGAACTAAGACAAATTAACCCGATTTATCAGGAAAAACTTTACCCACAACAGACCAAAGGATGACGCCTTATCCTTCCCTCTTTTTCATAAGAAGCATTTCTTTTAAGCACTTCGCCCAGGCCTTAATTATTTAAAGAGATTTTTGTGTAAGAAAACTTTCTCCTATGAGAAGCTAGAAGAATGAAATATTTAATGGTCACAGCTCCGATTCTACTCGCTCTTTCTGTATACTTTTTTGAACTTTCACCAAACAGTCCAGAGCTTAATGATAACGCCATTGTAAAAGAGACTCCTGTCGTTAAATCCACTGAGGAGCTTTTTCCTTTTGTTATTGCTAAAAATCAAAGTCTTTATGAAATATTGAAATCAGAAGGAATAAGTTCGCAAGAAATATTTAGTCTTGTTGATGCCAGCAAATCCACTTTCAATCTTTCCAGGTTAAACCCAAAACAAAGAATTGCCATATTTAAAGAGACCAAAGACGACGGTAGTAGTGAGCTTCATGGTCTTCAAATTCTGATAGAGCCAACTAAAATTCTAAAACTCGAAAAAATGAATAAGGTCTGGACTGCCGCGATACACAACGAAAAGGTAGAAACCCGCATAAGAGATTATCAAGGGATCGTAGTTTCATCGCTTTGGGAATCCGCCACAGAGTCAGGCATGGATTCAGAACTGATTGTTCAGTTAGCTGAAATCTTCGCCTGGCAAATCGACTTTAACCGTGAACTTCGTTCCAATGATCGCTGGAGAATTGTCGTTGAGCAAGAGTTTGTTCGTGGCGAACCTATTGGATGGGGCGATATCTTAAGCGCAGAATACATCAATGAAGGCGAGCTCTACCAGGCCGTTCTTTTCAGGCAAGATGGCGAAAACATCGGGTATTTCGACGCTGAGGGAGAGTCTCTAAGAAAAATGTTTTTAAAAAGCCCTATTAAATTTGGTCGAATCACTTCCGGTTTTAATCGTCGCAGGTTTCACCCGATTCTTAAAATTAGGCGCCCACACCTTGGTGTGGACTATGGCGCTAGAAGAGGAACACCTGTTATGGCTGTTGGCGATGGTAAGGTAACTCTAGCTAGCTGGAGAGGCGGAGCTGGAAACACAATAAAGATTAGGCATAACTCCATTTACAGAACGGCCTACAAACATTTACACAAATTTGCCAAAGGGATTCGCCCTGGAAAAAGAGTTAAGCAAGGCCAAATCATAGGTTACGTTGGCTCGACGGGATTATCCACTGGCCCACACCTACATTACGAATTTTATAAGTATGGAAAATTCGTTGATCCTCTAAAGCAAAAGTTTCCATCAGCTAAACCAGTTTCAGAAAATTTAAAAATGGCTTTTTTAGAGCAATCTAAGTCTTTCTTTTCACAACTACCTGATTGGAACGGTGTCGCAGTTAGTGCTAGTTCAGAAATCAGCTTAGAGGATCAAGAAAAACAAGCTTTATAGACTCTTCTTACTACTAATTTTTTCAAGAACAAAAAACTCGAACACTTAATTGCGAAAGAGAACTTAAGCTAACTAAAAATAGCCAGCAAGCTTAAAGCTCTCCAAATTGCGTTTCGATTTACAAGACTCACAAATAGAGATATTTCGAAGCAATTTTAGCTTATCTACGATTAAATAGGCCAGGTCTAAAGAGCTCTTGAACCATCTTAATTTAAAAAAAATGAACTGGGCTATAAGTTTTCTTTTAAGCCAAGCTTCAAAGCTTTTCGTTAAATAATTTGAAAACAAAAAAAGCAGCACTTTTTGATGCTGCTTTTTTAATTAAAATTTTTAGTTCAAAGCCTTATTCTTCTGGCTCCTTAAACAAATCAATGATCGAATCTACCAAAGTTCCACCCCTTTCTGTCCATTCAGACTTAGAGAATTTCTTCTTTTTATTTTGAAATAGATTTTCAATCCCTTGGTCAAATGCATCGACTCCCATCGTTCCCGTTTTTATATAACCAGAGGCATCTGTCATATCGATTATTTTTTCAAAAGCTTTTGCAACTTCAGGTGTATAATGCTGTCCACTATCTCCAAAAACATAAGCATAGCGATTGAATTTTGACATTGGATATTCTTCCAATATTTCTATACTTTTTCCGACACCTTCTTCATAGGCGGTTCCGCCACCTCCAGTAACACTCCAGGCCTGTTTCTCTGTAACCTCTTTTGCTTCGGTATCAAAAACAACATACCTAATGATCACATTGTTGTATTCTGATTTGATTTTCTCTTTTAAATTAATAGCAACAGTCTTCGCTCTCTGCAGAGGATCTCCCTTCATAGAGATACTAAAATCAACTGCTATTAAAATGACCGCATCAAACTCAGGCTGCATTACCTCAACGCTCGATTTTGCTACGTATTCTCCTTCTGGCATATAACGTAGACCTGTTTCCACTATTTCTTGATAACTAAGCTTGTCGATTTCATTTTCCAGAAAAATACTTTTTTCTTCTTCTGTCATTTTCGAAAATCTTTCTTCGCTTTCAAATCTCTGTTGCCATTCAAATTCTAAGCCTGCAAGTCCATAACCCATGGCTTTTTCTACCACTCGATCTTCGCGTAATGGATCTCTATTGAGCGTAACAGATCCACCTCTGCGAGTTGCAACTTGACGACTTCTACCTAAAGTTTTTCGAATATTTCTTAACTTAAGCTTATCATTAATTAACTCAATCCAATCTTTCCAAGGAACTTCAACGAATTCAGGATTAGATCCGCCGGCTCCGCCAGGACCTTCCCCTTCACCTTCTTCAGACTCTTCGCCCTCTTTTGGTTCTCCTTCGCCTTTACCTTTACCCTTACCTTCTCCTTGGCCTTCCCCTTCACCTTCGCCTTTGCCCTCTCCTTGTTTTTTTGCAGGAATTCTTAAAATCTTTCCAGGCCAAGCATCAAAACTAACTAAATCAGTAAAAGCATCTGCATAAGGATCAGCGACACCCTCACCATCAACAATAGCTTTCTTATAGGCTTCTCTTCGTATTTGCGCGTATCTTTGGTCCAATCCAAAAAATGCTATTTCAGGAAAAACGCGAACTTGCATACCTCTATTAGTAGCAACCCCTGTTCCCTGTCCGTTCATAGCTCTTTTTAGTGCGAGAACCGTTCTTTCTTCAACAAAACGAAGATATTCAGCAACTGCTAAAGAAGCAGAAGGTGCTGTCGGCAAAATGGCAGCGGTATTAGAAACAGCACCTTGAGTTGCGGCTCCAAATTTCTGTCTCAAGTCTGAATCGATAACTCCTTGGTACTTTTCGCTTAGCCCAAGAATAGAGTCTTCGTAATAAGTTTCTACTGAGCTCATTAAAGTTTCTCGAAAGCCCTCCAGCTCTTTATCTAAGCTATCATTGGTGCTCCAGTATTTTACTTCAACTTTTCGATCTGGAGAAACAATGATACGCACCGGAATCAGCATAGGCTCATTCAGTTTATGTACCTCTCCATCCTTTGGAAACCATTTAGCATTTTTTTGTAAGTCTTTAATTTCCGCCTTGGTTTCTGCATCTAATTTTTCAGCAATATAATAAGAAGGAATTGCTGTATCTACCGCCACACTTGTTTTATAGGTGCTTGCAAGGTCGTAAATCTTCTTCGTCGCACTAAAAATCTCTAAAGGAATTCCATGGTTCTGAACTAAATCCTGTCTTAACAGGATGTATCTACCTGCATGTGATTCTTCAATAAATCTAATCCTTGGCATCTTATCGCCACGATTACCTACTTGCCTTGCTATCTTGTTAATTAACCTTTTAGGATCATTACTCACTACAAGAATCAATTTATCATCTGGATCCTGTTTTATACTTGCATCGTAACGGGGATCGCCTTCCTTCAACTCTCTAGTCATGATTAGCTTTTTATCAATCAACCATTGCTGGTCTAATGCTAAACGTAGAAAGCTGGCATCTGAATGGGTTTCAATGATTTTACTCGCATAAGAAACAAATGCTGCGTCTAAATCAAATTCAGTTTCGTATTTCTCTTTATGGTTCTTTTTAAATTTGTTGTATAAATTCATCCATGCTTCAAGCCCCAACCAGTATGGATTGTTTACAGCTGATGCTGGATTTACTTTCTCTTTCGTCCCCAGAACCTTAGCCAACAAACTAGAATAGTCAATCCAGTGCCTCATTTCATTGTACTTAGAATGCTTCGGTATAATAAACATAGAAAAAGTGGCAAAGCCCTCATTCATAGTTTTAGTCATGGTTGCAAAGCCTTGCCAAGCTTCCCTTTGTTCAAAAATGCGTAACATTTCGTGCTGCCAAGGCTTTAATTTGGTCTTACCCAGAGCCGTCATAGACTGAAGCATTGAACTACTACCGCTAAATTTTTGGTCTTCGGTTCTTTTTTTATCTAAAGTTTTGATTAGAGAATCAACACTGTCATAGGAACCAACCACCAAATCTTGGTCTATCTTCATGCTATATATTTTTTGATAAAAAAGACTAATCTCTTCCCAAGAAATGTTTTGGTTGTATTTCAATTGGTTCATCAACTCAACCATTTCAAAAGCCGAACGTGCAGCATCCTCTGGCTTCCTAATTTTTCCATAATTCGATGTCTGAGACACATGATTGTGCCCTAAAACGTGAGCAAAAATCGACAGCTGCTGAATCCAAGGCGTAGTATCCTGAAAATACGAATGACAAAGTGGACAACCTGAAGTCACAAACTCATAAACCGAACTAGATTCTCTGGCAGCTTTAAACACCAAACTTCCATCAATCGCATGAGGAGCAGGATGGGCTCCGTTTGCTAATAACAATGCTAGTTCTTGGCTAGAGGCAAAGGTCGCCACATGTTTTGGGATATTAAAATTTAATTTAAAAGCAATATCAGTAAACTCTTCAGCTGCCACTTTGATCTTCGCCATATCATCTACATCTCGATGATGATCTACCCAATACAATTTACCTGGCTTCGAAACCGGAGCCGCCGATGCAGAACACTCCTGTTGTTTTATCCCTGTAATTTTATTTGCAGGCTCAACAGCAAGAAGATCCACACCCAATAGAAGAAATAGAACTAAAAACCACTTCATTACTGCCCCCCTTGTTTAGGAACCGCGGAAAATCTACATTTATTATAAAACTGGCTAGAGCGTGATGAATTTTTCTGATCAAAATTAATATTCATATTTTTAATTAGCTCTGAATTTTCCATTAGATTTAATAACGAACTATGGGCTCTTGGCCATAAGAGTGAAAAACGATTTTTGAACAAATACTCCTGCACGGAAGCTCGAGAGCCCACTACCATATTTGTAGAGAACTGCTCCAAAATTGCCAATTTGAAACTAAGGTATTTATCCCAGTTAAGTCCCGCTATGGCTTTATCCATTACAAACAAAAATATTCTCGTCTGTTCGTAAATAGAATAGGATTTGCGAGAATCGGAATCTACCTTCATTAAGCTGCGAACCATCAAGCTAAGCTCCTGAAAAACCACATCCGACAGTAATCGCAATTCTTCTGCTGTATTATTCAAAGCTAAACGTCTCTCAGACTCTTCGTCAATTAACTCCAACCATTCATTAAGGTCCGAACTAGAACTTGCATTTTGATAGATAATCTTCTCAAGCAAAGCTTGCAGGTGTGGACTAAGCTTAGCACTCAATCCTCGAAAAACTTCGGCCTCCGTATTATCACTCGTCCGTTTCTTTTCCCCTATCATCACAGATAAATCATCGCGATCTTGTGTCTTAAAAAAGTCTGGCGAAGGGTAGAAGTCTACAGATCTATTTTTTTGTCCATCAATACTACTTAGTAGACGATAAAAATTTTCAATATCGTCAGAATGTTTCAAACCATAAAAAGATGGGTCCAATCGGACTGCGCTCAAAGGAATCTGCGACTTTTCAGCCAAATGCTCTCCAAGAGCTAATAAAATTTGCTGACCAATTTCTTGTGTAAACTGATCTCCTGTTCCTGAAAACTTTAGTAGAGTCTTTTTATAAAGTTGGTCAAAAATCATTACTCTATAACTATCAATCATGACTTGCAATAATCGGAAGTTAGCTTCCTGACTTTCCCCAAGCTTTAATACCTGAGTGTAGTCCTGCATGAAGTTATCGATATCTACTTTTCCACCAAGCTGAGCTCTTCTTTGCAACATCTCCATTTTCTGTTCTTTTGATGGAGCCAAAATTTTTAAAGGACCATTAATGTTTTGGGTAATTTCCATTGCGGTTTGAACAGCTCTAGATTTAAAAGTTCTTGCGTCCAAATCTGAAAAATAATCAACAATGGTAGACACAAAATCATTTGTAAAAAGACTCAAACGGTTTTGTGAGGTAAAATCTGATTCAATGGAAGCTTTTAAATCTCTAATCATACCTGGAAGTTTTGCATTTTCAGAAAACTTATCGATTTCAATGATTCTAGAAATTCGAGCCAAATGTGATTTATCAAAAGAGAATTCTTCACTATTTAAAGTTGCTACAATTAGTTCTTGAATGCTCATATCTTGTGGCGACTTTTTATATTCCGATAGTTTCGACTCTTTATCCGTTGGATTTAAAGTTAAAGTGATGTTCAAATTCCCTACTGGTACTTCAACGACCTGTCCATCTCGTTTTGCATAATAGATACCATCCTCTGCATCTAAAATTTCATAAAGTTTCGCCAGAACCTTCCCCAATACCTTCGGGTGCGCTTTACTGACATCATCAAATAAAATATCCCCCCTTGCTCCGTTAGGTCCTGTTAAAAAGTTGTCCAAATGTCTTAATATATCGCTAGTTGTTAAACTCGATCCCCTTTCTGAAGATTTAACGCTCGCACCATAATCAGGAACAACCTTTTCTAAATTGATAAAGAAGGCTCTTGCGTCAGAGTTATTGTCTTTATTAAAATTATAAATTTTGTTATCCACAGCCTTTTGAATTGCCAGCCAAAGACTGGTTTTTCCTGTTCCTGTGGGACCAATCAAAATGATCGAAGATGGAACTAATAATGCCGGATCTTTTTTAGTTTGACCAAGACGTGTCTTTTTGATTTGCTCAATAATTTCAATATCGGCGTCATGATTGGATTTAAAAATTAAGTCCAAAAAGCGATGAGAACTTACTATTTTTAAAGGGTCATTCTCTGGAAGCGTTTCTAAGTTTAATGGAGTTCCATATTTCTCACTCAAAATCCTTTCAATAAGAACCGTTGTGATCGTTCGTTCATTTCGCAAATCTGAATTACTAATTAACTGTCTGTAAAACTCGTTCACTATATTAGTCAAAGCCATTACAGGGGCGATACCATTTGCATCGGCCACGGCATTAATTCGCTGTACGTAATAGTTAAACATCATTTTTTTAACATGCTCTTTTTCATCAAAGCTCAAGTCGTCCCAGTTTTTCTGTAACACAGGGTCATTACTTGAAATGTTCTTAGCATCAAATTTATAACGTAAAAGTTTTAAATCCGCCTTTTCTTCAAAAAGTCTTTCAAACAATTTGGATTGATGTTCCAAACTAGGGCGCGGAAGATTGTGAATTTCAAAATGCTCTATAAGACCATATTCAGCCTCAAAAGCTTCTGCTTTAAATTCATTGATTTCAGCTTCAGTAGCTAGAATCACCAAAGAAGTTTTACTGGTTGTTTTTGCTTGGGAAAAATCTTGCAAAGCAATTCTCTCCCCTTCTGTTGCCATCAAGTACAAACTGTGAGGCTTCTTAGAAACAACATGAGTTTCACTCTCTTCTTTGCCAATGACATCTCGTTCAGACTCTTCCTCACTAAAATCATCCGAAACATAGCTTAGCTCAAAACTATTATCACCTTGGTCAGCCTTCAATCTCCCCATGCTATGAATTTCAGACCACTGCCCTAAAATAATGCTCGAATTTCCTTTGGTTTTTTCTTTATCTAATGTTCTGTATAGATCCATAAGAGCATTCTGATTTGTTACTGTGGATCCATTGATAACATTAAAAAGTAATTTGCGATTACTCATACTTAGAAAGCCTTTACTATCTTTCCAATTTGCTAGAATCGAATTAAACAAATAAGTCTGCAAGGCATCTGGTACTACAAAGATATGATGTTTCTCGGGAGTTTTTCCCTTAGAAATGTCTTCTAATTGCTGTAAAAACTTTTCGAACAACTGCGATTTATACTTATCAGAACTAGATTTCTTTAAAAAGGCAAAGCTTTCATCATGATTTGGATTTGTAATTAACCATGGATTTTCCCATGCACTTGCATCACTCCCCGAGGAAACTCCTGTGAAACTAAGGTGTTTATACTGACTGCGGTTAGGAAAAATTTTCGTTTCCGGATCAGACAAATCGATAAGCTTGATGTTTCTGGCAGAAGCTTGGGAGTCCTCTAATAAGTATGGCGCACCAGATTTTTCAAAACGCACTCTTGATTCTATAGACTTTTCTAAGAAATTCAAAATTTCAAATCTCTTTGGGTATGCAACATTCTCCGTTGCATCAATGTCAAATTTATAACTCAAAACCTCAGCCTTCTGGCTATCTGGCACCTCTGCTGCCAATAATAGGTAAGCTGTTTTACTGCCTTCGGCCTGTGGGAGTACTAAACTAACAGAATGTAATTTTGCATCTTTAATTCCATGTAACTCACCCACTTTGTAATAAGCCTTACCAACACCAGGAATATGCACAATCACTTCGACAGTCTTTTGCCCTGCTCTGAAACTTTTATCCACAAAAAATATGGTGGCTTCTTTGTCTGATAATTTTTCTAATGCTGGATCAAAAATCTGTGCTTTCTTAGAAATAAACATATGTTTTTCATCACTTAAATTAAACTCAACTAGCTGACCTTGCTGTACAAGATAGTTTCCTGCTGAGTAAACTCCGGACACTCGGTTCTCATTACTTACACCTTCTTCTTGAAAAACTTGATAAGTCAAAGCGGAGGTCATCTCGATTTCTTCAATTGGCTTTATGTATTTTTTTGTAATACTACCCTGATTAATAGTCTCAGATAGATCAAGAAGTGCCTTGGTGTAATCCAAATCTTGTTCCCATATGACTCGATCATGCTCCTTATTGGATTCAGTAAAATAGTCGTAATATTTTTTATCTACATGTCTAAACCCAAGTTCTTCCTTCGTATAAAAATAAGGGCTAATTTTAATAGATTTCAGATATTGCAATTTCCCAACACTCGAATCTACCGGTATGCTAATTTCAATAAGTGATGTGCTTTCTGATTTTTCAAACTTTTGAGATAAAATTAAGTATATGTTTGAGTCGGAAGAACTAAGATAGAAAACACTAAGATCAAGCGGCAACTCTGGGTAAACCGAAGAAATTTCTGCAACTTGTCCGTTATAATAAAAATGAAGAACCTTTTCAGCAAAAAATACTTCTGCTTCAAGATCGCCAACCGTTCGGACGTAAGGAGCGTCATTTTCAGCTTGAAAGTCTACCCAAGCTGTTTTTAAGGGCGCTTTTAGATTCATTTTGGTTACAATTTCTGCTCTGTTTTTTTCAATATCTACAACCTGCAGCAAATTTGTACCTAAAGAAATTTGTAACGGTGGTAAGGCTGTGGTTTTAAAACTCTTTAAATCGATTCTAGGAATATCAGATCTACCATCCCATTTATTCTCAAAGCTTTCATAAGTTGTAGCAATTAATTTCTTATGATTAAGAATTCGTTTTGTATTTTCTGGTTCTGGAAAACTCAAATAACGAATCAGTCGGTCAGAAACAAAGGCGCCATTGATCTGTCTACTATTGAGTTCGTAGTTGTTGTAAAATCTATTGTCTAAAAGTATTGGTCTTTGCTCAAAAAAGATTTTTTTATCCGAAGACTTACTTAGTCCAATTTTAAAGAAAAAGGTATAACCATCCTCCATTAAACCTTTCATTGAAATCAAATATCCACCTTCAATATCTGTTTTCATGACCACTATATCTGAATGATTAAGAATAGGAGGAAGTTTGACAAAAGATTTATTTAGTTGATCTAAAACTTCGTTTTCACCTGTACCAATTTGTAAATAACTCTCTGGAGAAGAGGCATCGGTATATCTAGAGATAATAGTGATTTTTCCATCAATAACAACAACCGCTTCGTATCTACGGTTCTTTTCATGAACGGTTTCTAATCTACCAAGTAAAACTCCCTCAATTGGATTGATTAGGATATCCCCTTCCAATGCCAATTTCGGTTTAGTGATTGATTCCTCTAAACGATACAATCCAGGATTCAAACTACTATTTTGTGATTCATCCGCAACCACCAACATATACGGTGTAGCGCCATTGTAGCTCACTGGATACTCTTTGTTAGCTAACAAAGAAAAAGAAAAACCTAAGATGCAAACAATATAAAGAACTATGCGGGGCATACCTTCCTCCAAAAACGGAGGCCCCCTAAGCCTCCTAGTATTCCCCCCTGAAATTTAATTTATTCGCGTAAATTATTACTCTACATCTGTGCTAGAATCCGCAGCTTCCTGATAAATCCTTTCCACAACAGCTTGTAAGGCTTTTTCATTGTAGCCGTATTTTTCCATCATTACTTGCTGGAACCTCTGCCAAGAAGTTGCAATGTCTTGATTCGCAACTAACTCACCCTTAGACAAGTCTTTAAAACCTGCAAGTAAGTTAAGATCTTCAGTAATTTTAGATGAAAGGTAATGTCTCACAGCAGCCATTAATCCAGGATGTTCTTCGGCAGACCTTTCACCAGTGATCATACCCTCTAAAGCATAGCTCGCAATAAAATCTAAAGTGAACTCTTCCCCTTCATAGGTCAAGAATGCTTTCTTCACCTTTCTAACAAAGTTTTCATTCACAGGCATAACTTCATTGGAAGCATCTTTGTAAGTAGACTCGCCAGCCTCCATGGCCTTCGCCATTTTTAGGAAGGTTTGGTAAGTACGTTTTTCGTGAGCAGGATCTGCAATCACAGCAGATTCAAAGTCTTTTCTAAATTTTGGAATATAGACAACTTTTAGTAAACCATCAAAATATCCCACAATTTGGTGGTATAGATTCGCAGGAATATTATCACGATTATCATTAGCCATTTGGTCTAAAGCCATTCGAAGAGCTGTCACGTCTAATGTATTATTAAATCCAGGTTTCGAGGCAATGTATAGAGCTGTATTGATCCAACGAGTTGCTTGACGAGTTGGAATTCCCGCTTCCCCTTCACCCATTTTCTGAGTAACACTAAAAAGCTCATCATGAATCCCTCTACCGAAAGTAACATCGCCATTAAAGTAACGAATTCTTTGAATTGGCTCTGTATAAACGGTTTCCTTCAATACATCTCCCGCCAAACCAGCGTTTTTAGCTTCGTTTACTTTGGTATACATTCTACTGGCAGCAACAACATCTGAAATCAATTCCCAAACATGTGGAGCAATGGAGATTCTATCTTTTCCGTTCCCAATCCATAGGCGGTAACGACCATGAGGTACAACTGCTTTTTGACCAATTTCTGGAGATACCCAGAGTTTATTTAAAAGACTTTCGCTCTTCTCAGAAGAATTTGGAAATACTCGAACCAATTCTCCAGTGGACTCTTCACCTATTTTCTCAGCAAATAACTCACCACCTTTCATATAGGCTAAAGTTTGAGCGATCACATTTGGTTTTGTATCGTAATTAAATGGGATGTTTTGGTATCGATCCAATGCCGCATCACCGGTTTCGTCTTGTTTGATTTCACGAATATTTGCAGTATTGGTTGCCGTTAGAATTAACATATCCAAAGGCACTTTCATACTACTACCATTTTGGATGTAGCGATCTTGGAACAAAGTTAACCATTTATTTTGCAAGTCTTTTTCATTACGTAGCACTTCATCTAAGAACAATGCTGTTCCTGAAGCTCTCGCTACAATACCGTATTCGTAAAGCATTGGATTATCTGTTGAAAGACTCATAGATTTAACAATGTTTTGCTTAATGAAAAGCTGATCTGGGTTCCAGTCTTTTCCTTGGGCATCAAGCATTGCCGTATCTTTTAAAACCACTCTCTTTACATCAACATACTCATTAAGTGCAGCAATGATATTTTCGGCAGATAGTTCCTTACCTTTCTCAATTAACTCTTGAGCAAGAATTTCTTCACGAATTTTTTCTGTAAGAGGGCTTGTCTCCAAGAAAGGGTTTGGATCGGTTCCAACCATATCACGAACTACTTCTTTTACCTCACCATCTAACATTGCTTTTTGGTAATTTTTAGGTAACAAGACCAATGGGTTTTCGTTCAATCCATTTTCAAGAGTTCCGACGTATTTTCCATCTAGCTTTTTTAAACCAGAGCGAAGGGCTTCAATTTTGTCGAGGTTTTTCCAACTAAATGTATAGTAAGCGAATTTCTTACCACCAAATTCTGTCGCTGCTTTAAGGCCACCGGTAATCACTGATAAAATTGCTGATTTACCAGAACCATGAGGACCTACAAAAGAGATTACGTTTGCATCGTCAGCAACTGCTCTTTTCAGTTGAGAAACAAACATAGAGGTCCCGGCCTCTTGTCCACCGACCATTTTGTAGCCGTTCCATTTACTTGGAGTATGAAAAAAGTTTGAAACAAATGTTTTACCAGAACCATAAAGGTCTTTTTCAATAAAGCCTGCATTGTTAACAATGGCTAAAATTCTCTGTGCGGCATTCATACCTAGAAATGGAGATTCCGCCATCATATTCTTTTCTGGTGATACCAGGTCCTGTAAAGTCCAAACCTCAGCTCTTGCCAAAAGTTTATCATCTATAAACTTTTCTTTGGGCAACTCAAAACCTTTAGGTTTTTTAGAAGTTTCAGATGCACTTTTAGTACATTTAGACTCATCAGCGGCTTGTAATGGGTTTACTAGTAAGAATGAAAACGCCAAACACATAAATGACTGGATAAACAATAATTTAAACATATTTCCCTCGTAACTCTTTTGAATGACCGGAAAATACTCATTGTTGTTTTTATACTCAAATTATTTTACAATTCATGCAAGATTTACAGCTAATCTTATTGTTTTATGACAGCTACGTTTGTGACTCATAATTTTTTTTAATAGTAACTAGGTAAAAAATAAAATGAACGCTCTAAAAGTAAGTTCTTGTCCCAAAGTTTTTTGGTCGACTGAATGTTTCCATCAAGACTAGTTAGCTATAATCACCACATAAAATAATAACCATCCTGGGAATCCTCCATTAAAGAGGATTCACTTTTAATTATTTTTTAGCAGTGCTTATTTAAAAATTATATTACAAAATTAGGCGGCGTATTTTTTTAATAATTCGTCCATTTTATCGATGAGAACTGGCTTTACCAAAACATCTTTCATTCCAGCCTTAAGACACATCTCTCGATCGTCTGAAAATGTGTTGGCTGTAAAAGCAATTATATTAGGAGCTTTATCGCCCAGGATCGTCAAAATTTTCTTGGTAGCCTCCAAGCCATCCATCTTTGGCATTTGCATATCCATAAAGATCAGACTGTAAAAGCCTTCCGGTTTGTCTTCCAATATGGCAACCGCTTCAAAACCGTCACTCGCAAGATCAGTCTTATAACCCAGCTTTTCCAAAAACTTTTGTGCTACCATTTGATTGATCACATTGTCTTCAACCACTAAAACTAATTTTTCATTTCTATCTTCAACACTTTCTAAGCGAGAGCTATCAATTAACTGAAGTGAACTTTCAATGACTGGCAATTCTATTTCAACATCCATTCTAGTTCCATGATTTAGCTTAGAGCTCATTTTAATTTCCCCTTGCATCACCTCAACTAATTTTTTGGAGATGGATAGCCCTAAACCTGTACCTTGTGCTGACTTGGTTCTACTGTCTTCTGCCTGCGTAAATGGATCGAAAATATTTTTCTGCTTCTCTTCACTAATTCCGATACCAGTATCCACAACGCTAAATTGTAGTAAAACACGGTCGTTTTGCTTTTTTAAAACTTCCACATTTAGTTCTACAAAGCCTTTCTGAGTAAACTTGATTGCGTTGGACAATAGGTTCGTCAAAATTTGACGGATTCGGTTTTTATCGCCTAGTAAATTTTTAGGAGTATCAGGAGCAATGTTCAATTTAATCTCAATGTCTTTATCGTCTTTTAGAAACTGGCTAAGTTGAATTATATGACTACATAAATCCCAAACTGAAAACTGAGCATTATCAAGTTTAAACTCATTGCTACCCATTCTACTGAGGTCAAGAATGTCATTTAAAATCACCAAAAGACCTTCACTACATTGACCAATGGTATTGATCATATCCTTTTGCCCTTGGTCCAAATCTGTGTCTGTTAATAGATCAATCATTCCTAAAACTCCATTCATTGGAGTTCGAAGTTCATGAGACATATTCGCTAAAAAATCAGATTTGGCGGCGGCAAGTTTTTTCGCTTCATCATAAGCTTTTTCTAAAACTTCTTTTTGATCTCCTAAGTCTTTGATCACCAGTGATAAGCTATCCAATTCTTTCTTATAGCTAGCATCAGAAATGGACAATAACAAAATAGATTGTTCTTCTAGGTGTCTCACCAAAAATTGTATTTCGTAAGTTTTTTGAAAAGAGTTGTTCTCTTTGGGCTCATAAAATGCTTTAAAGCGTCCCCTTTTATTAATTGCTTTGATTGCGCGATCTCGATTTTCAATGGGAAAAACATCGAACACATTTTTTCCCACAGAAACTTGGTCAAAAGTTTTCTGAAAACGTTCGTTCAAATGCAATAGTTCAAAGTCTTCGAGACTAGCCAAGGCCAGTATCTCATTTCCAATGTCTAATGCCTCTATGAAAGTTTTCTGAAATTTCATATCATCACATCCAAGTTTTAGGCCGCTACGATCTGCTCTTTAGTAGACCCGACCACTGCCATAATCGCCGCTATATCGGACTCATCAACTCCAGCTTCATCCAAGACCTCTTCCAAGTATCCAGCTACAATTAAAAAATGTTCTTCGCTGATATTTAAATGCTTGTGAGCGACCCCCAGGTCTTTACCCTCGTACTTATTTGGTCCACCTAGTGCTAAGCCCAAAAAATTCACCTGGTGTTGCATTAGCTTCTCTAAATCCACAGCCTGGAAGTAGGGTTTAATCTCACTGTCTTCCAATAGTTTAGAGTAAAACTCATGAACTAATTTTGCCAGAGTTTCAAAACCACCATATTTATCAAACAAGTTTGTAGCATTAGACATAGAATCCCCCATCATCTAGCTTATCGGCATAAATAGCGGGAAAAATTGAATCTTTAGGCTTTCTAAAAGAATGTTAAGGAGTTTTAAGTTTTCTAGTTATTCTTAAATCGAAATAAGGCAAAAATGTTCAGTTCATTTTAATTGAGAAAACTAAGCCTGGGCCTGTTTGCGGTTTTTGCATTCATCTGCTTTACCACAATAGTCACACTTATCGCCCATAATACGGCCTAGACCACCACAAGAGCCCTTTAATGGCTTATTGCTAAAAATCACCCCCAGTGCCATACCAGCTATTACTACTGCCAGAACACCAACTGTAACTAATATATAGTTCAATAAATCCATAAAAGTCTCCTTGCTCGAAATATAATCCGATTTTCCCTGAAAATCTATAGTTGCATGGGATAAAATGTTTTTTTCAAAAAGCGAAATGCTTTCCATAGCCCATGTGAACTACTTTTTATAGTTCAACAAGGTGTCGAAACTATTAAATTTATTCATTTTTTCATCAAATCGAATCAAATAGACTTCTAGCTTATTCTCTAGAGCAAAAGCCTTTGCTTTCTCAAAACCCATGGCCATCAAGGCCGTTGCTATGACATCTGATTTTAGACATTGATCAGTAATCACACTTACAGAAACCAAATCACTACGATAACTTTTTCCAGTTTTAGGATCGATGGTGTGATTATATCGAATGCCATTTTCAGAAAAAAAGTTTCGGTAACTACCTGATGTAGCAATTGCTCTATTTTCTAGAGCCAAAACCTGTTGTATCGCCTGTTTATCAGGCTCAGGCACCTCAATGGCAACTGTCCATTTCTCATCATATTTTTTACCACTAGCTATTAGTTCACCACCGATATCTACTAAATGATTATTAAACTGATGAGATCGTAATATTTGTGAAACCTTGTCTACGGCGTAACCTTTAGCGCTGGCAGATAGATCAATCTTTGTTCCTTGAATTGATTTTGAGACAAACCATTTTCCATCTTTTTGTTTTAATTTAATTCTTTTGTAACCCACAAGCTTAAGCTTTTCTGCGATTTCGTCTTTACTTGGAAGCTTACGTCCTTTTTTCGGTCCAAAACCCCAAAGATTAACCAATGGGTAAACCGTTGGATCAAACCTACCTTGTGTTTTTTCTGCAAACTCTAAAGAAAGCTTTAAAGTCTTGGCAAAGTCTTCGGAAATTGGAAAATCTTTGTCCTTGTCTACCAAATTAAACAATGAAATTTCTGAGTCCTTCATATATGTCGACATCTGAAGGTTTAAATTTTTCAACTCGCGCTCAATCTCTTCTTGCAATACTTCTTTGGAAACTGAAGGAAAATCATTGATGTACTTTACACTATAATAAGTCCCCATAGTTCTACCCTGAATTTGCAATAAATCTGGTTTGGAACTACAAGAGCTTATAAAAGCACCGATTACAAAAAGAAAAAGGAAGAGTGCCACTCTTCCTTTCAACAAAATATTTTTCATGGATTAACCACCAAAGTCATCTAGCATAATATCTTCTGGCTCTACACCCAAGTTGATCAACATATTGATCACAGATTGGTTCATGATTGGAGGTCCACATAAGTAGTACTCACAATCTTCTGGAGCCGGATGATTTTTCAAATACTCTTCATAAAGAACGTTATGAATAAAACCAGTGTATCCATCCCAGTTATCCGTAGGTAAAGCATCTGATAAAGCTACATGCCATGTAAAGTTAGGGTTCTCTTTTTGAATTTCATCAAAATCTTCCGTGTAAAACATTTCTCTTACAGAGCGAGCCCCGTACCAGAAAGTTACTTTACGGTCTGTTTTAATTCGTTTGAATTGGTCAAAAATGTGAGAGCGCATCGGTGCCATACCTGCTCCACCACCAACAAAAACCATCTCTTTATCCGTATCGCGAGCAAAGAACTCACCAAATGGCCCTGAGATTGTAACTTCATCGCCTGGCTTCAAATTAAAAATATAAGAAGACATGATTCCAGGAGGAACATCATCTTTTCCAGGAGGAGGAGAAGCAATACGCACGTTTAACATGATAAGGCCTCTCTCTTCCGGGTAGTTTGCCATTGAGTAGGCACGAATTGTTTCTTCAGACTCGACGGATTTGAATTTCCAAAGATTAAACTTATCCCAGTCCTCTCTGTATTCTTCAGCTACATCAAAGTCTTTGTAGTCAATAGCCAGACCAGCAGGTCTTTCAATTTGAATATAACCACCCGCTTTAAAAGGTACGCTTTCCCCTTCAGGCAATTCTAAAACTAACTCTTTAATGAAAGTGGCAACGTTATCGTTGGAACGAACTTTACATTTCCATTTTTTAACACCAAATACTTCGTCCTCAACTTCAACTTTCATGTCTTGCTTAACCGTTACCTGACAAGAAAGTCTTTCTCCGTGTTTCGCCTCACGCTTTGTAATGTGAGATTTTTCAGTTTCTAAAATTTCTCCACCACCATCAAGAACACGAACTTTACATTGAGCACAAGTACCACCACCACCACAGGCAGAAGATACGAACAATTTATTGTCTGCTAATACGTTTAATAATTTTCCACCAGCAGGCGCGGTAATTTTCTTTTCGTCGTTTACAATGATCGTTACATCACCACTAGAAACTAGTTTCGACTTAGCTGCTAAAATGATAACAACTAGTGCTAAAACTACTCCGGTGAACATTGCAACGCCTAATACGATTTCTAACATTTTTTAAGTCTCCTTCGCTAAAGCCTGCGTCCTAAAGTTGAATTCCTGAGAAGGATAAAAATCCCAAAGCCATTAAACCAACGATCATAAAAGTAATTCCTAATCCACGTAAACCATGTGGAATATCAGAGTACTTCAACTTTTCACGGATACCCGCTAAAGCCATAATCGCTAGGGCCCAACCAAATCCAGAACCTACACCATAAGTTACCGATTCTAAAAAGTTGTAATCACGCTCAACCATGAACAAGGAACCACCCAAGATCGCGCAGTTCACAGTGATCAATGGTAAGAAAATTCCAAGAGCGTTATAAAGTGCCGGTACATATTTATCTAGAGCCATCTCTAAAATCTGTACCATCGCAGCGATCACACCGATGTAAGAAATCAAACCTAAAAAGCTAAGATCTACACCTTCAACGCCAGCCCAAGCTAGAGCGTTTTCTTTTAGCAAATAGTTATAAATCAGATTATTTACTGGAACCGTAATGGTTTGAACCACCACTACCGCAATCCCTAATCCAATGGCAGTCTTTACTTTCTTAGAAACCGCTAGGAATGTACACATCCCCAAGAAGAAAGAAAGAGCTAAGTTTTCAATAAATACACTTTTTACAAATAAACTAATATAATGTTCCATCTACATCTACCTCTTAGCTTTCTTCGTTCTGCTCAGGCTTCCAAGTTCTCAAAGCCCAGATAAATAAACCAATTAAGAAAAAGGCACTCGGAGCCAATAGCGCCATACCGTTTGGTTGGTACCATCCACCTTCATTAACAGGAGCAAAAATTGTAATTCCCATTAATTTTCCAGTTCCTAAAATCTCTCTAAAAAACGCAACGAAAATCAATACCACTGAGTATCCAATTCCGTTACCGATCCCATCAATGAATGAAGCTACCGGCGGGTTTTTCATGGCATAGCCTTCTGCTCGTCCCATCACAATACAGTTTGTAATGATCAAACCAATAAAAACGGACATTTCTTTTGCTACATCATAAACAAAGGCTTTTAAAACCTGATCCGTAACGATTACCAAAGATGCAATGATTGTCATTTGCACAATGATACGAATGCTTGATGGAATGAAATTACGAATCAAACTCACACAAAGGTTTGAAAGTCCCGTAACCGCAATTACCGCCAAACACATAACCAAAGCTTTTTCCATTTTGGTTGTTACTGCCAAAGCAGAACAAATTCCCAAAATCTGTAGAGCAATTGGGTTATTATTAAATAATGGATCGAATAATGTCTTTTTAATACTACTCATTTTCTCTCTCCCTACTGCTCTTGAAACTTCTTAAGATAAGGACCGAAACCATCAGCACCTAACCAATAACGAACAAGACCTGTTACACCGTTACTAGTAATGGTTGCTCCCGATAAGCCATCTACCTTGTATTGTTTTTGTGGGTCACTAGGATTTACACTACCTTTAATCACTTGAATCATTGGCTCTAAATCATCACTAAAAGCTGACTTTCCAGACCATTGTGCTTTCCAAGCAGGATTATCTACTTCACCACCAAGACCAGGAGTCTCACCGTGCTCGTAAAAACCCAAACCTTTAATCGTTTGTAAATCAGGGCTCAATGCAATGAAACCATAAAGCGTTGACCAAAGTCCTTTACCATTAATAGGTAAAATCAACATCTTCACCGAACCAGACTCCATCACTTTATAAACTGTGGAGTATTTTGATCTCGTTTTAATTCCACCTAAATCTTGATCGGCAGGAATCACTTCTGACATGCTTGGATTTTTTCTAGCTTTTCTTTGATCAAAAGCTTCTGGCTTCATGTCTTCCATTACATTTCCAGAATCAAGCTCAATCACTTCGGCTTTTATCGATTTATAAGCTTCAATAATTTGTGCCTTGGAAGCTTTTGCGTCCACTAATCCTGCTGCCTGCAAGATGTTCTTTTGAATATCTAATTTCTTGTTAGCCTCTTGTAGTGGCTTCAATCCCACAGCGGCAGCAGCCACTAAAATGGAACAAATCACACAAAGAACTGCGGCAACAAGAATGGTTTTCGCCGTACTATCTTTTTGCATATCTCAACTTCCTTCTTGCGATGTTTGCATTCATAACAAAGTAGTCAATTAAAGGAGCAAATACGTTACCAAATAAGATGGCAAGCATTACGCCCTCAGGGAATGCTGGGTTTACTACACGAACTAAAATCACCATCAAACCGATCAATGCTCCGTAGAAGTACTGACCTAATTGAGTCATTGAAGCAGATACTGGATCAGTAGCCATGAAAACTGTACCGAAAGCAAAACCACCTAAAACCAAATGCCATGCCGGTGTAACAGCAAACATTGGGTTAGTATCACTTCCTACCATATTCATTACGAAAGCAAAGAATACTGTTGAAAGAGTCATGCTCAACATGATTCTCCATGAACCAATGCCTGTAAGAATCAAGTAACCAGCTCCAAACAAACACGCCAAAGCACTTGTCTCACCCATAGAACCAGGGATTAAACCTAAGAATGCCTGCATCCAAGTGTAGTTAAAAGAACCTACCCCCTCAAGAGCAGCTTGTCCTAGCAAAGTCGCTCCAGTAAAACCATCAGCTGCGATCCAAACAGCATCCCCAGAAATTTCAGCTGGATATGCAAAGAATAAGAAAGCACGAGCTGTTAGTGCCGGGTTTAAAAAGTTTTTACCCGTTCCACCAAAAATCTCTTTACCAATGACTACACCGAAACTAATACCAACAGCCACCTGCCATAATGGGATGGTTGGAGGTAAAATCAGCGGAAATAAAATACCTGTTACAAGGAAACCCTCATTGATTTCGTGGCCACGGACAGAAGCAAAAATTGCTTCCCAGAAGCCACCCACCAAATTGGTTACCAAGAAAACTGGTAAGAAATAAAGAGCACCTAATAGGAAACAAGAAAGGATGTTTCCGGCATCAACACCAAAACCCAATGCATGAAAAAGGCTACCTCTCCAACCAGCAACTTCAGCAACACCCATACCCGCTAAAGCAGTTTGTGCCTGAAACCCTGTATTATATAGTGCCATCATGATACATGGTCCAAGGGCCATAGCCACTGTGATCATGGTTCTTTTTAAATCAATACCATCACGAATGTGTACGCTACCTTTAGTGTTCTCTCCAGGAGTGTACAAGAAGGTATCCGCTGCCTCATATAGTGGATATAACTTTTTTAGTTTTCCATCGCCTACGAAGTGCTTATGTTGAGCGTCTAAAAAATCTCTTAAAAACTGCATTAGCCTTCCTTTTCAATCGTCGTTAAGTTGTCACGTAAAATTGGAGCAAAATCCACTTTTCCAGGAGCAACGAAAGTTAATAAAGCCAAATCTTCTTCTGCCAACTCTAAAGCACCTAAATCTTGAGCAAGGTCTGTGTCTTTAGCAACTAGTGAACGAAGTAACTGAGTTGGAAGAATGTCTAAAGGCATTACCTTTTCAAAACTTCCAATTGGTACCATTGCACGAAGAGAACCGTTAGTGTTTGAACCAAAAGCAAACTTCTTCCATGGCATCATTTTAGAAACATAAATGTTTTTTACAGAAAACTGATCGAAACCAGGCTTATGCCAACCAAGAAGCTCACGTTTTGTATCTTCTTCGATAATTGTGATCTGGTTATGGTAATGACCTAAGTAATGGAAAACTTCGTCTTGGGTTCTGCCATTGAAAACAGATCCACTAATAACGCGAGCTCCAGCCTTTGCCTCACCTTGAGCGATTTCTTTCATACAAGCGCCAAGTCTTGTTTTTACATAACGAGGTTTATTTGCGTAAGGTCCTGCAACAGTTATCATTCTTTCTAAGAACAATTTACCAGTGGCAAATAATGCTCCGATCGCAATAACATCTTGGTAGCCCACATGCCACACTGGTTTTTCCATACCAGCAGGATCTAAAAAGTGAATGTGAGTTCCAACATTACCCGCCGGATGTGGACCTTTAAATAATTCGGTTTTTACGCCATCCATCTCAACAAATGGGATTGGAGCTTTCGCATCCTGACAAACATAAGTTTGACCATCTGTTAATTTTGATAAAACAGCTACACCGTTTAAGAAGTTTTCATGATTGCGCTCAATCGCTACATAAGTAGCAGGAGCCAATGGATTTGTGTCCATTGCATTGATAAAAACCGCACTTGGATTCGCATTAAGGTCTGCCACTTTTTCAAAAGGACGTTGACGAATGCTAGCCCAGCTACCTGATTCAATCAGTAAAGCCTTTGTTTCTTCGCGAGTGTAATCAGCGGGAGCTTTGTCTTTGTAAGACTTAAACTCAACCTGCTCTTCACTAGCATCCAACTCAATTTCCATTGTTTGGAACGCACGCTTATCGCCGCGATTGATGGCTTTTACCGTACCTGCACCAGGAGATGTGAAAACGAGTCCCACATTCTTTTTACAGCTAAACAGGCTTTGGCCGATTTTCACTTTGTCACCTACATTGACTAACATACTAGGTTTCATCCCAACATAGTCAAAGCCAGTAACTGCTACAGATGTCACTTTTTTGGATTCATCAATATCCATGCTCGGCGTACCAGTGATTGGTAGGTCGAGTCCTTTTTTTAGCTCAATCATAAACCTTACTCTTTTTGTTGATTTAAAAATTTTGGCTACACTATAGATAGAAACTGCCTAAGACTCAATCTTCTATTCCGAAAAATTGACCAGAAACTGAAAAGCCTATTTGCCTAAAAGTATTCTTAGAATCTCCTTATTTATTTTTTTACAAATTCATCGAAGGAAGTTTAAAAATGAATAAATTTACTATGCACGAAACACTTTAGTTACGTAAAAAGAAGCTTTTAGTACTGAGCAATAGCTTTATTTTGCATAATATGTAGGCTTATTTATATAATTCTAACAATCCTTCTCCAATTTTTTACATTCAGTTTATTTTGCGACTCAATTTCAATTAGACATGGATCTAGAACAAATAACAGCTTTCGCTTATTTTTTAAGCTAAGTTTTTCATCCGTTTTTCAATAATGTACTTTTTAGACTCCGGGCTGCCATTGGAATTCGGTTTGTGTTTAAATTATTATTTCAAAACAATCTAAACTCGCCCATTCAAATGCGGATGGAATGTACATAGATCCATCAAAGTTATAAGAATTAAAAAATCCGAATTCGGTTAACATTCACAAGAAATACAGAATTAGGTTTTGCCCACTTATCTCTAGTTCAACCGCAAATCAGTGAACTAGCTATTAGGTTCAACTCTGATTCATCAATGCTTTTTAAACTGGCCCCTTTAATTGCGGATAGACCTTAATAACTACTGAAAAAGATTTGTTTAAATGAGCTTGTCCGAGTTTTGATTTTCCTTGCAATGAATACAGAAAAGAATTTCAAGCCTTTAACACTCGTTCATCCGCAATTAAAGGGGCCAGTTTTTTAAAATTAAAAGTAACTAACAAGCCTATGAAAGCTATGGCAAAAGTTAAGCCCCACTAAGGCTAGTGATGCGCCCCCTCTTTTAGAGCCTAAAATAAATAAAAGGTCTTTTTGCGAAACGAAACCCTCTATTAGCAGCTATTTTCATAGAAAAATCTTCAAACTCAAAGACCGTTATTTTCGCTCTAAGAGTCATTAAGCCTAGATTTAAGAAAATTGTTCCCTATGTTCCAGTTTTAGGAACGCTTTGTTCCAAAGTTGATATACTCCCCTCAATAGCTCCTGCATAGTGGTTTCAAGAACACAAAGTTCTAAGAAACGAGGAAAAAAATGGATGTATTTGAATCAAAAACTTATATCGAATATCTCAAGTCAGAGCTTGAGAGAAGACTAGGGCAAAACTCTAGTTATTCGTTACGAGCTTTTGCAAGGGATTTACAGATCAGTCCAGGGAATCTTTCTGAAATCGTAAAAGGCAAACGTCCTTTGTCAAAAAAGAACGCTCAGAAAATCGCTGGTAGCCTTGGATTAAATCCCATTGAAGAAGAGGCTTTTTTAGCTCTTCCTCAAGAGAGTAAAAAAGCATACAACGAAATCAAAGAGCGCAAAGAAATCGATCTTGAGTACTTTAAGCTTTTAGAAAATTGGTACCACTTTGCTATTTTAAATCTTCTAGAAACAAAGCCTAAACCTCTAAGTGCGGAGCAAATCGCAAAGCGCTTAGGGATTAAAGTGATTGAAGCAAAGCTTGCTCTAGATCGATTGGTCCACATTGGCCTAGTCCTATACGACCAAAACAACCAATGGACTTGCGTAGATGATTTCGTAGAAACTCCAACAGATATACCATCCATGGCCATCAAACGTTATCACCAACAAATTTTAAACAAAGCCATCGCTGCTCTGATTGAACAAAGCCCAGAAGAAAGAGAGATTTCTGGCATAGGCATGGCGATAGATTCAAAAAATTTAAAAGCGATCAAAAAAGACATCGACGAATTTCAAAATCAAATGATCGAAAAATATTCTGGAGTTGGTAATCCTGATGAAGTTTACCAATTTGAAACGGCACTTTTTAAATTGAGTAAGAGGTAATGAAAATGTTTATGGCAATTACAAAAAGTTTATTGATGCTAAGTCTATGTCTTCCTTTGGCGGCACAAGACTTAATGGCACCAACCAAAGTAGGCAATGGTGACAACGGCGCCGACCTTGAAGGTTTTGAAAAATTAGAAAGTGGTCCTATCGTAAAAGCTCGTGACTTGGCCATTGAAAAAGTTAGAGCTTTAAATTTAAGATCCATTCGAGGCTTAGGTAATTTACAAACTGAATTGGAAAAATCAGATTTATACATAACTAAAAAAGACATCAACGATCGTGAGTTGTTAAAGTTAGGCGCGTTTGAAAGTGATCGAATGGGATACATCTACGCAAGGACTTTTGCTAGGCCCTATGCCGCAACCAGATTCTTTCCAGTGGCGAAAAGCTTAGGCCAAGACCAATTGGTTGCCCTCCATATCCATGAAGCTTTACATAGAAGCCTTCCACAAAGCATTCGCGAGGATGAAAAGGTGGTTTCTGCAATCACTCTGGAAATTGTAAATCCAGACGCTAACCGTGATGATATTGAAAAAAGCATTGCTAGCTATATGCCGAAGGAACTTGAACCAACTTCTTACAATTCAGCAGGTAGATCCTTTTTCTTAGAAGAAGACATGATTCAAAGAAATGTTTTTGAATACTCTTATGGTGCATTTTTTAATGACAAAGATGAAAACTCAGAGCTAACAAATATTAATGAAGTTCATCATTTAAGTAGTAAGCTCTACCCTTTTGGTGGCTCCTTATCTGGAACAGGTCTTGGATTAAGCATGGGCTGGTACGACATTGACAGTCAAAAAGAAGTGGGACCTTTAAGTCTTAGTCTGCAACATCAATTGGTAACAAGCACACGTTTCCGTTTGTTTGGTTTTATAGAACATTCCATTGCACCAACAACTGAAATGTTTGAGCAATCTTCTTTTAACCGTGATTTAACAAAATTAGGATTAAAGATGTACAGCTTCAAAAACAAAAACCTACAGCTAATTAACAGTCTTGTAATTACAGTTCCATCTTCCGCTACCGACAAACGCTTGAGTACTCCGGTAGTTTATGACTATGGTTTTCAGTATCATGCCAATGCGACACTTAGAGGATTGATTGGCCCGTTTGGCTTAGGCGGCTTTTTAGACTACGCCATTGCCGAAGAAAGAACGGTAACGAATGGTAGTTTCCAGACGATCGAAGATCGAGAGGCTCTACCTAGCGTAGGAATTGAACTTGGTTATTTTGCTGAAAACTTCAATGTGAAACTTTCAACGAGAAAGGCTTTAATTAGCGACTCTCAAGATATCGACTACAGCCGCTTTGGAGACATTAAAGACTTTGGAGTTGGCGATCAAAACTTAAAATTAGGAGTATCTGTACTATGGTAAACTTAAAGAATTTCGCAATCTTTGGATTCGTCCTATTACTAAGTGCCTGTGATAATTTTCGAAGCGTGGAAGCTCCCAGAGTTTTCAAGTACGAAGTAGCGACAAATTTAAAGCTCATAGATATAGAGGAAAACTCTCCTGACGCAAAGTGGACTTATTCGCAGCAATCCTATGAAATTGATTCCTACTCTAGAATTTTAGTTAAAACGGATGGTTTAAATTCTGAAGAAGTTTATGTAGATGACAAATTCATTATGGCTTTTAGTATTTATAGCGCGAGAGGGGATCTAACAGAAGAAGAGTTGGCAGGTATTAAACTTTGTCCTGTAACTAAAAATTGGATGATTTACGCTACTTGGGAAAAAGCACATCCTTTTCAAGATGGAAGCTGGAGCAAAACTGGCGGAGACTTCAATGAAAATGAATGCATAAGTGTCGCAGCCTACAATATTGCCAAAAACATCATTGAACCTCCAGAGGATGATGACGATCAGGACCAATATGAATTTGAAGGGTATGGCTCTGAATTTGATAAAAACAATGAAGTCTATTATAAAACAATTACCGAATCTAATGGCTGGTGGTCTAGTCGTGAGAAAAGAGTTCGTCGTAGTGATTCTGAAATAGCAGAACAAAAAAAGTTAAAACTTCAGGCCTATGAAAAAGAGAAAGAAAGACGAGAAAAACAAAAAGCCTTACAAGCGCAAATAGACTCAGAAGCTTTGGCTCCAAATGGACCGGCAAGATTACAGTTTAATATTAGTGATTGGTTTTTAAACGGTCCACTTGCTACACGAGGAAAAAACTTTGGTTTTGTAATTATCTCTGAACATCAAATCGAATTTTTATCCGAGCAGTCTGCATCAAAACCGACAATCAGTTGGACAGAACCAGGATATTAATCTAGTCATTGTGCCTAAGGTATTTAATTAGCTTAGGCACAATTTTTCTTGGCATAAATGGTTTCGCGATTATTTCTGCGACACCCATTTTTTCTACTTCTTGAAAATCCAGGTCACTATAGCCACTCATAAGTACTATGTTCTTTGACGCCATTAAACTCTCAGTTTCTATTTTTTCCAAAAATCCAAGGATATCAATACCAGCTTTATCCTTAATTCGAATATCACTTAAAACTAAGTCATAAGAGCTTTCTCGAAGTTTTTCTAAAGCCACACTGAAGCAATTTGCTTTTTCATTCTGAATTTCATGTTTCGTAAAGCTTTCTGTTAGTAATTCTAAAAGTAAATTTTCATCATCCACAATTAAGACTTTAGGCTCTTTCACTTAAGCACTCTTTTCGTTGCTTACAGCCACGATGGGGATTGAAATTTCAAAACAAGTATTTTTAGAATTATCAAGTAGCATGAGACTACCACCATGATTCTCAATAATGCTCTTTGAAATGCTCATTCCCAAGCCAGTCCCTTCACCCTTTGGTTTGGTTGTAAAAAATGGCGAGAACAATTTTCGACGAACGCTTTCATCTTTGATACTACCGCTATCTTGAATTAAGACCTTAAGTTTATCATCGACAATGCTAGAATCGATAGAAACCCATGCTTTGTCATTCTTCTTTACCGCATCATGGGCATTATTTAACAAATTTAATAATACTTGAGAAATTTGAATGTCTCGACATAGTAAATGAGCTGGTTCGATATGCTGAATCTTTAATTCAATTTTAGAGGTCTTAAAGCGCTCTATACATAAATTGAGTGTATCTTCCAAAATCTCAGGAAAAGCAATTTGTGACATTGGGTCTTGCTCAGACCTTCTCGAATAAGATTTAAGGCTTTTGATGATTTTACTGATTCGTACCGTTGTTTCCTCAATCTTTTCAACCGAATTTTTCAAACGATCACTATCTACACCCTCTTCGATATCTGCCAATAATATATCTGTATAGCCTAAAATTATTGCCAAGGGATTATTGATCTCATGAGCTATACTGCCTGACATCTCCCCTAATGTGGCCATTTTTAAAGTTTTGGCCTGATGAACTCGTAGCTCTTCCAACTCTTTGGCGGCCTTACTTCTTTCTAGCGAATACATCAAAGAACGACTTAGGTTATATGCATTCATTTCTGATTTTTTTAAATAATCCTGAGCCCCACGATTTAGGGCCTCCAACGCCAAAGAGTCGTTTTCATCTCCCGTTAAAACAACAATCGGAAAATGGTCCTCCAACTGCTCTTTCAGTTTTTCCAGCCCTAAAAACTTTTGCGAATCAGGGAGCGATAGATCTAAGAAAATGATATCAAATGATGTATTTGCAACTTTAACCAGTGCATCTTTTAGACAGTTTGAGTGTTGAAACTCAAAATTTATTTCTGGATGCTTTTCGCGTAAGTGTTTTAACGTCCTTTTAAAAAAAAGAACGTCTTCCGGCGAGTCTTCCACCAAAAAAACATTCAATGAGTCTAAAGTACTTAGCATACAAACCTAATCCCAATTTATTTACGTTTTTCTAATCGGGTTTGTAGCTAGAAATTTTAATTTTTAACTTGGAATTAACTCCGACCTGGACTTTCGGTTTTAGGCAAGACACTAATTTCAAACCAGTAATCGGTTAGCATTGATAAGGCAGAAACAAAACCAGTGAACTCTACAGGCTTTTGTATATAGCTATTTGCACCAATTTCATAACAAGCATCAATATCCATTTGGTCCCCTGAGGTAGTCAGTACAATTACTGGGATTCTTTTTAGGCTCTCTTCGGTTTTAATAATTCGTAAAACTTCCCTACCATCTAATCCAGGTAGATTTAAGTCTAGGAGAATTACACCTGGCAGCTCATCGGTTAAATCACTGTATTCGTCTTTTCTTAACAAATACTTTACAGCCAAATCCCCGGTTTTCAGTCGAAACAAATTGTTTTTTGCACCCGCTTTTTTAAATGCTCTTTGAACAGTAATAAAATCTTCATCGCTATCTTCAACAAGTAGTATGTTTGTATAATCAATTGGTTTCATCTTTTTGCCCCTTAATGGTAAAGTAAATCACTGTTCCTTTACCCAGAACAGATTCTTTGACTCTAATCTCTCCACCATGTTTTTCTACCGCTTTTTTAACCAATGTCAAGCCTACCCCTGAGCCACCTTCGAATTCATCTCTTGGATGTAAACGTTTAAAAATGGTAAAGATTCTTTCAAAATGCTCTTCTTCAATTCCGATTCCGTTATCTGCAAGCTCAAACTGATGGTAGTTTCCAGGCAAACTTTGATATTTTAAACGAATCAATTTTACTTCATTTAAATTATAGCGAATTGCATTTTGAATTAGATTACCAACGATGATTTGTAGTTTAACCGGGTCACAATAGATCTTCGTAAATTCACCTTCTAATTCTACTTGAATCTGATTATTTGAAGTAGACGTATAGGTCTCGGCAATTTCAAGAAGTAATTGTTTTAAATCCACTTCAGAATAGGAATTACTTTGCCTTCCTAATCTTGAAAAAAACAGTAGGGAATCAAGGTATTTTTCTAATCGGCCTGCCAATTTCTGAATAGTATTTAAATAAGATATTCCTTCTTCGTCCAATCGATCTGAATAATCCTCCACCAAAAATTGAGAAAAGTTTCTCATCCCTCTTAGGGGCTCCCTTAAATCATGAGAAGCAATATAAGCAAACTGATCTAACTCTTCATTAGAAGCTTTTAATTCAATTTCAAAAAGTACGCGACTGTTAATATCCTGTATTCCACCAACTAGTGATTGCTTGCCTTTTGTTTTTTGTGAGTGTTTACCTGTACAATAAAACCAGTGGTAATCACCATCATCTTTCATAAATCGACATTCTAATTCAAAAGAGCCTCCTGTTTCTCTAGCCTGTTCAATTTTTTCTAAAAGATTCTCTCGATCTTCAGAGTGACATCTATCAATAAATTCTTGATAAGAGCGCTTTTCTGCATATTTTTTCACTCCAAGTAGATCCTGAAAACGTTGGCTCCATAGCATTGTATCTTCATCACAATTCGGACGCTGCCAAATCCCTACCCCAGCACCTTCTACCGTAAGTTCAAGCTTCTCGTTGGACTTTTGTAAATCCAATGTTTTAGCAGCAACTTCCTTTTTAATTCTACGGTTAAGTCTTTGTAATATTTGAATCACAATACCAATTAAAAAAAGCAATGCTCCAAGTAGTCCACTAATCACATTGATTCGAGAAACACTGAGTTCTTTCCAATTAGATTTGGGAATACTTGATTCATAAATCAACTTAAACGAATCGAAAGAAAAAACCTCTTTTAAAAAGCTCTGTTCAGGTTCATCAAATTCCTCTTCTGAAGATTTGTATACGGTTTCAGCCTTGGTGATGCTTGTATCTATAACTACAATTTTTTCATCGATTCTAAAAAATGGAAGAATTTCATTGATAAATAGTTCTTCAATTGGAAAATAATAAAACACGACCCCAAGGTTTTTTCCATCTCGCCCTTTGGTGAGGCTTGATAACATAACCCAATGCTTAGAGTTTTTTGTGTAAAGATCGGTACGACTTAAAATATTTAAGTTTTCACAAAAGTCCTTATAATTACTGTTTACAATGAATTTTTGTGTCGACTTTAAATCCGTCCAGCAAACTTGATGAGCTGGTGAGCTTTTCAGTGCTATACCAATAAAGTCATGAAAGTCTTTTTCGGAGACTTCTGTGGATGACTGGAAGAAGGCCTGTATCGAATTTAAATTACTCTTTTTTTGATCTAACTTTTTCTGCAAGACCAATACTCTTTGAGAGTTATAAGATAAAAAAGCCTGTTTTTTAATATCAAGATACTTTTGTAATTCAATTTCTCGATAAGAAATAGCAACGAAAACTGCACCCAAAAAAATGGGAAGGACTTTAAGGAGGTTTATCATTTAATAACCTCTAAGAATTTCTTTGGATAATTCTTCTTTAAAAATGCCCATTGCTTTTTCTGATTTTCTCTACCAAAGTTTTCCGTTAACGACTCCCACCTTTTTTCTACATTTGCTAAAACTAGTTCACTTGGTAATGACTCTTTTAATGCTCCATCGATTCCGTCTTTTAAAATGGAATAGTATGATCCTTGCCCTCGTACATATAAATCGGGAATACTTTTTTCCATTGCTTCTTTGTGAGTTTGCAAAAAGTCTTTACTATAAATATCGATAATTTTTGGATCTTGATAGTGAGTTTCTAAATAAGGATCAAAGTATCCATCCGCCTCACGCACGGCACGTTTGGAGATCTCTGCACTTGTCGCAAAAAGACTCACTAAATAAGCCAGTTCGACATTTTTGGACTTAGCACAAACCACATAGTTCCAACCCCAGTTAAAATACGGCATTTGAAATTGCTTTGAAGAATGTTGGCCTCCTGGAGGCAAACTATAAATTAATTTACCTTTAATTTTAGACTTAGCAGAATTTAAGTACTTTTGGGTTCCTCCCCAGCCTAAATTGCAATATTTATTTCCTTCGGCGAAGGACTTAAAGTTTTCAAAAAGTCCATTTTTGTAAACATCCTTTTCAAGATACTTTGTCACTTTAACAAGCTCGTCTAGAGCTTGAATGGCTTTCTTATTTGTGATTTGTGGTTGGAAGTTATCGTCAAAAGGTAGCATTGCTTTTGAATGTAGCCTCATCCAATATTCCCAAATGCTGTAGTTTGAGTTTCGATATAGACTTCCTCCAAATTTATTTTTAGCTGGAGAGTGGAAAAACTGAATTTGTCTATCAAGCTCCTGCCATGTCTTTGGAGCTTCAAGCTTGATACCATATTTTTTTTGGTAATTCTCTTGGGCCTTAGGATCCGTTAAAAACTCTTTGTTCAAAAATAAAATGTAAGTATCACCATCAGCTTGGTAGCCGTAGAAATTTCCTTGGTAATAGTCACCTAATTTGTATTTTTGATTCGCGCTCAATTCTTTGGGTTCATATTGTTTTAGGTAGTTTGATAAATCAACAATCGCCTTAGCCTCAACTAAATCAGGAATACCAAAAGTTGATGTTATTCCTATATCAATATTGTCTTGATCCTTGTTTAATTTGTCTTTTAATAAAATTTCAGAGGAGATGGAATCTAGAGAGCCTTCAACAAATTTAAGACTAACTCCTGTAAGCCTTTTTAACTCATCCCTGATTGGTAGTAAATTGGCTAGGCTTCCCTTCGGATACAAAATACTTATTTCTTTGCCTTTAAATTTCTTTTGAATGATTTCCGCAATTTGTAGGTGTTCATCTATTTTTTTAGCGGCAATTAGATTTATGGGTAAAGACAAGCTAAGTCCGGAATAGCCCAAACATTTCAAAAGATCTCTTCTAGTCATTGTTTTTCCTCCAGAAAGTATAAATATTAAAAATTTATACGGCCAGGTTCAAGAACTTCCTTCTCAACCCGGCCTCTTTCAAAAAAACTAAACTGCAAATTTAAAGCATTTTATTAACTTTTGAGTTTAAGTCTAACTGAATAGTTATCACTTAATATAGACCTTAAAATCTCCCTCACCACTTACTGCGACTACTTTGAGTAGGTAGTATCCTCGACTACTGTAACGAGAGATTTTCTCATCAGCATTCGCTCCTGTCGACTTTTTGTATAACTTAAACTCTCTACCGTTCCATCGGTACAAATACAGGTCAAAGTTTGCGTCACTAGGTCCTTGTAAATATATTCTTTGGGTCTTTGAACGCCTCAAATAGTAGTAAGACCCATCTGGCATATAAGTAAAATCTCCACTTCCAGATAAGTTCCCCTCGTAGATCTCGCAATTATCACAAGGAGCCGGTCTCTCACTAACTGGTTGTCTTATCTCCACCGTTTTTTGAACTTTAGACATTGCCCCTTTGTCATCTATGGCAACAACTTCAATGACATAAGATCCTGCGGCAGCATAATTGTGAACGCCTTCGTAAGCTTCAACTACAGTGCCATCGCCGTAATCAATGACAACACCAATCACTTGACCATCTTCATCACTACTTGAGCTTTTAACCGACACACTTAAACCGTCTACAACAATTTCCGCATCCACAACAGGTGCTTTATTCTCAGGTTCTGGCTTCGGTTCCACAGGCTCTTCACCAGGGCTGCTATCATCACTTTTATCAATAAAGACCGTGCTTAAAAGCAAATCAGGGGACCCACTTCCTGGATCACTCAGTTTACCTGCGCTTGCGTTTTGTAGTATTACTGACTTTACTTGATCAGGCCTAGAAACCTCTTCATCACTCCCCAATACCAATGCAGCAACACCAGCTACATGAGGCGTAGCCATTGATGTACCGCTAATTGTTTTTGTTTGACTATCGTTTTGATACCAAGAGGACTTGATTCTACTTCCTGGAGCAAAAATGTCGACGCAATCACCGTAATTGGAAAAGCTTGATCGACGATCTCCTTTTTGAATACTACCAACAGTAATTGCATCGGAGACTCTTGCTGGTGAATAGTTACAGGCATTTTTATCATCATTACCAGCAGCGACCACCGCAGTAACACCACTTCTGACCAATGCTTCGATGGCATTGTCTAAAGTCTTAGAAGTCCCACCTCCCAGACTCATATTCACAACTGCAGGGTCCTTACGATTTTCGATAACCCAATTGATTGCCTCGACAATGTTAGAAACACTTCCGCTTCCTCCACAGTCGAGAACTCGCACACCAACAATTTTAACGTCTTTTGAAACACCATAGGTCTTACCCCCAATGCTTCCCGCCACATGAGTTCCGTGGCCATTACAGTCCGTTGCATCCTCGTCATTGCTAACTGTATCGATTCCATGTTCGGCGCGACCCTCAAATTCTTCATGACTGATTCGAACTCCAGTATCCACCACGTAAGCATAGACTTGGCGCTTCGATTTTGGATACTCATAGCGATCATCTAGATTTGAACTTTCCTGATCGATTCGGTCCAAGCCCCATTCTGGATTCTCTTGAACTCCCACCGTACTCATACGAATGTCTTCTTCTATATAAGCAATTCGTTGATCTACTTTCATCTCTTCAATTTGTTTTGAATTCAGGGAATAGACTGCGGCAGAAACAGCTCCGGCAAAGCTCTTTTCGGATTCAACTCCGTATTCTGCGCCCACATTTTCTGCCATTGTTTTTACAACAGCTGACGCGCTAAGATTTGCGCTACTTGCCGCTTGTGCGCTGACAACCGCAGCTTTATTAAATACGACAATATAGTTTTTATTAGCAATATCTTCTGTTTGATTTAGTACTGGAGTTAAATTCTCCGAGTTACAGGCCGCTAAAAAGATCCAGCAAACACTTAAAATTCGTTTTTTCATGTTTCTTGCAGTCAAAGTTCCCCCTCCTAGGATTAGAATGTCAGACAAATAGACGTCTGAAACACGACTTTCGGTTAAACAAAGTCGAGGGAACTAGACCATGGTCTTAAGAATTTTTTATAATTCTATTATTTTAGAATTTTAGAAAGAGATTCTCTTTATGCAGAGAATCTCACACACATACTCTGAATGTCTAAGAAAAGAGTAGAGTCCTGAACAGTCTCAATATTTTTCAATAAGACTTTTTTAAACTTAGAGAAAAAATCATTCCCCAAAATAGTCTTTCAACTCTCCGGAGTCTAATTTTGTAAAATAGGATTTTGTTTCCTTACGTACCACTTTCACTAAAAACAAAAGAGCAACTAAATTTGGAAATACCATTAAACCATTGGCAATATCACTTGTATTCCAAACGATCCCTAGGTAATCCCCTTGTAACAAAGCTCCGGCTCCTGCAGCCAGTATGATGATGATTCGAAGTTTTAAAACATTTCCTTTAGGAAACAAATAGTGAAAACCTTGCTCTGAAAAATAAGCATAGGCAAGAATGGTTGAGAAACCAAAAATGATACTACAAATACTAACTAAATATGCCCCTATCTCAGAGCCTAAACCCCACTCAAAAGCGGTTTTTGTGATAGCAACACTTGCCACATCAGGATTACCATAAACCCCTGAACTTAAGATGATAAAGCCCGTCATACTGCAAACGATGATGGTATCAATGAAACTTCCCATCATTGCGATCAATGCTTGTGGAACCGCTTCTTTCCCTTGAGCCGCTGCTGCGGGAATGGCAACGCTCCCTAATCCTGACTCATTGGAAAGAACCCCTCTTGAAACTCCCAACTGCATAGCTTGTTTTACAGTATGTCCAGCTACTCCACCAAGGGCTGCTTCACCACTCAAGGCTGATTCAATGATTAGACTAAAAATAGCTGGGATCTTATCCGCATTAAAAATCACCGCAAGTAAAGCCGCAGAGACATAAGCTAAAATCATCAATGGAACCATTTTTTCAGATACATTGGCAATGCGTTTGATACCGCCAAATAAAATGAAAGCGATCAATGCCAATAAAATCAAGGCCGTCAAAATGGGTGGTACTGAAAACTGACTACTCAAAGCAAGGGCGATGGAATTGGATTGTGCCATATTTCCACTACCAATACTTCCAACCAACATGATTGCAAAAGCATACCAAGCAGCAAAAAATCCAGCAGCAGGAAGTTTTCCTTTTAGGGCAGAAATATAATACATAGGTCCACCAAAATACTCAGCATCAGCTTTTTGCCTATACAACCTACCCAACAAAGCTTCTGAATACTTCGTAGCCATTCCCAAAAGAGCACTAATCCACATCCAAAAAACAGCCCCAGGTCCACCTGCCGCGATTGCAGTAGCTACCCCAGCAATGTTTCCATTTCCGACGGTTCCAGCCAGGCCTGTCATTAGCGCCTGAAAAGGAGTTATTTCTCCGGAGTCTTTTTTGGTTCTACCCGCAAAAATTAATTTAAATCCCAAAAAAAGTTTACGAAACTGGATTCCACTGGTCATCACAGTCATCAATATTGAAACAGAAAACAAAAGTACAATATTAAGTGGCCACCAAATCATGCCGGCTAACTGCCCTGTCCATTGTAAAAGGTTGTCTAAAAATAAATCCAATTTTCTACTCCTCGTATGAAAACAGTATCCTAATTGATTTTCTCTGCATGAAAAATAGGATTCTTTCTAGTTTGTAAAAAATTATTTTGCTGAACTTGAAGAAATTAAATTATCAAGTAAAACTCTATAATATGAAACTAAACAATATTTCTCCATTTCACTTTGCTAGAAGCAGCGCAGACCAAATTAGATCACTTACGAGCAGTTTAGATCTCTATGTGCAAAAGAGACTGTGGCTTAAAATTGTACTGTCTATGATTTTGGGAATGCTAACAGGCTTCCTACTGGGGCCAGATTTCAAAATCATTTCAATAGAAAGTTCTATTAACATAGGAAATTATTTGGCTCTTCCGGGCCAAATTTTTCTAGGCTTAATCCAATTAGTGGTAATACCCTTAGTTTTTGCTTCAATCATTTTAGGAATCGTCGGCAGTGATAGCATCGAGAAATTAAAAACTATGGGTAGCAGAATCACTATTTATTTTGTGAGTAGTACCATTGTTTCTATCCTAATTGGCTTTTCTGTTGCACTGCTATTAAAGCCCGGCCAATGGATTGATAGAAGTATTTTGACACTAGACAAAGTTTCAGACAATACAAACCCTGGCTTGCAGTTTGGAGTCGAAAATATTGTTTCACAACTCTTACCCCAAAACTTAGTACAGGTACTTGCGGATGGCGAAATGCTACAAGTAGTCCTCCTAGCCATATTTTTAGGTATCGCTTTGATGAGCCTTAGGAATGAAGAAGCCAAACCATTGGTTTCCCTACTCAATACTTTTCAAAAACTATCAATGGTAATCATTGGCTGGTCCATGAAATTAGCTCCGATTGCTGTATTTGGCCTCAGTGCCCAACTTTTTTTAAAACTAGGAATTGGTGCCGTCTATAGCCTTGCGGGTTATATCCTTAGTGTTTTACTAGGTCTTCTAATACTTTTTTTCTTCTATTTGATTTTAGTAAAAACACTTACCAAGGTCCCTATTCTAAAATTTATTTCTAGCATCAAAGAATTACAATTACTTGCCTTTTCTACGTCAAGCTCCGCCTCTGTAATGCCTTTGAGTATAGAGACTGCAGAAAAAAAACTAAATGTAAAACCAAGTGTTTCACAGTTTATAATTCCTCTGGGAACTACTATTAATATGGATGGTACAGCTCTTTACCAGGGAGTCGCCACTATTTTTCTAGCACAAGTTTTTCAAGTTGAATTGAGTATTGGTCAAATGTTCTTAGTGATCGGTACTGCAACCTTATCATCGATCGGTGCACCCGGTACTCCAGGTGTTGGGATGGCTATATTAGCTAGTATCTTAAGTGGAGTTGGAATTCCAAGTAGTGGCATTTTTCTAATTTTAGGTGTTGATCGTTTATTAGATATGACTAGAACCGTATTAAATGTGACGGGGGACATAACTGCGGCCCTAATCATAAATCAATATTCGAAAGAGTAGTTAGTACTATTGAGCTCTTTGAAAAAGATAAAATCAGTATCAGACCAAAACTATTATCAACCAACATTTTCTAGTAAAACCAACAATAAAAAACCTCCGATTATAAACCGGAGGTCCTTCATTTTTCTAGTCAAATATACTAACTTCTAAATACTTTTTAAAAAAGTATTTCTAATTTAATTGAGCCAACACATCGTTAAATGTTTTACTTGGTCTCATTGCTGCGGCAAGTTTTGCATCGTCTGGTTGGTAGTAACCACCCATATCGATCTCCACACCTTGAGCAGCATTAAGCTCTTCAACAATGGCGTTTTCTTTATCAGAAAGAGCAGCATAAACTGGAGCGAAAGCAGCTTTCAAATCTGCATCTGCACATTGAGCTAACTCTTCAGCCCAATACAGGCATAGATAAAAGTGACTTCCACGGTTATCTAGCTCACCCACTTTACGGCTTGGCGATTTGTTCGTAAGTAAGAACTTGGTGTTCGCCTTATCTAAAGTTTCCGCTAATACCTTTGCTTTTGCATTGGAAGTTTTCTCTGCAAGGTCTTCAAGACTTACAGCAAGAGCTAAGAACTCTCCTAAAGAATCCCAACGAAGGTGGTTTTCCGTAGCAAACTGTTGAACATGTTTAGGAGCCGATCCACCAGCACCTGTTTCAAACAATCCACCACCCGCTAACAATGGAACGATAGATAGCATCTTAGCACTTGTACCAAGTTCTAAGATAGGAAATAAGTCCGTCAAATAATCACGAAGAACGTTACCCGTAACCGAAATAGTATCTTTACCTGCTTTTACTCTTTCACAAGTGTAAAGAGTAGCCTCTACTGGCGCCATGATTTTAATTTCTAACCCCTTAGTATCGTGCTCAGGCAAGAACTTCTCTACCAATTTAATAAGGTTTGCATCATGGGCACGATCTTTATCTAACCAGAAAACTGCTGGTTGGCCAGTGGCACGAGAACGATTTACACCTAGTTTTACCCAGTCACGAATCGCCACTTCTTTCGTTTGACACATTCTAAAAATATCTCCTGCTTCAACGTTTTGTTCCATTAGAACATCACCCGCAGAATTTTTAACAACTACTTTACCAGCTGTTGCGATTTCAAAAGTTTTATCGTGTGAACCATACTCTTCCGCTTTTTTAGCCATCAAACCAACATTGGAAACATTCCCCATAGTCGGCACATCAAAAGCACCATTTTCTTTACAGAAGTTAATGGTTGCATCATAAACCCCTGCATAACAACGGTCTGGAATTACCGCTTTAGTGTCTTTGGCTTTTCCATCCGGTCCCCACATTTGACCAGAATTTCTGATCATTGCTGGCATGGAAGCATCAATGATGATGTCACTTGGAACATGAAGGTTTGTGATTCCACGATCAGAATCTACCATGGCTAATTCTGGGCGAGCTTTATAAAGCGCATCCATATCTGCCTTGATAGCTTCTTGCTTATCCGCAGGAAGCTTATCCAGTTTTGCATATAGATCACCGATTCCATTATTTTCATCGAAACCAATTTCTTTTAATTCAGCAGCGTATTTATCTAAAACATCTGCGTAGAACACTTTTACACAATGACCAAAAATGATTGGATCAGAAACCTTCATCATGGTCGCTTTCATGTGAAGAGAAAACAAAACTCCATTGTCTTTTGCATCAGCCACTTGTTTTTCGAAAAATTCAACCAAAGCCGCTTTCGACATAACAGAACTATCAATGATTTCATTTTCTAAAAGTGCTAAGTCTTTCTTAAGTTCTGTCGTGCTCCCATCTGTTCCCTCAAGGCTAATAGAAACTTTGTCAGCTTTGTCCATTTGGTAGCTTTTTTCTGAACCGTAAAAGTCACCAGCTTCCATATGTGCAACGTGAGACTTAGAGTCTTTAGTCCAAGCCCCCATGGAGTGTGGATTATTTTTTGCGTATTGTTTTACCGCATCAGCAACACGGCGGTCTGAATTCCCTTCGCGCAATACAGGGTTTACAGCAGAACCTAAAACTTTCGCATAACGAGCCTTAATTTGTTTTTCTTCTTCATTCTTTGGCTCCTCTGGATAAGCCGGAACTTTAAAACCATGCTCATTCAACTCTTTAATTGCCGCTTGCAACTGTGGAATAGAAGCACTGATATTTGGAAGCTTAATTATATTTGCACCAGGAGTTTTTGCCAACTCGCCAAGTTCTGTTAATGCATCTGACATTTTTTGATCATCCGATAGATTCTCTGGAAAGTTAGCTAGGATTCTACCTGCTAACGAGATGTCCTTTAGCTCGATCTCAATGTTTGCTTTTTTTGTGAATGCCTCAACAATCGGTAAAAAAGATTGTGTTGCTAAGGCTGGAGCTTCATCAGTTTTCGTGTAGTAAATTTTAGACATAGTCTCCCCTATGGATAGTGAAATTGTTTAAAAGCCCGGTGAGAATAGCTGATTTTTGCGAATGTTTAAATCATTTAGAAGCTTTTGCCGCTATGAGAAGCGAGTTTTTCCTGCTTTAAACCAAAGCCCTCCTATGGAATGGGATAACTAGCCATGGAGATTCGCTAAATTTTTCGGCACAAGCAATAACGAGCATTTTTTTAACCAGCAATTCATAGAAACAGAAGTTTCTTCTAAGCACTAAGCTTTTAAATTTTCTCGAAAGATAAAGGCAATTTTTAAAGGCTGAATGAGCCCTGTAGGATTTCAAATTTTATTCAAAAATATCAAATTTTCAAACAACACCATATAGTCTTTAGCCAGTAATTTAGACTATTTACCGATCTTTTCAAATAAAAATAAGCACTTATCAGATGCCGCATCAGTACATTTTTCTGGCTTAAACTTTAATGCTACAGAAAAGTAGAATCCTTTGGTAGCTATAGGCCACTGCTAAATCTTAGAGCGGGTCTAATTCAATTCAAAATCGGGGGGCAAGTGTTTCATAAATACTTACTACTATTTTATTTTACTTTTGGGTTCACTGAAATCTATGCGGTAGAAACGGCATCCGTATTGCCTAAAAAAATTGTCCGTGCACGTTTGGTGAATGTATATTCCAACGACGTCCAATATAACTATAATAATGATGGTCAACTTAGTGGATTGAGCCAAGGCTTAAATCAATCTCTCGATATGAGAAGCTTTGCCAAAATGAATAATGATTTAGGAAAGCTTTATAATGCTTTAAATAGTTTAGAAAGTGGACTGGGTGACGAGTTAATTAATTCTCAAATTTATAGTGACACCCAGATGCAAGTTCACCAAGCCTTAGTTGCCGCAGAATATGGTATCAGTAAGAAGATAACCCTTGGTCTAAGAGTACCTGTTGTTCGCAGAAGACTGAAAACCTCTTTTGAAGTACAAACGATTAATAACGCTAAGGCCATATCGCAAAAATTAGGTTCTGGAATTTCTCCCGATTTAAAGGCTGGTTTAGGTAAAGTTGCTGCTACAAATTTTGATGGTGACTTTTTTGCCGCTGCTGCCCTTGAATCTAAAGGTTATCAACGCCCTGAAAGTTTTGATAAAACTGATTTAGGCGACATTGAAGTTGGCTTAAAGCATAGGTTTTATTCCACTCCTTCTCGCGACATGAGCTATCAAATTGGCTTACGACTTCCAACTGGAAATACTGGCGAGATAGATAATCTATTTGATAGTGGAACCGGCGGAGGCAATTGGGCTTTAGGAGCTTTATTTTTTCATGACTACAAACTAAATAAGAACATCACCTTTGGCTTAATGACAAAAGCCGTCTACAACCTTCCAGACACACGAAAACGCGCAGTTCCCAGAGATGAAGACGATAGCCTACCTTCACTTTTGGCAGAAGATGGTCAAGTTCGAGATGTTACGAGAAGGCAATCCATTGACTTTGAATCCGAAATTTCTAGTACCTATACCTTTGATTCTGGAGAATGGGAGATCTGGGGTGCCTACCAATACAACGAAAGTGCCAAGGATCATTTTGAAGACTCTTCAGAAAATGATCCTAGCCTTTATTATCAAGGCCTATCTGAAGGAACAGACTTCAAAGAGTTAAGCGCAGAAGTTGGCCTAACTTATTCGACAATCCCTGCCTTTGTTGCAAAAAAGTTTTTTGCTCCTATGCAAATCGATGCACTTTATAACACTCGTATTAATGGAACCAATACATCTAAAGCCAGTTACGTTCGCGTAGATGCAAAAGTATACTTCTAAGGAGAATGATTGTGAGAAAGACAGTTTTAATTAATTTAGTTAGTCTCGGTTTATTAGTAGGAGCTTGCTCTGATCAGAAAGCTCCAACCTTAGACAGATCTATGATCACAGATCAAAACAAAGAGGTTTTTCAAAAACCTGTTTACAGAGATCTTAACGACCCTCTAGCTAGTAGCGATGAGTCAGCCTGCGATTTAATGGCTATGAAACTTGAATCCAGTCAGCAAGTTAAGCATTTCAGTCTATTTGATCGCTTTGAAAAGGACAATGATCGCCTTTTACTAAGAACAAATATTGCGAACTCCCCCTTTATGCTTTTTTATATCGGAGAGGTTTTAAACTTACCGAACGAAGAACAGTTTTATGAACTAGCAAAAGAAAAGTATAAAAAAGGTGAGCTATCGTGGATTAAATGGAAGGTTCTAAAAAATGCTTACGCCTATTGGCCAAGCAAATATCGAGACCTTATGTATAGTGCGCTCAATGACGAAATTGCTCTAAACTACCCTGGTATTTTTGGAGAAATGGGCGAAAGTAAAACTTCTCTATTTTTCAATATTCATCGTAAGGCTTTAGAGTTCAATTTAGAGCAAAAATTAGACTTGGACTATGGAGCTCTTACCCACAGTGTAACTTTGTTTCCATCCAACCAATGGCAAGACATTCAAAAAGACAACGAACAAATTTACGCGAGCCTAATTCAAAATTTTTACTACAAGAAAAATATTTCCGAGAGAAATTGCGCCAGTGTTTTAGCCCAAAGAATGTTCGCACAACTTTTAAGTATCAAAGGTTTTGTTGGCCCTGAATATAATGAGAACGACTTTTCACATTTAAACCCACTATCCGCTGAACGCCCCGACTTTTCTTTGGTTCCTTTTTTAGGGGTCTATATGGACGAAAACGGACCAATGCTTTTGAGCGCTGAGGAAATTGCAACATACAATCCTGCCAAACACAAAATGTCCTTAGGCGCACCTGCTGCCAATTTAAAATCTAGTTTTGCCTTTCAAGATTTATTGGCACGCATTCATTTCTTTCGAAATATGATCCAAGCTTTCCGCTTTGCTAGTCCCGCCGAAGCTTGGGTACAAGCTGAGACATATTTGCTAGGTGACATCAGCCATCCTACAGCAGGAATTTTACCTGTAGAGGCCTCTTCTCTGGCATTAGGTTTTACCACCATGGAATTAAAAAACATCGCGTCCGATTCTTTGTTTTTCATAAATGCCAAGGGCACAAGCTTAAAACAAGGTGAAACTACCGCGGGCGCTCTACTAGGTACGAAGCTTGAAAATGAAAGTATTAGAATTCGACTTAAAGAAGTGGTTGAGTTTAGCAATGCAGTTGTATTTTTAGAAAGGGCTTTAGAGAGATTTAAAACTCGCCCAGCGCAAGAGTGGCAAAGCATCAATCCAGTGTTCAGCCTAGAGCTACTAACGAGTTTACTTGGAAAAGAGTTATTAGCCGAAGACCAACTACCCAAAGCTTTTGATCAAACGAGTACTTTGATAGCTCAATTAAAAAAGCTTTACATGCCTCTAGCACAAATGCTCGTCAAATTAAAGACCGACCAATACTGTGCCTCTGAGCTAAACTATGATCTGTCGACAGCAGACATGACCATCACGAAACTTTGTAATGCAACTGAGTCTAATTCAATTAAAACGGCCAAACAAAACTTAGCCATTCACACAGACACTCCACTTTTGTACGAAGAGTAAGAAACAACAAAGCCCAGAAATGAATCTGGGCTTTTTAACTAAGATTTTTTCAGATACATCTTTTAACTTCTTAAGCTTTTATATCTGATCTTTAGCAAAATCCACTTTCATTTTTTCTAAGAGATCAGCCCTCGTCATTCCTAGTTTAGCTATGGTGTCTAAAACCCTATCTTTTGGGTGTCCACATACTTCAAAAAATAGTCGTCCCAAAATCACAGACACTCGATTGCCTGACATACAGTAAAGATATGTTTTGCCTATTTCTGAGCATCTAATCTTTGATTCAAGTTCTTGTAAACGACTAATGTCCACATCAAATGGCGAACTTACTGGAAAGTGGAAATAGCTAATCCCAGCTTTTTCAAATTCTTCTTTATCCTTGAAAGAAAACTCTCCTTCCGTTTTCATATCAATCACATTTGTTATTCCGGCCTTTTTCAAAAGATCCACTTGCTCTACTGATTCTACCTTTGGACCAATCAGCAAACAATCCAGCTGAGCTAAACCAGTATAAGTACCTAAGCTAAGATTTGACTCTAGTTTTTCTAAATTTATTGCTTTCATTATTTCTCCCAAACTGATTTTGTAAAATGAAAAAGAAGCATTCCCATAATCATACTAAGTACAAAGTAAAAAGCCTCTATTTTTAGAGTGACTAAGTTTACGATCCCTGGGCCTGGACAAATACCAGCAATTCCCCAGCCTATTCCAAACAAAGCAGAACCTATCAATAATTTCTTATCTAAATCCGAAGCCGTTGGTAAATGCCAGTTCTCTGAAAAGAAGGGCTTATCTCTTTTTGTCAGCAAACGAAAAGCGATCAAATTGAAACTCACCGCTCCTCCCATAACAAACATCAAAGAAATGTCCCATTCTCCAAAGACATCTAAAAAGCCAATGACCTTATGTGGGTTAACCATGCCTGAGATAACTAGCCCTACACTAAAAATGATTCCGGATAAAAATGCGACGATTGTTGTTTTCATAATAAAGCCCTCTTAAGCGCAACAGTGATAATGCCAAAAAGCATGAAGGTGATAGTTGCAAGAATAGAGCGCTTAGCGGTGCGAGATATTCCGCAAACACCATGTCCCGAGGTACAACCACTTCCAAGCCTAGTACCATAACCAACAATCAGACCGGCAATAATATAGTGAGCCACTGGCAAGTTGAGTTGATAATCAAAAAATTCAGGATTACTGATCTTCATGCCTATACCCCCGACAATCAAGCCTCCAAGAAATGTGTAGCGCCAAAAATGTTCTGCCTTTATTTTTCCGAGACTCAAACCGAGAATTCCACTAATCCCCGTAATTCGTCCTATACCACCCAGCATTGTTGTGCTTGAAACTCCAATAAGAATGCCGCCAATTAGTGCTAAAACCATACTTTCTGTCATTTGCTTTTCTCCTAGCGAATCGGAATTCTCAAATAGCTAATACCATTGTCTTCAACCTCTGGTAAGTTACCGCCGTCAACATTGACTTGAACACTTGGTAGCAAAAGCCTTGGGGCATCTAAGGTTTTATCCCTTTCGGTTCGAAATTTGACGAACTCTTCTTCCGTTGTCGTCGCTTTAATATGAACATTCTCTTTTTTATGTTCACCAATACTTGCTTTAAACTTTAACTCTCTACCACCGGGCTGGTAATCGTGTCCTGTGTAGGTGATCGTTTCATCCGGAAGCCTGTACAATTTATTATGAACTGAATCGTAAAGAGAACTTGCGGAGCCTCCTGGAAAGTCACATCTTCCAGTTCCATAGTCCGGCATAAACAAAGCATCTCCGGTAAAAACATTGTTTCCAATTTTGTAACTTGAGCAAGCTGGTGTGTGACCTGGAGTAAAAATAGTTTCCATCTCTATTTCACCAAAACGATGAACGCCTTCAGCCAACAATAGATCAAACTGGGTTCCATCTACATTAAGGTTTTTTAAATTATAAAATTCTTTAAAAACAGCCTGTACGCTACGAATGTGTTCACCAATTGCTAACTGAGCTTTAGGAAATCTTTTCTTTAAATCCTGTGCGCCCGACAGATGATCTGCATGTGCGTGAGTTTCTAAAATCGCCAAAACCTTCAAGCTTTTTTGGTCTACAAATTTCTCCACCTTATCGTTAGATGCAGTATGGATTTTTGAAGCCGCTTGGTCATAATCTAAAACAGGGTCTATTACAACCGCTTCGAGCAAATTGTTATAAACAATATAAGTCAGGGTATTGGTTGCCTCGTCATAAAATTCTTTAACTTCGTAGCTCATGCTTCCTCCCTAAAAAGGTTTTCAATTCTTAATTAGTATGCCAACATTATCCAGTAATAACTTTGATCTAGATCAAATTCTTGGAGATTTTTGTGAAATCCAAAATTTTAGACATATTCGTATCCCATAATGAGAAGCTTATCAGTAAAGAGCTAAAAAGAGGAGAGATTCTCTATCATATGGGTGATGAGCCGAAGGGCATTTATTTAATTCAGGACGGATTAATGGGACTCTTTCATATTGCCTCAAATGGTAAAGAGAGCTTTTTTAGAATTTTTGCAAAAGACCATATATTAGGACATAGATCCTATTTCGCAGAAGATTCTTACCATGCTTCAGCCCTTTGCTTACAGCCGTGTAAAGTTTCATTTCTTTCCAGAGATATCATAGATGATCATTTTAAAAATCATCCTGAAGACTTAAAACCAATCCTCAAAAGAATCGCATTAGATCTCGGAGAAGCAGAAATTCGAATCGCTGGTTTAAAAGACAAAACCGCAATTTCAAGAATATCAGAAACTTTAATTTTCCTAAAACTAAAGCACCCCGACTACCCTTGGACGAGAAAAGAAATCGCGGAGTACTCGGGAACAACCATCGAAAGTGTAGCGAGAGCTATGACCCAACTTACAGAATTGGGTTTTATAGAGAAAGTGGGCAGAGAGTACAATATTTTGCATCAAAATAAGATGATGGAGTATATTTCTCAGCAAGATTGATCCACATCAAGGTTTTCTTTTTTAAGCTCCCTTATCCTGAATAAGAATTAAAAAAGGAGTTTCTTATGATTGCCTATTTTCTTGCGTCTTTGATTGGTTTGAGCCTTGGTCTCCTAGGTGGTGGCGGGTCCATCTTAACCGTACCTATTTTGGTTTATGCTTTAGGAATGGAGGCAAAACTCGCCATTGCACTTAGTTTAGCAATCGTTGGAGCCACTAGTCTTTTAGGTGTTTATGGGCACTATAAAAAAGAGAATGTAGATTTAAAAGTCGCACTAATTTTTGGACCAGTTGCAATGGCCGGTACTTTTTTAGGTGCAAAACTAAGTCAATTCTTAACTGGTCAAATGCAGCTTCTCCTTTTTGCCGGAATCATGCTAATTGCCGCTGCTTTTATGGTGAAAGATAGAAAAGGAGATGAGGAAAATTCTGAGAAGCTAGAAGTTAAAGAACTCAATTACCTCTTGATTGTTGCCGAGGGTATTTTTGTTGGTATCATTACCGGTCTTGTTGGAGTTGGTGGAGGGTTTTTAATCGTACCTGCACTAGTTTTAATGACAGGACTACCGATGAAACGAGCCGTAGGAACCTCTCTATTAATTATTTCATTAAAATCTTTTGCCGGATTCATCGGTTACATAGGCTTAGTAGAAATCCCTTGGGATTTTTTATTGAAATTTACAATCGCTTCAGCAATTGGAATTTTTATCGGTACTTATCTGGTGCAATTTTTATCACAAAAGAAGTTAAAAAAAGCCTTTGCGGTGTTTTTAATATTTATGGGAATTTATATTCTGTACCAAAACAGAGCTAGCTTCGGCTTAGCACAGCTAGAATCGGTCAATAACAAGTCTACTTCATATGATCAAAAAACACTCCGAAATCTAGATGCCTAGATTCTTGAATTTTTTGATTTAATTTTTTGGAGTGCTTAGCCCGATCTTTGAAGAATTTTTCTACCCAATAAGCAGTATCTTCTTTAATCTCATACTTTTCTCTTGAGCCATAAAGAATCGCTGCTGCTGATGACAATATTGGGGCTGCCATAGAAGTTCCTTTGTAGTAGCCAAAAACTCCACCGGCTCTTGTGGAAAACAGACCTTGCTTAGGATTATTGTAGTCACAGCCAGGTGCTGCAATCTCCACAAAGTCTTTTGAAAAGTTCGAGTTATTGCACAATTCATTGGTTTGCACTTCATAAGCCCCTACACTCATAAAACCAGGAATATCAATGGCGTAGGAAGCAGGTAAATAGAACTCCTCATCCAAAGACTCAGATTGGTTACCTACAGAAGAGACCACAAAAACTCCATGTTTCACTGCCGAGGCAATGGCATAGCCTAAAGTGTCTGCTTTACCAGGACTACCGATTGAAATATTAATGATATGAGCCCCTTTATTAATGGCGTAGTAGATTGCCTCTTCGATATCCTCACTCATTGCTCCTTTATACTTGCCTGTTACATTTAAAATCATTAATTCTAAATTAGGGCCGATTGGTGAACCGATTCCAAAATTATTATTACTTTTAGCGGCAATCAAACCTGCTACATGAGTTCCATGATCATAGAAACTCTTATGAGACGGATCTGAAACCTTAGTGCTAAAATCATAACCGTAAACATCATCGACATAGCCATTTCCATCATCGTCAAAGTGAGCTCGCCCATTTTTTTCTAAGTCATTCTCCCAAATAAAGTCTTTTAAATCTGGGTGCTCCATATCAATCCCAGTATCAATCACAGCAACAATCACCTTCTGCTTTTGCATCTTTATTAACTTGTCCAATTGCGGATTGTCTAAAAGCCCTAAAGATTTCAGATGGGTTTGTTGAGAACTTAAAGGGTCTTGCCAAATCGCTGTTGGAAATAATTGCCTTCGATTTGACACGCCAATTATACAATTTTGCTTTTCAAGATACTTAGCCAGTTCTGATGAGTTCGTTTCTTTTTTCACTGTGTAGACTAAACTTTTGTACCCGGCAGGATAAATATTCTGATTTTCTCTCCTATCACCTTTTAGCACAGAAAATTTCTCTCCCTTTAAATTAGGAGAGAAGCACTCTGGCTTTACTAACATGCTCAGTTCTGTATTTTTTCTTATTAGAAAATTTTCTTGTTGAGAGCTAGGAACTAAAATATTCTTAGTGTCGATCTTTGTTATATAAGGAGCTTGCTCTGATAAAGATAGTTTCGTTTTATGAAATGGCATTTTGAAACTTAATTTAGATCCTAAGAAATCAAACTCTGAATTTAAATATATGATTCCAAGGCCAGCAACTAAACTCATTACTAACAAAGGTTCTATCTTTCTCATACTTCTCCCCCACTCTAAATCTATTGAAGCAAAAGCAATACCAAGTGATCAATCTTTTTATTTTTTTGTAGTCTCACTGAAATGACGTCTTAGAAAAAAAAGTTTGGCTAAACAACTTGATAGGAATTGAATGAGATAAATTTGCTCAAAGCGAGACGATCCATACAAGACATTGCGTCTCAAAAATAGAGAACAAATCGTTTAAAAACTCTCAAATCCATTTAAATACCATTAGAAGTAAGTTTCTAAATGGTACAGATTTTGAATTTTACTTAAGTGACAACAACAACGGGGGACCAATGAAAACTTTAATTTTTATCACACTACTAATTGTAAACAGCATGTTTGCACAAGCAATGGAGAATCAACCAAAGCTCGTTAGCACCGATTACCATACTGGCTATATCCCTGATGGTTTTGACACAAATGACAATGTGCAAATTGTCGGAGAAGGACTGTTTTCCAATACCTGTATGCGCCCAGCAAACTTCACTGTTCGTATTGATAAACAGAACAAAAAAATACACATTAATCCACGAGCCTATGAGTACCAAGGTCAAATGTGTGCGATGGTTCTTAATCCGTATAGCCAAGAAATTAATCTCGGTCTACTAAGTGCTGGCAGTTATGATGTAATCCAACACGGACTTTATAAGGCAAAACTTGGACAACTTAACATTCGCCTAGCCCCTAACTCTGAGCCAGACGAATACATTTACGCGCCAGTTTCAGAGGCTTCTTGGAATTATAAAAATGGACGAGGCTATATCACTTTAAAAGGAAGCTTTACTAGCACATGTTGGAGTATGAGAGCCATACAAGTGGACATTCAAAAAGAAAAAAATGTAATCGTTGTTCAACCAGTGTCTAACATTAAAAAAGACACTGCATGTGCCGATCGCATGGTTCCATATGAAAAAACTTTTGCCGTTGAAGGCTTAGATGCGGGTAGGTATTTACTACACGTAAGAAGCACTAACGCTAAAGCCGTAAACAACCTAGTGAATGTTTATTAACTTATTAAGGAGACTGAAATGCAATTCCTCAAGAGCTCAATCGCCGTAGATGAATATGTTAGCCCTATAGATCACTTTGTGAGTGCAGATACAAATTTGCATGATATCTACAAGCTAATGGAGGAGAACTCTTGGCGACACATTCCTATTACTGAAAACAACAAACCCATTGGAATTTTAAGCGCACGAGACATTTATTTGCTTAAAAGTTTTCCGAAAGCAATGGATTTGATTGCAAGGGATGTGATGATTAAGAATCCATACACTGTAGAGTCTGGATTTGCCATTGAAGATGTTGCATTAGAAATGTCAAAACGAAAAATCGGTTCAGCCCTGGTTGTAAATACTGAGGGAGAACTGGAAGGAATATTTACCTCAACAGATGCATTAAACGCGTTAATAGAAGTGGTTAGAGGCGAAACCAAATAGAAATTTAATCCAAATAACAGAGGAGTATTTATGAATTTAAATATCACTTACAGACATTTAGAGGCAACGCCATCGATTGAAGAAAAAATCAAAAGCAAGGTGGAGCATCTAGAAAAATATTTTCACGGAAATCTTGATATTCATTGGGTTTGTAGCATCGAAGACAATCGTCATATTAGCGAAGTGAATGCTCATAGCGGGAAAATAAATTTTCACGCGCGAGCCGAGGACGAAACTTTGTATAAAACTTTTGATGAAGTAATCTCTAAGTTAAACACGCAAATTCGACGAAAAAATGATCAAATGAACAAACATTAATAAAAAAAATCCCCTAAGTAATCTTAGGGGATTTTTCGTGTCTCTAATTTTTATCCATTATTTGTAAGGTACTTTAACCCATATTCCATTTGTGCCTCTGATACTAGGAAATTCTTTTTCCAATGGCATTAACTCTTTAGCCACAAGTTTACGTCTTCGCAAAACCGTGTCAGCTCTAGTCGGTAAAAGCTCCTTCAAACGAACCCAAAGGTGGCGCTCGATTCCAAGGAGACTATCAAGAACTTTAAACAGCTCCGTCGTGCAGTTTTTCTTAGCGGTATGGTACATTTCAGTCTGGTTTTTATTGCGATCAGCTCGAACCAACAATGCCAATAGAAAGTTAGTTTTAAATGAATAGTCACCTGCCAATTTTAACTGTTGGTTTTCGTGTTGTTGTTTAAGAACAATCTTTTCATAAGTGTCTTCAAGAGAGCCAAATTTTCCGGAAAGAGCTGATTTGTTTTGTAGTCCTTTTCTTAAACCATAGGACTCACCATGATTTTGAGTAGACTCAAAGGACACTACAACTTTCGAAGTTTTTTCTTCCTGTCCCCAGTTCGTTTCATTTTGTCCTACTAGGTAAACAAAGTCCACCAAATCAAAACGCATCTGTGTGTGAGCGGCTACAGGAGCAAAATGCTCAATCTGAAAAATAGCGTCTACCACTAAATTTTCACGTCTCGGGACAAAGGCCAACCAATAGTTTGATTTATGTTTAAAATTGGCTACGACAAAATAATCCTCTAAATTTACATTTTCTGGCATTTTGTATTTTTCAAGGCGAGGATCATCTTCATCAACAATGGATAAATTTCTACGCAATTCAAAATCCAAACATTGCCCAGCGTATTCACCTTCAGGCATTACCGCACCGGTTTCAAAATAGTCCTTTTCATAGACTTTACACTCTTCTTTAGCACCAGCATTCAGTCCTGCGAATACAAAAATAAACGATAAAACTAATCTTAATTTCCCCATTTAAAATCTCCCTCTAAGCTTTGCTAACACAGCTTTTATTGGCTTTCAGAGAAAGCTTTCCTTTTTGCTTTTTTTACATGTTTTGAGCTTATAAGGACATACAAAGGCCAGTCTTTCTTATACTTTTTCTATTAGCCTTAGTCTGTATTTTGTATAGGGTATATTTTGAGCCTAATCATTAATCATGAATCATTCCCCGAGGCAAAAATCTATTAGGAAATTTGCCAATCAATCGCTGACTGATTTTTACTCACCAAGTAATCATTAATTTTTGAAAACACCTTCGAGCCAAAAAAACCACGTCTTGCACTAAAAGGTGATGGATGAGGCGATTCAAGAACTAGATGTTTTTCACGATCAATGTTCTCACCTTTTTTCTGAGCATATGCACCCCACAAGACAAAAACCAAAGACTCTCTTTCTTGATTGAGAAGCTCCACAACTTTGTCTGTAAACTGCTCCCAACCTATTTTTTGATGACTACCAGGATTTTTCTCTTGAACACTTAATACAGCATTTAGGAGTAAAACGCCTTGCTCATCCCAATGTTTTAAAAAACCATGATCTGGAATCTCTAAACCAAGGTCATCTCGCATTTCTTTGTAGATGTTTTTAAGACTTGGTGGGATTTTTTGCCCTTTCTCAACAGAAAAACTTAAACCATGAGCCTGGTTTTCACCATGATATGGATCTTGGCCTATGATCACGACTTTTATGTCATTTAATGAATTTTTTGAAAAAGCTGAAAACATTTTTCCTTTTGGTGGAAAAACTTTAATCGCGTTTGCAAGGTCTTGCTCAATTCGTTTATTCAAAGACAGCATATAGTCTTTTTTAAACTCATGGGACAAATGAGTCCACCAAGTGGGATGAATTTGTTTCTTCGCTTCATTCAACATTAGGAATTCGCCTTCGCTCTTTGCCTCGCTCTCTCGGCGTACTTGCTAGCTATGGATTTTACTTCTTTAAACTCTCGTGTGCTAACCAAAGCAGACTTTGTGACATTTGCCGCGCTGGCCATTTGATGCATTTGCACCACCCTCTCTTTGCTAGGAGGATGAGTACTCATTGCATCTGATAAGCTCGCTAAAATACGATTGGATGAAGATTTTGCTTTTTGCTCCATGGCATAAAGTTTATTATAGAATCTGCCAACATGATCTTTATGGTATCCAGCGCGAACAGAAGTTTTAAAACCTACACGATCTGCTTCCATTTCATCTTCTCGGCTATTTGCCATAAAAGCGTATTTTTGAATTAACAAGCCACCCGTTGTGCCTGCTATGGCTCCAAGCTTGGCAGCGTTTTGCAAACACTCATTATCTTTGGGTTTACACATTAACTTTCCTAAACCATAGCCTGCAGCTCCGCCAACAACGCCGCCTAAAATGCTATACCATATAGACTTATCTTCTTCCCTTTTCGCTAATTCCATTCTTTCTGCAGAATGTCTGGCCACAATATGCCCTACCTCATGCCCAACAACTCCAGCTAACTCAGCCTCTGAGTCAGCCATTTCAATCAAAGGAGCTGTTACAAAAACAGTTCCTGCTGGCAAGGCAAAGGCATTTACATAAGGAACATCTACTACACTGAAAGTATATTGATATGGGTTTCCTGCTAAGCCATTACTAGCAATAATTCTGTCGCCCAAGTTTGTGATATAAGACTGTAGTTTTCTATTTGGAATCTCAGGATAGTCTTGTTTCATCTTTGGTAAAACTTCTTGAGTCAAACGTCGCTCATCCGCAGGGCTTAAACTAATTTCTTGTCCCTCGTTACTTCCTTCTCGAAAACGATCTGAGCTACCAGTAGCACAAGCCGCCAATAAAAGTGGTAGGCTTTGGATAAAAGCTCTTCTACCAGCCTGACTAGCAGTTAAGTCTTGCAAGTTTCTATCAAGTTCTTTTAAAACGGGATCTTTCACTTTGTACTCCTAAATACAGGCAAAAAAATAACGAATCTAGACCGAGGAATCAATGGCTTATTTAAATCATTTTTTAGTCTTACAATTTTGAGACTTTCGTGGGTAGAACAAGACAAAATAGCTGTAGATTTAAATAAATTCCTGTTATCCTTAGGCAATGCCAATATTAAACAAAATCAGACTCCAATTAAAAGAGCAGAAAGCTTTCAATTTAATCGAATTAATGATTACCGTAGCGATTATTGGAGTACTAGCAGGAATTGCTGTTCCAAATTACACAGAAACCATTTACCGGGTTCGCGTAAAAACAACGATTAGCCAACTCACTCAGTTAGCCAAAACTTTACACGCACTACGCTTAGTAGAAGACGAAGTACTATTCAATTTAACAGCAAGTCATTGCATACGTTGTGATTTTGCAGCAGTTGGAAGCACATCAGACTCTTGGGTTTTAACCGCTGCTGACCTTGCTGATTACGACGCTTTAGGCATGGCAGGACCAATGCGAGATGCATGGGGGCAAATCATTCTAGTGGATGAAAATGAGCAAGATACCGTTAGAGACTCAACTTGCAATCAAGATGCTTTCACTTCCGTTGGAGTTAATCGAATTTATGAAGCAAGTGAAAATAACCCCGCACAGGGTGATGACATTCGACTTTGGTTACCTTTTTATAGATCAAAAGAAGCAAGCTGTGTAACGCGACCTAAAATCCAACTTGGACCAAATGTATACTAAAAAAAATTACTCCTAGAAAAACCAAACATTTGGAGGAGGTTTTTCTAGGAGCATAGAGAAGAATTAAAACGTCACTTTTATCTCAAATGAATCTCTAGCCAGAGATCATTTGGTCTTCAAATGCACTCAAACCAGCTTTTGCTCCTTCACCAACAGCAACTACAATTTGCTTGTAAGGTACTGTGGTAACATCACCGGCGGCATAAATTCCTTTAACATTTGTTTTGCATTTAGCATCCACTACAATTTCACCAAATCGATTTTTTTCTACCAAATCACCCAAAAAGCCAGAGTTTGGAATCAAACCAATTTGCACGAAAACACCATCAAGCTCATGGGTTACTAAATCTCCTGTACTACGATCTTCGTAACGAAGGGCTGATACTTTTGATCCATCCCCAATAACTTCATGGGTTCTAGCATTTTTAACAATTCTAGCATTCGGTAAGGATTCAAGCTTTGCTACTAATACAGCGTCTGCTTTTAATGTATCATTGTACTCAAATACGGTTACGGATTTAACGATACCAGCTAAATCGATCGCAGCTTCAACTCCAGAATTACCACCACCGACAACTGCAATGTCTTTTCCTTTGTAATAAGGGCCATCGCAATGTGGGCAATAAGCAACTCCTCGACCTAAATGATCTTTTTCACCAGGGACACCTAACTCTCGCCACTTAGCTCCAGTAGCAACAATCAAAGCTTTTGTACGGATGCTTTCACCTGTGTTTAGTTTTAGCTTTTTAACATCAGCATTTTCAACTTCAGTTACTAGGCGATGTTCGTATAAATCGATATCGTAAGACTCTAAATGTTTTGCTAAGGCAGCAGATAACTCAGGGCCCTCTGTGTAAGGAACCGAGATGAAGTTTTCAATGCCTTTTGTGTCTTGCATTTGGCCACCAACCACTTCACCAATGATCGCAGTTTTTAAGCCTTTTCTTACTGTATAAATTGCTGAAGAAACACCTGCAGGACCTGCACCTAAAACAACAACATCATAGTCTCCTAGGTCTACTGCTTCCTGACTGATTTCACCAGCACCATATTCTTTTTCTAATTTCTCTAGCAACTGACCAAAATTGGTTTTACCAGAATGAATCATATTATCGTCTTTTATTACAGACGGTACTCCTTGTACTCCAAGCTTATCAATTTCTTCTTGGATGTATCCACCATCAACGGTTTCGTGTTGAAAATTCTCGTGATGAATCGCCATTAAGTTAAGGGCCTGAACGACATCAGGACAATTTTCACAACTTAAAGACATAATGGTTCTTAATTTTACTGGCCCTTTGATTGCTTTCACTCGATTCAAAATTAGTTGGTCAGGCTGCTTACCTTTACCATCAGAGTTTAAAATCGCTAAAATCAAAGAAGTAAACTCATGCCCCCCTGGAATACCAGTAAAAGAAATTCCATTCGGCTTATCATTATGTTCTATATGAAAATGAGGGTTTTTAGAGTCCGCTCCCGAAGAACGAGCTTCGATTTTATCGGAAGTACTAGCTACTGCTTCTAACATCTCTACTAGCTCAGTTTGTTTGGCGTGAGAGCTGTTATCGTAAACTAAGGTAATCTTCCCTTCCAGAGCAGAATATACTGATTTCAATTGTTCCAACATAGCATTATCTAACATTTTAGTCCTCCTCGGGGAAATTTAGGGGTACACGATGTACCCCTAACAAATAAATTACCAGTAGCTTAGATTTTACCTACTAAGTCTAATCCTGGCTTAAGAGTCTCAGCACCTTCTTCCCATTTTGCAGGGCAAACTTCATTCGGGTTTTTAGCGATGTATTGAGCAGCTCTTACTTTACGAAGTAACTCATCAGCGTTACGGCCAATTCCGTTATCGTTTACTTCAGCCAATTTAATTTGACCTTCTGGATTGATTAAGAAAGTTCCACGGTAAGCTAAACCAGCTTCTTCAATGTGAACACCGAAGTCACGAGTCAATTTACCAGTTGGGTCAGCAAGCATTGGGTAGTTGATCTTTTTGATTGTTTCAGAAGTATCGTGCCAAGCTTTGTGCGTAAAATGTGTATCAGTAGAAACTGAATATACTTCAACACCCATTTTTTGGAACTCTTCATATTTGTCAGCCATGTCACCTAACTCAGTTGGGCAAACAAATGTGAAATCCGCTGGGTAAAAGAAAAGAATTGACCACTTACCAAGAAGATCTTCATGTGTTACAGTTTTGAAATCATCTTTGTGATAAGCTTCTACAGAAAATTCTTTTAATTGGCTATTTACTAAAGTTTCCATTTTTCCTCCTAATATGTTTGTAATGGATGAAACCACTTTAAGGCATAAGCTCAGCTAGGGCTAATTCATAAGGAATATTATTTGATAGGATAAAGCTATCGCTCAAAGATTAAGCGATAGTTGTTATAAGTACTTAAAATTATTATATTTACTAAAGATTAATAAAATTACGCAGGACAGACAAAGGCCCAAGCTCGTTTTTCGGTATGAGACACCACTGCTTTTAGCCAGTCGTAAAACCGAAAAACATCCCGAGAAACTAGCAGTTTTATTAAAACAATTTCCGTTGATTTTTGCTTTGTAAACACTAGTCTTTGTCCTTAAGTTCTTCGTCTGTATACCATCAAAAGAAATTTTAAATTCATAGGTTTGAAAAACAAGTGAGAGATTTAAGCTTTCATTTTCAAAAAGTAGTGCACTAAATGTTAATAAAAAAGGAACAGCTATACTTCTTTTAAAAGCTTCTCTGTTTTTTGAATGACGTTCGTTCTCTTAGCATAATGAGCCATGCGAATTTGTTGGTCTTTATCAATTAGAAATACCGCAGGTCTAGCAAACTCTTCATCAGTTAACTCAAGTCCAAATTTTTTAATGATACTTTGCTCGGGATCACTTGCCATCAAGTAAGACATTTGCTCTTTTGCTTTCCACTCTCGGACTCGATCCAAATCTTCATTGGTAACCACTAAGACAGTCACATTTTTACGAACTTCTTTTAACCATCGGTGAACGGAACCCATATGACTTCGACAAAACATACACCAAGTTCCACGAATGAAGTTCAGCATCAAAGGGCCACGCTCTATAAGCTGTGACAAAGGTACTGTTCGACCATCAACCAAAAGGGCTTCAAAATCAGGTGCTTGATCTCCCGTTTTTAGAGTTTTTGGTAATTCCTTATAAGATCTTTCAAAATGATTAATCACTCCCATTCTAAACTCCTTTTAAATCAATTACATGACATCAATTACATCAATGTCTTGCCTTTTCAAAGACCTTACCGACTTTGGTAGATTTTCAATTATGATCTTTTCTAGTGATTCAATGATGCTTTCTTTTAAAAAGCTTCGTGAATAAATCAAGCTTACTTCCCGAGTTGGAACTGGTTTCTTAAACTTTTTTAAGTAGGTGTTTTTTTCTTCTTCATTTAGTTCGGCCGCAGCTAATTCAGGTAAAAGAGTATAACCTGTACCTCGTTTTATGATATTTTTTAAGGTTTCTAAGTTTCCTCCGGCAAACTCAACATTGTCTAATATACTTCTCTTTCTTTCCAAGGAACAAATCTTCAAAACCTGATCTCTAAAACAATGCCCTTCCTCTAGCAACCATAGGTTCTCACTGGAAAGATCTGATTCTGAAATCAATTTTCTATTTGCTAAAGGGTGAGATTGAGAAACATAAGCGTAAAAGGGTTCAAAAAACAAATGTCGTTCAATCAAACGGTCATTTCCTAAAGGAGTAACCAACAAACCGGCATCTAGTTTGTCATTAAGAAGGTGTTTTACGATATCTTCAGTTTTAAATTCGTTAATCTTAAGATTAACTTTTGGAAAGCTCTCGGAAAACTCCTCGATAAACAATGGAATAACATAAGGTGAAAGGGTTGGAATGACACCGAGGTGAAAATCTCCCTTCGGCTCTAAAACCCCTTGATTAGCAATATCGAAAACTTTCTTATGCTCGCGCAATACATTATGAGCTTGAGCTAAAACTTCTTTTCCTACTTCTGTGGTTAAAATCGGTTTCATAGAGCGATCAAAAATCACCACTCCAAGTTCCTCTTCTACTTTTTGAATTTGAGTAGATAGACTTGGTTGAGACACATGACAAAGCTCCGCAGCTTTTCCGAAATGTCCCTCTTGTTCAACAGCAACTAAATACTCCAATTGAGTAATGGTAGGCATAATTTCCTCGATAGTTTTTATCTATTAAAATCTATTTACTGATCATAGCAGTGTAAGCTTAGCAGTCAAAAGCTTTCTCGTCGGGCGGGACCAGCTCATTAGCTCTAACTATCTTTCGATAATATTCTCCACTTGGTCTTAGCTTTCGCTCAAAGCTATTGTAATCCACCTCGTAGAGACCAAACCTTGGCTCAAAACCTTCGATCCACTCAAAATTATCTAACAATGACCAGTGCATATAGCCTTGAATTGGCAGTCCTTCCTGAATCATTTGCCAAATTTCTTTCAAATGAGAAAAGATAAACTCTGAACGCATTCTATCTTTAAAGTCTGCGATGCCATTTTCAGTGATGAGAATTGGTAGATCGGGAAATCGTCTATGTAAATCTTTAGTCACAATGCTCAAGCCTTCAGGATAAATTTCCCATGCTAAATCTGTTTGTGGTCCATTAGGATTTGCAATTGGCTCAAAGCGATTTTGATTAAAAGGGGTAAATTTTATCATATCTCTTGAGTAATAATTTAAACCTAAAAAATCTTGAGAGCCTTTTAGATCATCGATTTTTTCACAAAAGGAACCAATAAGCGGTAGCCTCACCTTGTAGACTCCCGTCTCAATGGCTTCTAGAAAAGATTGATTAAAAAAATGGTGGGCCACTTTTGCGATTAATTGGTCAAAAGGATGCCACCAACGATAAGCCTTAAAAACTCTTAGATGGTGAGAAAAACCAACTTTTAAACTTATATTTTTAAGCCTAGAAGCTTCCTTTAAATACTTATAAGCCTTGGCATGAGCCCTTAAGACCCCATAGGCTGCTCGCATCGTAGCTTTAGTATCAGTTTTGCCTGGTGGAAATAGGCCTGCTCCCCAACCAACACTAACAAAAACCATTGGTTCATTAAATGTGATTATCCATTTTAACTTATCTCCTAAAAACTCATAGACTACTTTTACGAAATTTAAAAACAGTTCGCAGCAATTAGCATTTTCCCATGCCCCCATTTCCATAAACCACTGCGGATGGGTAAAATGATGAAGAGTTAACATTGGCGCTATTCCAGCATCGATCAATAAATTAAGTTCTCTTAAATAATGCTCTAAAATTTGATGATCAAACTCCCCTTTGCGAGGCTCCACTTTTGCCCACTCTATGGAAAAGCGATACATTTTTAGGTCAAGCTCTTTGATCAGCTGAGTATCTTCTTCCAGGCGATTCCAATGATCCGTTGCTAAACCACTTTTCTCAGAATTGGCAATTTTCCCTTCTTGGTTTTCCCAATTCCACCAATCCGAGTTAATATTATTGCCTTCGATTTGATGAGCTGCTGTAGCGACTCCCCACAAGAAGTCTTTAGGAAATTTCATGAAGTCCACCTATTAAGAATAATTAGAACAGTTTACATATCGTCTTTTACCAAGATTTTAAAGATTAGTTAATTTAAATAAAACATTCGCTAACGATTGGTACTAATAGGAATGAAAACACTCTATAGAACTAAGGGCCCAATTTTATAATAAGGTAAACAGACTTCTAATTAATCTACTAATTCTACGATTCCAGAGCTTAAATCAAAAAGCCATGTATGAATGACAAGACCTTTTTCCACCGCTTCTTTTACAAAATCAATCTTTAGAAGATTCTCTTTTTGCAGAAGAATATTTCTCTGAATTGCTAAGCTTTCATTTTCACAAAGTCCATGTTTTTTTAGGTCAGAACTCAAGGGCTTTAACCAGTCTTGTAAATGTTTGTCGACATTATCTTCCATAGCAGCACGTACTCCACCGCAAGCGGAATGGCCACAAATCACAATTTTGCTTATTTTCAAATTTTCTACAGCAAACTGAAGTGCGGATAGAACACTGGTATCATCTGTTAAAATTTGATTGGCCACATTGCGGTAAACAAAAAACTCTCCAGGTGCTACTCCAAACATTTCAGACAAAGAGATTCTGCTATCTGAACAGGTGATAAAAAAAGTTTCTGGAGATTGCCCACTTGCCATTTTTTTAAAATAGTCAGAATTAAGATCTAATTTTTTTTCCCGCCAATTCGCCTGATGTTCCAAATAATGTTTCATATTTTTCCCTGTTTACTGAAAACCTAATAACCAAAATACACTAGGACAATTCACTTTCCAACTAAGTAGTTGGCAAGAAAATGGTCAAACATAAAAACCTATGTCCAAGAGCTTTAAAAAAGAAAAACTCACCCAATGCGAGTGAGTTTCATCTATAAAATTTAGATTGGCTTGTACTAGGCGATTAAACTGCTCAACATCCAAGCGGTTTTCTCATGGTACTCAATTCTTGCACCAAGAAGACTATTTGTACCTTCATCATTGGCACCTTCTAGGCTTGGTAACATTTCTTTGGCAGTTCTCACTACTTGCTCGTGGTCAGCCAATAAATTCTTGATCATTTCGTTCGCTTCAATTCCATTTTTGGGATCATCTTTCACCTTACTCAATTCAGCAAACTCTACATAGGAACCTGGAGCTTTTTGTCCCATAACTCGAATGCGTTCAGCGATTTCATCCACAGCAAGAGCTAACTCGCCATACTGAGTTTCAAACATGGTGTGCAATGTCTGAAATGCAGGGCCAGTTACGTTCCAGTGATATTTATGTGTTTTAAGATAAAGCGTGTAGGATTCAGCCAATAATCTTGATAAACCTTTTGCAATTTCTTCGGCCTTAGCCGCTTCAATTCCGATATTTAAATTCATAATTTTACTCCTGTTTTTCAATAATCTAAAGCTTTTGATTTATTTTGTGAATAAGTTAAAAGCAATTACTCGATAAGAATAAACTATTATAGAAGCCGATAGCAATTTCTTTCGAGAATACTAAGCCTTAAGTTTATCTGAATAAGCCTATTGGCTACCTCTCATTGACTCTAAGCTCTTTTTCGGTACAGATATTTTATAAAGGCATGCATTGTGAATAAATGTATTAGTGCTTGTGACCATTTATACAAATACCAAGGTAACCTAGGCTTAAATTCGTGAATCCCTGCAATCACAAGTTTTTGCTTAAATATTTCCCGAAACTCAAGTCTTCCGCGGCCAACTCCTTTAGCAAGTAAACCACCTCGAACGTAAAATAACTGACGATTTTCGGTGGAGCGATCTGGTGCAAACTTTAAAGTAAGTAGGGGAATATTTACTCCAGCGATCATAAATTTCACATAAAGCTCTTCAATCTTTACATAAACAAAAAACTTAAAGAACTTCGGTAACCAATGAAAGTACTCCTCTGCAACATCCTGAGCCGTCATTTTTTGTGGAAGGACTATTCGCTGTAAGGAGCGTACTTCATTGTGTTCAGAACCAGCCTGATATTTAAATGCTGCTGGTCGTTCTTTTGGCTGTATGTGGTAAGATAAATCAATGGCCTCTTTGGGACTTTTAAACTTGTAATTTGGAATCTCTAAACGACTGTCTTTTCTAGCCACCATTCTATGTTTCAAACTCGCTATCAAAGGGTAAACTAAATTTTTAGGAGCTCCTGCCACTAGGCTCACCCAAAGCTTGGATAAATTTGGACTAAAAAAAGGAACGGGAATGAGCAAAGGTTTTTTATCATACTTACTAGCTAGGTACTTCATCATTTCGATGTAAGTAATATTGCTACTTCCTGCCAAATCAAATTCTTTGGAATAGCATTGATCGTTCAAAATACAATATTTAATGGAGCTAAGAACGTCATCGATGTAAATTGGCGAACTCTCTATTTGCGTCCACCTTGGACAAAGCATCAGCGGTAGACGCCTCACTAAATTTTGCATAATTCGAAAGGAGCTTCCTCCCTCACCGATCACCAAACCGGCACGCAAACTAGTAAGAGCTACATCTACCTCTTTAAAGGCCTGTTCCACCTCTAAACGACTTTTTAAGTGCCGACTAAGGTTTTCCTTTTCCGGTATAATTCCGCCTAAATAAATAATTTGTTGGAGGCCACATTTTTTTGCTGCCTTAGCAAAATTATCTGCCAACAACAAATCAAAGTCTTCAAAGTCTCCCTGAACCAAGTGCGCCGAAGGCAACATAGAATGTACTAGGTAGATTCCCAAGTCACAGTCTTTCAGACCCTTTTCAATGTCCAGTAAAGAGAAGATGTCACATTTTCGCCATTTTAATCGATCCGGAGATATTGACTTTTTCTCACTCCGGCTTAGAGCAACAATCTCATGCTCGGTCTCGTCCAAAAGTTTTTGAATTAACCGACTTCCAACAAAACCACTTGCACCTGCGATTGCAATCTTTGCCATTGTATCTCCTAAGTGCACAAAGTATAGCTTGGCAGCATTGCTTTTCAATCAATTAAACGAAGAAATTTTAATTTGTATAAAACTTTAACGTGGCTGTTTTGTATTACTTGGGCAGAGATTAAATCTCTGCCCTATTGAATTAGTCTTCAATCGACTAAATGTTTTCTTCTTGTTTTTTCGAAAAAATTCTTTGAATGTATTTTCTTGATAAGAATAGGATTTGCTCTTTAAAACTCAATTTCTTAACGGGCTTTATTTTAGCTAACTTTGAGTCTAAAACCTCAAGAATATCGGAGCGATTAAATGCTTTTGCCCAATCATAGGCCTGCATTCCCGCTGCATTTGTTGAATCTAAGCTTGCACCTTTTTCTAACAAAAGATTCAACATATCAACATTTCCTTTATAGGAAGTTATCATTAAGACTGTATTTCCAGCCGGGTCCTCTTCGTGAATCGAAACTCCGACAGCAATCAATGATTTGGCGAACTCAAACTGTTGGTTGTATATCGCTAGCATCAGGGGCGTGTAGCCTTGATTGTTTTTTTCTTCTAAATCTATTTGGGCACCGGTGGAGAGCGCTTCAATTAATGCGTCTAAATCTCCTGTTCTAGCCCAATGAAAAATTTGTGATTCTTTTGGTCTTAGTCTGTGTAGTTCTCTTTCTTGCTTTAACATTTCGTCCTTTTTAGCTCAAAATCATTGGTAGCACTGGCAATTTACATGAGGAAGAAGTGATGAAGAAAAGATGCCAATTGCTACTGAGTAGTTAGGTAGTACAATTTAACAGTGACCGGATATGTCCTTAAGAAGCTACCTATTTCCTAATTTAAAAATTATAGCAGCTGATCATTGAGCGCATAGATATTTTTAAAAAACCCGCCCTCTCGTTTAATTTCCGTAAAGAAAATCAGGATCTACCAGACTTAAATACTACTTTGCCGTCATGCATTGCACATGACTCACCGGGGTATTTATTAGAAATCTAACAAAGCTCTCTTCTCCCGTTAGACTACTGAGAGTCAAAATCAAGAGAGCCTTTTTTTAGAACTATTGAATCACAATATAAAGCTCACCAGAGTCATCCAAAATGCCATCGCATTCTGAGTCTAAATCAATTTCGCACCAAATCGGAAGCTGCTCATCTCCCGAACCACTTTCATTTCCATGCTCTCCAGAAGAGTCATTTTCTGGATCACTGGCTGTTTCACCCGAAGAATTATCTTCGGAAGTATCAGTCGGGACTTCAACAACTACCGGCTCACATTCACCGAGATAATCTTTTACTCCATGTTCTAAGCCATGTCTTAAATGGGCTGCAATGGCCTCCATTGGCAAAGTTAAACTTTGATAGTTGTCGGGATTCCCCTTCGGAAGATGGCAGATTTTCATAAAAACTTTAGACTGACCTCTTATGACTAAATACTCTTGCAGATCTTCAAGGCTAGTATCAAAAAGGTTGTGCTTGTTATTTAACTTTAGTTGGTATTCTGTTTCTGTTGCCACACTGGCTTGTTCTACTTTTTCTATCGGAACTTCACAAGCTGCAAAATTAAAACTAATAAACACTAAGACTGCGGGAAATATATGTTGGTTACTCACAAAACCCTCCATAAGTTTTTATGAGCGTTTTCCAAACAAATACATCCACAAAAAAAGGAATTCGCTAGAATCCATCATACCAAAGCTTGAAGATTAGTTCCAACATTGGCCTAATTATTCAAGATTGGGTACTATTTCAAAACAGTCTTTAAAAAAGAAATAAATCCCGTTGGGGCCAAATTTGGTCACTCTCTTTTTTCGATAAAAGCTTGCACACATACAGCTTCCAAGATCTTGAAATCACGGCCTTTTCCATAGAAATTTCAGCAACTGTATAGTCTTAAGACAATCATGGATCTTTTACTCAGGGACTAATAATTTTAAGGCTTTAGGGTTATACTCGCAGTTCTAAGCAAAAGAGGATTTTAGGATATGAACAGATTGTTATTAGGTTTATTGATTCTATTTTATTGCGCTGGTGCATTTGCCGAAAAAACAAACCGCTGCCATTTTAGTGCCGCAGACCAACTTAGCTTTTTAGAAAAGTCTAAGATCGCATCCGCCGTATTAGATCGAATTACCGGAATTGCCAAAACCAATCAACGTCTTGATGTTTTAGATCAAACCTTCAAAGATACCGAAGTTAACTTTTGGAAAGGTGCTTTAGAAGTTCAAAAAATAGAAGTACAAGTTAGAAATGATTCTACAATACAAAATCTAGGCTTAGAAGGCGACCCGAGAATAGTGGTTGCAAACCACCCTACTGGATTGATGGACGGTATTGCTATCGGCTACCTCACAGAAGTCTTGGCAAAACGATCCGATGTAAAAATCCTGTATAATGAAATGCTATCTAAATTAATCCCAGACATTAAAGACAAGTCCATTGAATTAGACATAACTAGCCCCAATAAAAGACTTAGAGCCAAAAAAAATGCAGCCGCCATTCAAGAGGCCACTGAGCATGTTAAAAATGGTGGCTTACTCGTGGTTTTTCCTGCTGGCACAGTTTCTTCCTTTCGACCTGAGCCAAACAAAGACTTAGGCATAGTAAAAAGAATTCTCCAGGCTCGAGTTACGGATTCAGTTTGGCGCTCTACAACAGCAGAAATTGCCTTAGCAACCAAAGCCGAAATTACTCCGGTCTACTTCGAACAAAGAAACTCCATGCTATGGCATACTTTAAGTGCTCTTGATTCTAGCATCGAAGTTATGAGTCAAATTTTGACTCTGAATAAGTATAAAATTAACCTTGGCTTGAGACTTATTTTTGGAATGATTAATGAATTCCATAAAATTCAACCTGGTACTAAAATTTTCGCAAGAATAGGCGATAATATAAAAACGGCGGATATTTTTCCTAATGAAGTAAACGCAAAAAAATCTCCTGAAAGCTTTGAATTAAATGACCTTATGAGAAAGGCCGTTTACGATCTGGCAAAAGAAGATACTAAAGATATCTCTGAGATTGAAAAACTTGCCTATCAACTAGATGTAACAAGAAAAATACCAACTCGTGATTATGGGAGAGACATTCGTAAGGTTCGCGGAGACCTAGAGTATGTAAACCATGACTATATCCCTAGCCAAGAAACAGCCTTTAATGCGCTTGTTGGTGCTCGTGAAAATGGTGATGCCCGCTCCCTTTTACGAAAAAATTATGACGGAAATGATTTCGAAATGATTTGGATCGAAGGAAAGAATCTAAATCAGAATATCTTAAACCGCCTAGGTATCGATCGCAAAACCACGTTTAGTGAAGTGGGCGAAGGAAGTGATAAAAAACTCGACATAGATGAGTTTGATATTATTTATAATCATTTAATTTTAGTAAATCATAGTTCAAAAGAAATCGTTGGTGCCTACAGAGGTGGCGAGACAGGGAAATTGTATGAGCAGTTTGGTATAGAAGGAATCTATTCTCATGAGTTTTTCCAATATGACACAAAACTTTTCTCTGAATTGAACGCAGTAGATTTTGGTAGAACCTATATCCTTAGTAAATACCAAAAGAGTAAAGCGCTATTTGCAATCTGGAGTGGCTTGGCTGAGTTTTTAGTTTTGAATCCACAAATTAGTGCCATGGTAGGACCCGTCAGTATTACTCAGTCCTACACCAAGCTCTCACAAAACATCATTGCAGCTTACTATCTTAAAAATCATGGTGTAGAGACTATTAGTGACCGACCTGAAGCCAAAATCATTGGAAACGTTCGCCCGCCAGATGAACTAAATCCATTCCAAGCATTAAAAGAAATGCGGGACCAAGACCTGATCACTACAGAGGAACTTACTCAAATTTTAACAATGCTTGAGCGTGGTTCCCCAAAAGATTTTGATAGTTACATTTCAAAGGTTGAAGTTGCTGCGAGAGCTGATTTGATCAACAAATTATCCACTGAGGAGCTAGCTGGAATTCCTGAAATGTCTGGAGTACCACCACTTTTAAAATTTTATACCTCGTTTACAAAACCGGTTTATTCTGTGGCAAATTTCGATAATGCCTTCAACACAATCGACCTTGGAATTGTTGTACTGACAAGTTCAATGCCTAACAAAAGTTGGATTAAGTTCCTTGGTACTCAATCCAAAGAGAAATTCCGTGCCTACCAAGACGCCCAAAACAGACTTTATCCTGGTTGGCATAAAGAAGAAAATTTAATGAAAGTTTCAGAGTAGATTTAGGATTCGTTGATGAACTGGAAAACGAGACAGAGAAAGAGCATAATACCAAGCTTATTCGTAAGCTTGGTGTTTCTGTATTCCTTCGAAACTTTCGCCAGCTCCCCGATTAAACTTAGTGTAGTTCAATGCAAAAGTAGTGGGTCAACGAAAAGCTTTGTAAGCGGTAGTTCAACAAAAACCCCAAGTAGCAAACAACTTATTTTTGAGGATGGCACCCAAGGCTATCATTTAAATGTGATCGACTTTAGACACCATGATATGAGTTCTGAGGCCAATACCCGAATGCACACTTTAGTACGCCTTGAAGTCATTAGTACTTATGAAAAAGAAGGACTTGCTACAGAAAAAGTGGTTAATACTTTTATGAAGGGTCTTGATGCAAAAAGAGCTGATCCAATTTCTTGGTACTATATCACTCACACAGCGCAAGACTCCACCGTAGGCATTGTCGCTACCGCCAAATTAGTTCGTTTTAATAAATCTGATATGCATCCACAAACTCTTGTTTCTAGTTCTAAACTCAGAGAGGCTTTGCCGATGTTGCCGCGATTTGATTTAGAAAAAAAATCGAAAGCAGTATATATCTCTGAACTTGGTAGAAAATCTTCTTACTACCTACCTGAGCATGAGTTCTTCAGACAAGGACCTTGGATTGAGTCTTATACAAGGCTAGTGAAAGAGTTTAATAAAACTAGAGAGAATACAGAGAATGTTCTTGAAGAAAAGAACCAAATTTTAAGTGAGCTAAGAAAGTTATGGGAGCAAATTCCAGAAGAAGCTTTCTCCATTGCCGAAATAACTGGCGTCACGAGTAAAGGCTTTTCAGAACTAAATTTTAGTGCCCTTAAAATATTTATGGATCAAATTAAAGTCGATGCGAAAAGCTACGGCCTAAAACGACTTTATCTATTAGCCGCTAGTGATCCTGTGCGAGAAAAATGGAAACGTCATGGTTTCAAAGTACTGGAAGGTGGAAGTTATTTTGACGAGGCCAGTGGCATGACCAAGACTAAAATGTATCTTGATCTCGATTGATCTAGAGATTAAAATAAAACCTTAAAATCAATACTTATAAGCCAACATCTAGTTCGTTGCTAAGAATCAATTTTAGTTGCGCAGGAGCCAAAACTTTATGGACTTTGATAAGAAGATCATTTTTGAAAACCTTATTGATATCATTGCCGAAGAGCTGGATGTTTGCATACGTGCTGCTAATTCAGCACACGAAGCTGCCACCCATGAAGAGCTAGTTGCCGAAAATAAGTATGATACCAAAGGCTTGGAAGCTTCTTATTTAGCAGGAGCACAAGCACGTCGAGCAAATGAATTGCAAATTGATATTGATGAAATCAAGAAAATCCAAATCAAAAACTTTTCAGAGCAAGAAGCTATAGACTACTCTAGCCTAGTAGAAATCGAAGATGAGGATGGAGCTAGTAAGTTTCTACTCATTGTTAATCGAGCCGGAGGCTATAAAATTCAATACCAAGGCGTTGAGATTCAAAGCATTACACCAGCATCTCCCCTGGGACAAAAACTCTGGAAAAAGAAATTGGATGATGAAATTGAATTAAAAACACAGACTCAAAGTAAATACTATTCTATCATTGGCCATCATTGATTCCTTTTTGTTAAATCAAAACAGAGCCTAGTCACTTCAGCGACTCCTTCAAATGTTTTCGTTGTTTTTTATTTACTCTCTGTGACAAGACCTCAAAAAATTGAAGTATTAACAGATTCGCTTTAAACTTTTTCAGAAAATTCCACCAAAGGGGAAATATGAAAAAGATAATTTTTTTGTTTATTGTAAGTCTATTCGCTTTCAACGCAGGTCATGCCAAAAATATAGAGTATAAATCTGGTGATAAAATCTATGAGGGATTTTTTTTAAAGAAGTCAGAATCTGCTCCATTGATTTTTATACACCACGATTGGGATGGCTTAACAGCCTATGAAAAGAAAAGAGCGAAGATGCTTTATGATATGGGTTATTCCGTATTTGCCCTAGACCTTTTCGGAAAAGGAATTCGTCCAACCGAGGTAAAAGATAGAAAGCAACATACTGGAGAGCTTTATAAAGATCGTCAAAAAATGCGTGCAATTATGAAAGCCGCCTACAACAAGGCAAAAGAGCTTAATTTAAATGTTTCTAATGCTGTATCCATCGGCTATTGCTTTGGCGGCGCATCCGCTCTCGAACAAGCAAGATCCGGTGAAAACTTAAAAGGATATGCTACATTTCATGGTGGGCTCAGTACTCCTGACGGTCAAGACTATAGCAAAACAAAAGGCAAAATTATAATTTTTCACGGAACAGCCGATGAGGCAATTTCAATGGAAGTTTTTGCTGAACTGGCTGAAGAATTGGAAAAGGCCAAAGTTAAGAATGAAATGATCACCTATAGCCAAGCACCACACGCCTTCACCGTTTTTGATGGCGGAAGATACCACAAAGAAGCCGATGAAAAGTCTTGGGCTCGACTTCAAGGTTTTCTAAAAGAAACTCTTTAGAAGAAAAAGAGAGAGTAAGTTCTCCGGATCTTGCTCTCAACCCAAGTCCAGAAACGCTCAAGTTACAATGCTCTGAAAGTAATTAAATTTCAAAATAGCAAATAGTCTTTTCTTAACTTGAATCTCAGTCTTGCATTCGAGATAATACTGCAATGATTCAAGTTCAAAACCTAAATAAGCAATATGCCGACGGCAAAAAAGCATTGAGTGATGTAAACCTAGAAATCAAGAAGGGTGAAATCTACGCCCTTCTCGGACCCAATGGTGCCGGAAAAACCACTATGATTAGTATAATCTGTGGTCTTGTAAACCCTTCTTCAGGCAAAGTAAAAATCAATGGCTTCGACATCATCGATGATTATCGAGAAGCACGTAGTCTAATAGGATTGGTTCCCCAAGAACTAACCACAGATGCCTTTGAAACTGTGTGGAATACAGTTAACTTTAGTCGCTCACTTTTTGGAAAACCTAAGAACCATGCTTTCATAGAGAAGATTTTAAAGGATTTATCCCTCTGGGATAAAAAAGACAATCAATTAATGACTCTATCCGGTGGAATGAAACGTAGAGTAATGATAGCCAAAGCACTCTCACACGAACCATCTGTTTTATTTTTGGATGAACCTACGGCCGGAGTGGATGTTGAATTGAGAAAAAGCATGTGGGATCAAGTGTCTAAACTGAGAGAGTCTGGGGTAACTATTATTCTTACCACTCACTATATCGAAGAAGCCGAAGAAATGGCTGATCGTGTGGGAGTAATCTCTGGCGGAAAACTCATCTTAACTGAGCCAACAAAAACCTTGATGAAGAAATTAGGTAAAAAGCAAATGCTCATCGAATTAGAAGAAAAGATCTCCGAGATCCCTGAGGCTCTTAAAAAATATGAGTTAAGCCTTGGAGAGAACAAGCAACAAATCCATTTAAATTACGACATTAAAAATCAAGACTTCCGCATTTTAGAATTTTTTGAAGATTTAAAGGCTGCTGGAGTTCGCATTCATGATCTTTCAACTCGCCAGAGTAGTTTGGAAGAAATTTTTATTGAGTTGGTGAAACAATGATAAATTTAAGAGCTGTAGGTGCAATTTATAATTTTGAAATGGCAAGAACTTTTAGAACCATTGGTCAAAGCATTGCCTCGCCTGTGATATCCACTTGTTTGTACTTTGTGGTTTTTGGTTCGGCCATTGGTAGTCGTATCGATGCAATTAATGGCGTTAGCTACGGTGCTTTTATAGTTCCCGGTTTAATTATGCTAACAGTGCTAACGCAAAGTATTTCCAATGCCTCTTTTGGAATTTATTTTCCACGATTTACTCGAACCATTTACGAAGTCCTATCCGCTCCCATTTCCTACGTGGAAATATTACTGGGTTATGTCGGAGCCGCCGCTACAAAATCCATGATGGTGGGTATAATTATTTTAGCCACCTCTGCACTCTTTGTGCCTCTAGAAATTCAGCATCCCTTTTATATGCTGTGCTTTCTATTACTCACTTCCATCACCTTCAGTCTTTTTGGTTTTATCATCGGAATATGGGCAGATGGCTTTGAAAAACTACAATTAATTCCTATGCTTATTGTGACGCCTTTGGCTTTTTTAGGTGGTAGTTTCTATTCGATAAAGATGCTGCCTCCACTCTGGCAGAAAATTTCATTAGCTAATCCTGTGGTTTATTTGATCAGTGGATTTCGCTGGAGTTTTTATGGAGCTGCCGATGTGGACATTGGTTTCAGCCTCTGTATGATTGGATTCTTCTTAATTTCCTGTATCGCAATTGTGGCAAGAATATTTAAAACCGGCTACAGAATGAAGGCTTAACTTATCTATTTACCGTCTTTTGCTAGGAACCCAAATCTTTAATGGATTTGGGTTTTATTTTTTTCATTCACCAAAGTCTCTTATTTAAACCTTCAAATTTAATTAGTGAAAAACTGGCAGTTCCTCAACATACTGAACTTTATACCTTTCAAAGCTACGAATATAATCTTTCTTTTTGTAAAAATAGATAAAGCCTAAAATTACACCCGCAATTAAACCATAGAAATGCGCTCGATAACTCACCTGGGGTTCAAAACTAGTTGGAAAAAACAAAATCAAAGTTACTCCAAATACTCGAACACTTCTTTGAAAATGATTGTATTGCCTCTGAATATTCCAATACAAACCTAACCATAAACCACCCACCAAATAAACCATGCCAGAAGCGCCTAATAAAAAAGAAGTGGATGGATAAGCCAATACTGTAAACAAGTTTACGAAGCCAGCTAATACGAAGGACAATACGGGAAAGAGCCAAACTCCAAAATAGGCATATAGAAATGTTCCAAAAATGAATAACAAAGGTAAGTTAGATAGCAAATGCCCTGTGTTGCTATGAATTAAAGTAGCTGTAAACATTCTCCAGTATTCGGAATGTTGCAGTAATCTATCTTGAGAAACTGCCATTTGGTCAGCTAATCCCAAAAAATTCTTCCAATAAGCGAAAGTGACTAAAATGATAAAAAAACAAAAGTAAGCTGATCTAAAGTAAGCAAAGCGCGGCGCCTTCAAACTAATTAAAGTTGTCACCAACCTTCTTTCTTCAATGTATTTGATCGGTTCATCCTCTAAAAAATCATCCTTCATCTTTAAGATTCTACCCAAAAAAATTAGACTTGGCCTTCTTTTATCCAATTTTCTCGATCTACGCCCAAAAATCCAATAAAGAAACAAGGATGTGTTTTAAATTCTTTCCGTTTTTATCGATCAAGGCTACAGTAGCTGCATGAAAGTTTCAAACAGCGTACATGAATCCATTGGTAACACTCCCCTTATTAAAATTCCTTCCCTTAGTCAGTATTCTGGAAGTGATATTTATATAAAATGCGAACACCTTAATCCAGGTGGGTCCGTAAAAGATCGTGCAGCCTTGCAGATGGTTCAAGATGCCATAGCCGCCGGAAAGTTGAAAAAAGGTATGACCATCATCGAAGGAACGGCTGGGAACACAGGTATTGGATTATCTTTAGTTGGGGCTTCTCTGGGTTATGATGTTGAAATCGTTATGCCCAACAACCAATCTAAAGACAAAGAAAGAATGATTCAACTTTATGGGGCAAAATTAAATACAGTTGCACCAGTGCCTTTTAAAAATGAAAATCACTTCTACCATACAGCAAAAAATAAAGCCCTCGCAGAACCAGAAAAATATTGGTGGGCCGATCAATTTGAGAATCTTTCAAATTATAAGGCGCACTACTTAAATACCGGGATCGAAATTTTACAACAACTGGACCGGGTGGATTACTTTGTATCCACGAGCGGCTCCGGTGGAACCATTGCCGGAATTTCGAAAAGATTAAAAGAAACAAATCCCGACACCAAAGTTCATCTTGTTGATCCTTACGGATCAGGCTTAAAACACTATTTTGATCATGGAGAGTTTAAATCTTTTGGCGACTCATTTACTGAGGGCATTGGTATCATGCGTTTAGTAAGTAATTTTAAAGAAGCAAAAATAGATAAAGCCATCCGTCTTCCTGACGAAGTCTTAGTGGCAATCGCATATCATGTAAAAAAGAATGATGGCATTGCCCTTGGCCTTAGTTCAGCACTTAACTTATCCGCAGCTTTTTTTACCGCCCTTGAAGCTCCAAAGTCATCAAACATTGTAACCATCAGTTGCGATCTTGGTGAGCGCTCTGCCGCAAAGCTATACAATGAAGACTTCCTAAAAGAGAAAGGCATTTCTACACAAGCTATGGACATTAAAGACATTGCTCAAATGACTCTTGATTATGGAAATAAAAATTTGGAGAACTAATGTACAATGAAGAAGAGGTCTTCTTTCAATGTCCCTATTGCTTCGAACAAATTTCTTTTGTTTTAGAAACAGAATATGGAGAACAAAGCTATATTGAAGACTGTGAAGTTTGTTGTCGACCGATTGAAATAACCTACAGCCTTGAAAACGAGGCTATTAAAATATTGAGACTCGAACGAGCGAACGGATAAGTTAGATATGATCATAGATTCTACCTACAAAAGTCCCTATCTTTTTTCTAACCCTCATATAGATACGATGTATCCATATTTTTTTAGAAAAACGAAAGCCCCTCTATACCAGCGTGAGCGAATATATCTAGAAGATGGGGATTTTTTAGATTTAGACTACTTGAGAAACAATAATGACAATCTAGTCATCTTGTCTCACGGTTTAGAAGGTAGTTCTCAATCTAAATATATCCAAGCCTTAGCAAAACATCTCTTTGAAAATTCGTACGATGTTCTTTCTTGGAACTGTAGAGGCTGCAGTGGAGAACCAAATTTAGTCCTAAGGTCTTATCATAGTGGTGTTTCTTATGATTTAAAAGATGTGGTTTGTTCAGCATTAAAAACAAAAAAGTACAAAGAGATTCACCTTGTGGGCTTTAGCATGGGCGGAAATATCACACTTAAATACCTTGCTGACTATTTAAATGAAATTCCAAATGAATTAAAATCCGCCATTGCTGTATCAAGTCCTCTTCACTTATCAGACAGTGCGGACTCACTAGAAAATGGTTTCAACCGAGTATATTCCAAACATTTTATTTGGACATTGGCACAAAAAGTAAAACAAAAAACACTTCAATTCGATCATTACAAACCAGACCTTATTCGCTTTTACAAAATGAGTAGCATTCGAGAATTTGACAATCTATTTACAGCCCCTTTAAATTCCTACAAAGATGCCAACGACTATTATAGCAATTGCAGTAGTTATTTTGTTTTAGACCAAATTCAAATTCCAACATTAATTATAAATGCTAAAAATGATCCTTTCCTAGAGGGTCGTTGTTACCCCACGGAACTACTACAAAACAATTCGCTTGTTCACCTGGAAGTCCCTGAATTAGGTGGTCATGTCGGATTTCGTTCAAAAGAGGAAGTGTACTGGAGTGAGAAAAGGATTTTAGAGTTTATTCAAACACAAAACTAGGACGAAAACACTTATTGCTCTGAACTATTTAATTTAAACTATTCAAATATCGGGCTTCGTTTTAGCTCCGGGCCCAAATATTTTTCCGTGATTCTTTCACGAATACCTTCAGCAACCATTTTATTAAACTCTCTGTTGAGCTCTGCGTATAACTTCTTCGCTGAATGCTTAGTACTATTTTTAGAAACCATCAAATAGGAAGGCTTTGCAGCTAGAATGGAATAATCTAGTTCTTTATAGGAGTTTAACTTATAGGCTTCTTTTAAGTAAAACCTATACTCTTGGGAGTTGCCAATCACGGCCTTCACTTTTCCTAGCTCTAAAGCTTGAAACATATCTTCGATTTCTTCAAAGCGAACCAAATTGACTTTCTTGGCACTAACAAGTGCATTAAAATCATCTCCTAAATTTTGTCCACTCCCCGTTGCGAAACTTTTTCCGTGTAAGTCTTTGTAGGAGTGAAATTCAAAATCGGAATCTTTTCTCGTAAAAACTCGATAAGTGCTTTTGTGAAAATACTCATCCAAATAAAATGCATACTCTTCTCTTTCAGGAGTTTTAAACCCCGAGAATCCAACATCTATACGACCCAGTTTTAAACTTTGTTGAACTAACTTCCAGTCCATTTGCTTAAAAATACAATCATAGGAAATTCTCTTACAAAGCTCCTTTGCGATTTCTAGGTCAATACCATCTGATTTATCCCCTCTTGTCATAATATAGGGAGCAAACTCTACTACGGTTGCCATAACTACTTTTGGCGCGGCCATGGCGCTATTTGAAATCAAGATCAACAATGTGAAAAAGTATTTTATCATTTCCAAGCCTCTATTCAAAAAATATAACTAAGAAAGCCTTACAACTCAAGAAGACTCCTTGTTTCGATTTGAATCTAGTCTGTTTTTTTGAAAGCCTTAGAAAGTTAAATAAGAAAAATGGAAAAATTAGAGTTTATCAAAATAGATAAGAGGTTTTTCTAACAGCCTCACAAAAAATCTTTAAATCTCCAATGAAGCTATTTCCTACTATCGTACAGCTTCAATGCTTTGATTTACATTCGTTGAATCTACATTAAAGCCATAATGCTCAGAACACTCCCTTGGCATTTCACCAGAACTTTGACAACATCTCGCCATGATTGGCGCATGAAAAGACATTTTTCTTGCACGTTCCTTTGCTTTTGATCCGACAGAATCTGTCATATCTGCAAACTCAGCTCTTTGTCGACAAATCTGCATATGTGCAAACTTCCCCTGCTCTTTCACATAACATATTTTTTGCAAACTTCCCTCTGTATCATACTCATAGACATCTGTCTTATACGCAACTCTCTGAGCTAGGCCACTGCGAGGATTCGTCTCTACTTTCATTTTTGTTTTCTCTGGCGTACCGACCAACAAAGTTTCAAACTCATTCTTTCCATTACAGCTTGAGTTTTGGCTCTTCGGAGGAGAAAACTCTTTAGTGAAAAATTCTTTTAAATAATCTGTCATTCCAGTACAGCTGGCTTGCTCTAACACGTCCAAAGGTTCATTAAAATAATTCACTAAATTTTCTGAGAACTTATATTGGGGATCACAGGATGAATCTAAACTTTTGTAGTTATCGTTTACTTCACTACATGCGGTTTTAGATACCGAAGCTAAACTTGCCACCGCGCCAACGAGTCCGGTGCCTAGACCGATTGTTTTTAATTTTAATTTAGGATGTCCTTTAAGCTTATTTAAACGGAGTTTCATAGTTTTAACTCGCTCAGTACCAGAAATGGCTGCTCGATTAATACTATCCATCATTCCTCGATCCACACCAAGGTTATACATGAGATCAAGATACTTTCTTCCTCGAGAACCGAAGTCTTTGGAGTTTAGCCGTATCCTATCAAGAATTGCTTTGGGATTTCGATAGACTTTTTCATAAGTCTTGCTGTCTTGTAAATCTTGAAGTTGTTCGTCCAACACCTTAGAAATCAAAGTCTTTAATTTATTTTGATCTTTAAGCTTGGTTCTCCTAGAAACACTGAGCTCTTCCGGTGGAACTTGATACCTTACTCTTCGATCATACCGTACTTGATCAGAATTTCTACCCGATGCTACTAGACCTCTTTCTTTTGTAAGGCCTTTTGTTTCATATTCTTCCAATGCCTTTAATTGCTCTGTTGCAAACTCCAGTGGAACATTGGCTTTAACGTAAGTAGAAACTTCTTTTTGCGCTTTTGCCATTAGTTCTTTTTTTAAAGCAGCTCGTTTACGTGGATGGATTAAGGAATCTAGATTTTCTTTATACCACCTAGCCCTTGCTTGTTTATAAGCATTCTGTCTTAAGCGATATTCACGAATTGAATTCTCTCTCTTGAAACCATTCGCTATTCTATCGCTCAAGTTTTTCTCTGCTGCTTTAACTTCTTTTTTAATGGTTCTAGTAAGCAAAGACTTATGAAATAAATTTCCAAACTTTTTCGAACCAGCTGCGACACTAGCAAAGCCTAAAGAAGCTGCTAATCCGGCACAACTTGTTTGATCCATCGATAAAGAACAATCATGCTTATCAGCAAGATCATAGGCGAGCCCTAAGGATTCGGCTACTTCATCCTCCGATTTACAGGCATCATTGGCGTAACTAGAAATACAAATAAATAGAAATGAAAAAATTAAAACTATTCGACTCACAAGTCTATTTTCCACTATTTTCTGTTTGTATTTCACTCAAAAGACATTAGGGCAACTAGCTTCAAGACATAAATCTTAACCAAAGCGGCAATTTTATCCACTTTCAAAAAAACTTCCCATTTTTAGAGCCGAATTATGTTGTCTCGAAAAACTTCAAAAATGAATTATACCAAGAATAGGACCTAGGTCATGAGGACATTGGAGAAGATTCTCTTTATAATGAGGCTAATTCAAAAAAGGAGATTTTGATGAAGAAGCTCGTTATTGCTGCCTGTCTTTTCTTATTACCTATAAGTTCATTTGCTGGATTTAAATTTAATCCAAAAGTGAATTACAATCTTTTAGAGTACAATAACAATGATGCTACTGGAGTAGGTTTCGGTCTTGGCCTTGGATATTCTTTTGTAGGCCTCTATACAATGCTAGAATATGAAACTGCTGAGCTTAGCGTGGATAACTACAACTCAGATCAAACCATGAAAAACATGGGACTTGTTGTTGGCTATGAGTTTCCAATTTTACTAAATGTTTGGCTTAACTATGTTTTTGATGCCGAATTTGGAAATGATGAAGGAAGTGGAACTAAAATTGGCTTAGGATATTCTGTAGCGCCAATGATTCAATTGTATTTGGAAATTTTTAACCTTGAATACGATAAATCCAACGGAGTAAACTTAGCCTCTAAAAGAGAGTTATCAGGACAACAAATAGGCATACAGATTCCGTTCTGAAGCATTTTCATAACATAAACCAAACAAAAAGATTAAAAATTAATCAAAGAGTGCTGTGCGGTGATGCCAGGCACTCTTTTTTCTTACCCGCATTAATAACCATAAGTACCTAAAAATACTCAATAAAATATAAATCATATAAAGATTATATAGCAAAATTAGATTAGCTCACTTGAGTCGCAACTGGACTTATGTTTGAATGGTGTTAGCAAAAATAGAGGGCTTTATGACTGATGAAATGTTAAAACTTGAAAACCAATTGTGCCACCGTCTTTATGCTATTTCCAATGCTATCACTCGCACCTATCGTCCACATCTCACAGAACTGGGACTTACTTATCCGCAATTCTTAGTGATGATGGCGCTTTGGGAAAAAGAAAATGTAGCCATCCAACATCTAGTAGCTAAAACCAAAATAGATGGAGGTTCATTAACTCAAGTACTATCTAAAATGGAAAAAAATGAGTTACTTAGCATTCATCCATCCGAAGAGGATCGTCGTAAAAAAATGATCCGCCTTACTGAAAAAGGTAAGAATTTAAAAGAAGAAGCAAAACACATCCCTGAAAAACTGTCTTGTAAATTTAAAACAGTAGAAAACAGTGACTTCGATAAAATGATCGAGTTATTGGATAAGATGGGTTGTGATTTAGAATTATAAAACCTAATTATTTAAGGGCTCGAGACTTTCTACTTGAAAGTTCTTGGCCCTTAAATTGTGAATCTCACAGACTGCCAAGACCAAAAGATTTAAAGTAAGTCCATAAACCATTGCAATTTTTAATAAATTGATTTGTTTTAATTTATCACTCATACGCATCCCCTAACTTACATACCACTTAGATATTAAAGAAAAGTGCGAATTTGATGCCAATGCCTAAGTATATGAATGCAGGTGACTTACGAAAGTTATCACAACTTTTATTGGCGTTTGCATAGCAACTTCAGTTGCCTAGGCAACAAAACTTGCTAAAAATAAATTCTACAAATGAGACAAGCCCGCCTCAAAATCGAGAAGCCTTTTTTTCAAATCTAAACCACCAGCAAAACCGGTCAATTTACCGTTGCTCCCAATCACTCGATGACAAGGAATTATGATTGGAATCGGGTTGTTTCGATTTGCCATTCCAACCGCACGCATAGCTTTGGGATTATTTATTTTACTCGCAATGTCGCCGTAAGACTTTGTCTTACCAAAGGGAATCTTTTGTAGTTGCTTCCAGACCTTGTTTTGAAATTCAGTCCCTTTTGGCGAAAGAGCTAAATCAAATACATCTCTCTCGCCGTTAAAATACTCAAGCAATTGCATCTTCGCTTGTAGAAGCACAGTTTTTTTAGGGGAACTGGAAGGCTTTTTGTTGGCTACTTTTTTGAAAGAAGATTCATCCCAGGAAATTCCACAAATGCTTTCTTCCTCTGATAAAATATATAAATCTCCAATAGGACTATTCATTTTGATCCACTCAATCACTTGAGACTCCTTTATCTGCCAAATTCTGACATTTTGTAACAGTTTCCATGCTGTTTTCCAAGGCTTATTCGACCAAAGGTATTTTTACTTACAGGCGTCTTTTATAATTTTTGTGACTATGTCTCTATTTTGATTTCAGCTTTTTACGGGATTTTCTGAACAACATACTGAATAAAATTTTCCCTAAGCTTGTTCGGTGTCTTCTCGGCTTGTCACCGGACTTATCCATTACTTTATGAATTTCGTCTTTTGAAATTTGATGAATCCCATAGTGAGCAATGGCAAAAAATTGGATTTGCATCTTTAGGTAACGCCGAAGAGAGTCTCTGTACTTTTCAGGAAATACCACTGGATAAGGTGATAAAAAGCCTTTGCGGTTTCTTACTATGTTATCGGCAATATAGATAAATTTATTATCGCCATTGTAAAAGGATAAATCAGACTCCGTATGCCCATCTGTATGCAAGGCTTGCCAATCTTCAAAGCCAGGTATTTTATCTAAGTCATATAATTTATAATCAAGTTTTAAATGCCTTGGAAAATATACGGATTGAAACCTAGAGGCTTTGGTTTTTACTTTGCTCCAAACCATATATAATAGAAAAATATCAACATTATAAGTGATCAATCCTGATAAACCTTTGTACCAATCATTAATATTGTGAGGTCCAGCAATTGCTATTCCAAGTTTTTGAAAATAGGCTGCTCCACCAGAATGATCTGGATGAGCATGACTAATCAGTACCAACTTTAAATCAGAAAACTCTCTTTGTAGATCCTTTTCAATAAACTCTCGCACCAGCTTAACATCAAGTTTGGTTCCACTATCTAGAAGTAATAGTTTATCCGTATACTCCACCAGATACATACTTTGAATGTATCCTCGTATTTCGTGGATTTTAAATTCTTCAAAATTCATAGTTTCAGTATATATAATCCTGACTAAGGTTCACGTTGTTTTCGGCTTAACTCTTCAATAAAAATTTTCTCAGTTAACTTCCAAAACTTATCTTTTTTTCTAGCTATGATGTAAGAGGGCATTCTTAACAAATGCCTAATTCCAATTACCTCTGCTGGGCTTCTCGGATCAATTTTTAATTCTGGGATTCTCAAATGAGATCTTAAGAAATCGATATTAAACTTTTTTCTACTCGTGACATTGTTTAAAAAGTGAAACTCTGAAATATGGTTGGCTTCTAGATCGTAATATCTAATCTCTAAAAAAGCGTTTCCATTTTTGTCTTTTCTATCTAAAAACTCAGTGCTGTCTGGAACCATAACATGGGCATTTTTTGATAACCTTGCTTGTTTTAATTTGGTTTCAGGATCAACAAAGTTTTCACCACATTCAATACAGTTTCTCGCTGATATGTCATTTTCAGTACTACAGGCACCACATCGTTTCGAGCGAAAACGATAGCCACATTCTTCAAACTTATAAGTATCAGGGTCCGTGATACCCCCCCTACACTTTCTTCCGTAATGCTCGATCAATTCACCATCATCATCAAGCCTTCCCCAAAAGTCATTTTCAAAACCGCATTGAGGACAAGTTACTTGCACGGCAACAGATTCCTTAGCCGGTTTGTTGTCATCAATCTCTGGGCTATAAACATCATGCCCAATTCCAGCATAATCTAAAATAAAACAATCAGTTTTTCCATTCTCCAGTCGTAGACCTCGGCCGATAATTTGTTGATACAAACTTACAGACTCGGTCGGCCTAAGAATCGCAATCACATCAACATGAGGCGCATCAAAACCAGTGGTTAGAACAGACACATTTACCAAATACTTAAATTTTCTATCTTTAAAATCATTGATGATTGATTCTCGATCTTTAACATTTGTATCACCAACAACAATTCTAGCCTGCCCCTCTGGCAAATACTCTAGAATTTCTTCTGCATGCCTAACAGACCCTGCAAAAACCATCACTCCTTGACGATCATAATTCTCAGTTATATCGACAATGTTTTTTATGATCAAAGGCGTAAGACGCTTTTGTTGCTTTAAAACTTCTTCTACTTCTGATTGCGTATACCTACGGTTTTTATCAAATAACTCTGAAAAATCATAAGAGGTCACGGGAATATCAATTTTAACCGGCGGGGTTAAATATTTGTTTTGTATCATATAACGCAAGGGTAATTCATAGATACAACGCTTAAAAAAACGTTCTTCTTTTGTTCTAACAACTCCGTCAACACTATGGTTATAAATCCACCCCATTCCCATTCTGTATGGAGTTGCTGTTAGTCCTAATACACACAATTGGGGGTTATTGGTTTTTAGCTTAGTGATTACAGTTCGATATTGAGTGTCTGAATCCATGCCAATTCGGTGACATTCATCAACAATTAACAAAGTAAACCCATTAAAAAAATTATCACTGGCATTAGCGACCGATTGAATGCTACCAAAAATCACCTTCTGTGAACTATCCTTTTGATTTAAGCTTGCGGAATAGATCCCTGCCTCAAGACCATAGCTCTCATATTTTGCATGGTTTTGCTCAACAAGTTCTTTCACATGCGCAAGCACTAGAACTCTTCCTTTTGCCACTCTAGCAAGTTCAGCAATTACCAAACTCTTTCCAGCTCCCGTTGGCAAGACAACCACCGCTGGATCATTTACTCTTCGAAAATAATGAAGCGTCCGCGCTACCGCTTCTTTTTGGTAATCGCGCAATTGATAAACTTGTTTACTTGTGGTTTTCTGTGGCTCAATCATCCTTTATTTTTTATAATTTTTGCCCCAACAAGTAAAGAATTGAATCCCACTCAGTATAGTTTGCCTTGCATCAGGTATTTCTGTTAATCTTAGCCGATTTTCGAACTTCTTGATGGCTATTCAGATTAGCTAGTTTACAAAGCAAATAAGGAGCTTTTATGAAATACTTCCTTTTAATCAATATTTTCTACCTGCTTTTATTTGCTGAAGAATATGAAAAACTAGAACTCCATAGGATGTGTGATGGTGGTGATAACTGTGTTGCTATTTCTCATAGTTACGACACGGATGACTTGCAAATCTTGCTAGAAAAAATCCCTGTTTTAGAAATTAAGAAGAAAGAAATATCCAAAGCAAACATTGAAAACATGGAAGACGCTACAAAACTTGTGTCCTTAAAATTATCAATCGATAAAGTAGAAGAATTACACCAAAAAGTTCCAGAAGAACTTAGTGGAAAGTTATTCGTTGTTAGTAATGGCCTGTTAATCTCCCAGTTAAAAAGCTTCTCAAAAGACAGTACAAACATTGAGTTCTTACTTAATTCAAAACAAAGTGAAGATAATAAAAAAGCGATGTTTTGGTTAGAGAGACACTCGCAGAAAACCATGGTCACTAAAAAGAAGCACTTACGTTTTCAAAAAGTTGCTTATGCTATGATTGCAAGTTGTGTCTTTTTCCTTGCTTTGTTTTGGATAGGCACTCGAAATAGAAAGAATGAAAAATCCGCTTAAGCGAATACATGAGTGCACTCCTGCATGAACGAAATTTAAAGAAGCTCCCCGAGTTTCCTTTTTTCTAGTCATATATGCTTTCGATAAAGCCTCTCATGGCAATTGGTTTCAAAACCCCTAGTGCTTAATTTATTCCTTTGTTGTGTAAGACAAAAAGAAGCATAAAAAAAGGCCAGCTTGCGCTAGCCTTTTCATTAAATCTCTCGAAGTTTTGAGCTGATAGAGTTTTCAACCCCTGAAAGCTTATCAATATCGATCGAGCCTTGAGCCATTTCTGGTTTTCCACCACCTCGGCCACCAAACTCTTTTAGTGCTGAATTTAAAACTTCAGAGCAATTAAGCTTTTTATTACCCTTAAAAGTCTTTAATAAAACTGAGGCTTTATCGCCCTTTTTAGAATAAATCAAAGCAACACCAGTGTTATGCTTATCAACGAACATTTCACCAATTTGACGAATGTCACTTCCATCTGGTGCTGAAATGACTTTGTAAACCATATCGTGGCTAATAGACTCTGGATTATCTAATAACTGTTTTGCTTCTGCTGCTAAGAGTCTTTCTTTTAATGCTTTTATTTCTTTATCTTTGTCTTTTACAGAAGCTTGTAGCTGCTCTAGGCGGCCTACTACTTTAGGTCCCGTAGTTTTTAATGCCTCTTCTACTTTAGACAAAGAGTCTAAACCTTCATTTACTTTCTCAAGGGCTGCGTTGCTTGTAGTCGCTTCGATTCTTCTAACACCAGCGGAAAGCGCTGATTCCGACAGTATTTTAAATAAATTGATTGTTGCAGTGTTCGTAACATGAGTTCCACCACAAAGCTCAATAGAAAAATCTCCGATTTCAAGAACTCGAACCTGATCCCCATATTTTTCACCAAACAAAGCCATTGCACCTTTCGCTACAGCTTCATCTTTGCTCATTTCCTCAGGCACAACCGGAGTGGACTTGAAAATTTCTAGATTCACTAATTGCTCAACCTTGCTCAACTCTTCTTTAGTGACTTTTTCAGGATGAGAAAAATCAAAACGTAAACGCTTAGGTCCCACTAAAGAACCCGCCTGCTTAACATGTGCCCCTAAAACCTTTCTTAAAGCTGCATGCAACAAATGCGTTGCTGTATGGTTTTTAGCGATTGCTGCTCTTGCATTTTTATCTACTTGTAAAAGATAAGTTTCACCTTCTTTTAACTCATGCCCACTACGAACAATATGTGCATGGATTCCATCTACAGGCTTTTGAGTATCTAGAACTTCCAGCTGCGAATGAATCATTCCTCTATCACCAGCTTGTCCGCCAGATTCGCCATAAAAAGGAGTTTTATCAAAAAGAAGTGCTTCCTTTTCTTCCCCCAAGCTTAGCACTGCCAAAAGTTTCGCTGTAGTTTCTAATTCTTTGTAACCGGTAAACTCAGTCGATCCAAATTTATCTTTAGCATCATAGAATAACTTTAAATTATCCTCTTTTGCTCCAAAATCACTAGCTCCTCGAGATCGTTCTTTTTGTTCATCCATTAGCTTTTCGAAGCCAGCTTCATCAATCTTTAAAGCTTGTTCCTCAAGAATCAAAGCCGTTAAATCCAAGGGAAACCCATGGGTGTCGTAGAGTTTAAACACTACCTCACCTTCTAATGTATCTTTTTTCGCCGCTTTTAATCTTTCCATCTCTTTCTCAAGAAGACTTAAGCCAGAGGATAAGGTATTTCTAAAACTAAGCTCTTCCGTTTTCAAAAACTTAATAGCCATAGCTTTGTTACTAGCATTTTCAACATACTCTTCACCAAGATCAGCAAACACTGTGTCCACTAAATCAGCCAGGATTGGTTTTTCAATTCCTAAAACTGACAAATGACGAATGGCTCTACGGATAATTCGGCGTAATACATAACCACGACCTTCATTCGATGGAATCACACCATCAGTGATCAGCATAGTTGAAGAACGAATGTGATCAGCCACTACTCGGAAGCTTGTTGTATATTCCTTGTCGGAATAAGACTTACCAGTGATTTTTTCTAACTGCTTGATGATATTTTGAAATACGTCGGTATCAAAATTATTGTATTTTCCCTGAACAACAGCTGCCAAACGCTCTAGTCCACATCCTGTATCGATACAAGGGTTTGGTAAATCTCTTCTTTTTACCTCACCATTTTCTTTGTATTTTTCATACTGCATAAATACAAGATTCCAAATTTCAACATAACGATCTTCATCATCTAATAGGTTTTCTTTGATTACTACATTTGGATCTTTATGTTCTTCTCCATGATCATAAAAAATTTCTGAACAAGGACCACATGGACCAATTTCACCCATTTCCCAAAAATTGTCTTTATCGCCACGGTAGAAAAAACGTTCCTTCGGAACACCAATGTGTTCAATCCAAAGCTTTTCAGCTTCTTGGTCCGTATGATGAGCGGTTACGTAAAGTTTTTCTTTTGGAATTTTTAACTCTTCCGTTAAAAAACTCCAAGCCATCTCAATCGCTTCCTTTTTAAAGTAATCACCAAAAGAGAAGTTTCCTAACATCTCAAAAAATGTATGGTGACGAGCCGTGAAACCTACGTTCTCTAAATCATTATGTTTACCTCCAGCTCGAACACATTTTTGAATGCTAACGGCTCTAGGGTTTTTAGCTTGGGCCTTTCCAGTAAAATAGTCTTTAAACTGATTCATTCCTGCATTATTAAAAAGCAAAGTTGGATCATTGATTGGCACCAAAGAAGAAGATGGAACCTTCTCATGTCCCTGTTTTTGAAAATACTTGCTAAAGGCGTTACGTAAATCTTTTGTATTCATAGGTTTCTCCAGTGGCAAATACTAACGAAAAGCAGGATTTCGGACAACCGTATTCTTTGCAATTTCAAAGCTAGAACCTAATAAAAGTAAGCTTTTCTTAAACTCCAAAGCCAAGTCCCCAGCTGAGACCAGCCTAGAAATTTATTCTGATAACAACAAACAACCAGAAATTGACGAAACTACAGGACCAATTTAATAAATTTTATATATAGCCCAGGCATTTAGATTAGGTTATTCCTAATTTACAAAATAATAGATTAACAAATTCAAAACCCAAGAATAAGCTCCCCCCATCCAGCAAAATCATTAGAAAAGAGCCCTGAGAGGCAAGTTTCAGCGACAATGTTCGGCCATTTCTCTTTAAAGTGAGAAAACTTTCCAATTCAGTACTTTAAAAAGCCCTAGGTTGGAAGCGGCAGTTTAATTATAGTATAATGATTTTAATAACTTAGGAGGATTACTGCAGGGCGACCGTTTCGGCTCGCAATTAAGCGAGAGGCCTGCATGATTATGCTTTATTTTTTAAAACCACTTTTTGTATTTTTGATCGCATTTCAAATTTCATTTTATAGTTTCGCCCAAGTCTCTACAGAGGTCGTAAAAACTGATGTTAGCAAAAGTCCATGGGCAGGCCCAATGGCGGAAGAGCCTAATGATTCAGAGGCCATTGAGAAAATAGACCAACGAGACATTCTATCAAGACTCCCTGAACTAGAATCTGAAGGTATCCTTTCCAAAGAAATGGATTACTCAGAAGTTCAATCGATTCCTGAAGAAGAAAACAACCAGATTCGTTATCGGTTGAGAAAATATAGCATTCGAAGTTTTCAGGCTCTAGCCTCACCGGTAAAAAGACTATATCAATATGAACATAGGAATAGTGGAGAAAATGAAAAGTACATCAACTCTACCAGAGCTATGAATTTTGTATTCATCCAAGGAACCACTTTATTCATTTGGGCTGCGGCACCGATGGACTGGACCATGAAAGCGGTTGCCATGACATTAAGTACTTTTGGTAACACCTTTTTTATATTCTTCCAAAACACTTTGGATGAAAAAATCTTTAAAAGCATGAGTGCCAAAAACCTTTTTCGCGTCCCTATGAACGCATTCCATAAAATTGTGAAAAAGTTTAAAAAAATTGAGTATTCGACAACACGAAAAATGATTCGAAGTACGCATAGCTTTTCTGGAACCGCTGGTCACCTATTAGCAACTAATCTTGTCTATTGGATGTTTTTCTATAGTTACCAATTTCTGCAAACACCTGAAAATGGATTTCTAAGCATCGATATTTTTAACAAAAGCATCACCTCATTACTTGCCTACATAGGAACAGCCTTTTTTCTTACTGCCAGTAGGGCGAATTTTAAAGAATTTGGACGCGGCTTAATGACTGAGAGAGTTGCTCAAAACCTAGCTTTGTTTACCACGATTACTGAAGGAGCCGTTTTCATTTTATTGGCTCAAGAAGGAATTTCTAAGGCTAGTTTAGTCGCGATATTTGGTCTACCCAGCGTAGCTCTTTATGCCATGAGCTTTCCGAAACCTTTAAAAGCCAGTATCAACTTGGTTCGTAAAATTACGAGTAAGAGCTGTAGATCTTCAAGTCTTTAAAGCCTAGATCTACTCTGCTCCCAAAAGTTCAAGCATAGACTGATTCATCTGTTTTTCAGCCAAACTAATGGCACTCTCACCTTGATGGTCTTTTTGACTGGGTTTTAAACCTTTCTTCATTAACTCTTTTGCAATTTCCTTTCTATCAAACAAGGCGGCGTACATTAAGGCGTTTTGATTAGCCTTGTTTTTATGATTGATGCTACATTTTGATTTCATTAAGACGTAAGCTGACTTTAAGTTCCCTTTAAAAATTGCACCCATCAAAGCAGTGTTCCCCCTTTTGTCCTCTAAACAAGGGTTTGCTCCTTCATGAATTAGGTAAGTCACTAAATCATCATGCCCATAGTAGGCTGCGTAGATCAAAGGGCTATAGCCTTTTTCGTCTTGAACGTTTAAATTACCACCATATTTTTTGTACTCTTTGATGAGTTCTAGATTATTGGTTTTAGCAGCTTTATTTATCATCGCAATTATCTTTAACTGATCGGGAGACTTATCAATAGCTCTTGCAGAGAGCATATTACTAGACATCATAATTACTAATAAAAAAACGAATCTCATACTTCCTCCTAAGGAGTGCCCCCTCTAATGAGGGGGCTTGATTATGAATCACTTTTACTTCCGAGCGATTTTCTCAGAAGATTCTTGTTTTTCTTTGGCAATGTATTTCGAATCATCCTGAACTTGTTTGGCGATCTTCTGTACTACTTTCAGCTTGGTTTTTGTCGCCTTAGCTAGGCGTGTGCCATATTCTTTATCTGCTGCATAGGCATAAGCTACCATCTGTTGAACAATCTTCTTGTTCTTTACTTGATTAAGATCTCCTGCAAAATTCATGATGAGATGCTTTTTATCAAACTCACTATATCTACGATAAGTCTCTCCAGCTTGACGAAAATTCAAAGTCTTTTGGATCATCTTTTGGTGAGCTTCTCCTGATAATTTGTAAGTACTGTATTTGTGTTTTTTATTTTCAGCCATAATTCCATTGATACGATTGGTATCGCCATTAAACTGATTCGGCTGATAATTGGTATGTTTGTCCTTAGCTTCGTAAGTCGCCAAACTCCCATCTTGGGCAAAAGTATTAATTTTTACTTTCGCTCGATTGACCGGAAGGTACTGGTAGTTCACCCCTAAACGATACCTTTGAGTGTCAGAATAAGAAAACAACCTTCCTTGTAGTAATCGATCCTCAGATGGCTCAATCCCTGGAACAAAAACAGCAGGTGAAAAAGCAGCTTGCTCTGAATACTGAAAGAAGTTATCTGGCACTCTATTTAGAGTCATCTTCCCCAAAGTTTTACAACGGATCACACTCATATCGCAGAGCCAGTCTTTGGTGGCATCTAAAGGGTTAAAGTCAACTTTATCAAAGTCTTTAGGATCAAAAACTAAGGCCTGCAATTCCCAGGACGGATAATTCCCCTTTTTAATATTGTCGTATAGATCTCTCGTATGATGACTAAAATCTTTTGCCTGAATTTCTGAAGCTTCTTTTGCCGTTAAGCCTTTGTCTGCTTGCATAGATTTCCAACGAAACTTCACATACTTAACAACAGCTTTGTCGTTCACAAACTTATAAGCATGAACGCCATTGCCATCCATACCTCGAAGAGTCCTCGGAGTTCCCTTGTTTGAAAACAAATGAGTCCACATATGGATACTCTCAGGATGATAAGCCATGAAATCAAAAATTCGATTTGGATCTTGTTGATTTGTTACTGGATCTGGTTTCAATGAATTCACCATATCTGGAAATTTAATGGCATCACGAATAAAGAAAACTGGTAAGTTATTACCAACCAAATCCCAGTTTCCTTCATCGGTGTAAAATTTAACTGCGAAGCCTCTAGGGTCTCTCAATGTTTCTGGTGATCCTTTAGAATGAATCACTGAAGAGAATCGTACAAACAGTTCTGTTTCTTTATTTTTCTTACTAAAGATTGATGCCTTTGTTAGTTCAGAAAAATTACCGTAAGACTTAAAAACACCATGCGCGCCAACACCCCTTGGATGTACAACTCGTTCTGGGATTCGCATTCTATCAAAACGTGCTAGTTTTTCTAATAGATGTGCGTCTTCAAGAAGAACACCCCCCATTTCTCCAGCAGTCTTAGAATTTTGGTTGTCTCCAACCGGTGCACCTGTTTCACGGGTTAACTGTTCTGAGGCATTTACTCCTAGACTTAGTAAACCCATAAAAGATATTACCGCCATAAAGGCTATTAACTTTGATTTTTTCAACGGAACCTCCTTGATAATTTATGTAGTTTTTCTTCTACACTCTTACTATCGAGGAAAAGTTCAATGATTTGAAATATTCTGAGGCTATGTTTTTATAGCTTAATTCTATTGATCTAATTATTACGATAACTTAAAACAATTAAATATTGATTATAGAGATACCGTCTCGTTTTAAAGACTTTATGCATTTGGGTAAATTCATGATAATTTCAGCCTGTAATGCCTCAATGATATCTTGTTTCAAAAAGCTACGGCTATGCACTAAACTTACTTCTCTTGTAGGTACAGGAGCAAAGAACTCTCGCAAGTGTTCTTCTTTTTCGTGCTCGGGTAAATTTAAAGTGGCCAACTCAGGTAAAAGTGTGTAGCCATCACCCTGGCGAATTAAATTTACCAATGTCTCTAGGCTACCACTTGCAAAGCGAATATTATTTAAAACATTTTTTCGCCTTCCCATACTGCAAACCTTAATCACTTGGTCTCTAAAGCAATGTCCCTCTTCGAGTAACCATACCGAGCAAGAGTCTAGGTCAGAATCATCAATTCTATGTTTCCCTGCTAGTTCATGATTTTTTGAGGCGTAAACATAAAATCGTTCATAAAATAAAGAACGCTCTATGATTTTGTCATCTTGTAGAGGCGTTACCAATAAGCCGGCATCAATGCGATCATCATACAATGCTTCGATGATCGTATCTGTTTTATATTCACTAATTGATAGCTTAACTTCAGGATATTTTCTAGAAAACGATTTTACGAAAAGTGGTACTACATAAGGCGCGAGGGAGGGAATGACAGCCAAATTAAAGTCCCCAAAAAGAGTGTCTTTGTCGTTGGTAATGTCTAAAACTTTTCTGTATTCTCTAATCACATTTCGGGCTTGGGAAATTACTCTCTTGCCTTTTTCTGTGGTGATGATTGGCTTTTTGGATCGATCAAAGATGATCATTCCCAGCTCATCTTCCGCCTTTTGAACTTGAGACGAAAGCGATGGCTGACTAACATTACATTTTTTAGCCGCACGGCTAAAACTCTTTAATTCGTCAACGGCTAATAAATATTCAAATTGAGTTAATGATGGCATGATCTAATTATGATTTAAGCATTTTAAATAAACCAATAAGTATAAGCTATAGGGCAATCTACAAAAACTATAGTGCCGTAAATTTGTGCGAAATTGATATGTCAGCCAACATTCGACGGGCTTATATCATTTTAGGGATAAATATCTTTTCTCCTTCAATCTTACAGCTCTTCTAGCATTTTTTTTATTCTATCTTTTGCGTCTTTGCTTGTGGACCAATTCACTTTAAGATTAGTCTCAATTTTTTCTGAGTAAAGATTTTCCAGGGCTATTAGTTGTAGCAAAGCCTTCTTTATCTCTTTAGTGTCTGGACCAGGAAAACAATCTTTCATTTGTTGCCTCAACTCATCTCCTAAACGACTTTCAATTTTGCGAGAGTTAAAAAAGGCTTCTCCATTTAATCGAACAAACCAGTTTTCCAATATAGAGCGGATATCACTAATAAAAATTGCACAATCATAAAGTTCGCCTCTTGAACAGTGAGCCCAAGTGTAATGCACGCAAACCCAAAAACGTTCCTGTTCATGATTTACTCTGCTCCAATCAGGCTGAATTTCATTTTTTCGATTGAGAGATTTTGCCCAGGAATCTAGTTTTCCCGCTTTATCGTCAATTACTAAAAAAGGAGATTCAAATTCCCCAGGAAGATCACTGTAGGTGTAAAAGTTGATATCTACATGAATATCAGGTTTAAAAATATAGATTATAAAATGAGATTTAATATGATCTGCATCCATACGATGAAACCAGGATTTAAAGTTCCAGTTTAATCGTTCTTGCCAAATTTTTTCTCGCAATTGATCATCTAAGCACACCACTCCCAAATCAATATCGCTGTACTGATCCATTTCACCACTAGCAGCACTACCACTAAGAAAAACAGCTCCAACCCCTGATTGATTCAAAAAAAAATCAGCTAAAAATCTACATAAATCTCTATGCTGTGGAAGATGTTCCATATTCTTAAAAGCCAGTTCCCTCATTAAATCTCCCTAGGAATAATTATCAATGCAAAACTTCATTTGATAGTCACTTCAATGATAGTGCCGTGCCTAACGAAATACTAGCTATATATTTTGTAGCTTTCCATACTTTCTCAATAATTGAGTTTTATTCTGTAGCCAGATAAAAGAGGAGGCCTCTAGTGCAAAATGAAACTGAAGACAAAGATTACATTCACCCGCTAGAACTTGTAAAACAAAAATCACAAGCACTAAATCGTAGAACGCTATTAAAAACAATCGCTAGCATAGGAGGAGTGACTCTTCTATCAGCTTGTGGAAACTTTGACTTTGATTTAACGGAAGATCTTAATGATAGCTCTGGAACTAATGACAACTCAAACAACATTTCGGATTCCTGTTCCATAGTACCCAGTGAAACAAAAGGCCCCTACCCTCTTGATGGCAGTGGAGGGAGTACAAATGCTCTTGCCTCTCTTTATCGCTCAGATATACTTGGAGATGATATCAGCTCAGAAAGCGGTGTTCCTTTATTGCTCTCAATCAACTTACAGAATGTGAACAACTCATGTGCCGCCATAGAAAATGCAGCGGTATATGTATGGCACTGTGATCAAAGCGGTGCATACTCTGGATACTCCTCTTCTCAAAATGGATATCATTACGGAAAAACATTTTGTAGAGGCATTGCCCTTTCTAATTCAAATGGTCAGATTAGTTTTACAAGCCTTTTTCCTGGCTGGTATCATGGGCGAATTACTCACATTCATTTTGCCGTCTACCTAAACAATGATTTAAATAGTACTCCCTATGTTTCACAAATTGCCTTTCCACAAGAAGTGACACAAGCAGTTTACGAAACAGCTCCCTATTCCAATAAAGGGCAAAACACTTCGGTGGCTAGCTTCGCCGAAGATAATATATTTAATGATGGAACTGATTTACAACTAGCAAATGTAAACGGCTCTGTTGACACTGGTTTAATTGCTTCACTAAGTGTTGGGATTCCTGGGTAAATCAAAATGGGGGCGAATTTCGCCCCCAAACTTTAAACTTTTCCTCAAAATCACTTTTCAATAATGCTTTCAAGCCCGTCCCAGCGGGCTTATCTTTTATAGATAAAAATCAATAGATATCATGCTTAGAACACCAATTATCACTCCGAGAGTTGCGTTTTTTTCATGTCCTTCTCTAAAAAGCTCAGGTAACATTTCTTGGCAAATTACAAACAACATAGTTCCCCCAGCAAAACCAAGAGCGACCGGTAAGCTGTATGCAGAAATACTTGCACTTAAAAAACCAAAAAAAGCAGCCACGGGCTCAACAAGTCCTGAGAGAAGTGCGATAAAGAAGGCTCTATTTTTTGAAGCACCCTCACTCAATAGACCAAAAGCAACCACCAATCCCTCAGGCATATTTTGGATTGCAATGGCTAAAGCGAGTGCGATTCCACCTCCTTGAGCATCTCCACTAAAACCAACCCCTACTGCTAATCCTTCAGGGAAATTATGTAAACAGATAGCAAAAACTATTAAATATACGCGACTCACTTTTCTATTGTGTTGCATATCCGTTTCTTTAATAAAATGCTCATGAGGTAAAAATTCATGAATAAAAATAATAAATAGGTAGCCAGCTAAAATTGAGGCTAACACAATTGGCAACGAAAGGAGCTCTGAATAGACTTTTTGCGACTCTTCTATACCTGGAAGAATTAGTGATAAGAAAGATGCAACTAGCATAACTCCAGCACTGAATCCAATCCCTACATCGAGACTTTGTTTACTAAATTCCTTTTTGAAATAAATTGGAAGGGCCCCTAAACCTGTAGCAAGCCCAGCTAAAATACTAGCTAATATGGCAGTTGTAGTGATCGTCATATTTCACCTCTTTCTTCTCTCTTCCTATTATCAGAAAAAGCAGTCAAAAAGGTAAATTATAATTATCTCTGAACCAATAGTTTTTTCCTATTAAGGACCTCAATGCAATCTAGAGCCATTAGGTACTGATTTATCTGGCGAAAATAAGACTACATTTTGAGACTCATCCGAAAATCCCAATGTGAGAACTTCAGAACGAATGGGACCAATTTGACGAGCTGGAAAGTTTACCACAGCAGCGATTTTTCGCCCTACTAAATCCTCACAACTATAATGTTCTGTGATTTGAGCACTAGTTTTCTTCACACCGACGCCTGGACCAAAATCAATCTTTAAAATATAAGCTGGTTTTCTAGCTTCTTTAAATACCTCAGCTGAAACAACTTCGCCAACGCGAATGTCTACTTTTAAAAAGTCCTCAAAGCTTATTTCACTTGCCGGTGGATTCTTGGAATCATGATTTATATGCATTTTCTAACTCCTTTATCTAAAGGTGATAGAATAAGATCGAGATTACAAGGAAATACTATCCAATGCGAAAACTTCTCATAGAGACAGAGGCATTTTGCATTTCCTCAAAAATAAAATCGAGCTTTTCTGTATTTTCTGATGCCCCCAAAGCGTATAACATAGGAATATAGTGCTCAGCTGTCGGAACGCTCAATTGACCTGACTTTCTGTCTAGAACATCTGAAAAAAGACTTCGGTCATTACGTTGCAGTAAATTTTCTTTCACCCATTCATCAAACTCTATGGCCCAATCATAACTTTGAGCATCTTCATTTCTACTCATTTCTCTGAGATTATGTACTATATTTCCACTTCCTAGAATTAGGTAGCCATCCTCCCTAAGAGCTGAAAGTTTCTTTCCCATTTCATAGTGAAATTGAAAACTCTCATTTCGATCAATGCTTAACTGCACAACTGGAACATCAGCATTTGGGTACATATGCTTTAAGACCGCCCATGTACCATGATCTAAACCCCAATCTCCAAAATCTTTCTTAAGGACTCCACCCAGCAAGCCACTAACTCTGTTTACTAATTCTTTACTACCTAATGCTGGATACTCAATATCAAACAAAGCCTTGGGAAAGCCGTAAAAGTCATGGATAGTTTTTGGCTTATCCATCGCTGTAATATAGGTACCATCTGTCAACCAATGCGCTGAAACCACAAGAATTCCCTTGGGCTTATCGATCTCTTTTGCAAATTGACTTAGACTTCTGGTGTATGAGTTATTGGCAAGGGCATTCATTGGAGAACCATGGCCAATGAAGACGGAAGGCATTTTCGTTTTTCGGTCGTTTATCTTGTTCATAAGAAACCTACCTGCCAGGGCTATACTACCTAAAAAAGTGATTAACTTCAAAATTGCATATCTACGATGATTCATTAAAACTCCAAAAAAATGGCCGATTCAAAAACCGGCCAATTTTTACTATTTCAAAACTACTTTAAACTCTAGTTTGATTGTGTCGCGAATAATTTTATCGCCAAGAGATTTGAAAAAACTGCCAGAGCCATATTTAATGCCATACTTCGTACGGTCAAAAGCCATTTCACCTGTAATCGTCTTTCCATCTTTTTTAAAAGGAACCACTACATCATTAGTTTTACCTAAAACCGTTAGTTTTCCATACATATAGCCCCAATCAAGTTTTTCGATTTTTAAAGTGGCCGTTGGGAATTTTTCTACATTAAAAAAATCAGCACTCTTGATGTGTCCCAAAAACTTAGCCTTCATTTCACCTTTCATTTCTGATTCATCGATGCTTTTCATATCGGCAACAAATTGCCCGGTTCCTTCTTCCTCATCTACTTTTGCACTTTTCATTTTGATTGGACCTGTATGGTAAGAACCACCAATCTTTTTAGAACCAGTCCATTTAAAACTACTTTTTGATAAATCCACATCGGCCGCTTGTAAATTTAAACTGCCAAATAAAAATAAACTAATGATTAATAATTGTTTCATCTTAACTCCCCTTTCTTGGATGTTTAAAGTATCGCCCTTTTTTCTATGTTGCGAAAGGTGTTAAAAAGTGAATATAATGTTGCTATAAAGGAACACTTATAATGGATCTTAACCTGCTGAAAACATTTACAAAAGTCTCTGAATTTGGAAGTCTCACAAAAGCCGCAAAAATAATGGGACACCCTAAATCAAAGGTCAGTAGAGACCTTGATAAGCTAGAATCAGAATTAGAAATGAAACTACTAGCTCGCACACCACGAGGAATTAGTTTAACAGCACAAGGAGAACAGCTTCTCAACTTCATTCGCCCTCCTTTGCTAGAGCTTGAAAATTCGGTAGAGCAAATGAGAAGTCATTGTAACGAAGTAAAAGGAAATATCACAATCACAGCCCCAGAAGATTTATCCAATCTTGTTTTGACGAGACTTAGTACTGAATTTATGGAAATACATCCAGATTTGAGCATAGAGCTGATAGCTACCAATGAATACCTAGACTTTAACAAGCACGGAGTGGATCTTGCCTTGAGAATAGGTCGCCTCAGTGATTCCAATTTAATTCAAAGAAAGATCGGTGATATTGAAGTCAACCTTTTTGCTAGCTCTAAGTACTTACGAAGTAATGGACGACCGGAAACAATGGCTGATCTCAACACACATAAATTAGCTGCTTTTAAGAACCCTTTTGGAGATCGGCCGCCTCGAAGCGAGTTTGATAAGGTAGATGTAAACTTTAAAACCAACTCGATCAATGTCCTAAAAACATACATCACAGACAACCAAGGAATTGCTACTCTACCTGACTTTATGTGTAGGAAAGAAATTGCCAACAAAGAACTTCAGAGAGTTTTACCTGAGTTCACCTATATTCGTAGGACAATATACATCTTGTCCCAGCAAAACTCCTATATGCCTAAACATGTAAAAATATTTAAAAATTTTCTATTTGAAAACATTCAAAAAGAAATCTTAGTCATTTAAGTAATATCCCCAAAGCCGTATGCACTAATAAATAGACAGTCGCCAGCAATCTTGAGCATCTATTAGGCCACTGTCTTAATCATTAAATTTAAGCGAATTGCGGTTAATAAGTATGGGGGTAATTGATGATATTCAAATTTATAACTGTTCTAGTCATTCTTTTTTCAATGCATTCCTATGCTGAAAACTATGTTTCAGAAGAACATAAAGTTTCATTGATTGAACTTTATAGCTCAGAAGGATGCTCAAGCTGCCCACCGGCGGAACAACAAATAGCAAAGCTATTAAAGCACAAAGACTTATGGAAAAACTTTGTTCCTGTAAATTTTCACGTAGATTACTGGAACCGACTTGGCTGGATAGATCCTTACTCACAAAAAGCATTTACAAAAAGACAATACGATTACAGTAAAATATGGGGCGTTCAAAAAGTATACACCCCGGCCTTCGTCATCGAGGCTAGAGATGCAGGACCTAGCTTAAAGATACCTAATAAGATTCCCTTAAAATCACCTATTAAAATAAGCGTAAATCAGCAGGCTAGGCAGTTTCGTGTTAAAGTCACTGGATACGATAAAGACAAACAATATAAGGTCCACTTTGCCTATCTAGGAAATGGACTGGTCTCGAAAGTCAGGTCTGGGGAAAATCAAGGTCGAGAGTTAGTACAAAATTTTGCTGTTTTAGATTTCAAAACTCAAAACCTAAAACAAAACGAATTGCTTTTTAAACCTGCTAAATCGAAGGCCAAAGCGAAAAGTTTTAGTTTTGCTGTTTGGGTTACGAATCAAGATGGTTCAAAAATTTATCAAAGCCTTGGAGCCAAACTAAAACCTTCTACATAAAAATTGGGGTTTTCGCTGTAAGGCTGGTACACATTGACTAATCCATTTACCATCTTTGAATTGGGCATAAGAATACACCCATTGTAAACGATCCGCTGGTTTTGCCTTTAGTTCGTTAGGATATACTTCCAAAAGTTTTCCATTTACCCAATAGCACCAACCATAACTGAACATCTCATTGTCTGAAACGACCTCCAAAGCCTCTAAACCGGTTGGAGTTGAAAAAATGCTATTAAATCCCTGCGCAGAACCTTTATAGGGAATTTTTCGCAACTTCAGATAGCTCACTGTAAGCTGCCCTATGCTTTGTCCTTCTGGAAATTCTAAGATTTTCTCAGAGACCAAGGCTTGATCCTGGCAGGGACCATAAAACTCAATTTCAAGACCAGTACTTGATAAGCTCACACAAATGATTGAAATAAAAATAACAAAATAAAACATGCCTTGTATACTGGGTAAGAAGTATATGTCTGACAAGTAAAAGCCAATTTTTTTTCCTTATGATGCCTTTGATCAAGAAGGAAAGTTTATGACCAAGAGTGCTTTAGGTAAAAAGCTGATCCTCTAACAAGAATTTATATTTCATCACCAGGAGTCCTTGTGGAAAAATATTTATAGCGATTGAGTAGCGTTGAAATGCACGACATAGTTTAGTATTAATCATAAAACTTATGAAAAACCGAACAATCATAGACATTCCTAAAATCACTCGCACTGCTATCAAGGAAGTCCCCAAGACTTGGCAGAGCATTCACAAAACCTACCTACACCCAATCACTAAGAAAGATGTATTTCGCTTAAATTTTCTAGCGATCTTGGTTGGAATTGCTGTGGGCTATGCTTCTTTAGGCTTTCGTTTTTTAATCGGTTTATTCCAAAACCTTTTTCTCCATCACCAGTTTGATTGGCACTTAATATCCCCTCTTGATCACAAACGTGGACTATGGATGTTTGCAATATTACCCGCTGGTCTATTTGCTTCCAGCGCTCTGATTCGTATTTTTGCCAAAGAAGCCCAAGGCCACGGGATTCCAGAGGTAATTGAGGCAATTCGCTTAAAGGGTGGTAGGATGCGAGCGAGAAGTGTCTTGGTTAAGGCATTTTCCTCAAGTATTACCATCGCCAGCGGTGGATCAGTAGGTCGAGAAGGACCAGTGGTTCAAATAGGCTCCGCCATAGGATCTGTGGTGGGCCAAATATTAAGCTTAGATCCTAAACTGATTAAAACTTTAGTTGGTTGTGGAGCTTCAGCAGCAGTAGCTGCAACATTTAACACGCCAATTGCCGCTGTTATTTTTGCCATTGAAGTTATTATTCTCGAACTCAAAACTAGATCTTTCGTGCCTTTGGTTATCGCATCAGTTTTTGGAACCATCGTAAGCCGTATTCACCTCGGTAATGAACCCGCGTTTTTTGTACCAAAGTATTCCTTACATGGCCCTTCTGAATTGGTGTTTTATTTTATACTCGCAGTACTTGCCGGAATACTTGGAGTCGTTTTTATCAAAGCCGTTTATGGAATCGAAGACTATGTCGAAGATTTAAAAATTCCATTTTGGTCCAAACCTCTTTTAGGCGGGATAATATTGGCCGCTATTGGTATGTATTTCCCAGAAATGTTTGGCGTTGGTTACGAAAGTATCTCCGATGTTTTACAGCAAAAATCAAGCCTTGAAATCATGGCTCTGTTCGTTGTGCTTAAAATTATATGTACCTCCGTATGCTTGGCCTGTGGTGGCTCTGGCGGAGTGTTCGTACCTTCACTATTCATTGGAGCTATGCTTGGTGGTGCCTACGGATATGCCGTAAATGAATTTTTCCCCGACATGACAGCTGGCTACGGCGCTTATGCCTTAGTGGGTATGGCCGCTGTTTTTTCATCCACTGCCCGAGCCAGTTTTACAGCAATTGTAATTTTATTTGAAATGACTCTAGACTACTCCATCATTTTACCTTTGATGTTTGTATGCGTGATATCAGATCAAGTTGCTTTAGCATTTATGAAACATTCTATCTACTCATTAAAGCTTAAACGAAAAGGTTTAAAGTTTATCAGTGATATCTCGGTAAATGTGATGTCGATCACAATAGTAAAAGACATCATGACTACACAAATTAGAACCGCCTCCTCTAGCATGAGTCTCTATGAAGCAAAAAATAAGCTTTTACAATATGGACATGCCGTATATCCAGTGGTTGACCAAGACTCAGTACTACTGGGCACCATAAGTAGAGAAGACATTTTAAATAATGCCGAAAAACATCCCAAGATGAAAGTTGCAGAATTCATGCATGCAGCAAAGGCAGTGGTTCGCGAAGATGATAGTGTTTTGAAAGCCATTTCTAAAATCGAAAAAACTCGGGACCCAAGAATTTTAGTGGTTGAAGCTCGAACGCGAAAGCTAGGTGGAATCGTCAGTCCAATAGATTTCGTACGATTAAGTTCCGCAGAAGCAGAGTAATAGACTTAAGACAGGCCATCAGATAAAAACTTTATTGCGAGCAAAATAAGGACAAAGCTCCCAACAAAACTAAGCCAAGCCCCTAGTTTAGCAAATGCTTTTTGAGCGATTGCCATTCCTACTACTGTGGACAGAAAAGCACAAAGGCCAATAGCAAAGACGTATGGTATGACATTTTTCCCGGAAATCCCCAAAGTTATACCAATGGCAAATGCATCTAAACTTGTAGCAAATGAAACTAGTAAAATTTTAATGTAGGAATGAAATAGCTTTGGCTCTTCGGAATCTTCCTCTGACTTAAGCTCAGCAATGGCTTCCATCATCATATGAACGGCGACCGCTAAAAGAATAAAAAATGAAATCCAATGATCGATAAAGTCAAACTGAGCCAAGACACCGGCTCCACCGATAGCTCCAATAAATGCTACTAGAGCCTCAATGCCACCAGAAGTGAGAGCAAATTTTAAACTATCACGCCAATTGTGTTTACGTAATCCTAAAGCAATTGCTGCTGAAAAAGAATCAGCACTTAAAACGAGAGCAAAAACAATAATTTCTAAATAGTTATTCATAGATTCCTCAGCCTTGGAAATTAACACGAACACACTGGTTTGGCTCTTTAATTTTTCTAATTTTAATGAATCTTAAAGACAAGTCATGTGATTCACATCTAAGAGTTCGACAATGTTCCAATAGAACATTTGTCCACTAGCCTGGCAGTTGTCAAAAATATAACAGCCCAGAATCGTTTAAATGGCCCCTCAAAAAATTCTCAAAATACTACACTTTTTTTCTTCATCTGAATTCTCAAATCCCGTTAAGTCCTATGTAGCGAATCTTGTCTCTTTAGGAGGACGCAATGAATAAACAGTTATTTGCCATTTTAGCTTTAAGCTCCTTGATCATTCCTTATCAGAATTGCTCGAATCAAATTGCATTCGAATCACAAAGCTTAGAGAAAGTAGCTGAAATTGTCGACCAAGCCAATAACGAAGCCCTAGACGAGGCTCAAGAAATCGCTAATCCCGATATCGTCGATAATAACGAAGAAGAGGAAGAAATTGTTGATTCCCCTGTTATTGACGATAAAGAAGAACGCTGTCTAGGTGTAGGTTGCCACGAGATAGATCCTCCTATTCATGTTGATCCATTGCCGGAAGCAAGATGTAATTACATGAACATTTACGCAAAAGTTAACGGAACAAAGCTTAAACTGGGATCTGCTAAGGTATACAACGCAAAAGAAATCAGTCTTGATGAAAATATGCGCTATCAACTAAATGGACCAAAAGACTATTCAGTTCATCCAAAAATTGGACCGGTAATTGATGGTAAATCTACAAAAATGTATTTGATAAGAAGCATTGAAGGAGTCAGTCTAAATGTTGTATTCAATCAATATAATGGTGGGTCTTCTCTTAATAGGGTAAAAATGAAACTAAATGTTTCCAATAACTCGGGCTTAGATAAAGTTTTATTTTTTGAAGACCAAGGCACTGATAGATATATTTATAAAGAGAAATCCGACTCAAACTCCTACGATTTTACATTCAACTATAGTAAAAACACTGACTCCTTTGCCGTAGGTCCACTCGATCACGAAGAGGCTATTTTAAAAATCCAAGCGGTACAGATGGGTGACGCAGCAGAGAAATCATTGTTTTATAGTGCCGATGGCAATCACGTAGAATTGTTCCAAAAAGAAGGGACTGGCTTGGCGCAAATTGAAGTTTTAGGATGTCAGATGAACACCGTTGGCGCTGAACCACCAATCGACAGAAAGCCTTCTAGCCAGGAAGACGACAAGGATTGCGATAAAGAGAAGAAGAGGCATTAAACCAAAGAAATTCTAACTTTCTTTTCTATATCACTTTCTCTCGCTACGCTTCGTCAAAAGAAGTTAGAGTTTCTTCTAGATCTTTCTCAAAGCCGTTGTACTATTTAATCAACATCTATTCATAGCGAGAGAAACAAATTCGACGATTCAACTTAAAACTCTATTTGATCTTTATATTGGTACTCTTAGTTCGCATCAGCAATGCACATCAAGAAACGATACGTGTAGGCTTTATTGAATCCCCCCCATTGATTTACAACAAAGACGAAAAGCTAGTTGGTGCCTTGGTAGACTACCTAAATGATATACTACCCAACTTTAATATCAAATTCGTGAAAACACCTTTATCAAGAGTCCCTGATCTTTTGGATAAAGATGTCATTCAAATCTTTCCAATGTACTTTTATTCCGCCGAAAGAGCCGATAAGGTTCACTACATTCCCACATCATTTCATGCCTTAAATCCTTGTCTCTGTGCTTTAAAGGAAAATAAAATACCATCAACGATTAGAGACCCAAAATCCTTTGAACAAAAAACAATCGTTCACCTACGAGGAACTCTAAAAAACAGGGATTTTCTAAATTTCAAAAACACAAATTACCTAGAACTACCTACTCAGGACTATTATGAAAAAAGCCTAAAAATGTTAAAGCTAAAGAGGGCTGAATACGCATACTTTGCTGATTTTCAGCAAGTAAAACGATTTCTGAATAATAAGAAGCATTCGAATATTCACTGCGAAAACAGCCATTACCCAAAAGATGAAATGTTTTTTGTGACAAATAAAAACTTTTATCTGAAAAAAAATTTAGAACTTAAAATCAGTAAAACATCCTTTAAAACCTATCTAAAAAAACATCTAAGCAGAGTGAATTGGCAAGTGGATTAAGAATCGAGTATTTGCAGATTTATCATCCAAACTTAACTTACCACCATGTTTTCCAATGATTCTTTTTGAAATACTTAAACCAAGGCCCGTTCCTTCACCAGCTGGCTTTGTAGTAAAAAACGGGTTCATCAGTTTATTTTTAATTTCTTCTGGAATTTGATCTCCACTATCTTCTACCGCAACCACACAAAATTGATCTTCCTGAAATACTTCAATCTTAATCCATTTAGTCTCAAGGTCTTTGATTGCGTCGTAGGAGTTATTCAATAAATTTACAAGGACCTGCGAAATTTCAATCTTCCGACAATCCACTTTTAGACTCTCATCAGAATTTGAAATTGACAGCTCAACACTTTGCCTTTTAAATTTTTCAGAAGATAAATCCACCACATCCTGCAAAATCTCCGAAACTTTTTCTGCCTTTACTTCATCTTGAGAACCATCTCTAGAAAGATAACGCATCCCTTTTACTATCTTAGAAATTCTCATAGCAGTATCATGGATCATTTTAGCACTTTCGTTGATTTTTGCATTTTTCACATCTTCTTTTGCAAGAAGCTTTAAAAGCACCCTTACATTGCCTGTGATGATTGCCAATGGATTATTGATTTCATGCGCAATTCCAGCTGCCATTTCTCCGAGAGACGCAAGTTTTGCCGAGTTGGCTGCTATCATTCTTTGTTCATCCGCTTCTTTTACCTTTAACTCGGCATATTCAACGGCCTTTCTACGGGAACGGCCCATCATGTAGAAAATAAGGAACAGCATACTATCAATGACTATCCCTCCTAACAGGATAATCATTGGTTGAGCATTAACATTTGCCTCTCTAAAAGCTTGATTGGTTCTCATATCAAAAGTCCAAGTACGACCGTAGACCTTCTTTGAAACCAATTTTGAAAACAAAGGTTTATTATCAAACCTGCTAGATTCTTGAAAGTTCTCATTGTACAAAACAGAGTCTTGATCTGAAACCTTAAGACTGATGTGTCGATTTTTCTCATTCAACACACCTTGCATCAACTTACTAAAAACAAAAGGCGCATAAACCAGACCAACCACCTTTTTTCTTCTCTCTTCTACTGTTTCGGGAATATCTCCTTTGTAGAATGGGGCATAAAATAAAAAGCCTGGCGTTTTTTCAGAGTCTTGCACCAATGTTATTGGCCCCGTAATTTGTGCCTTTCCAGTATCACGAGCTTTCTTGGCCGCCGTATAACGATTGGTTTCATGAGCCATATCAAGTCCAACTGCCTTTGCATTGATATCATCTGGAATGATATATGTGATAGGCCAATATTCTTTTTCACTGTGAGCAGGATGAATTTTATAATTAGGCCGTTGCTTGCGTTCTAATTTTAAATAGCTATTCAGTTGGTCTTTTTGGATATTATGGATAACGCCAATTCCATTGATACCTGGATAACGCTCTTCTAATTTTAATCTTTGGGCAAAACTTCGCCAATGGACATAGTCGATATTTCCATCATGGGAATTAATCGTAGCAACTCCCCCCCACAAGGCATCTTCATATTTTTGCATTCTCTCTAAAACTAGTTCGATAATCTGTGTGGACTCTCTCTTAAATTTATTTTCAACCTTTTCATCTAAGGTCTCTTTCGAAGTCTTCCAAGCAAGGACAGTTAGTATTGTTGATAACAAAATCACTAACCAATGCATCCAATGTAGTCGATCTAGTTTTTTCCCCAGCATTTTTACCTCGTGAACATTTGCAGATCGGCATAAAGCTAAACAATTATTAAATTTTCGAGAAATATTAAGTAATATTAACAAGCTAGCTCGAAGACTGCAATTGCAAGCTAGAAGATTGTAGCCAGAGGCCTGGGTCTCTTTTTGATATATTTTATGTTTCAAAAAAATGACTTAAAGAACACACACATTAAGTCTAGTTTCGTCGCGCTTTTGAGACAAAGTCTCTAACTAGCTAACTTATTGAGGCCCAGCTTTTTCTGTAATTGTCGCCTCAAGAACCTCTTTTTCTTTCAATTCAATTGGACGAGTTAGGTCTTTAATCCAGCGCTTACGATAGATTACGCACAAAGAAATTATCGCAGCCAAGACACTACTAATTATGAACGACAAGTAGATACCTTCTTTTCCTAAATCTGTATGCGTTGATAAAAAATAAGCCACCGGAAAGCGAAGCACCCATAAACTAATGATAGCTATAAACATTGCCAGTAGAGTACTTCCTCCTCCACGTAATGCTCCGGCCACTACCTGTTGAACGCCGATAAAGCCAAAAGTTACCGCTATGTATTTAATAATTATTGTTCCCTCTGCGATTACATTTGCATCTGTTGGAACAAAAAACTCTAAAGTCTCTTTGGCGAAACCAAAAAACATCGCTCCCGCAAAACTCATGCTAACAAAAATAATGGAAATACTTAGTTTCACAACCTCAAAGGCTCGCTCTTTTTGACCAGCCCCAATATTTTGCCCTACTAAGGTGGAGGTAGCCATACTAAAACCCAAACAAGGTATGATGGCAAAACTTAATACTCGAATTCCTATTCCATAACTTGCAAGAACCACATCTCCAAAACTAGAAACTAAAAAAGTCATAACCAACATTGCTAGAGAACGAGTAGACTGCTCTGCCGAGGCAGGTAAGCCCAATTCAATGATCCTTCTTATTTCATAAAAATCTATTTCAGGTTTTTTGAAATTTAATTTTATGCCACCCTTGCCCTTTGCAAGTAAATACAAGCCAATAAAAGCAGAAAGTGCTTGGGTAAAAATAGTCGCGTAAGCGGCCCCATCCACACCAAAAGCGGGGATAGATTTATAACCATTGATCAGCAATGGATCGATCAAAAAATTTAACAATACGCTAAATAGTACTATGTAAAAAGGAGTCTTAACATCTCCCACTCCTCGGTAGAGTGACTGAAACATCATATAAAAATAACTAAACACCAAACCAACAAAGGTAATTCGCAAATAAGAGATTCCAAGACGAGCAATCTCGGGAGACTTTGTCATTGGTTGAATAATATAAGGTATTACCCAATAACCAATCACTGATAAAATCAATGAGGTACAAATTATTACTAAAAGAGTTTGAAAACAAATTTTTGAAACTCGGTCGGCCTTACCTTGCCCTGCATATTGAGCGACCAGAATGGTTCCACTAACAGCGAAGCCACCACCCAAAGATATGGTAAGAAAAATTACGGGAAAAGCCATCGACAAAGCTGCGACTTCATTGGAGCCTAATCTTCCAACCCAAAATGTGTCGGTTAACTGGTATGCCGTATGTAAGAAATTTGCCATTACTATGGGAATGGATAATTTAAAAAGTGATTTAACGACGGAACCTTTGGTCAGATCATTGGTAGTCATTCATACCTCGCAGGTGCCAAGGCTAACATGCCAAGCAAGGACTGTTGACCTATTATTGTTCCATGGAAGAAAAGAAAGGCTCTATGTTTGATTTCAAAGAGATTCAGTTAAATTCATTTGTCTTAACTAAAACACATTACTTTGGAAGCCAACAGCTTGGAGCTGGCAAACCCAAAATTCCATTTCTCATACTTTCTAAGCGACAGCTTGGCTCTGGGTAAAAATAGTCGTCCTGGCGAATAGTATCAGGACGCTCAGTGGACTTGTCCCAAAACTCTAATTCTGGAGCTACTAGGCGTAGTAAGCTTAATTGGCCATCTAAGGCTACAAATGATCTTAAACATAAGTTTACATCTAAGGTATTTTCATAATATTTCTCACAAACCAAAACTTCTCTAGGAAGAGACTTTCTAGGTGGACTATTTTCGTAACTCAAAAAATAATTTCTAAGACAATCCCCTGTTGAAAAATAATCAGCCATTCCTTCAACACTAGAACCACTAAATTTCAAGGGAGGGCCGGCGAGTAAATGACCTAGCTCATGACATAAACTAATGGCCATAGAATCTTTTGTCATCCCACTGAGTCTAGCTAAGCCCCCAAAAACGAAAATACTGAGCTGCTGAGGATTGGCATTATCAATCAAAACAAAACGAGCACTAGCATGGTCGATCTCCCACCAATAGCTTTCATCAAAACCTTGTGGTGGAGGATTAAAGCGAAGTTCAGTATTAAATTGCATTAGCAGGTTTTCAGAATGTAATTTGTGAAAACTAGAAAATAAATGCTCCAATTCATTGAACTCTAATGAGAATGCTTGGTAGCTTAAAAGTAAAATAGATAAAAGATACTTCATCTCATTAAAATGGATCATTCTAGTTAAAAAGAATAGACTTTCCCTTCGTTGGTAAGTTCTATATAGTGAATTCGTTTTTTACACAGAATTTATTTTATATTCTCAAAGGAATATCGATGCTTTTTTTAGATCATTTTTATATTTCACTGGCTGCCGATAAATTTCATTCTCTAAAAGAATTTTTCAATAATTTTTCTAGCTCTGCCTCTTACAAAGTAAACTCAAATTCTGGCAGCTGGGAAGGAATCTATCCATTTCAAAAACAGGGTGCTTTTCCCGAATTCCTCCTTGCCAGTGACCGCAATCCCTTGAGCCAAATTGGTATAGCTTATAGTGATGTCGAAAATAATTTCTTAGAAAAAGACGTATTAAAAAATTATCCCACAATCGATTGGCTTACAGAGACTCAAACTAAGGAAGATGGCGCCGAATATTACTGCAGCATTCACCCAAAACAACAACCGGAGCACAGTCTCTACCTTTGGATTTTAGACTGGCACGGCGAAATGAAAGAAAAAAGAAGAAACTATGGAAAATCGGAAGAAAACCCTTTTGATTATCTCACAGATCTAACATTGAGATTAAACCAAGAGTCTTTTCAGCATTTAGAGAAACAGATTTCTTGGTTAGCAGTGGACTCAAAATTGGAGACTAGTCGTTCTGAATTTTCAGTAATGCAGTACCACGGTCAAAAATTGAAGATTAAGCTTGAAGAGGCTGCTTCGAAAGAACAGTCGTTGAAAATGACCCTAAAATGCAATCGAGATATAAGTACACTTGTGACGCAAAAAAACTGGTCATGCCAAATAGAGTATTCTACCGAACATCTAATTATCGACACCAAGGACTGAGTTAGTCCTTTACACAAATATATTCTAGATAACTTGGTCGATTGGCGTTAGCAAGACTCGTGTAGTAGTGAGGACGAAAAATTTTACTCTGATCAATCGCCCAAGAAAAATTTCTCCCCAATTGATAAGTTCCAATGGAAATTCCACCTCTGTAAATTCCACGGAGCTTCAGTAAATCAAACTCATGTCTGTTAACCAACCTTGCTCCTTGATAGCGACAGTTAGCAGCAGCACTTCGATAAAGATCAGGCAGATAAGCTCCCCCTCTTGCATCAATAAAAGATCGTTCTAGCATTTCAATTCGCTTTCCACCCACAAGCAAAGTACTAGGAAATCGAGTTCGATGAAATTGGTGAAAAAGTTGTCGAGCCAAATCTAAGCCAATCTCTCTAGGATCGCCACTAGAACTAAAACTCAATTCAACCAGGCTATGTAAGTTTAGCACATGCATATCTACGCTTAAATTACCTCGATCGAGGTGATAAGTTCCATAAATAAAGAAATCCCCGTTTAAATCTCTTTGATTAATGTCTTTAGAATTTCTTTTAAATAATATCGGCAAGCCGGAAGGCTGATAATATTGATACAAACGATTTAACTCTGATTTTAGATTGTACAAACTTAAATCTAAATTTTGTTTCACCTGCGCTTGAACATTGAAGATAGAGTTATCAATAAATTGCATAAGCTGTAAAACTTCATCGCCAAAGGCTCCAGCTCGTAGGAGTTGAGAAGCTTGTTTAGTTCTTTCCCTTCTCATTTCGGATAAGCTTTTCTGGTAAACTTCGCGAAACCTACCAAGGTCAGCACCTTCAACAAAATTAAAATATGGAATCACGTAGCGGCTATTTGAGTCTGTTCCAACAAATAATTCGTCATACTCTGCCGAAAAAGAGTGCAAACTAATCATGCAAAAAAATAATACTAACTTAGCCATGAAATCCCCCCGAATGCACTTGTTAGACACCAAATCGTCGAAATCCTCAAACAAATGCTAAAAAGCCACAGAGTTTAAAAGTTTTTTAGGGATTACGAGCTGATTTTTTGAAAAATCGACTAGATTTAGCAAGTAAACCTGTAAATTAAATGTGTTTTAGGTCTCAGGTATTCGAACCAAGGAGGAAAGGTTTTGCTTCTCTAGTGTTGACCAAAGTAATTACTTAATTTCTCAAAAGACCTAAGAAGGAATTGAAATTTAAAAACCCATCACTTTTATGCCCCCAAAAATGGGTTTACCAGGAGCTACAAAAATAGAACATCTCAATCTATCAATGATATGACTTTTGGAATATTAATTTAGCTTTTTCTTTTCCGTGAAATTTAAGACTTTCAAAGCCTCACCGAAAAGTCCCCTAGCCCGGCATTCTTGTTTCCATTTCTATTTGTAAAGAGTTAGAAAGAAAAGCAATTTCCTTTCGATTTTTTAGAATTGATTTTAAAAAATACAATCTTTGCTTAAAAAATTGAACTTTTTTGCATTAAAGGTCATAACTAAATAAACCTAAAATTCTCAATAATCTAAGGACGGTTCGTGTTCGATTTAATTTACAAAACGAAAGAAACTTTACGTAATGACTTATTATCAGGCTTAACGGTGGCTTTGGCTTTAGTGCCAGAAGCTGTGGCCTTTTCCTTTGTAGCAGGTGTTGAACCATTAGTGGGTCTATACGCTGCCTTTTTGGTTGGGTTAATCACAGCCATTTTCGGTGGAAGACCTGGAATGATCTCTGGTGCCACGGGAGCCCTGGCAGTAGTAATGGTTAGCTTAGTTGCCGATCATGGGGTTGAATACCTATTTGCCACAGTTGTATTAATGGGTATTTTGCAGGTACTTGCGGGTGCTTTTAAACTTGGTGTTTTTGTTCGCTTGATCCCACACCCTGTTATGCTTGGCTTCGTAAACGGTCTTGCTATCGTAATTTTCTTGGCTCAACTAAGCCAGTTTAAGATCCAAGACGCAACAGGTAGCCTTAGTTGGATGCAAGGGCAAGAGCTTTATACCATGCTTGGCTTAGTTGGCTTAACTATGGCCATAATTTTCTTCCTGCCAAGATTTACAAAAGCCATCCCTTCTTCTTTAGCAGCCATTTTATCAGTTGCCGGTATTGTTCATCTTTTAGGAATTGAAACTCGTACAGTTGCTGACCTTGCTAGTGTTGGTGGTGGACTACCTAGTTTTCATATCCCTAGTGTTCCTTTTAATCTTGAGACTTTGAAAGTCATATTCCCATATTCTGCGATTTTAGCAGCCATTGGTTTAATTGAGTCTTTGATGACTCTTCAATTAGTAGATGAAGTTACAGAAACCCGTGGGCGTGCGAACAAGGAATGTTTCGGCCAAGGCTTAGCCAATATTGTTACTGGCTTTTTTGGCGGTATGGGTGGTTGTGCAATGATTGGTCAGAGTATGATTAATGTAAACTCAGGTGGTCGTGGAAGAATGTCAGGTGTCAGCGCTGCTTTATTCCTACTTTTCTTCATCGTAGTTGGCTCGGGCTTTATTGAGCTAATCCCTGTATCTGCATTAGTTGGTGTGATGTTTATGGTCGTAATTGGAACCTTTGAGTGGTCATCTTTTAGAATCCTAGGAAAAATCCCAAGAGCAGATGCTTTTGTAATTGTGTTGGTATCGTCTGTAACAGTAATTTCGGATCTGGCCATCGCTGTATTTTGTGGAGTGATTGTTTCAGCACTTGTTTTCGCCTGGGAAAAATCAGAAAAAATTCACTCAGAAGAGTTTGTCGATGAAGAGGGCCAAAAGCACTATTTACTAGACGGAACTCTTTTCTTCGGATCAGTTCAAAGCTTTCAGGATTTATTTACTCCTAGGGAAGATCCAAGCAAAGTATTTGTAGATTTTAAGAACACTAGAGTGGTTGACTATTCAAGTATCGAAGCTCTGACCAATTTGATCAAAAAATACCAAAGCCAGAACAAAGAGATTTTCATTCAAAATCTCAGTCCTGACTGCCAAAGCGTAGTAAAAAAAGCAGGACTCTCCTACTCAGTACAAAACTAATTACCAATAGGCCTAGCATTTTATGTTGGGCCTTTTTTCTTAGAGGTCTGTATCTCGCAGTAAGTCTAAATCTCTAAGTATTGTTCTAGAAACCAAGGCAATAAAGCTAAATATTAATAGAATATTTATAAGACCATCTTGGTCTAACTTGCCAAAAATCAGCAAACCAATTCAATAATAGAGTCAGAAAAAGCTAACAACCTAACTAAACTCTTCCCCAAATACCAAGCGGCATATTCCCAACTCCGAAGACTATCCAATAAAAACCACAAAAACCTTCAGCGCGAAGCGCTTCACCAAAAGTCTTTGAGGACATCCTTCTAAGCTCTTCATATAAAGCAATAGCCATTTCACCGAGATTGTTTTTCTTTAGACCTCCGGTAAGCGTGAAGCGATCGCACAGCGATACCGGCGAGGGCATGGAGCCCGCGTCTAAAGAAAAACAATCTCGGTGAAATGGCGGTCTTCATACAGAAAAAAGAAAGAAGTCCGAAAAAGACTTCCCCCCGGGGCCAGCAAAGACAACCCAGGGGGGACAAATTAAGGAGGGGCAATTTTATGAGAAGCGAGTTATAGATGACGAGAGAAGCGTTTTTCCATCTTTTCAATTAACCCAAGCAATTCTTTCTTTTGATCAGGGGACAAGCTTGAGTGGAAGTCTTTAATAAGTCCATAAAACTTATCAAAATCAGCTTCCTGTTGTTGATGGCGCTCCTTGAGAAGATTCTTTGCTATATTATCATCAAGACTAGTTGCTAGAACTTGTTGTTTTACAATGTTGATTTTTTCTTGTTTTTCTCCTTTACGAGATTTTCTTTGATTGATAAATTCAGTTTTGATTTTTTCAAGCTTTGCAGTTTGAGATTCATTTAACTCTAGTTTGTCTTTAATGACGCTAACTACCTTTTCTGCTTTCTTCCCCGGTCCTTTGTGAGAATGGCAGGCTGTAAAAGCTAGACCGGTACTAAGTAGCAATGTTACTAGTGTGATTTTGGATTTCATTATTACCTCCGTTGTTGGCTTGCTGAAATCTATGAAACCACTATATCCCCCCTTTTTAGGAAGATCTTTTCAGCAAAGTAATATTTTGTAACAAAGTGTAACCAGTGGTATTTACTGGACTTATTGTGCTATATTTAATTTATGGCAACTTACAAAATACTCGTAGTAGACGATGACATTAAATTAGGAAGCGTTTTGAAAGAATACCTTTCAAAGTATGGACACAATGTGGATCATGAATTTGATTCTACAAAAGTTATGGGGCTTCCCAATCTAGAAAGTTACGACCTGGCAATTTTAGACATAATGATGCCACAACTAGATGGTTATGAACTTTGTAAACTAATACGGAGTAAGTCAGACCTGCCAATACTTTTCCTTTCAGCGCGCGGTGAAACTATGGATCGTATTGTTGGCTTAGAGATCGGAGCCGACGACTATTTGCCAAAGCCATTTGAACCTCGTGAACTACTGGCTCGAATCGAAAGTATTTTACGCCGTAGTAAAAAAGCGGAACTACCCAATAAAACAATGGGCATTCAAAAGTTTGGACAACTTGAAGTGAATCCCGACAAATTAAGTGCCAAATTGGATGGTACCAATTTGGAATTAACAAGTAACGAGTTTCTGGCCTTAAATCTTTTAATAGAAAACCAGCACAAAATTTTAAGTCGCGATGACATTCTCACCTTTATGCAAGGTCATGACTCTGAGGTCTATGGTAGGGCAATTGATATTTTAATTTCACGAATTCGTCAAAAACTTCACGACGATCCTAAGGAACCTAAATACATAAAGACAGTTCGAGGTCAGGGTTACCGCTTTATTGGAGGAGAACTTGCGTAAGCATAGCCTTTTTGCAAGATTATTTTTGATTTTCATTGGCTTCGTTCTCTTAGTAGTCCTAAGTTTTAGTGTAAGCTTCTGGTTCTTCCACGAAAAACCTTACCAAGGTGTGGCACAAAAAAACCTTACTAACTACACAGATCTGCTTATCGAAAAAATTGGTACACCTCCAGATCTAAGCATGGCGCAAAAAATCGCGGACGAAAATGATCTTCTAATTGTCATTGAAGGCCCTGGAATGCTTTATCGTTCTAGTGGCCAAAAAATACCTAAGAAGAAACTCGAGCTCATGGAAAAGTTTCCACCGAGCATGCGTCACAAGGTCTATCGCCACAAAAAGAACTTTTACATTGAAGTTAACCACGGTTGGTATCGTTACACCTTTACTATGATTCGTGATTTCAAAAAAATACCTCCTGTTTTTCCAATTGGAATCGGTGTACTTATGTCTTTTGTCTGGCTACTTCTTTCTTACCAACTAGTAAGAAGGATGTTTAAAAGCTTGGACGAAATTCAAAAAGCAGCCCAGGAATTCGCTGTTGGAGATTTTTCTAGAAAGCTAGAAGAAGATGGTCCACAAGAGCTGAAGGATCTTTCTGCTAGTATCAATAAAATGGCCAATGACATTAAAGAGATTTTAGACAGCAAACAAGAGCTAATCATTGCAGTCGCTCACGAATTAAGAACTCCAATTACACGAGCAAAGCTTGGCTTAGAAATGCTTGACGATAGTTCTAGAAAAGAAGAACTAAAAGAAGATGTGCAAGAAATGGCAACCATTGTTGAAGATATTTTGGAAGCGGAAAGACTCAAATCCAATTATACAAAGTTACACAAAGAAGACTGTTTTTTGGAAGACCTTTTAAATGAGACTATCAGGGACTATTTCTCATCCGAAAAGAGAATAAAGCTACATATCGAGGCTCACCCAGAAATTTCTCTAGATAAAAATAGATATAAAATTGTAATTAAAAATCTAATCTCCAATGCTCTCAGATATGGATCTGGAAAAAAAGTAGAAGTCTATTTAAGGCAAGACAGCTTATGCGTTAGAGACTATGGTGAAGGTATTCGTAGCGAAGATCTACCAAAAATAAAAGATGCCTTTTACCGCGTTGAAAAATCCAGAACCAAAAACTTAGGGGGCATTGGTTTGGGATTATTCTTGTGTGGTCGAATTATAGAAGCCCATGAACATGAGCTTCATGTCGATTCAGAGGGCTTAGGTAAAGGTTCTAGTTTCGAAGTTCGTTTTAAGGCTTAATAAAAAAGCTCAAAGTGCCGCCAAGAGAAATGCGAGGGTCGATTTCGTACTTGCCTGAAAGCTGCATGTCATTTTCACATTTTAGATTCACTATATATTTTTGCTCAACATCAAGAACAGTGTCTTGAACTGCACAGGCATTTGTATCTTCGTCCAAATATTTACGAATAAGAGCATCTATATTTTTAATCTCAGAATCGATTCTATCTTGTGAAAAATTTTGAGTCCAAGAGATGAATGTGTTAAATGGCATATACTCATAATTTTTAGAAATATCAATTTCAATGTAGGAACTCGCTTTTTGAAATCTCTTTTCACAAAAATTTGGAAGTTTAGTTTCATCTAAATAAAAACTCACCGCCCCGCGAGTTGCCTGGCTTTGCTCATATAAGACATTAAATAAATTTTGCTCCCCATCAAAACTCAAGATAGAAATAGTTGATTCACAAAATCTAGAGTCTTGATTGGGATTAGCTTCACATTGGGATCTACCAGTTACATAGATCTCACCATCTTTAAACTCTTCGCCCTCACTCCTAACAACATTGGAAAATTTTGATTGAAGGGCCGTTATAATTGAATCAGGAGCCAAAGTACTACGAGTATTCTTTGCTTGAAATTGATCCGAACGAATCGTTTCAGAAAGTTGGAACAATTCTAAAGTGATTAAAGGACACTTCACAAATGCGGCTTCAGCAGCTATTGAAAATGATAACAAAAAGATTAAAGACAATAATCGCAAGGTCTACTCCTTATACTTTTCTGAGAACTTGTAATTATATATTGGAATTAGACTAATTTAGGGAGAATTTCAAAGTCCTGAAATTTTGACAGGAAATTTAAATTCTTAGCCAATCTGAACTTTATTTTTGGTAATAAATTATCTTTATCCAGAGCTTTTAAAAATGCTTTTGCTTTCTCTATTAAGTCTAAATGGAAACCAACTGCTTGATGAGTGCTATTAACTATTCCAAGGCTTTTAATACTCTTATTCTTAACTCTCGCATTGAAATTGGTTTTTCTAAATAATCAATAATATCTAAACGAAAGCCTTCTAACTTGTCTTCAATTTCTGAGTCACCACTTAAAAAGAGGATACCACCTTCTAGCTTTTTCTCTTGGTAGTATTCAACTACATCAAAACCAGAACCATCCCCTAGGGTTTTATCACAAATTAAAAGATCATAAGCTCCATGCTCGTTGATCATACTAATAGCCGTTTTCACTCCATCAGCGATGTGAATTTCACAGATTCCAGATAAGGCATCAGCAATTAGCTCGCTTAGTTCTTCACTATCCTCGACGATTAGAATTTCTTTTGAAACAGACATAATAAACCCTATGGAATTAGTTTGAGCCATTTTTTCTCAAAAATCGCTAACAAAAGCAAGTTAAAATAGAATAATTATTGTTTATGCGCAAATTTTTTATCCCTATATTTTTACACAATCAGCTTTTCAAATCTAGAACTTTAAAGCTTCTGTAAAACTAGGCAGCCGACCAACATCTTTGATAGTTTGTCAGCGAAATGCCGGAAATTTGATACAAATCACCAGAACTCTTTCCTAGAACAAACACCCACAAAAAGTTTTCTGTTTATTCTCAGCCCTTGCCAAAAACGATGACCGCATAGCAAAACTTTGAATCAAAACCATCTAAGCAAAAATCTAAATAGTGGCCTGTCGAGAACCACTGTTCTCTATAAGAGCCTTTCTAGTCGAAGCATTCTCATTTCGTATAAAGTAAAACTCCGAGTAAAAAGAGCTTAGCTCATTATACACTTCAAGAGCTGTTTCTAGATCCTGACAATTCACAAGCAAATCACAAGAATTTGAATAGTTCTTGATGATCAAATCTTGAATATTAAAATTTTCGTCATCAAAGTTAATGCTAGGACCTTGTTCAAAGAATTGGTCCATCTCACATAGAACTAGGAAAGATTTATTTCTATCAAGACCCTCAACAAAATCATTAAGTTCATTAAAACTAAGCGCGTTTTTTGTACTTGATAGAACATTGAAGTTTTCCAAACTCTCTTCAACAATAAAATGATTAGATAGACGATATTCAGTGCTGTCTTGCATTTGCTCAAAAGCTATTTCCTGGTTTTCACTACTTAAAAAACGTTCGATACTATCAGGTTTGAACAAGTCTTTGTTTTCATTTTTATACTTAGAAATTAGTGTTTCAAAGGCTAAGTCCACAGTATCCATTAATACTTTTACTGGATAGAAGGAAAGCATAAGAAAAACTCCAAGGCTCTTGAAGATAAATGATCCAAAACTAGAGATCAAAGGAAACAGATAAGACCTAAAAATAACTATTGGTGTAAGATAGATTTTTCTAATTCTTACGGCTGTGTTTCTATAAATTAAATTTAAGCCGCTTCCCAGCCCTAGGTACATTGCCTTGATTTTGCGATTAGCTTTTACTACTGCTTTTTTCGGAGTATAGTAAAAAATGTTCTTAAAACGATTTAAGCTAAAACTAAGGGGTTTTAAAATTAGTGTGTTTCCTAATTTAAAAGCCCTAGAGTTTACACGCTTCATAATAAGCGCCAAGGAGCTTAGGCTAGAAGCCTTCAAAGATTTCACATTAGAAATTATATTTCTATTTGTTTTTCTAATTTGAAAAACAGAATTTACTCTAAACCTTTTAAAGGCCGCCACTGACTTCGTAAAACAAAGACCTGAAAGCTTGATCATTTCTTTGGGTAACACCAATCCATATTTATAAGGAATTGTAATGTATTTTCTTTTGACGCGAATGATAGTTTCCTCGACTGCTTTCCTGACTTTATTTCTAAAACTACGCATCGGACTTAGCTTTACTTTTTTTAGAATCAACACAGGTTCACCACTAGTTAGCAAGTCCGCTTGATTTGAGGCCACTACTCTTGAATCCTTGTGTAGATTTTTTCTTGATTTTTTAGCTAGACGAAAGTTCGATACAAACTCTCTGGCAACAAGGCCCCAAACAAGGATGACTCCAATCCAAACTGAATAAATACTTAATCCTTCAAACGCTTCCATATCCGACCCTCTATGATCTTCATAGTTTTTTAATTCTCGAGTCTCTAAATCGGTAAAAACGGCTTAAAATGAAGCAAAGTTTGATTTTCTGTCTATAAACTATCAATTGGTCTCGGACTGAATCACTCATTCCTACTTTTACCATAGTAATTATATCAACTAAGCCTAAGTAGATATTTGGAGGAGCAAATTCTAAACTACGTAAAACATCGCCACATAGTCATTTATACTTTTACAAGAAAAGACTTCACTGCTTTTTTAAAAAACAAACACAGGCAAACCAAAACCTAGTCTTGCGTCGAACAAAAGCTTTGTTTTAAAACATGAATTTAACAATATACTCCTATACCTAAGTAAAAACTTATAAGTTGAAATATAAATCCAAAAAAACATAAACTTAAAAAAATAGGAATCACACTTAGTATCAACAATGATCACGCCTATTTGAGAACAAACAATAAATACCTGCTATTAAGCATCAGGCCTTCCCTCAAGATAAAAATTCCTATACTCTAAGAATCAATGTTTTAGGAGGAACAGCTTTTTTGATGAAAACATTCTTTAATTTCTTACAAGCAGCACTTATTGGTCTTCTAAAATTATTAAGAGGATCAAAGAGACTTGCAAAATCTCGAAGTTTGTTAGCCTATACCTCTTATGGCAACAAAAAGCAGGTTCGCCTGCTTGCTAGGCTTGTTGAAGCACATCCACAAATTGATTTTGAGAATAGACAATCTAGTATGAAACATTTTTTTCAGGTGGCGCGACTATTCTTCATGCATCCAGTAAAACACTCTCTCATTAAAGTTCGATTTCAGCCGAAACAAAGTTTTGAGATTAGTACCAACGACTTTGGTTTTAGCAATAAGCTTTTGCTAGTTGAAAATGAAGGAAAAGAAAAGATACAAAAGGTAGACTTTTTTTCCGAGGATTTACCTGGACGACTTTTAAACTCCCAGGCAAAGGTAATACAACCCAACCAAGATACTCATAAAATATTTATTAGCGACGTTGATGATACGATCTTAGTTAGTAAGGCAACTAACTTTATTAGCCTAGCATTAAAAACCTTGTTTCTTCCTCCCACCAAGAGAAAAAGTTTTCCAGAGGCTGCAAAAGTCTATCAAAAACTAAAACACGGTAAAAGTGGCGCTGAAAACAATCTTTTCTTTTATGTATCGAGCAGCACTTGGGACATTTACCCTCTCCTCAGAGAATTTTTAAAGTTAAATCGGTTTCCTGAAGGCGTTTTACTCTTACAAAATGTTAAACAAGAAAAGCAGAAGAAGTCTAAGATCAGTCATTCTCATAAACTAGAGCGAATACAAGAAATCATTGAAATGTATCCAGAATATAAAATTGAGTTAATAGGAGATGCTGGTCAGGCCGATCCCATGATTTATTTAGAAATCGCGAGTCGCTACCCGAAAATGGTGGATAAAATTTTAATTCGAAAAAGATGGTGGGATAGTAACTTTACGGATGAAGATTCTTATTTAAAGAAGGCAGAAAAGCTTGGCGTTGAAATGCACTACTTTTCTAGCCTCGATGAAATTTACAATGAGTTTTAGTTTCCAGCCGCAGAAGACCTACAAGCCGGCGTGCGCAACTCATTAAAGTCTCGGACGTGTTCTTCACCTTTATCATTACTGACGATCAACTTCATTTCAGAATTTCTTTCTTGAATAGAAAAACGAATCCTCTCGTCTCTATCTCTGCGAAACTTCCCTAAAAAACGAGTTAATGCAGTTTCCAAATCACTCTTTAAAAAGCGAACGAAAAAGCGAGCTCCTCGGTCTAATGGATCGTAAGCTTCCACGTAAGATTCAAAAACAGAAGGATCAAACTCTAATTTAATCTTCTTCTTCTCTTCAAACTGATTTCTTATAGATGCAAAAATTAGAGTCGCAATGCTTTCGGCAATCTCTTTTGTAATCACACTAGCTAAGCTAACTCGGTCAATTCGATTGACCACTGAATCGGGCATAATTTGGTCAAGCAGCTCTCTCAGACGAGTCTCTGTAAATTCCTTTAGAGTTTCTTCAATTTTTTCCTTTGACCAGTGTTTAACATCATCTGGAAAAATCTCTTTGTCTTTCGCATTAGAAGTTAGAACTATTAAGTGGCGACGGAAAAACCTTAAGCCACCATCTCTTCCAGAAAGTCTGCCCTCGTCAAACAAACGCATCAATGTGGTATAAAACAGTTGTGCTGCTTTATCCGCTTCATCAATCAAGATGATTCCCAAATACTTTCCTCTTGCAGGATCATCTACAAAATCTAATAGACCGCCTGAGCTCAATTCAGACCCACGAACCGAGCTAGGAGCACCAACGATCACACTCATACCAATTTCGTTCACTTCCATAAACTCACTAGCATTGATAGTGAAAACATGATTGGCACTACCCATTGCATGTTTTGCCATGCTTTTTACTACTTCGGTTTTCCCCACTCCAGAGCGTCCCATCAATTGAATAACACGAACTCCCCGCGAAGTATCACTTCGAAGAACTTCCATCCAGGTATCCACCACATCTTCAATCATGCGGTCTTGGCCCTTCACGTCTTCCTTAATCTTTTCAATTAAGTCATTTCGATACTCTTCCATTGCAAAATCATCACGAGTGTCTACTGGTAGTTTGGTGATTTTATGAAGATAGTCTGTAATGATATCGTCAGTAATATGAAGCTTTTGTGAGTCATTCTCCATCAATAAGCTATTTGGTAATTTGTCCAGTAGCTGCTGGGAAGCGGCCATTTTCCCTTTCTCTGGAAACATAAAGATGGCTTGCTCAATAGCGAAACGAAGGTCATTATCATTTATCGTAAAATCTCCACGCTTTGGAGAAATATAAGGAAGGTACTTTTCTTTTAAAATTTCGAAAATCTTTTCATCCGAAAACTCTTCAACTCCGATACTATCGAAACGTCTAATGAAAGCTTTGTTTTGTTTAAAACGCCCCATAAACTCATCATTGGTACTAGCCCCAATAAAAAGTAGGTTACTTCTCTTTGAATCCATAAAAGGCTTCATAGCTTCAACGTGGGCATCGGACAAGGTATGAACCTCATCAAAAAACACAATGATTCTGCGATTTAACTTTTTTTGAACTTCATCTAGAGCCTTAAGATAGCCTTCCATCGCAAAAGCCTGACCGCTATCTTTATCCGTTTTCGCAAGACGAGAAATATTACCCGTTGAGGTTTCAATGACGATTGCGTCTTTCAAAAATTCGGTAACTTTATTTTTTTCTACGACACCAGTCGCAAGGGCTTGCCCTAAAGCCTCTACTACAGTGGTTTTACCAGCACCTGCAGGACCTGTTAAGATGGCATTCTTTTGCTTTTCGCCCGATAGAGTTAAAAGAATTTCTTTCACCTCTTTTTCACGCCCAGTAATGTCCAGGTAATCACCAGTACGGATATCTTCGTAAACTTCATCAGTGATGAATCTCTTTGTTCCCGCCAAAAGGAGCTCAAAAGGCGATGAGTCACCAGCTTTGATTTCTTTTTCACCATAGTCTTTGCCTACATGAGAGAGAAGCTCTGTTTCGAAAGCAACTTTTCGTGAATCAAAAGAAACGCCATTTTTTTCTAGATTTTCTCTTTTTTCTTTCTCAGCCCTAAGATCATCTACAAATTCTTCAGAGGCCTGAACCAACTTTTCTGCATCAAGAGTGATAGGACGATCGTTTTTGGTAAATAGAAAATTACGTTGATAAACGTTTTTCTTACGAAGATCATGGCTTATCTGATCCAATAATTCTTCAAGACCCTTGTTTTTAAACTCGCCATCCTGAGCATTACCAGTGTTTATTCTTTCAAGTAGGCTAACTTTTAATTCATTAAAACGAGTTACATCATAGCTTTGTTTCTTAGGAATTACGGTCTCTTTATCACCAGCCTCAAGAAGAGTCTCTAAGTAGAGTTTAATTTTTTCTACGCTACGGGATTTTTTGTCTTTTTTAAGTTCAATTTGAACCAAGGTAATTAAAACATCTGGAAAGTCTTTGTATTTTACAAAACCAGGTAAATACACTTTTGCCTGTTCATATTTGGCAGCATCCGTTTTTGGACTAGAATGATTTAGCAACCAAATGGTGTGATACAAATTTTCACGATCCGTTCTAGACTCGGTTGACCAGCCTAACTGCGGATACATAAATAAAATTGTTATTAAGATTGCCCCTACCCAACGACTCAATCGATTCCCTACACCCAATTTAACCCTCACCAATTTCGTGTTGCTTTCTTATATCAATAGCCTCGCTGAATTTTGTTTTTTTCTGACTTTTTTGTAACATCTTCTTAAAATCACTAGCATTTCAGCGAATTTATCCACAAGAAAAACCAGCTTCGAGGATTTCCTTTGTAATTACTCAAGTAGTATTTCTTTTTTACATGGACACCAGAGGGGCAGCATCGTGTACTAGCTCACAAACAACTAAAACTTATTTAGTGCTCAGGCTTTAGAATTTAAACTCAAAGTGATAGTCAAAATATTTGTGAATGAAGTAATTTTAAGACCTTGAGCTTCTTTGCGATCTTAGTGAATGCAAGCAAATCCCTAAAAAGCTCACTTGAAATTTATTTTTTAAAAAGGATTAAAAACCATTCCCATTTAAAGAACCCAGCAAAAAACTCTAGAGATAGTCATTAGAAATTCAAACAAATTTGCAATTTGTATCTTAGGCCACTTTGGTCGATGAAAATTTGGAAAACAACAATTTAAAACAAAGTCCCAGTACAATAAAAACAATCCCTAAGACAGCTTGTGGGATATTTGAAATTTTCTCCATCAAAATATCAATAAAACTACCACAAACAATTTGCCCACCGATAAAAAAGATAGAGGTCTTTAACACTCCAATTCTTGGAATCACAAAACTGGTAATGATAATAAACACGGCACCAATTGCTCCTCCCCAATAAGAATGAAAAGGTACTTTGTCGAATTCGTGGATAAAATGAAAATCAAAAAATAAGCCTAAAAATACGGCTAAAAAGATAGTTCCACTAAGATGATTAAGCACTGAAGCCTGAATCGGATTGCTTTCAGAACCTAGCTTGCCCAAAATGGAGCGATTGATCCCTAAAGAAAGACCTGCCACAAAGGCTAAGAATAAAACAAAAATCAAACTAAGCATTGATCAACAACCCCACGCCAATCAACAAAAATATTGCCTGTGCTGTGTCCTGCCAATTGGGCTTTTTTTTCACCGACCCGAAAAAACCGAAATAGTCGCTAAACCAACCATATACAATTTGCCCTAAAACGGCTGAGCCAACAGTTCCAGAAATACCGATCTTAGTATTTACCGTGTATCCAATTAAGGCCACAGCAAAAGCCCCAAAAAAGCCAACCATATGGGTCCAATGAAACTTGTAGTTCTTTAGGTTTTTAAGACCAATACTAGGATAGGATATTTTGAAAAGGATTAAAGCCGCAACTGAACCAACGATATGAACAACCAAACTAGCTGGGATTGGACCCAAATAAAAAGCAAGACTGCCATTTAAAAATACCATTAAAGATAGTAAGGCTCCCCCTAAGAGGGCTATGGCTGAAACTGCTTTTTGACTCAAGTTAAACTCCTGAACTTTTTATCACTAGGAGTATAGTTAGCTCTATAAATTAAGCAAAGGAATCTCTTTAAATTGGAAATAAGAAAATCCACCAAGCATTCGTTTAGAATTAGATTTGAATACTTGAGAAGCCTTGGATGAAATTCTTAAATTTTAAATTAAATGAATTTTCAAACGATAGACACTCTAACTAAGATCAAAAAAAAAAGGGCTAAAAAGCCCTAATTCATTTTATTCTTCACTTGCCTTTGCAGGACGTTTACCACCGCGATTCTTCATTCTTTCCATTCGATCGGCTTTCATAGCCTTACGACATGCAACCAGGGCTTCTTTGTCAGCAGCCTTTTCAACACAAGCCTTGTGAGACTGTAATTTTGTGATCCTTTGATTAATCATCTCTAAAGCTTTTGCTTTTTTACCAGCAAGGCCTTCTTCTGCTTGAGTTGTAAGAGCAAATCCTAATACACACATTAGAACTATAGATAAAACTTTCACCGATTCCTCCGAATTCCAAATCGTTTATTTAAGAAATTAAGTTTTCTCAAGGAATAGGATCTAACTTTCCTTGCTTTTGAACAACCAAAAAATTTGATTTTACAAACAGCTAGGCCAAAGGCAAGTGGCTATCTACCTTGAATCACTTGCTTTTCCTAAAAAAGCTCATTTCTTTTTTTGAATCTAAAAGACCTAAAATAATACAGTTTTATTTTCCTTTAAAATTTTGCAGTTTAACAAAAGATTTACTTCCAATATCGATACCCCTATACTGCTTTTCATGTTTGCTAGAACCTATCACTACCTGCAGATTTTCCCTGTGATTTTGCTGCTATTCAGTACTCAATCTTATCAACCTTTGCTTGGTCACGGCGGATTAATGATTGAGTCCACAATTCTTGCCATCATAGCCAGCTTAGGGCTTGCAATCGGCTTAATGAAACCTAGCAAAAGAGCTCGCACAACCTTGGTTTTTTGTAGTGTGGCCGCAGTTGCCCTGTTATTGAATCAGTTAATTTACAAACCTACACTTGGAGTATTGAGTATTTTATTTGTTGGTTTCGCGGCCAACCGACTCATAGGCAATAAGCATTTAAAAACCAAAAACATTTTCGTAAGAAAACCTCAAATTCTCAGCTCTTTTCTTGGTTTGGCTATTCCTTTTCTTGTCATTGATCCTCTACAAAGCGATGTCCCACACCTTATCTATTTCTCCTACCTATTGGCGATTAGTTCTTCTTTTTACTTATGCTTTAAATCCATGAATCTAAAAAATGTACGATGGTACTCTTTAGCCCTGGTATGTTTAGCGCTCGTTTTATTCTCCTTTCGCTTGCTGTTAGTTATGCAGATTTTAGCTGCCTTGCTTTTTATCGCACTTGGTGGCCTAGTAGCATATTTAATCTTGAACCGAGAAACCATACGAAATTTTGAAACAAAATACGGGAGTTTGTTCACAAAGCCAGAAGTAGTAACCGTGATCTACTTTGCCTTACTTGCTTTTTTAGGAGCCTTAGTTTTAAAAGCACCTTTTTCACAATCAAACCCCGAAAGCACCCACTCTTTCTTAGATAGCTTTTTCACATCTATGAGTGCCGTATGTGTAACTGGCCTTGCCTTATTTGATACCGCTAAAGATTTTAGTTTTTGGGGGCAGGCAAGCATTCTGTTTTTAATTCAATTAGGCGGCTTAGGGATTACTTCACTTAGTGCCTGGATTTTATTGGTACTAAAAGATAGAAGACTTAACTTAGACCATGAAGCGGCGATGCAGAATATGGCGGGCCACTTAAAGAACATAGACCTAAAATCATTTATCCGCAGAATTTTTTACTACTTTTTAGGGGTTGAACTATCAGGTACACTACTCCTAACACCAGCCTTTATGTCTAGCGGTGATAGCTTTGTTACCGCCGTTTGGAGAGCTTTGTTTACCAGTGTGTCTGCATTTTGTAATGCTGGGTTTGCATTGCAATCTGATAGTTTGGTTAGCTATCAAAATAGCCCGACAATATTACTAGTCACTAGTATTTTAATCATCGCTGGTGGCTTTGCCCCACTTTTGGTTCTTGAATTTCCAGCCAAGTTAAAGAAAATGCGATTTAGTTTACAAGATAAAATTGTCGCTACCACCACCCTTGGCTTACTTTTGAGTGGTTTTGTTTTCTTCCTAATTGTAGAGTGGAATTTTGCTTTATCAAATTTAGATATCTTAGACAAAATTACCAATGCATGGTTCCAATCGGTAACCACTAGAACAGCCGGTTTTAACTCGGTAGACTTAACGGCTATGCGCGACTTAAGCCAGTTTGCATTTCTGCTATTTATGTTTATTGGTGGTAATCCTGGTAGTACAGCTGGTGGAGTAAAAACAGTAACTATTGGTTTAATCATAATCGCCTGTGTTAACGCCATCAAGGAAGGTTCGGAAGCACGAGCTTTTGGTAAAAAGATTCCTGTGCAAAGCGTTTTTCGTGCAATGCTAATTGTTGCCCTAGGACTAGTCTTACACTTTGTCTTTTTCTTTTTCTTGAGCGTTACCCAGAACATTGACTCTCTAAGTTTGTTGTTCGAAACCTTTTCTGCACTGGGAACTGTTGGCCTAAGCACTGGTGCTACCGCCCAACTAGATGAAATTGGTAAAATATTAATTATATTTTGTATGCTGGCAGGACGAGTTGGTCCTCTAACATTTGTTTTATTATTACTAAAAAGAACGAAAAAATTTAGTTGGAAAGTTCCAACAGAAGACGTTTCCATAACATAAGGGAGTAGGAATGGCTAGACAGGTAGTTGTAATTGGCTTAGGTCAATTTGGCCTCGGGCTGATTCGAGCATTAAGTCAAACCGATACTGAAATCATTGCCGTTGACACTGATGAAAAGATTGTAGAAATGGCTTCCTCTTGGGTATCAAAAGCCATGTGTTTTGATGCGACGAACGAAGAAGCTTTAGCACAGATCCAACCAGGAATCCGTGATGTTTGTGTTTGTGCTACAGGAGATCAGTCGAAAGAAGTTGGAATTATCTGTACCGCTTTGTTAAAGCAACTCGGTGCAAAGCGAGTGATCTCTCGTGCAAATGATGAACTCCATGCTAGGATCTTAAAACTGGTTGGAGCAGATGAAGTGGTAAATCCAGAATGGGACTTCGGAGCACGTTTTGCTCCCCGAATTTTAAACCAACACGTGCTCGGCGAGATGCTTTTAGATTCTGAATTAGTAATTTCCGAATTCGTGGCTCCTAAAAACCTTTGCGGAAAATCTCTTGCGGAATTAAACCTTCGTAACAAATACGATATTTCAATCATCGCCTTAAAGTCCAAATCATCGGGTCAAGTTATCCAGGCTGGGCCTCAAAATTTAATCGAAGAAGGTGATATCTTAATTTCTGCCTCTAGTAGAGAGGCAATTCGTGAACTGGTTGAAAAGGAAGATGAATCATGAATGCACGAACTTATTTCAAAAGTTTAAGCGTATTGGTGATCGCAATTAGCATTGTCATTGGCTTAGGCGCAATTTTTTTGATTGAGAGAATTGTTCCAGCTATTGATGGTATTCTGCAAGAAAACGCCTACTCCGTAAATGCTGCTGTTGGAATGTTAGACTCAATCTCGTCAAATGTGAACGATATCAATGCGGAAAGCAATCGTGAGAGATTTTGGATTGAGTTTAAAAAGGCAAAAGACAATATTACCATCGAAGGTGAAGCAGAGTTGATTGATCAAATTCAGGGTTTGGCTGAGCTTTATTGGCTGGAAAGAACCACAAATCAACAACAAGTCCAACTAGCGGGAACAATAAACCAATTGGCAACCATCAATATGCAAGCCATGGAAGTAAAAGACAAAACCGCACAAACTATTAGCTTAACCGGAGCATGGGCGATTGGACTTCTTTTGTTTTTGAGCATTGGAATTCAATTTTTCTTTCGCTTTAAAACGGTAAGCGCTCTAGTCAGCCCCTTAGAGGAGCTTCTTGATATATTAGATAATTTTTCATCTGGAAACCGTCAACGTCGTTGTTTAGATAGTCGTTCATCGGTTTTAGAAATTCGTAAAATCAGTTACCTCATCAATAAATTAATGGACGAAGCCTGCCATTTAAAAAGATAATGACAGGCCATCTTTTCAAAACATTGTGTTTGAATTGGCTGACTTTTGAGGAATGTCTTGTACAACATCCCAATGTTCAATGATCTTTCCATTTGATACACGAAACAAATCCATTACAGCTCTACCACGATCTTCTGGATTTTCTTTGGCATGCACATGCACCAAGACTAGATCCTTCTCTGCTAAAATTCTTTTGATTTCTATCTTCGCCTGGGGTTTCTTCTTAAAGTAGGCTTCAAAAAAATTTACGAAAGCCTCTTTGCCATCCGGCGCATAAGGATTATGCTGCCGATAATGATCTCCCACATATAGGTCCACGGCCTTTCTGGCCTGCTGCTCATTAAAGGCTGTAAGGTAGAAATTTTTAACCAGCTCTTTATTTTTCTCTAGCTTTTTCCCTGGGTTCTTTCTCAAAAAAGTGACGCTAAAGGCATAAAAAA